>Ga0228536_1000315_pt1 | contig 105281 bp, 90 predicted proteins | sample SJ1Smetagenome_FD_168611 | JGI IMG/M metagenome (GOLD analysis project Ga0228536, IMG submission 168611) | Enriched culture of PCE-dechlorinating microbial communities from Ithaca, New York, USA - SJ1.S | ecosystem: Engineered > Modeled > Simulated communities (microbial... > Unclassified...
CAAGTATCCATTGATGAGATCAAAGAGGTTCAAGGAAAATTGAACGATCGACCTCGCCAAGTTCTGAATTACGATAAACCCAACGAAGTCTTTAATAAACTTGTTGCACTAAAAGTTTGATACCACATTTAAAACATCCCTGCGTGACACTTCCACGCAGCCGGCAATGGCTGCAAGAATTCCCCCCAGCAAACCGATCGACAACGCCAACGTGTAAGGTTCGGCATAGATCAAACCGTTGGATACCACCCCCGGCAGCGTCCACGGGTCGAACTGTTCCCATTCGGAGCCGATCACCACGATGCCGAACACCGTGGCGACAATGCCTACTCCCATTGCCAGCACAAAATTGCTCCAGTGCAGGCTCACCCACAGGTGAATGGAAATGATCAACCAGGCTGCCAGGAAAGACAGGCAGATGTTGGTTAGCAGCGCCATAAAGGGAATTGGGGCGTCGAAGCCCAGATCGGGAAGCAGCACGCGGCCGATCAGCCCAACCCCAATGGTCATGACAGAAAGCACTGCCATACTTAATCCAATGATACCCATACCGATGATTTGTTTGGCGGCATAGATGCTCCAGCGCGGCAGAGGCAGGGCATACAGCAGTTTCCAGGTCTTGTTATTATGTTCCACGGCGCCTAACAGACCCATTTCCAGGGTTACAAACAGCGGCAGCAATAACAACACCCACATCATGGAGATGTGTTCAATCAGCGTCATCCAGGCATCTCCGCCCACCCGGTACATGCGTTTACCGTACTGGAAACCAATGGCCAGCTCCATAAATGCCAGGGTGAGCGGCGCCAGGAACACCAGCGCCAGGGCGAGTGTGCGTTTAATTTTTAACAGTTCAGCGGTCTGGGCACGAAAGAATGCTCGCATAAATCATTCTCCAACCATGGGTTGATTTGTAATGCTCAGGAAGATATCTTCCAGGGAAGAGTGCTGCAGGTTCAACTGATAGACCTGGTGACCTGCTTTGACCAGTTCATTATTAATCAGGGCAACATCTGAGAGACCATTGACGGGCACGCTGAGGTGGTGATCCTCAAGGTGTGTTGTGCGCCAACCCAACAGATTTAGCAATTGCTGCGATATTTCCAGCCGATCAGTCACCAGGGTCAGTTTGTCCTGGTAGCAGGCGTTCAGTTCATCTGGCGTTCCCTGGAAGACAAGCTGTCCGTCGTTGATGATGCCAATGTGTGATACCATTTGTTCCACCTCGCTGAGCAAATGACTCGACAGGAAAACGCTCACTCCCTGCTGCGGCAGGCTGCAAATCAGTTCCCGCATCTCGTGAATGCCTGCCGGGTCAAGCCCGTTGGTCGGCTCATCCAAAATGAGCAGGCGCGGTTTGCCAAACAAAGCCATGGCCAACCCCAGGCGCTGGCGCATACCCAGTGAATAGTTTTTCACCTGCGAATGCGCCGCATCTTCCAACTTGACCACACCCAGCACCCGTTCGATTTCGCTGCGGCTGCCGCCGGTCATGATGCGCACCACTTCCAGGTTTTCCCAACCGGTCAGGTGCGGGTAGAGGGACGGCGATTCAACCAGCGAACCCACCTTGCCGAGCAGCGTGGGGGCATTGCCTTTGAGGGGCAAACCGAACAACTTGATATCTCCGGCTCTGGGGCGAATTAATCCCAGCAGCATGCGAATGGTGGTGGTTTTGCCGGCGCCGTTGGGTCCCAAAAATCCGTAGATGCTGCCCACCGGCACCTGTAAAGAAAGATTGTCCACTGCCTTGAAATTGCCGTAAAAACGAGTCAGTCCCTGTGTTTCGATCACATAGGTTTCCATTTTTGCAACCTCGAATTTATCCGTAGACCCTTATCCAGATCAGCCGCATCTTCAGTCAGGAAGGGAGGCGTCCACTCCATTTGAACGGGACGCCCGGCCTTGAAGCGAAAGTCGCAGCAAGCGCCGCCGCGCGCCAGGGTGGTCGTGCGCACCAGGCCGCTGTCCATTGCCTGGCTGATGAGAAAATCACCCAGGCACATATAGGGCGCCAGTTCGACGGCATTCTGCGCCTGGTAAAATTTGACCAGCCCGCAGGCGGTGTAATCCACGCCGAAGTCAAAGTTTTGCCCATCGCCTTCCACAAAGCTGAGTTTCCAATCATCCGGGTAGGGGCTTTGCTCTGACCAGCGCGCCATGCGCCGGAATTCATCCTGTGCGGCTTTGCCGGTGGGATTGCGGCTTTGCGCAGATGCCAGCGGATCATTAAAGTTCGCCAGCGATTCCATCACCCGGTATAATATGCGCCCGGTTTCTTCCAAAGGCTGCCCGTGCGCCTGCATGCTGCGGTACAAGGCCAGTGCAACGGCTGACATGTACAGTGTTTCGGTGAGCGTGTTGTCGTCGCCGCCGATGAAGGGCACCTGCGGCAGCAGGGTTTGGTAAGCCGCCTGACTTTCTGCCAGCACGGCATCGGTTTCTGTTTCACCGCACAATTCCACCATCCACGCTCGGGCAGCATTCAACATGCTGCTACAATCTTTCATGAGTCTTTTCTCGTTTGCCTGCCAGTATTCTTGAGACGTTTCAGCGGCGGGCAAGCGGTTGCCGCAGGCTGCCAGGCACACCCCGCACAGGCTGGTGACAGACAGTTTTAGAAAATCGCGGCGGTTCAACGAAAACGGTTTCATTGGTGGTTCTCCCACTTTATTGCCTGACCGGCACACGTAACAGCGCAAACGCATGCAGCAGGCTGCGGAAAAGATTCAGACACACACCCACCAGCAGCCAGGCCACCAGGTCAGGCATCAGGCTGAAACCTTCCATCCAGGTGGGTGAGCCGCCTTCCGTGGATTTCACCAGCAGGGGGACGCCAAACAAGATCAACAATGGAATAAGGATGCCCAGGATGACCCTGATCCACAGCCAGGCGCGCGGTTGGCGGGCGGTTTTTTCCACCCAGCGGGGCAGCATTCTAAACAGGCGCAGGTGGTTCAACAAGTCGAGCGCCGCCAGGGCCAGCAACACCCAGCCCACCCAGCCGTAGGTGGTGCGCTGCGGAATTTCACCAAACATCATTTTCATCAAACCGTCCTGCATCACTTCGATATCAGTGAGCATACTCAACATGCTGTCCTGGTTGCATAGGATTGCAAAGCCGGTTTTCTCATCCAGGCGCATGGCCACAAAGGCATGGAAGTATTCAATGGCGCCGCCGTGCGCCAACACGTTGCCGTTTTCAGCTACCAGCCAGCCCATGCCATATTCACTGTCGATGCCGGCGGGCGGGGTGCGCATTTCAGCCAGCCATTGTGAAGCCAGCATGGCAGAACCGTCGGCGCGGGTGTTGTTCAACTGGGCCAGCAGAAAATTGGCCATATCTTCGGCGGTGGTAATCATCAAGCCGGAGGGTACCCGCCCGGGGCTGTACATTTGGTTTTGGCGCAGTGGAAAGCCGAAGAAGCGGCTGTAGCCCTGCGCCAGGCTGGGCGCATCCGCCGGATTGGTGACGGAGTGCAGCATACCCAGCGGTTCAAACACATTCGTGCGCATATAGTCGGTGTAGGATTGCCCGCTGACCTCTTCAATCAACCTGCCCAGCAGGCGGTAGTTCTGGTTGTAATACTGGAATTGGGTGCCCACTGGTGCGGTGAGTTGCACCTCGCTTAACAGGCGCGCCTGCTCATCAAGACTGTCGGTGTAAGCCGAAGCGTTGGGGTCGCCCTTTTCGCTTAATCCGCTGGTGTGATTGAGCAGGTTGCGCACGGTGATTTGAGCCGATGCCTGCTCATCAGCCACTTTGAACCAGGGCAAGTATTGCTGCACTGGAGCATCCAGCTCGAGCTTGCCCTGTTCGACCAACTGCATGACTGCCAGCGCGGTGAACGATTTGGTGACCGAGCCGATGTAGAACTGCGTTTGCGGGGTGACCGGCACACCCGGCGCGGCTTCGCCGTAGCCCTTGAGCATGACCACCTGGTTGTCTTTGACCATGGCAAACGCCAGACCGGGAATGCGGTTGGCTTTCACCTGTTCGGTTAGAAAAGCGTCCACTGCCTGAGGGTCAAACGAGCCGCCGTCATCAGCGCGGGCGATGCCGGTGGCGCTGATCAGGCTGAAGAGCAGCCCAACAATCATGAGAATGTGAAAAAGTTTTTGTGTTGTTCGCATGGTTCCATATCCTTCCATCAATTTTGAATGATGTAAGGATATCGAATCTGTGTCGCGCGGTTGTCACAGACTTGTTGCAAAAGTGTCGCAAAAATCAGGCTTTGGGCAGGCGCAGCGAGAAACAACTGCCTTTACCCGGTTCGCTCTCAACCGCCACATTGCCCCCCATCTTCTCAACCAGTTCCTTCACCAGCGCCAGTCCCAGCCCGGCGCTTTCAGCCGTGGCGTTTTGGCCGCGGAAAAAACGTTCCCACACGTGCGGCAAATCATCAGGGGCAATGCCATCGCCCGTGTCGCGCACGTCCATACGCACGAATGTTTCTTCCTCAGCGGCCTGCACCACGAGGATGCCCCCCGGCGGGGTGTGATGCGCGCCGTTGCGCAGCAAATTGACCAGCGCCTGCTGCACCCGCCGGCTGTCTGCCAGCACGGGCGGAAGCACATCGGGCAGGTTGGCAGCCACTTCCACCCGGCCGGCCTGCCAGGCCAGCGGCGCAAAGGCGTTGACCGCCTGCTCGATCAGCGGATGCAAGTCCAGGGGGGCGCAGTTCAGCGAGAGATGATCGACATCCGCCTGTGACAGGGTGAACAGGTCGTCGATCAATCCCGAAAGCTGCTGAATTTCCCCTTCCATTACCGCCAATTTTTGACGCGCCTCATCCGGTTTGAGGTTGTCCCACTGCCCCAGCGTGCTTTCAACCGCAGCCCGCAGGGTGGCGACCGGCGTGCGCAGGTCGTGAGAAACATTCGCTACCAGATCACGGTTGGATTGCAGCACCCGGGTGACCGTGTCGCGTTCCTCTTTCAACTCGGCCAGGCTGGCTGAAAGTTTTTCAGCCATGCTGTTGAAGTCAGACTGCAGGCGCGCCACCTCGTCTTCGCCTTCCACAGCCACGCGCGCGTCATGGTCGCCGGCGCGCAAAGCTGCCGTGGTGGCTGCCAGGGTTTCCAGACGGCGGGTGGTGCGCCGGGCGACAAAGAACGAAAACAGCGCCAGCGGCGGCAGCATCACCGCCAGGGTGCCCACGGTCATCACGGTGATCAGCGTGACCGCCGGGAACAGGGTGATCAACACGCCGGTGAACAGCGACAGAAGCGGGTCTTTGGTTTGCGACCAGATTTGCACGGCGGTGGTGGCATAGGGCGTTACCAGAAACACCAGCAGCGACCCGAGCAGGGCAAAGAAAACCACCACGGTCAGGTGGGCATGCGTCAGCGACCACAACATGCGCTCGCGGCGCATGCGGTTCCATTTCAATAACAGGCGCAGGAAGACGCGGGAGAAAACATAGCCGATGCCTGTGCAGCCCAGCACAATGACATTTTGCCAGTCTTCCCAGTTTGACAGCCGCCAGAGGGCATCCCACCTGAACAGCGCGCCCAGCCAGCGCAGCGGAAACAGCATGACCAGGCTTAGACCCAGCCCCACACCCAGTTCCCACAGCGTTTGCAGTTTCCAATTCAACTGCGGCAGGCGAATGCGCAGCACCGCCCACATGCCGCACAGCCCGCACAGGAAAAACACCGCCGTTTGAAAGACAAAACGCTCGGCATAGCCTTCGAGATGCGCGGCGGCATTGAGCAGCGCCAGCCCCACCAGCAGCGTTTCGCCCAACCCCTGAAGAGGATGTGCGACCAGGAAGAATTGGAAGCGTTTCATGGCTTCTCAACCGGCAGATTAAAGCGGTAGCCGATGCTCCACACCGTTTCCACGGCGTCGCCCAGGTTTTTCAGCTTCTTGCGCAGGCGCAAAATGGCGTTATCGACTGAACGGTCGCCGTTAATATAGGATTCGCCCCACACGGTTTCCAGCAGGTAGTTGCGGCTGAAGGTGCGCCCCGGGTTGCGCGCCAGCAGGCTGAGCAGGTCGAACTCGGTACGGGTCAGGTTGAGCGGTCCACCGTTCAGGCGGGCGAAATAGGTTTCGGGGTCCAGTTCCAGCCCACCGCAAGTGAAAGGCATGTGCAGGCTGCTGCGGTCTGCCGCCAGGATGGTTTGCACGTTTTCGATGCGGCGCAGCAGGGCGTGCACACGCGCCAGCAGCTCGCGCATGCCAAAAGGTTTCGTCAGGTAATCGTCTGCCCCCACTTCCAGCCCGATGACGCGGTCGGTCTCCTCTTTTCGCGCGGTCAGCATCAACACCGGCACAGCGGAGATCTGCCGGATGCGGCGCAGCAATTCCAGCCCGTCCAGGCGCGGCAGCATCCAGTCTAAAATCACCAGGTCGGGCGCGCCGCGTTGAAACAGTTCCAACGCGGTCTCGCCGTTGGCGGCGTGCTGCACCGTGTAGCCGTTGGTTTCCAGCTCCTGCAGCACCAGTTGAGCCAGCTCTTTGGCATCTTCCACCAGCAGAATAACGCTCATGATTCTGTGTTCGTTCTATCCAAGATTCTTTTCGTGCATTTCGTGCTTTTCGCTGTTTGGGTTAATCCCGCTTCAGCTCATTCACCACGCGGTGCTCAGCCAGCCAGGCCGCCCGGCGGCGGAACAGGTCGGGCACGGCGGCGTTGGCGCGGTCGATCAGCTCGCGCAGGTCGGCGGTCAACAGTTTGCCGCCGTCCACCACGATCTGCCCGGCCACCATGGTCATGTCTACGTCACCGCCCTGCACGGCATGCACCAGGTTGTGATGCAGGTTGCCCTCGCGTCCGCCCAGCAAGGGGGTCATGCGCGGGGTGTCGGTGCGCACAGCGATCAGGTCAGCCATTTTGCCCGCCTCGATGGAACCCGCCACGTCGCCCAGCCCCACGGCGCGCGCGCCGTACAGGGTTGCCATGCGGCACACCGACCAGGAATCTAGCGCGGCTGCGTCCAGTTTGGTGAACTTCGCCAGCAGCGAGGCGGTTTTCATCTCTTCGAACACGTCCAGGTTGTTGTTCTCTTTTTCGCCGTCGGTGCCCAGGCCCACGTTGATGCCGGCTGCCAGCATGTCTTCCACGCGCGCCGCGCCGCTGGCAAGCTTCATGTTGCTCACCGGGTTGTGCGCCACACCCACGTGGTGCTTCGCCAGAATCTCAATCTCGTGATCAGACAGCCAGATGCAGTGCGCCAGGTGCACACGGTAGGCGTCCAGCAGGCCGAACTGCTCCAGGGCTTCCACCGGGCGGTTGCCGTAGCGTTTGAGGTTCTCTTCCACGTCGAACTTGCTCTCGTTGCTGTGGGTGTGCAGCCCCACCTGGTAGCGGTGGGTCATGTCGACGGCGCGCTTCCAGGCTTCGGGCACGGCGTAGAACATGTGCTCGAGCCCCACCCACACGTTGATGCGCCCGTCCGCGCTGCCGTGCCATTCTTGAATTAATTTCTCGTTGTCGTCCAGCGTGTCGAAGTAGTGATGGTCGGGGTGCTCGCCCACGTAGGGCACCAGCACGGCGCGGATGCCCAGCTCGGCGGCGGCTTTGGCGCTGCCGAATTGATAGCGCCACATGTCGACCACGGTGGTGCTGCCCGCCAGCAGCGACTCGGCATAGCACAGGTATGAGGCGGTCTCCGCCTCGGCGGGGGTCAGCACGCGGTGCATGGGGTCGATGAATTCTTGCAGCCACTCCCACACGGGCAGACCCTCGGCGGTGCCGCGCAGCAAGCCGCTGTGCATGTGCACGTTCACCAGTCCTGGCATCAGCAGGCGGTCAGCCAGGCGCTTCACCGGCACGCCGGGGTGCGCCGCCAGCAGCGCGGGGGCTTCGCCCACGGCCTCAATACGCCCGTCGGCGCCCACCAGCACCGCGCCGTTGGTGAGCACACAGTCGTCTTCCGTCATACAGACGACGTGATCGGCATGCAAGATGAGAGGGTTCATGGGTTGGCTCCTTGGGGAGAGGATGGATAAATAAGGTACGATCGATTGATCGTACCTTATTATTGTATCAAAATCCGAATTTGTGAGGTGTGGTTGTTCTTTAACCGCACCAATATAACATTCCCAAAATCCAATTTATTTATCTGTGGTTTGACCTATTCGAGATCTGGCGCGGTCTGGAACCCCATTCGCTTCGCTCAGGGGCGCAAAATACGCGCGACTGCATCTTACGACTACTAATTAATTCTAACTATTGAACCACCTCTTATTTTTGAAAGATCATAAATGAATCCTTGCCAACCACTTCTTTTTGCATTATTGCTAAGTGGCTTACGTGGTACAAACAATTCGGGTACTTGCAAATCTGCTGGTAAATAATAAATACCATACTCAGTTTGGGAATTGTAAAGGATTATAAAAAGAGGCATATAGATGCAAGAATCCAAGCGTTCCTTTTGGACACCCCATGCTGCTCCTAGTATTTTAGGCGGAAGTAGGTCAATATTCTGAGATCTTACAGTTTTTACTTGAGCGAGATATCCACAAAAATCGCAAATAATATCTGCGCACTTAAAGTTTCGAGGTAATCGCTTTAAGGTATTTTCTTTTTTACACTTAGGACAATTACAATTTTTGATAACTAGAAATTCACCTACTTCACCTAGAACTTGTTTATTTGTTGACATATTTATCTCTCAGCAAAAGCGGGTAGCATGCGGTTTGTTCTGTAACCGTACCAACAAAACATATTCAAAATCCAATTTATCAATCTTTAGTTTGACTTATTCGTAATCAGGTGCGGTCACAACCCGACCGCACCCTACAACTGGCAACCAACGGGTAGGGTGCGGTTGTTCTTTAACCGCACCAAAAAACCGCACCAAAACAACTTCTCCAATAATATTTTATCCATTTTTGAGGTTAATATTTCTTATATCTATTTTTTCGGGTGCGGTCACAAATCGACCGCATCTACGGCAACTTATTCGCCAAAATCGGTGCTTGAATTATTCAATTCGTCTATTGCTCCCCACCCATCCTCATAATATCCCTGGCGCAAAAAGCGGTGATAACTTGACCACTGCCAATCTTCTGGATTATTCACCAAACCATGTTTCACTGGGTTGAAATGGATGTAATTGATATGCCGGTTGAAATCATCCAAATCGCGTATGGTGTGCTCCCAAAAACGCCGCTGCCAGATGGCGGCTTCGCCTCTTTTTTGTTGGGATACATTTTTGGATTCAATCGTTCCAAATTGTTTCAAATAGGCTTTGGAAAATGATTTCTTAATCTCACTCCAGCGCAGAGAATAATTTGTGTCGTCTTCCGGCAATGTCCAGATGCAATGGATGTGATCAGGCAATAAACACACCGCATCGGTTTGAAAAGGATAACGTTCTTTGACCTTTTTCCATGCGGTATGGAGAAATTCGCGTGATTCCGGCAGCGTTAAAATGCGCGCACGTTGAAAAGTTACGACTGTGAAGAAGAATACGCCACCCGGGACGATTGATCGGCGATATTCTGGCATGTTTCCACCCTGAATTATGATTGATCTGGTGCGGTCACAAACCGACCGCACCCTACAAATATCGCTGCATTCACGCTGGCAATCTGTTCAGCAAACAGGATTTCATTCATGGGAATCCCCTTATAGGAAAACTATATATCATTGGCAGAAATGAGTCAACTACAATGTGCATCAGCGGGCGAATGCTGTTCGTCCCTACACTTAATAGGTTGGCATAATGCGAGCGATGGAAACGATGGGAGTCACAAGACCTCAAGGGTTTCCGGGAATCCTTGAGGTCTGTCGTGTAATTCTTATCCATTCCAACGGGTGCAACAAAAACCCTTTCTCAAGGCAAAACAATTGCATTATTTACATTCTTCCTGTACAGTTCAAGAAGGATTTCTTTACAACAGGCATCCTGACCGGAAAAAATTATTATTTTTTACAGGAATTATATATACACGGGCATCTGAATCGCGGGACAATACAGATACGCATGACCTCGACAACAGACCTTCTTCACCGCCTGCGCCGTTTTGTCCGGGCAGAAGCTGAATTGCAATATACCGCGTTAGAGCGCCAATGGTCTCATCCCCTGTCTGAGAGGGTTTCAAGGGGTTGGGCGATTGAGGGTTTAAGCCTGGTTGAAAGAGATAAGGGGCTTTATTCTTTTAAATGTGACACAAACCAATCTCGCTTTCGCGAAGGCGATTTGCTGGTTCTTCACCGGGGGATGATTAAAGACCCCAATTCACTGCATGTCGAATTGCAATACGACGGCGAAACCGAACTGGTATTCAGCATCATTCGGGGGAACCCCTATTTTCTCCTGGCGCAGCCAGACGGCTGGATTGCCGACCAGGATTGGTTTGACAGCAGTCCCTACTATCTATCAGCGCTGGATTCGGTGGCTGATTCACTGCGCGGGCGTTCCACCATTTTGCCGCTCTTGCAAAATTCGCTCACTCCCAAAATGGATTATGCCAAATACGAGCGGATTGCCGAGCAACTTGCCGAAACGACTTTATTAAATAACAGCCAGATTGAAGCGGTGGCTTCGGCTTACGCCTCTGATTTGTTATACCTGATCCAGGGACCGCCCGGGACAGGCAAAACCTGGGTGCTGGCGCATTTATGCAATTTACTGGTGAATGACGGTCTTCGGGTGCTGGTTACGGCGCTGACACACCGCGCCATCCACAATGCCCTGAACAAGATTCCTCTCATTGATGACACCATCCCGGTGTGTAAAATTGGAGAAGAACGCCATGCCGGTGACTTGAATGTGCCCAATTTTACCGATTTTGACGCATCGTATTTTGCCGATTTGAACAGCGGGTATGTGATTGGCGCCACGCCTTTTTCGATTCAGACCAGCCGGCTGGCGAATGTGGAATTTGATGTGGTGCTGTTCGATGAAGCGTCGCAGATCACCTTACCTCTGGCTATCATGGGAATGCTGGCGGGCAGCAAATACGTGTTTGTGGGCGATGAGAACCAGCTTCCGCCCGTCACGGTGCTTTCAGATCAGCAAGCTTCACAGATTTCCATTTTTAATTACCTTGCGGGGCGCGGCAATGAAACCATGCTGAATATCACCTATCGGCTGAACGAGGAATTATCCGAATGGCCCAGCCGAACGTTTTATGGAAATGAATTAAAACCCAGTGAAGAGGCTGCCGGCAGGCGACTCCAGATATCTGAGCGGGCATCGCGCTGGGATTTTGTGCTCGACCCTGCAGCCAGCGCGGTTTTTTTGGACCTGTGCCACCGCAACAACACGGTGCGCAGCCGGCGCGAGGCTGATATTACCGTTGAAATCATTCTGGCGCTGCTGCATCATGGTCTTGCGGCGGGCGAAATTGGCGTGGTAACGCCCTATCGAGCCCAGAGCAGGTTGATCCGCAGCCTGCTGCGCAGAAATGTCACCGACCACTCCATTTGTGACCAGGTGGTGGTTGATACGGTGGAGCGCATGCAGGGACAGGAAAAGGAAGTGATCATCCTATCCTTCACCTCATCCAGTCCTGCTTTCATCAAGCAAATGGCTGATTTTTTGTTCCAACCCCAGCGTTTGAATGTGGCAGTCACCCGGCCGCGCACAAAACTCATCCTCATCGGCAGCCATCACATTTTTGATGCTGAATTTGATGACCCGGAAGAAGCAAAATCCATCGAACTATTCAAAAGCCTGGTTGATGACTGCCTTCAATTTACCATTCCCGATGGACTGCTGGAATAAACTATGGCTCACATACTTCCCGAAACAATCCCCCAATCATCGCCCACTGAAGTGATCAAGACATTCCGCGCATTGAAAACCCTGCCCGATTCTTATTTTATCTGGCACCACCTGGCGCCGTGGGAACAAAATGCGCCTGATTTTTTAATCGTCACACATGACAAGCGGGCGCTGTTGGTTAAAGTTAGTTCGGCGGCTGCCTTCCAGGCAAGCAACGCAGCACAACTGATGTTGATTGATGACAATCGCCCTTCTCTGGGGGCGACGGAAGCGGCTGTCTTGAATGCTTTCATTCAAAGGCTCAACTTGCCTGCCGATTTGCCGCTGGAGACGCTGGTTGTGTTCCCCAATATCGCGCATAAGCAGGTGCTTGAAAGCCGCCTGGAAAGGCAAAAGGGAGAACCAGCCTGGGCTGGCAAAGAAATTCTGTCATCCGATTCAAGGGTCAGGTGGGAAGATTACCTTCCCGGCGTGGCGGTGGACGGAATGTGGTTGGAAAAACTTCGCCAGGGTTTCACCCCTGAAATTGTGGTGCCGGCTGAAATGTCAGTGCGACCAATCGTTCAACGCCGCCTGGATGCCGGTATCACCGATTACTTGCTGGATTACAACCAGGAAAGCGCGTTGAAATCAGATTTGCATATTGAACCGGAGGGGCAGACTCTAATCAACGATTTTCGTCTGAATATTATCAACGGCGTGGCGGGCAGCGGGAAAACGCTGATCCTGTTATTCCGGCTGCGCTTGTTATTCGATCATTACCCCAACAAAAAATTCCTGGTTCTCACCCACAATCGACCTTTAATCCATGACATGCAGGGGCGTTTTGCCCGCTTGACAGGGAGAGACCTTCCAGAGAATATTGAGTGGAAAACCTTCAGCGCCTGGTGCCACCATCTCTTATCTGAAGCAAAAGGGAAGGTTGAACCGATGGGCATGCAGAAGCGAAAAGACATCATCAAAGATATCTGGCAGGAGACCCTGTCAGAGACAACCATTACCGATTTCATGCTCCACAAAGAAATTGACTGGTTTAAAGACCAGCTTCCCATGAACCGGTCGGAATATTTAAGTTTTGATCGGCGGGGACGCGGGTTTGGTTTGAACCTGGAGCAGCGCAATCAAATGTGGGCTGCCATGTTTGCCTATCAGCAGCGCCTGGCAGAATTAAACAAATCAGACTGGGGCGACATTCCCCAACGACTGTGGAAATGTGTCGAGGCGAATGAGATAACGCTCCCGCAATATGATTTTGTTCTTATTGACGAGGCGCAATTTTTTGCTCCGATCTGGATGCGGCTGGTTTTAAATTCGATGAAAGAACAAAATGCCCATTTGTTCCTGGTGGCCGACCCAACCCAGGGCTTTTTGGGGCGCGGGGTTTCGTGGAAAAGCCTTGGATTGGAAGCGCGCGGAAGAACCCACCTGCTGCGCCGCAGCCACCGCACCACCCGTGAAATTATGCAATTTGCCACTTTGTTTTACCGTCTGCGGCTGCCCGCTGAACGGGATGATGAAATATTGGCCCCCGACTTTTTGAATATGCCCAATGGGGCCTTTCCGGTTGTTATCTCGCTTAACAGTTCACAGGATGAGATAGCCCGCGTGGTGAACGAGGTCGCCGAATTGGTAAAGAATGGCATCCCGCGCAAGCATTTATTGCTCTTGCACGCCAATGGGCAGGGATGCGAATCGTTGATCCAGGCCATTAACCGCAAGTTAGGCAACAACGCGGCCATTGATCCTAAAGAAACCTACCCCGGTGATTATATTCGCGTCACCACATTAAATGCAGGCGCAGGCATTGAAAGTCCCATCGTTTTCCTGGTTGGTCTGCGCGAATTGTTTGAAGAAGAACAATCTTTACGCTTAACAGATGATGAACGAATGGCAATTATTCGAGATAACACCCGCAAAATCTATATGGCGACTACCCGTGCCGGGCAGCGCTTGATCTTCACCTATGTGGGTGAATTACCTGAAATATTGACAAAGGCTTTCAAAAAACCGTAATACTCGCCTAACAGAAAAGGTGTGGAGAAGCAAGTTCATCCGCACCTTTTCTCCCCTACATTTCCCCTGATGCTGTAGAGAAAATTTTAATATTGTGAGATGATGCGCCACTGGTTTTGCACAGCGTGTTCTTGCAAAAAGGGGTCGGGCGCCACTGCCACCGGGTGTTCCACCAGGTTGAGCAGCGGCAGGTCGTTGACCGAATCGCTGTACCCCCAACTGCCTTTCAGGGTCAGCCGATGTTCCGCCGCCCAACTGAGCAGCAAAGAAACCTTGCCGCTGCGAAAAGCCGGGGTGCCAATGATTTGCCCGGTGAAGGCGCCGTTCACCTGCTCGGTGCGTGTACACAGAATGTGCTCGAAACCCAGCATGGCGCCCACCGGCTCAGCCAGAAAATCGATGCAGGCGGTGATCATTATCAACTCGTGCCCCCGTTCGCTGTGCCAGTTCAATTGCTTCAACATGCGTTTGGACAACACATCGGGAATGATGAGCAGAAACTCTTCGCGCAGGTCGAGTAAAAACCTTTTGGGGAAGGTTTGCAGCGGTTTCAGCAAGAAGCGTTGATAGGCATAAAAGTTCATCACACCTGCTTCATAGTCGCGGTGGAATTCTTCAAGGGTGTCGAGTGTCTGCTCATCGACCAGCCCGTGCATCAGCAGAAACTTAATCCAGAAATGTTCCAGGTCAACCTTGAGCAGGGTTTTATCCAGGTCAAAGAAGACCACAGTCTTTTCCATCACTTCATCGGAAACGATAGTCATAATCATTTGGTTTTCCATAAAGTGTACCCTCCTGAAATCCTCTGTTTTTTTACCGCTTTTGCCTGGAAAAGTTTGTCGAATCTGCCATGCACCAGGTTGTTTTAACTTAAATCAACCAGCTTGCCTCAACCGGAAAATTGACCTGGTATGTTTCGCCGACCGAGGGTGGTTTGAATTTGCGTTCATTGAACACATCCAGCGACACCGGGTTCCCGTCCACGTCCACGCGAATGCGGATGATGGAACCCAGGTAGGTGATGGAACCAACTTTTCCTGACAGGTTGTTGGAGCCTTCCAGGTAGCCGGGGTGCAGTTCTTCGGGGCGAATGGCAAGGCGCACGGGTTTCCCATTGAGTTTGCCAAACCTGCCGGCGCGCAGCAAGTGATCACCAATTTTGATCACTCCATCCCTGGGGTTGACCACCTCAACTGGCAGCAGGTTAATTTGCCCCACGAAGCGGGCCACAAATTCGGTCTCGGGGAAGTTATAAATCTGGTCGGGCGTGCCCACCTGCTCCATGCCGCCCTGGTTCATCACCACAATGCGGTCTGAAAGCGACAATGCCTCTTCCTGGTCGTGGGTAACGTATATAGTGGTAATGTCCAACTGTTGTTGAATGCGGCGAATCTCGTGGCGCAGTTCGACACGGATCTTGGCATCCAGCGCTGAAAGCGGCTCATCGAGCAGCAGCACCTGGGGTTGAATGGCCAGCGCGCGCGCCAGGGCGACGCGCTGCTGCTGCCCGCCGGATAACTGGTAGGGATAGCGGGCGCCCATGTTTTCCATGTGGATCAAGGTCAGCAGTTCTTCGATGCGCGCTTCAATCGCCTCTTTGGACTTCCGGGCAATTTTCAACCCGTAACCGATATTTTGCGCCACGGTCATGTTGGGGAACAGCGCATAAGACTGAAAGACCATGCCGATGTTGCGCTTGTTGGGCGGGGTGAAGGTTAAATCATTGCCTTGCAGGGTGATGCTTCCCGAAGTGGGATATTCAAAACCGGCAATCATGCGCAGGGTGGTGGTTTTGCCACAGCCGCTGGGGCCTAAAAACGAGATAAACTCACCCTGTTCAACCGCAAGGTTGAAGTTATCTACGGCAGCGGTGCTGCCAAATTTCTTGTTGATGTTGGTAAGCTGAAGAAATGACATAACAGTATCCTCGTTTCAGGTTGATTATCGACCGGTAATCTGCTGCTGCGTGTCGCCGCCGTGGCTGAAAAACTGGATGAATCCCAGGCTGATCCAGGTTAAAACATAACTGATGATGGACAGGGCGGCCGGTTCGTAGGCTTTGGTTTTGCCAATGGACGCCATATAGGGGCCCAGCGCCGGGCGCACCAGAAAGTCGCCCAAAATCAACTCGCCCATCACGGTGGCAAAGCAAATCAGCGCACCGCTGAGGATGGCAATGCGCAGGTTGGGGAAGATGACGTTGAACAACACCTGCAGCCAGTTGGATCCCAGGCTTTGGGCAGCTTCGGTCAGTGAGCGCACATCAATCGAACGCATACCCACATCAATGGCGCGGTACATGTAGGGCATGGAGATGACAATATACCCGGCCAGCATAAGAATGTCGGTTTTAAAGGGCGTCATGGTAAGCTGGAAAGGCGGTTTGCCAAAGGTGCGGATCAACCCGAAAACATACACAATGACTGGAACGATGAACGGCATGATGGTGATGATTTCCACCACCGGGCGAATGTGCGGCAGCTTGAGGTAAATCCAGTACACCGTGGGGACGAAGATCAGCACACTGACGATGATGGTGATCACCCCCATCAGGGCTGAATAGCGAAAACTTTCCAAAAAGCGCGGGTCTGAAAAGACAATCTGGTATGCCATCAGGCTGATTTCGCCGCGCTTCATGCGCAGAGAAAAATCGAGGGTGCCGTAAATGGGGACGAAGAAATACAGCAATGCGGCTATCGTCCAGAACAACGCCCACCCGGTGACACGTTTCGAATTCAGGCTTTTATCCATCGTACCGTCCTGCGCTGCAATACTGTGTATCCAAAAATGGTAATGCCCATCACCACCACCATGCCCAGGGCCAGGGCATAGCCGTGATGGGGATTGCCCAGCACATCGCCGCGAATTTGCTGGCCGATGAGAATGGGCACCAGCGGTATGCTGCCTCCGGTGAGCGCCTGGGCGGTGGCATACGCGCCAAATGAGTTCCCAAACAACAAGATGGTGGCGCCCAGGATGGAAGGCAGCAGGATGGGCAGGGCCACATCGCGCCAGTATTGCCAACTGCTGGCGCCCAGGTTGGCCGACGCTTCGCGCCATTCTTTCTTCAGGCCTTCCAGCGCCGGTGTGATGGTGAGAATCATCAGGGGGAATTGAAAATAGGTGTAGGCCAGCACCAGCCCGGCCAGGCTGTAAAGGTTGAACCCGTGATCATAGGGATTGAGCGGGCACACCTGTTCACTGGCGGCGCCGGCAAAGCACACCTGTTTTAAGAAAGCCGTGATGAAGCCGGTGCGCCCCAGGGTGGCAATGAAAGCAAACGCCAGCGGCACGCCGCCAAAGTTGGCTGCCAGGCCCGAAAAGGTCATAATCAAATTGCGCAGCCAGCGCGGCGCTTTACCCACGGTGATGGCATAGGCCACAAAAAAACCGAACACGCCGCCCACCAGTGACGTGATCAGACTGACCTGCACACTGATGAGATAGGATTTGAGCACAAATGGATTGTTGAAAACTTGCAGATTTTCAAGCGTGAAATTGCCCTGCATGTTGTAAAAAGCGCCGGTGAAAAGGTTAAAAGAAGGAAGAATGAGAAACAAGAAGATAAAAACAAAAAATGGTGCAATACCAATCCAGTTCCACAGCGGGCTTGCCAACATGTGACGTGTCGCAGGTTTTATGGAGGAAGATTCAGGATAAGGATTCATGGATTTGAAAGTTTGTTATGGAAATGAGCTTGCGTAGCCCGGTTACCCAGGCTACGCAAGAATGGGGAGGATTGTTTTTGATTATTTAATGTCGAGACCCACAACGCTGTCCCATTGCTCTTTGATCAGGTCGCGGGCAGCTTTGAGCTGGTCACCGCTGGGGACAACGGCGCTTTCGATGATGGCGGGATCGGGCAATTTGGCTTTCAGTTCGTCGGAGACCACACCGCGGTCTAGCATGTCAGCCAGGCGGGCGGGGGCGCAATAGCCCTTCATCCAAATGCTCTGGCCTTCGTCAGAGTACAAGAATTCCTGCCACAGGCGGGCGGCAGCCGGGTTGGGAGCGTAGGCGCTGACCGCCTGCAGGTAGAAACCACCCCAGTTGACTGATTTGGGATATACGATCTCGATGGGGGGATTGCCGGCAAAGTTGTCTTTGTTGGCCAGGGCCAGGTAGTTCCACTGGAAGGTGATGGGGGTTTCACCCTTGGCAATGGGGCCCGAATCGGCGATGAGGGGCAGCAAATTGCCAGCCTTGCTTAATTCTTTGAAGAATTCCAAGCCGGGCTGGATGTTGTCCAAAGAACCACCCCGGGCGATGGCGGCGGCATAAACGGTCTGGGCAGCCTGGTTGGAAGCACGCGGATCACCGGCCAGCGCAACCTGCCCCTTGTATTCGGGTTTGAGCAGATCAGCATAGTCTTGCGGAATATTCTTGACCACATCGGTGTTGATTTCAAACACCAGCACGCCGTTGTAATCGGTGTAGAAGTAGCCTTCTTCATCTTTGACGCCGGAAATGGTGTCCCAGGTGGCCACTTTGTAGGGGGTGATCAGACCCTGTTCTTTGGCCTGCGGGCCGTAGGCAGGGCCGACATCAATCACATCGGGAGCCTGGGGGCCTTTGTTTTCTTTATTGTCAATGATGGCCTGAATTTCATCAGCCGAACCGGCGCCGGGGTTGATGGAATTGACCGTGATGCCGTATTTTTCAGAGAAGGTTTTGATCATTTCGCCGTAATTGCACCAGTCATCGGGCAGGGCAATCACATTGAGGGTACCTTCAGCCTGGGCCGCTGCAACCAGGGTTTCCATTCCACCGGCTTCTTCAGCCGAGGTAACCTTGCTCCAGTCAACATCCTGGGCGGGGGCTGCTTCGGCGGCTGCTTTTTGGGTGGGTTTGGCGGCAGCTTGTTGTTCAGCAGCCTGGGTGGGGGCGGGCTGCTGGGCAGCCTGGGGCGCACACGCAGCCAATAACATCGAAACCATCAGCAACAGTGCAACAGTCATCAAAACACGGTTTGATTTCATCTCTACTCCTTAAAGAATTAAATATGGATTAAGCTCTTCTTGATAGTGTAGAGAGAAATGACTAACGCCAAATTAAGGGGAGTTTTGAAATTGGTTAATTGTTTTTAAAGAAAACGATTGTAAATGCGACAAGATTAACAAAGGATTTGCTGTGCTTAATCCCGTTCACAAAAACGAGATGATTTTCTCCGCAAAATCTTCTGAACCCCTGAAGAACAAGAGCCTTGAAACCTGATGGTTTTCTAAAAGACAAAGCCATTTTCCCGGTTGCCGAATGAGCGTTGTAATGATACGATTGACTGAACAACTTTAGGATTAAGGGCAATCGTATGATAGAGATGCAGCATTCCTATGTAATTTCCATCATGTCGCGCGACCGGGTGGGCATTGTGCACGAGGTGTCGCGGGCGCTGAGCGAAATCAACGGCAACATCGCCGACATTCGCCAGAGCGTGTTGTGCGGCTATTTCACCATGATTTTGCTGGCATCCTTCCCCAAAAAAGTGACCGCACGCGATGTGGAGCGCAAACTGGCAGAGATTGATGCGCGCAGCGACACCGCCATTGATGTGATGGTGAAGCAAGTGGAAGGTGATTTTGTGCCTTTCCGCCCGTCCATCCCCGAAAACGCCTATGTGCTGACCGCCACCGGCCCCGACAAGGTGGGATTTGTGGCCACGGTGTCGTCGTTTTGCGTGAAGCACAACATCAACATTCTCGACCTGTCGACCACGGCGCATGACGGCATCTATATGATGATCCTTGTGATCGACATCAGCCAGTGCACCTCCATTGGGGATGTGCGCCGCAATTTGCAGGAATTCTCGCAGCAAACCGGTCTGAACATGGTCTTGCAGCACTACGACATTTTCAAAGCTGTGAACGATATTGCCCTGCCGCTGCATTAGGCGGTTTTAGTCAGGAAGAACACATGATCCGATCAGAAGAAATTTTACATACGGTTGAAATGATCCAGAAGGAAAACCTGGATGTGCGTGCGGTGACCATGGGCATCAGCCTGCTGGACTGCCACCGCGCCGATGCTGCCAGCACCTGCCAGGCCATCCGCGAGAAAATTCGCAAACACGCCTGCCAACTGGTGCCGGTGTGTGAGGCCATCAGCGCCGAATACGCCATCCCGGTGGTCAACAAGCGCATTGCGGTCACGCCCATTGCGCTGGTTGGGGCTGGTTTTGATGTGAATGGTTTTGTGGAAATTGCCAAAGCATTGGATGACGCCGCCAGCGATGTGGGCATCGACATCCTGGGCGGCTTTTCAGCGGATGTTTCCAGCGGCATGACCTGCGGCGACCAGGCGCTGATCGATGCCATCCCGTGCGCGCTGATTGGCACGCACAAGGTGTGCGCCTCGGTGAATGTGGGCACCACTCGCTCGGGCATCAACATGGACGCAGTCGTGCAGCTGGGGCAGACGATTAAAGACCTGGCCGAAGGCAGCGCCGAAAGCGGCGGGTTTGCCGCGGCAAAGTTTGTGGTGTTCACCAACCAGCCGGGCGACAATCCTTTTATGGCGGGGGCCATTCACGGCGTGGGACAGCCCGAGGTGGTGATCAATGTGGGCGTCAGTGGGCCGGGGGTGATTGCGCGCGCCCTGCAGCGCAGAATAGACCAGGCTGGTGAGCAAAAATTGGGCTTGCACGACCTGGCCGAAGAGATCAAGCAGACCGCCTTCCGCGTGACACGCAGCGGCGAGTTGATTGGCCGCCAGGTGGCGCGCGCGTTGAATGTGCCGTTCGGCGTGGTAGACCTGTCGCTGGCGCCGACCCCCAATGTGGGCGACAGCGTAGGAGAAATTATGCAAATCCTGGGTGTCGATGCCATCGGCGCGCCGGGTTCCACCGCCATTATCGCCATGTTGAATGATGCGGTCAAAAAGGGCGGCACCTTTGCCAGCCAGAGCGTGGGCGGGTTGAGCGGCGCGTTCATCCCGGTGTGCGAAGATCAGGCGCTGGCCAACGCTGTGCGCGATGATACGCTGGGGTTGGAAAAATTGGAAGCCATGACCAGCGTGTGCTCGGTGGGTTTGGATATGATCGCCCTGCCGGGGTCGGTGGATGCGGCCACCCTGTCGGCCATCATCGCCGATGAAATGGCCATCGGTATGATCAACGGCAAAACCACGGCGGTGCGCGTCATCCCGGTGCCGGGCAAAGAAGCCGGCGAGTTCGTTTCGTTTGGCGGGCTGTTCGGTGAAAGCGCCATTGCGCGCGTGCGCAATGTGGGCAAATCATCGCGCTTTGTGGCGTTTGGCGGCAAAATCCCTGCTCCCATTCACAGCCTGAAGAATTAGCGATATCCCACAGATAAACATCGATGGACACGAATTGGTTTCAATCTGTGTCCTTCGATTTTTTAAATCACGGTGCCAGGTTGGGGGTGAGCTGCCCCGAATCGCTGTCAAACGTAAAATCAATCGATGCGGGCGCTGATTCCAGAAGAGCTCCGCCGCCGTCGCTTTTCTTTTCACCCATTAAAATGTACACCGGGCCTTTATGAGGTTCGCCGGTAACGTAATAACGTACTCTGCCGCCGCCGGGACAGTCGTGAAATTTCACTGTACCTACAATTTTCCCGTTTTGTGGATTTCTCATTAAATCCACCGACCAGCGGTAGAGGAAAGTTCCTTCAGCCTCATCACAAAATGCTCCATACCAGCCGCCAATCACTTCAGCACTGCCGGTTACTTCTTCTTTCGGAGGAGCGGCTGCATCTGAAGCGTCGGCGGGAGATTGTGGTGCTTCTGGGCTTGTTGAATCAGATGGCTGCGCAGCTTCATCGGCGGCTTGCTCTTCATCGGGGAACAGCATATCAATAAATTCTTCGGGGGACACGGAAAGGGAAATTTCAGGCAGTTCGAGAGGAAAAAATGGTGCTTCGCAGGCGAGCATGAAAAGCATTAAGATTAACAACAGGGCAGCAAAGTGAAGTTTGTGTGTACCATTCTTCGATCCATCAGAACGAGGGTTCATATTCCGCTCCTTTTCTTTTGATAGATCATTGAATAATTTTTCTTGCCAGGATTATTGTAGCATCCAGGGTACTTAAAAACCAATGCCCAATCTGCTATACTTTTTGTATGGGATAAGATTTATCGATCGGTTATCCCGGGAGGCGATGATGGCTAAACGATCCTGGTGGATATTGCTGGCAGTGTTCGTTCTGGTTTCATTCGCCTGCGCATTACCGATGTCATTACCTGATGGGGATGATCACAATGACGGTCCGGCAGTTGAAGAGGAAAATCCCATTTCAATTCTTGAAAATTTAATGGACGACGAAATGCCAAACGCGCCGGATGAAGCAGGAACCACCCGGCGGGCGCCATTGCCGGTTGGAACGCTCTTATCCGTACCCGGATGGGAATTGATGGTCATTGATTTTTTGCGCGGTGATGATGCTCTGCGGGTCATCAGGTCGTCAGGACAACAGGTGGAGGAACTGCCGGCCGGAAAAGAGTTTGCCCTGGCAAAGTTGTTCGTTCGTTGTACTGCACTGGACAGCGATGCACACGATATTGGATTGACTGAATTATTCATCACAGGGAACAGTCATATTGCCTATGGCGATACACTGGACGGCATTCCGCAGCCCGAGTTCCTGTATGAAGATATGTATAGCGCTGAAGCTGTTGAGGGTTGGATTGACGCGCTCATCCCGGTGAATGAACAGGATTTGATGGTTGTGCTGGATTTACAAGAAAATAATGCAGACCGTATTACCCGCTTTTTTGCCCTCGAGGAAGGCGTCTCCGTTTCTTTGTCAGAAAATTTTTCAGAGCCCAAACCCAACAAAATTGGCGCCAGCATCAATGCACCCGCAAAGGTTGGCGAGCAACTCATTACTTCTGAATGGGAGATCAGCTTGCTGAACGCTTATCGAGGTATGCAGGCGGAAACGGCCATTCAACAGGGAAATCCCTTATTCACCCCACCACAAGAAGGAATGGAATATGTGCTGTTGGAAATTGCGTTGAGTTATTATGGTAAAAGTGATTCACCGGTCCATATCGGGCCGGATAATTTTTACGCAGTGGCTCGTGATGGTAAAAAGCTTGCCGGAGAATGGGTACGTGTGCCGAAACAATCTAAGAATCCGTACATCAACGAGGCTGTTTTTCCGGGAGCCGAACTGGCGGGTTGGATTGCCATTTCCATCCCTGCTGATATGGATTACCGGCTGATTGTTTTTGACCCTGATCGCCACCATTCTGAGAAAGCTGATGCAAATCTTCGTTACCTGTTGATTGAATGATAAAACTGATAAAGGCAAATACGGACTGTGTTATACTTTAAACAATGTTCATTTTTTAGCCACTGTTGATTAAATTGAACACCTGCGGAAATACAGGAGTACAGTATGAAAACCCTTTTACTTATGCGGCATGCCAAATCAGATTGGAGCGATGAAAATGAGAAAGACTTTGATCGCCCACTGAAAAAACGCGGCAAAAAAGATGCTCCCAGGATGGCGGAGCTGTTGAAGGAAGAGAAGCTGGTTCCCGAGAAAATTTTGTGTTCAGCAGCAAAACGAACCCGCCAGACGGCTGAATTGATGCTGGAAAAACTCGATAACGGTATTCATGTAGAATTTTTGGAATCGCTATATATGGCAGAGCCCAAAGCCTATTTTGAGGCCTTGCGTGGATTATCAGATGATATCAAAAATGTTATCGTAATCGGGCATAATCCGGGCCTGGAAGGACTGCTGCAATTATTAACCAAAAAGGTTGAAACGCTGCCTACCGCAACAATTGCCCAGATTAAGCTTCCCATTAAACATTGGAAAGACCTGGACGGCACAGTGGATGGTGAACTGGAGTCAGTCTGGCGTCCGCATGAAGTGAAAGATAAAGATTAAATCTGGCGATGGAGTGAAGCGTTTCAAGTAATTAAGAAAGTTTCAGAGCGCAGGAGAAATATAACCACAGATGTGGAAATTCTCCGGCGCTTTTTTCTATGGAGGATACGCCATGACTACTCATAAAAAAACCAGGCTGCCATTTGGAATGTGGAGCAGCCCGCTGACGGCGTCAGCATTCAGCCAAAAAGTGTCGCTGGAAGATGTGCAGTGGGACGACAGCAGCGCCACGCTGGTGTGGCTGGAATCGCGCAGCGGCAAAGGGGTGTTGGTAGCCAAAAAAATGGACGAAGCCCGCCGTGAGTTGACCGTGGATCACAATGTGCACGGCAGCCTGGGCTATGGCGGTGGAGAATTTTCACTGCACAACGGCAGCCTGTTTTTCAGCGCGCGCGACGGGCGGCTCTACCGGCGCAGCCTGCAAATCGAACAACCGGCTGCCCTCACACCGCCTTTTGGCGGCTGCGCTGCGCCGCGTGTTTCGCCGGATGGCAACTGGCTGGTGTATGCCTACAGCGATGGAAAAACCGACCTGCTGGCGCTGGTTGACAGCCAGGGGCAGCAGTGGCCGCAGCAGTTGGTGCGCGGAGCCGATTTTTACATGCAGCCGGCCTGGTCACCGGATGCAAAACGCCTGGCCTGGGTTGAATGGGACCACCCCCACATGCCGTGGGACGCCTCGCGCCTGATGCTGGGCAACCTGACCGGGCTGCCGCCGGTGGTGAGTAAAACCACCTGCCTGGCCGGCGGCGATGACAGGCCGGTTTTTCAGCCGGAATTCTCACCGGACGGGCGCTGGTTGAGCTGCATTGTGGCCAATGGCGAATGGGAAAGCCTGGTGCTGTTTGACCTGCAAAACGGTGGTCAGCGCGTGCTGGTGCACGGCGAGGGATTCTCCCTGTCGCAGCCGGCCTGGGTGCAGGGCATGCGCACCTACGGCTGGAGCCGGAGCGGCCGGGAAGTGTATCATTTGCGCTATCGCGACGGGCGGGCGTCGCTGTGGGTGGTTTCTGTTGATGATGGCAGCTCAAACGCGATGGACGTCTTGCCTTACACCTGGCTGACGCAGCTGTCCGTCTCGCCGGTTGATGACCAACTCGCGCTTATTGCTTCAGCGCCCGGTTTGCCCGACCGCATCATACGTTGGGACGGCGCGCGCTGGCACAGCGAATGCTTCAGCCAGGTGGATGTGCTGGATGAAAACTGGCTGCCCAACCCGCAACTATTGGAATGGGCGGCGCCTGACGGCGCGCGCGTTACCGGCTGGTATTATCCTCCCTGTAACCCCGGTTTTGAAGCCGAAGGGCTGCCGCCGGTGCTGGTGAGCATTCACGGCGGGCCCACTTCGCAGCGTCCACTGCGCTTTGAGCCCGAGGTGGCTTATTTCACCACGCGCGGCTACGGCTGGCTGGACGTGAACTACCGCGGCAGCACGGGGTTTGGGCGCAGTTTTCAGAAGGCATTGTTTCAGCGCTGGGGCGAGGTGGATGTGGAAGATGCCGCTGGAGCCGCACAGGCGCTGATAGACCGCCGCCTGGCTGACCCGGCGCGCCTGGTGATTCGCGGAGGCAGCGCAGGCGGCTATACCGTGCTCAATACGTTGATCCGCCACCCCGGATTATTCAAAGCCGGTGTGTGCCTGTACGGTGTGAGTGACCTGTTTGGCCTGTCGATGGAAAGCCATAAATTTGAAATTCATTACACCGACTGGTTGGTGGGTGAACTGCCCCAGGAGGCTGAAAAATACCACGCCTGGTCGCCGCTGTTCCACGCAGAGAAAATAACCGATCCGCTGGCAATTTTCCAGGGTGGCAAAGACAATGTGGTTCCGCCCAACCAGTCGGAGGAAATGGTGAAACAATTGCAGCGCCGCGGAGTGCCGTTCCTGTATCAGCTTTACCCCGAGGAAGGGCACGGTTTCCGCAGCAACGAAACCATCGCCGATTATCTCAAGCAGGTTGAGCGGTTTTTGCAGCAATATGTGTTGTTTGCCCGTTGAAGGCAGGTGAGGCTAACCACTTAGACTGTGTAAAAAACTTTGAACGCCCGAGGCCACTTCGTCGGGCTTTTCCAACAGCACCAGGTGACCGGCATTGTCAATCACCTGGAGGTGGGCATTGGGCAGACTGGCTGCCAGGTGGCGCGAACCCGCCAGCAGCACAATACGGTCTTTTTTACCGCAGATCACTCGTGCGGGCTGGGCAATTTCTTTCACCCTGTCACAGCGGTCAAAGGAGGCCACGGCTTTCCAGTCGTTGTGCAGCACTTCCTGCCGTAAGCTTTCAAGTGCGGCGCTGCTTTTTCTTATCAATACCGCGCCGCTTTCAGGGCTTATCAGGCGCTCTTGCAGCCAGTGATGTGCGTTTTTGACCGAAGCGGGTGAAGAAAGTTGATTGAGAAATTCAGCGGGGATGTGCGTGTGAGCGGCGGTTGAAATTAAGGCCAGGGCAGTCACCTGTGCGGGGTGCTGCAGGGCGGTTTCAAGGGCTATGGCGCCCCCCATTGAATGTCCCACCAGCACAACGCTGAATATTCCCAGGGCGTCCAAAAATGCAGCCAGGTCGGCGGCATATTCCCGCACCGACTGGCGGCTGACGCCGGCTGACCGGCCGTGACCAGGCAGGTCGGGCGCCAGCACGCGAAACCCGTTCAGGCGGCGCAAATTGACCGGCCAGCACAGGTGGTCGCTGCCGGCGCCGTGAATCAGCACCACCGGCGGCTGTGCGCTGTTATTCCCCTGGTATTCAGCATAGTACATTCCATTGACAATCGGCATGGTGAGCGAAGTGTGGTTTAAGCGTTGATGGAAGCGTGATGCAGCCGGTCAACGGCTTCAGCATTGAGTGGGATGAAAATGCGCACGCGCGTGCCCTTACCGGGCAACGAATCGATTTTTATAATACCGTTGAGTCGTTCAGTGCGTTCGCGCAGGTTCACCATGCCCAGGTTTCCGCGCTGATCCATTGCGTTGCTCGTTGCAGCGTAGCCCGCCGCGCCTCCGTTGTCCATAATATCCAAAACGGCTGTGTCGGCATTTTCAGGCATGGGGCGCAGCCGCACAAGAACTTTGTCTGCTTTGCCTGTTTTTCGGGCAATGGCAACCGCTTCTTCCACCAGATAGTAAATGATGGACTGCTGGTTGGTGTCAAGCTGTTGTATCAAACTGGAACCGAGGTCGAGCGTAACGGTTTGTTGGTGGGTTTCTTTCAACTTCTGCGCCATATCTTGCAGGGCAGATTCCAACCCATCCATTTCAGTTTCAAGCGGCCGCAACAAGAACAAGAGATGGCGAACCTCCTGAGTGGTCTGGCGCGCCAGGTCCTCGAGGGCTTGAATTTCACCCTGAACATCCCCGGTGCCGCGTTCCAACATTTTGCGTGCAATGTTGGCGCGCATGGCAATGGATGACATGGTCTGTGTGGGACCATCGTGCAGTTCACGTGCCAGTTCGCGGCGCATATCTTCCTGGGCTTGCATCAGGCGGGTTTTTTCATGCTGCAAGTCATCATAACGGCGGGCATTTTGCAGGGCAATGGCGCCCGGCTGGCTGACAATGGTCAGCATTTCCACGCGGTCTTCGTCAAAAAAATCTTCTTGTGGATGGGCGTACAACAGCACGCCATACAGGTTGTCTCCATTAACCAGGGGAATGCAGACTGCCCCGTGCATATCGCTCATCCAGGAAATGGATTGGAGTTCGGGGTCATTGAACGGTTCAGCGGTTTGTTGGACTGTGCCAGTCTGAACAGCGTCTGCCAGGATGCCCTGCGCAGCAGGGAATCCGTATGCAGACATCTCTTCGGATATGCCGCGCGTGGCTTGAATGACCAGTTCGCCTGATTCAACCAATAGTGCGGCGCTTACCATACTGTCAACGGGTGGTTCGGCGCCTCCCAGCAGGTCTGCGCCCATATCCAGCAAGGTTCCCACAATGCTTCCGGGGTCCAGGTCAACACAGAAAGACTCCATGGATTGTGAAAAATCGCGAATACGTTCACGCTCACGGCGCAATTGTTCTTTACGCTGAAGCAGGCGGTTTTTGTAATTGTCGCGCAAACGCTGCATAAGCTGGTAACAGATGAAGCCCAGCAGGCCGCCAGCGGCCAGGTTGAATGCTGAGAACAGGGCCAGGGTCGAGGGGTAGAAAGCGGCGCGGTTGAATAGATAGATGCCGCCGGCTTCAAGCGCTGAAAGTACCATGGCGGTCAACAGGCTGCCGCGCCATTCGAAATAAATGGCAGCCGAAAACAACGCCAGCAGGTTTGCCCAGGCCAGCGGACCGCCCAATGCGCCGGAGAGGAAAAACAGCGAGACGCTTACCAGGCTGTCAATCCAAACGTTGAGGATGCGCTGCCGGTTGAGGCGGCGGTTGAGCACGGCCAGGATGGAGGTATAGGTGTTCCACACGATGGAAACCAGCACAACCGCAGCCAGGCGAATTTGAATGGCTCCCGCGAAGGCCAGCGCAGCGATAATTCCAAGCAATCCCAACCAGCGCAGTGAAATTGCGAACCAGTCTGCCAGATAAGGATAATCGGACTTATGCATGGATATATCATATCTTAAAAAAAGAAAATAAAGCCCACGGCGACTTAAAAAATTTGTTAAGTTTGCCAGCGCAATTCCTGCAACTGCGTATAGATTCCATTTTTCATGGAAACGGGTATAATCCATGCTTACGATGACTTGAGCGCCCGGATTTATATGGTAAGATCAAAGTTATTGTGTGTAAGCCCGAAAAAATGGACAACATTTCAGGATAATCATTCACATGAAACACTCAACAAATAATCAACGCCGCTCGTTGCCTTTGCTGCTGGGTTTACTGGTATTGGTATTGTTGGCTGCGTGCGGCGGCAAAGCGCCGGAAGCCATCGCCACACCCACCGTCCCGCCGCTGCCAACCGACACACCCGCGCCAACAGCAACGCCCTTGCCCAACAAAATTGCGTTGATTGCCCCGCCTGAAATTTCTCCTGCTCAAAGCCAGGCCGTTCAGACTGCCCTCAATGAACTGGCCTCTCCCGCCGGGTTTGTCCTGGAAACCCTGCCCGAGATTCAACCGGCTGACCTGTCCAACGGCGGCTGGAAGATGGCCTTCTTTTTAACCACACCGGGCAACCTGACCGATTTATTGAATGCCGCGCCGCAAGTGCAATTTGCGGTGGTGAGCCGCACCGAATTGCCCGCCTCCGCCAATTTGACCACCATCCTCACCTCGCCGGAAAACGAAGCCTTTCTGGCAGGTTTCCTGTCAGTGGTGACGGCCACTGACTGGCGCGCTGCCGGCCTGTTCCCGGCCGACGGCGACGGCCCGGCTCGCCAGGAGGCTTACTTGAACGGCGCGCATTACTACTGCGGAATTTGCAACCCGTTCTTTGCCCCTGCGGTGCGTTTCCCGGTCAGCTATGCCCTGCCGGGTTCCGCGGGCGCGGGTGAATGGCAGGCAGCGGCTGATGAACTTGCCAAAAACGTGGTGTATTTGATGTATGTCTCGCCTGAAGCAGCCAGCGCTGAATTGCTGACTTACCTGGCTTCCAAAAACATGATGCTGGTGGGTTCGCAAACCCCGCCTCAAGAACTGAAGCCCTACTGGGTGGCCACCGTTCACCAGGATTTGGCAGCTTCGTTCCGCGATGTTTTTCCTGCCATGCAGGAAGGCCGGGGCGGTCAGGTGGTGAACGCTGCGCTGGAATTGACAGATGTGAATGAAGGCTTGATCAGCGCCGGGAAGCAGGGCCTGGTGAACCAGGCCCAGGAAACGCTGATCAAAGGATTGGTGATGGCTGCCGATCCGCCTATAGAATAAGGTTCAATTTTCGGGGTTATTACCGCTGAAATATTCAGTGGTGGCCTGGCCGGGCATGTTGATGCCTTCTCGGCGAACCACTTTCAGCACAGACAGTGCCAGTATTTTGATATCCAGCCACAACGAAACATGATCGACATACCACACGTCCAGGCGAAAGCGGTCCTGCCAGGACAGGGCATTGCGCCCGTTGATTTGTGCCCAGCCGGTTATGCCCGGCAGCACCTCGTGGCGGCGGGCCTGTTCGGCGTTGTACAGCGGCAGGTATTCTATCAGCAAGGGACGCGGGCCCACCAGGCTCATTTCACCACGCAGCACGTTAAACAGTTCAGGAAGTTCGTCCAGGCTGCTGGCGCGCAGAAACTTGCCCAGCGGGGTGATGCGCTGCCCATCGGGCAGGGGGTTGCCCTGCGCATCAACGGCATTGCGCATGGTGCGAAACTTGTGCAGGGTGAAGATTTTACCGTGCAGGCCGGGGCGGCGCTGGCTGAAAACCACCGGCGTGCCTTCGCTGACACAGACAATCAGGGCGATAATCAACATCAACGGCAAAGCCGCCACCAGCCCCACCAATGTGACAACCAGGTCGAACAGGCGTTTCCAAAACGGCACACCGGGTGGAAAAATCTTGCTCATGCGGTGATTGTACCAAAATTCAGAACGTTGATATAATCTGAACAACATTCACCGGTTATTTGATCGGGTTTCATGCAGTTCTGGCCTGACTTAAAAAAGGAGAAGCCGATGATGCAAGCGAAAATAACCATAGAATATTGCGCAGTTTGACACTATGCAGATAAGGCTACCGGTCTGGCAGCCGCATTGTTGAGCAAGTTTGAAGAAAAGATTGAATCAATCACTCTTATTCCATCATCCGGCGGACGGTTTGAAGTAACGATAAACAACCAATTAATCTATTCAAAGCTTCAAACAGGACGTTTTGCCCAACCGGGAGAAGTGGAAGAGCTGGTAAAACAAAAACTATAAAAGGAAGTTTAAAAAGCATGAAGAAAGGCCGCGTTTTTTCCGGCGCCCGCCCCACCGGACGCCAGCATCTGGGAAATTATCTGGGAGCCATTCGCAATTACGTTGCATTGCAGGATGAATATGATTGCGTGTATTGCATTGTCGATTTGCATGCCCTAACCACCATGGAATCGACCCTGAACCTGCGTGAGAATACCTATGAAATGACCCTCGACTGGCTGGCAGCCGGCATTCGTCCTGAGGAATCGATTGTGTTTGTGCAGTCGCATGTGCCCCAGGTGACCGAATTGCACACCATTCTATCCATGGTGACGCCGCTGGGAAAACTGACCGACCTGCCCACCTTCAAAGAGAAGGTGCGCCAGCAGCCGCACAATGTCAATTACGGTCTGGTGGGATACCCGGTGTTGATGGCGGCCGACATTGTGCTGTATAAAGCCAACGCGGTGCCGGTGGGCATTGACCAGGCGCCCCACATTGAATTCACCCGTGAGGTGGTGCGTTCTTTCAATTACCGCTACAACACCAATGTGTTGATTGAACCGGAAATGAAGGTGACCAACATCCCCAAGGTGCTGGGGCTGGACGGGCAGCAAAAGATGAGCAAGAGCCTCGACAACCACATTGAACTGGCCGCCACGCCCGAGGAAACCACGCAGCGCGTGATGAGCATGGTCACCGACCCGCAGCGCCAGCGCCGCACCGACCCCGGCAACCCCGACATTTGCAATGTGTTTGCGCTGCATAAGATTTTCTCGGACGCTGAGTGGATTAATAAAGTGGACGTGGAATGCCGCCGCGCCGGTATTGGCTGCGTGGAAGACAAACGCAAGCTGGCTGAGAGCATGAACGCCTACCTGGCGCCTTTCCGCGAGCGCCGCGCCGAACTGGACAAACACCCCGATGATATCTGGGACATTTTGCACGACGGCGCCAAACGCGCCCGCGCCATTGCCGAACAGACCATGGAAGAAGTGCACCAGGCAATTGGATTACCGTAAGCCAAACCACCATTCATTAAAGAAAAAATGCCGTTGAAATTTCCAATGGCATTTTTATTCGTGTTCATCTGTGTCGATCTGTGGTTAACTCAGGGTATGCCGTTAAAGGCTGATTCGGGCGCGTAGGCCATGCCCACCAGCGTGGGGCCCGCATGCGCTCCCACCACCGGCGACAGGATGGCATCGGGCAGCCAGTGGCAGCGGTAGATCTGCTGTATCTTCTCGCGCAGCAAGGTCATGCCCTGTGGATTGTTGGAATGGCCGGCCTGCACGCGCAGGTCTGACCCCGGGGGAATGTTTTTGGCAACCCGCTCCAGCATGCTGTTCAGGGCGCCTTTGAAGGTGCGCGCCGACCCCAGTTGATTGAGCTTGCCGCTGATGTGATCGAGGCACAGCAGGGGGCGAATGTTGAGCACCGAGGCAAGCAGGCCTTTCAAATGTCCCACGCGGCCGCCGTGAATCAAGTAGCGCAGGTCATCCATGGTCAGCACAATTTCACTGACGCGGTGGATGTGTTCGATCATCTCCAGGATGGGCTTGACTGCCCAACCGGCATGGATGGCGCGCGCGGCGGCTGCCACCTGCCAGCCCAGCACCACCGAAAGGGAGCGTGAATCGACCAGGGTGATGTTGGCTTCCGGCGTCATATCGGCGGCTATGCGGGCGGTGTTGAATGTGCCGCTCAAATCGGAACAGACGTGAATGGACAGGATGTCGGGATCATTGGCCGCCAGACAGCGGTAGGTGGAAGTGAAATCTGAGACAGAAGGCAGCGAAGTGACCGGGAAACTGCGGGCGGCGGCCAGCAACTGGTAAAGCCGGGCGGAAGAGATATCCACCCCGCTGCGGTAGGTTTTGCCTTCCAGGGTGATCAACTGCGGCACAACGGTTATATCCACCCCGTTGGTTTGCTCTTCGGGTAGATACAAATCCATGGCGCTGTCGGTGACGATCTGCATGAATCAAACCTCCACACTAAGCATGCAATCGATAATACCTGAGGCAATGCGCAATCAATACATCTGTTCAATCATAATCCCAAACTGGTGCTCATGAAGCCGATTTTTTCGTTCGTTTAAACTGTGTCGCTCAGGTGGTGATATGATACAGGTATGCACGTCCCGATTCCCAATCAAATGCTGTACCGACGCTTTGCTGGCTGGTATGACGCCCTGTTTGAAGGATTTTTCAGGAAGGGGCGCGAGCAAACTCTGTCTGTTCTCAATATTCAGCCGGGAGAGAAACTGTTCATTTCCGGCATCGGAACGGGGTTGGATATCCCAATGCTGCCACGGGATGCCTTGATCACCGGCATTGATTTTAACGATGAGATGCTGGTGATTGCCCGCCATCGGGCGGGTGAGCGGCCCATCACCCTGCTGCAAATGGACGCTCAGAATTTATCCTTTGAAGATGCTACTTTTGACGCGGCTCTGCTCAATCTAATTATCAGCGTGGCGCCGGACGGCAACCGCGTGTTTCGCGAGGCCTGGCGGATGCTCAAACCGGGCGGGCGCATGGCCATTTTTGACAAGTTTGCCCCTGAGACCGGCAAGATCTCACTCTTCCGCCGCCTGGCGGGGGCAATCATCAACTGGTGTGGCACCGACATCAACCGGCGACTGTCCGATATGCTTGCCGGGGTGGATGACTATGCGGTCGAATATCACCAGACGCTGATACACGGGCTGTATCATATTTTGCTGTTGCGCAAGCCGTGACAGCATTTGCCGGGAACCAGGCGAGCGAGAAATCTTTTCTTATTGGTATATTAGGATTTCTTCTCGCTTCATTCATTTAATTTTTCGCTATGTTCGGTAACTGCTCGTCGAAAAGACAGAATACATCCAGTTAAGCAACCAGATCGGTAAAAAACTCAAGCTATTTAAGTTGTAGACACCAGCGGCTTGTTGCGCAGCAGTCGCATGCCGTTCAGGGTGACAATCAGCGCCGCGCCGGTGTCGGCGAACACCGCCATCCACATGGTGCCCCAGCCCACCAGCACCAGCAGCACAAACAACAGCTTGATGCCCAGGGTGAAGGTGACATTTTGCTGGATGATCTTCATGGTGTCATGGCTCAGGCGCAGGGCATAGGGAATCTGGCGGATGTCCTCGCCCATCAGGGCGATATCGGCGGTTTCCATGGCCTGGGCGGTGCCGCCCAGCGCCGCGCCGATGGCAATGCCCACATCAGCCGCCGCCAGGGCCGGGGCGTCGTTGATGCCGTCGCCCACCATGGCCACCTGACCGAAACGGTTTTTTAGTTCATGCATGGCTTCCACTTTATCTTCGGGCAGCAGATCGGCTTTCACCTCGTCTACGCCCACCTGGAAGCCCACCTGCGCGCCGGCGGCGGCATGATCACCGGTGAGCAACACCACGGCATCCACGCCGTTTTTGCGGATCAGGCTGACGGTTTCGCGACTGGTGTTGCGCAGGGTGTCAGACACGGTGATGGTGCCCACATAGCGCCCGCCGTCGCTGATCATCATGGCGGTGCAGCCGTTGGCTGAATCTTGCCGGGCGGCCTGGCAGTGCTGCAGGTCGTGCGGAATGTTTTCATCAAAATATTTGTGGCTGCCCACCAGCACTTCTTTGCCGTTCACGGTGCCGCTCACGCCGCGTCCCACCAGGGTGGTGACGTTTTCGGCTGCTTCAAACTGGTTTTGCACCCCGCGCCGGGTTGATTCGTGCAGGATGGCGCGTGCCAGGGGGTGCGAGCTGCGCTGTTCAACGGCGCTGGCCAGCGCCACCAGGCGGTCGCTGTGCGGGGCGGGGGCTTCATCCCATGCCAGGGCGCGCACCTGCACTACCGAGGGTTTGCCCTCGGTGAGCGTGCCGGTTTTATCGAGGGCAACCGCTTTCACCCGGCTGAGGGTTTCCAGGGCTGCGCCGCCTTTGATCAGCACACCATTTTGCGCCGCGCTGCTGATGGCGCTGATGATGCTGACCGGGGTGCTGATGACCAGCGCACACGGGCAGCCCACCACCAGCAAAGCCAGGCCGCGGTACAGCCAGCCAAATTCGTCAGGAGTTGGATTCCAGAAGGGCTGTCCGAAAAACAGGGGCGGTATCACAGCCACCGCCAGTGCAAATGCCATGATGGAGGGGGTGTAAACCGCCGCGAAGCGGTCCACAAAGCGCTGTGACGGGGCGCGTTTTTCCTGGGCTTCTTCAACCATGCGAATCAGGCGGCTGATGGTGTTATCCTTCGCCAGGTGGGTCACGCGAATTTCCAGCGCGCCTTCGCCGTTGATGCTGCTGGCGAACACATCGTCGCCTGGCATCTTTTCTATCAATGCGCTTTCACCGGTGACCGGCGCCTGGTTGACGTTGGAACTGCCTGCTGACACCATGCCGTCCATGGGAATGCGCTCGCCGGGTTTGACCAGCACCATGTCGCCAATGGCCAGTTCTTCCACCGGCACAACAGTTTGGCTCTGGCTGCCGTCTGAACGCTGCAAGCGCACGGCGGTTTTGGGCGCCAGGTGCATCAGGCTGCGCAGCGAGTCGCGCGAACGGTCCACCGCAAAGCCTTCCAGGGCTTCACCCACGGCATACAGCACCATCACCATGCCGCCCTCGGTGAAAGCGCCGATGATGACCGCACCGACGGCTGCCAGGGTCATCAACACATCAATGTTAATGCGGCGGCTGAGACGCAGGGTGTTGAAAGCCCCGCGAAAAACCGGGTAGCCCGCCAGCAGCATGGCTGCCAGCGATGCCAGGTCAATCCAGGCGGCCTGCCTGCCCAGCCATTCTTCCAGCACCATGCCGGGCAAAATCAAAATGGCGCCAATCACTGCCAGGCGTGATTCGGACTGGCTCCAAAAATATTGAAAGAAATTTGGTTTCTTGAAGGGAACGGATTCGTTTTGCGAGGCAGGTAAGTTTTCCAGCGAATAACCCAATTCAGCAACGCGCTGCGACAAATCATCGCGTGTCACATTACCTTCGATGCGCAGGCTTTCGGTGGAAAAATTGACGGCGCAAGACCTGACACCCTGCATGTTGGCAATGCCCTGTTCCAGGGTTTTGGCGCAGTCGGGGCAATCCAGTCCGTTAATATGATAGGTTTGAAGTTCATCCATGATGGTTTCCTCGCAGATCATTCGATTTGCATCATTCTAAACCTTCAAGCTGACTTGAAAGTCAAGGGAGAAAACCATCAATTTGAAGGAATGTCTTTATCTTCCAGCATCAGAAACAGGCGCGCCAGCAGGAAGGCGTTTTCGCCGCAGGTTTTCAACACATAGCCTTCGCCGTTGTGGAACATCTCGCCTGCCTGATGACTGTGGGCATGCACCTGGCAATTGGAAATGAGCTGCGCGAGGTCTTGCAAAGCCTGTCCCACGGCCGGGTCGTCGCTCACCACCAGAATGTGGTAACAATCCCCTTCCATCCAGATGTGCACATGCTTGCCGCGAAAGATGTTCAGCAGCGACTTACCTTCGGCAGAATTGAGTATGCAGCCCGATTTTTCAATGAGCATGTCAAACAGAATGTCGACCGGCGCTTCCAGCGGATCGCTGCACACGCGCTGCAACAACCGATTGAATAACAGCGGAAATGGCGTGGGGTTGAGTTGGCTGGTATTGCGATCCAGGTCGCGCAGGAACAGGCCCAGTTCGTGCTCTTGCACCAGCAGATGGGTAATTTGCCGCTCCAGGGCGTAATATCGTTCCAGGGTTAATTCCCGCATACGCATGTTGCTTGCCCGGTCATTTTGGAGCGATTGGATGAGCAAACGGATATCGGCCAGTGAAAAGCCCAACCGTTGGGCGCGCCGAATGATTTGGAGAGTCTGTTCCGCTTCGACAGCGTAGATACGGTACCCCGACGCTGTGCGGCTGATGGGGTTCAATAAGCCCTGTTCTTCGTAATAGCGCAAAGCTGATGTGTTTAAACCGGTGCGGCGCGCCAGTTCTCCAATGGTCAAACCTGTGGGTTTATGTTCCTGCCAGTCATCCATAATGCCTCCGTGGCGTGTATTTCAGTTTAAATCTGTTCTGCATGCCTGTCAAATCAGGTTGGGAGGAATGCTTCGCTTTTTTCTTCGGTATAATTTCTGCTGGAGATGCATGGAACTGGTATGGATGCCACGAATTACTCTAACAACCATTCTGTCCTTGCGAGCCCCGATGCTTTTTCGGGGCGTGGCAATCTCAAATGTTAATACTGAGACTGCCGCGTCGGGCTCCCGCCCTCCTCGCAGTGACGATTACATTGAGTTTTCGTGGCAACGTGGGATAAAGAATTTGTCAGCAAAATTTCTCCTCGCGCGCTGTAGCATATTTCCAAATCAATCCTATGCGCTCGTCGAAATGACAAAATGTCTATAAATCATATCGCTTCGAAAAATTACAGATAAAGTTAACCATAGGAGAACCATTATGCGCGCAGTGATTCAGCGGGTGAAGTTTGGCAGCGTCACAGTGGAAGGAAAAACTATTTCAAAAATCGACCAGGGGCTGGTCATTTTGCTGGGGGTGGGCCCCCAGGACACGCAGGAAAATGCCGCCGCCCTGGCCAAGAAGATCGCCCTGCTGCGCATCTTCAGCGACAATGAAGGCAAGATGAATCTTTCCGTGGTGGATATTGGTGGGCAGGCGCTGGTGGTTTCGCAGTTCACCCTGTTTGCCAACACGCGCAAAGGCAACCGGCCCTCTTTTGTGGAGGCGGCCCTGCCCGACCAGGCCAGCCCGCTGGTTGACCAATTCGCTGAACTGCTGCGCGGGCAGGGGGTGCCCACCCAGACCGGCATCTTTGGGGCCGATATGCTGGTTGAAATTCACAATGACGGCCCGGTGACCATCTGGATGGAGATGTAAGACAGTTTTTAACGTTTTAAAGATTTTTACAAGAACAACAAATTTCTGGGAAATTCTCCCCTTGACTCTCCTGTTAGGGGAAGTTGTAAAGTAGCAGCGAAGCTTCAATCAACCTGCGCGCGACGGCGCGCCGCCCACATGTGGAGATTGCCATGCTCAAAATTGGCGACTTTTCAAAACTGAGCCAGGTTTCGCTCAAAGCCCTGCGTTTCTACGACGAGATTGGGCTGCTTAAACCCAGCCAGACCGACCGCTTCAGCGGCTACCGCTACTATACTGTTGACCAACTGCCACGCCTGAACCGCATTTTAGCCCTCAAAGACCTGGGTTTCTCGCTTGACCAGATTGGGCAAATCCTCAACGAGGACCCTTCGGTGGCAGAACTGCGCGGCATGCTGCGCCTGAAGAAAGCCGAAGTGGAACAGGTGATGGAAAACGAGCGCGTCAGGCTGGATCGCATCGAGGCCAGGCTCAGGCAGATCGAACAGGAGAATACCAAGACGAAATATGATGTTGTTTTAAAGAAAATCCAACCCATCACAGTTGTCAGCGTGCGCGATGTCATCCCGACCTATGGGGATATTGGCGGCTTGATCGAAGAGGTTTTTGCTTTTGTTGGCAAACACGGCCTTCAACCGGCCGGGGCGCCTTTCTCCATCTGGCATGACCATGGTTTCAAAGAGACTCATGTGGATGCCGAGATGGCTGTGCCGGTCAATGCAGCCATAGCGAACACCCTGCCCGGAGAAGGCAGGGTTAAGATCAGCCAGATGCCTGAGGCTGAAATGGCCTGCGTCATTCACCAGGGCCGTTATGATGATTTCAGCCTGGCGTACACCGCCATTGGTGAATGGATTGAAGCCAACGGCTACTGCATTTGCGGCAAGAACCGCGAGATCTACCTGGCCGGGCCCGAAAGCTCGCCCGACCCCGCCAACTATGTGACCGAAATCCAGTTCCCGGTTGAGAAGATTGCGGCAGGCCAGAAATGAGTGTGCTTACCACTGTTTCAAACTTGTTGACTGCCGTACCGGATGAACCCTTCAAACGCAGCCTGGCGGGCTGGATCCTGGTGGGCCTCAACCTGCTGATGACGGGCATGTCGCTCAACTTCTTCCTGGGGATGATGAAGAGCGGCGTGGTGGGTTGGTTGATGATGAACACCTGCGCCCCGAGCATCTTCCTGTTTGTGCTGGGTTTCCTGCTGGGCAGCCCGGCGCTGATGACGGCTGGCGCGATCGCCATGTTCCGCTACGGCACACTGGGATTGTTTGTGTTCAGTTGGAGCGGCAGCAATGTGATCGCCCAGGTGGGGCACATCTTTATGACGGCCGGGGTGATTTACACCGCTTACGAGGTGATCACTCATCATTACTGGGCGGCTGCGTTGCAAGGCCTGTTGTTGGCGCTGGTTTTGCTCATTCCTTTCACCATCGTTCAAGAACGCTGGACGAAAGCGCATGCCGACCTGGTGCAACAGTTGTTCGCAGGCACGCTGAGCGTGACTCAATAGAATCCGAAGATTCAATTTGACCTCACAGGTTTCACTGCAAAGAAGCCTGTGAGGTTTTTGGTTAATTGGATACCTAATGCATTTTGAAACACTGGCAGCCAATCGGACCATTCTGCTTTACAATGTTAAAGTCTCGAAAGTTATCCAGGTGGGAATCAATCAAAAACACAATTACCCTGTTTTTGCTCAATCAATAAACCAGACAAAATCGGAGAAAAAAACATGATAAAAAGTGACGATATTAAGACCGTATTGATCATCGGAGCCGGTACAATGGGCGCGCAAATCGGTCTGCAGTGTGCTGTTCATGGATTGGAAATCAATCTGTATGATATTTCGGACGAAGCTCTTGAAAAAGGAATGACCATGATTCAGAGCTTCATCGGCAGCATGATTGCGCAGGGTTTCCTCGCGGAGAAGGATGCCGCCGCTGCCCTGGCACGCATCCACCCCACCACCAACACCAGCCAGGCGGCGCAGGCTGACCTGGTCAGCGAGTCTGTCCCGGAAAATCCCGAACTCAAAGGCAAAGTCCTGGCTCAATTCAATCAACTGTGTCCCACACACACCATTTTCACCACCAATACTTCTTCGCTGCTTCCTTCCATGTATGCAGAGGCTACCGGTCGCCCGGATCGGTTTGCTGCCCTGCATTTTCACACCTATGTGTGGGTGTCGAATGTGGTGGATGTGATGCCGCACCCTGGCACAAGTGCTGAAACCATGGATCTGCTTGAAGCGTTTGCCCGGCGCATCGGCCAAATTCCCATTCGCCTGGAGAAAGAAAATCACGCTTATGTTTTTAATTCCATGTTGAATGCGCTGCTGCGTACAGCCAACTCGCTGGCTGCCAGAGAGGTGACTTCTTTTAAAAATATCGATCGCGCCTGGATGGGGATTATGAAATCGCCTCTTGGACCTTTTGGCATTATGGATCAGGTTGGACTGGACACTGTTTGGGAGATCAACCAGTATTGGGCCAACGTGTTAAAGGATGAAGAATTGCAGGCGATTGCCGATATGGTGAAGGTATATGTCGATCAAGGTTTTCTGGGTGTTAAAAGCGGGCAGGGTTTTTATGCATATCCCAACCCCGAGTTTCAGGAAGCCGATTTCATCCATAAAGGAGAATAATTATTTACCTGGTACTTTATGGAGAAAGGAAACAATCCTACTTTTTAATAAAAAACCAATACAATAACGCTATAATCAGGATAGCCAATTTGAAGGTTGATCTATCAGGTTCAAGGAGACTGGAATGAATGTAGCTACTTTATTAAAAGGTATTGGGTTTTTAACCTGGCTGGCAGTGGTGCTGCTGGGAGTGTTTTTTGTGCTGCAAACATCACGCGGGCGTACAGTGAAAAATGCGCGTACCATTGTGCTGGTGGCGATGGTGGTTGCCATTTTGCTGTCCACGGTCAGCGCCGGGCTGGTGTTTATCAACCCGGAAGAACGCGGCGTAGTCATCTCGGCGGTGGCGCCCAACGGTTACCGCGAGCAGGCGCTGCAGCCCGGTTTGCGCTGGATTATTCCTTTTGCCGAGACGGTGGTGAAATATCCCATCTCGCGCCAGACCTACACCATGTCGATAGCCCCGGAAGAAGGGAATATTAAAGGTGATGATTCTATTGAAGCGCGCACCGCAGACGGGCAAAAAGTGTTGGTGGATGCCTCGGTGATCTTTGCCATTGATCCGACCAAGGTGACTCAGGTACACATCACCTGGCAGGACCGCTACGCCAATGACCTGGTGCGGGCGGTTTCACGTGGAGTGATTCGTGATGCAGTCTCGCAATACGGCGTTGAGGAAGTGTACAGTTCCAAGCGACTTGAACTGGTTCAGGGCATAACCGAAGCCATGTCGAAACAGATGGATGACAACGGCCTGGTGCTGGTGAATTTTGTGCTGCGTAACATCAGCTTCTCTGATGAATATGCTGCCTCGGTGGAGCAGAAGCAAATTGCCGAACAAACCGCCCAACAGGCAAAATTTGTGGTTGAGCAAAAGAAACAGGAAGCCGAACAGGCTCGCCAGGTGGCGCAAGGCCGCGCCGATGCTGCGGTTATTGATGCTGAGGGTGATGCCAAATCGCGCCTCATCCAGGCTGAAGCCGAAGCCAAATCACTGGAGTTGATCGCCGCGGTGCTGAAGAGCAATCCCAACCTGCTCACTTACCAGTACATCACCAAGCTGTCTCCTAATATTGAAGCCATGCTGCTGCCCAGCAATGCGCCGTTTGTGTTCAACCTGCCGCAGGTAGGTGCAACCGCAACCGGCACAGGCGAATAGCCGTTTTCTAACCGATACAGACAGCGCGCCCGGACAGGGCGCGCTGTTTTTTGTTCACCGTTCCGGCTATGATACAATTTTCGGCATGACAGGCGTTTCTGAAAAAATCCAGGGCATTCTCGACACGCTGCCTACCAAACCCGGCTGCTACATTATGAAAAATGTGGATGGCAAGATCATCTACGTGGGTAAGGCCGTCAATTTGCGCAACCGGGTGCGTTCCTATTTCCACAGCAGCGCCGACCATGACGGTAAAACCCGCCAGCTGGTGCGCCACATTGTGGATATTGAGTGGATTGTGGTGGGGTCGGAGTTGGAAGCGCTCATCCTGGAAATGAACCTGATCAAGAAACACCGCCCGCGCTACAACATCCGCCTGAAGGACGACAAGCGCTATCCCTACATCAAGGTACACTGGGCTGACCGGTTTCCCAAGGTGACCGTCACCCGCCAGATGATTCAAGACGGTTCGCGCTATCACGGCCCCTACACCAGCGCCTGGGCGGTGCACCAGACGCTGGATGTGCTGCGGCGCATCTTCCACTACCGCACCTGCGACCGCATCATCACCGGCAATGATCCGCGCGCCTGCCTGTATTACGATATCAAGCTGTGTTCCGGTCCGTGCATCGGAGCGGTGAATCAAGATGAATACCGCCAGATGATCGATGATCTGTCGCGTTTCCTGGAAGGAAATACCGAGCCGGTGGTGGAGCGGCTGCGCCGGGCGATGGAAACCGCTGCCGAAGAGCTGCGCTTCGAGCAGGCTGCCACCCTGCGCGACCAGATTCAGGCCATTGACCGCGTGGTGGAAGGCCAAAAAGTGATCTCTTCCGAGCAGGTCGATTCGGATGTGATTGCTGTGGCGCGCGCCGACGGCGAAGCCTGCGTGCAAATTTTCTTCATACGCAGCGGCAAGATGATCGGGCGCGAATATTTCATCCTGGAAGGCACCGAAGATGAGAACGACAGCGAGGTCATCTCCGAGTTCATCAAGCAGTTCTACAGTGAAGCGGCCGTGGTGCCTTCTCAGGTGCTGCTGCCCAATGAGATTGAAGAGGCGCAGATCATCCAGCAGTGGCTGAAAACCCGCCGCGGCGGCCAAAAGGTGCAGCTCAAGGTGCCGCACGAGGGTACCCCGCAGGAGCTGGTGCAAATGGCTTCGGAAAATGCCGTGGAAACCCTGCGCGCCCTGCGCACGCAGTGGCAAATGGACACCAATCGCCAGACCGACGCCCTGGCCGAATTGCAGCAAGCCTTCAGCATGCGCGAGCCGCCCAACCGCATCGAGTGCTATGACATCTCCAACACGCAGGGCACCGCCTCGGTGGGCAGCATGGTGGTGTTTGAGCAGGGTGTGCCCAACAAATCGCGCTACCGGCGCTTCAATATTAAAACAGTGGTGGGCCCCAATGACTTTGACAGCATGCAGGAAGTGCTGGAGCGGCGTTTTCGTCGCTGGAAGGCAGCCCAGGATGCCGCCGCGGAAGGCCCCGGCGGCAAGCCCGACCCGGCGTTTGCCCTGCTGCCCGACCTGCTGCTGGTGGACGGCGGCAAGGGGCAACTGGGGCGCGCCGTGGATGTGTTGGAACAATTTGGCTTGATGGGCAAATTGCCGGTAGCGGGCCTTGCCAAGCAAAATGAAGAATTGTATCTGCCGGGGCATCCCGAACCGCTTATCCTGCCGCGCAATTCGCAGGGATTGTATCTTTTGCAGCGCATCCGTGACGAGGCGCACCGTTTTGCCATCACGGCGCACCGCGGTCAACGCACACGCCAGGGCATGGCTTCGCAGTTGGACGCCATCCCGGGGGTGGGACCGGCGCGGCGCAAAGCCCTGCTGACCCGTTTTGGCTCGGTGGAACGCATTCGCGAAGCCAGCGCTGAAGAGCTGGCGGCGGTGCCCGGCATCCCGCTGGATTTGGCTCATGAAATTAAAAGTTTCCTGGGATGAGAACGGCTGAAGCCTTTACTACGGGAAAGCGTGTTCACTCGTAGTCGCGATTTCAATTGCGAGGCAACGGTTGACGCGGTCACTACAAAAAAACCGGGTTCTGCGTTTTTGCAGAACCCGGTTAACATATCCTCTGAATCTTTATTTCATCACTTTCCACAGGGTCAAGTTGCCGTCGGAGCTGGAAGTGGCCAGGGTTTTACCGTTTGGTGAGAAGGCCACGGAATTGAAAGCCTCTGCCTGACTGTTGAACACAGCGATCTGGCTGAAACCACTGGTTTCCCACAACACCAGGCGTGTGCTGTCGCTGGCTGCCAACAATCGGCTGTTGGGTGAGAAGGTCACATTGTAGGGGACGGAATTTTCCACCAGCAGGGTGGCCACTTCCACGCCCTCGGTGGGATTCCAGATGCGCACAAAGGGATGGTATTCATCGCTGATCATGCCAGATGTGGCGGTTGCCAGGAAGTTCCCATCAGGAGACATGGCGTAACCGCCCACAAAGTCTTCGTGCGAGAAACTGTTGCCCAGAATGCCGCTGGGAATGTCTTGCAACTGCACGTGGGCGCGCGACACCCAGATCAGATGCGAATTATCTTCGGCAAAAGAGGCGCTGTAAACCGGCGCGGCGGTTTCAAAACCACTCAACGATTTAATGAAAGCGCCGCTATCGGCGTTCCATATCTGCGCCTCAATCAGGTCGGTTGAAGCCACCACCAGCATGCTGCCGTCGGCTGAGAAAGAGCCGCCATTGAATTGCGAGGTCAAAGCCAGTGAGCGCACCAGGTTGCCGGTGGCAATTTCGCGAATCTCCAACGAAGTGCCGTCAACCGTCAACGCCATCCAGCCTTTATCAGGTGAATAATCCACCAGGATGTAAGGGGAAAGCACCTGCACATTGGAAAGAATTTCAAGTGTCTCGCCATCGAGCAGCATCAGTCCGTCGGCAGTCACTGCACCCAAAACCTGGCTGTCTTGTGACCATTTCACCTTGTAGGGATTGTTCAGCGTGGCGGTTTTGTATATTTGCAAACCGGCTATGTTTTCCGGTTCGATGACTGCCGGTTGTGCAGTGGGTTCGAGCGGAAGCGCAGTGGCGGTTGGTTGGTCAATTGAATGCTGGTCGGCTGTCACCGCAGCCATGATTTCTTCGGTCGGGGCGGCAGTGGGCTGCGCCGAAAAAAGGCCGCCAATTTGCAGCGGGCTGCAGGCGCCTGCGATTCCCAACAAAAGCACTATAAAAATCCAAATTCGTAACTGTTTATGCATATCCTTCTCCCTCGTCAATCCATACCTCATCGGGTTGATTACAACCATGATGGCTGTTGTGAAAAGTGCAAAAATCATGCCATGCATGAGCATCCAAACCGATTACAGCCTGACCGGAATGCGAATCTCCTGCAATCCAAGCGGGGTCAAATCGATGACCAGGTCAATTTCACCGGCCAATTGATTCACATCTTCAAAGTTGAACACCAGGTAGCCGCGCACCAGGCTCCAGCCGTCAATATCCAGGGGAAATTGCAAAAGGTTTTCTCCTTCAACTGATGGGGCGCGAATTGCCACTGCCTGGCTGCCGTCACTGGCTTCCAGGAAAACCTGGCTGGTTTCCAGTTGAATGCCTTCAGCCTGGCGCAGTTCAAATTGCGTTTCCAGCAGGTAGGCGTCATCGCTGGCAATCATTTCACCGGCGCTGGATACCCACAATTCTCCGCTGTGGGCTGCTTCACCAAACTCGCTGAAAGGTTGAACAACGCTGCCGCCAGACAACACACGGTGATAATACACTTTAACCTGGCTGGATGGCGGTGCCTGGCCGAAGTTTTCAATCACCAGCAGGCGGGTTCCTGTGCCGCCGCTGGAAAATGCGTCATCTTCCACGTCTGCCAGAACACCGCTTTCATCTCGCACGATGATATGGCTGCTGTTGCAACTCAAGCGCATCCAACCCCATTCACCGGTTGACAGGGCTGGCCCGGTTTCTCCAAGGGCCAACATTTCTTCCTCTCCTTGAATGGTTCTCAATAAAGTCCACTCATTTTGTTGAATCCGCAGAGCATAATAATCGCTGAATCCCGGCTGAACACGGCACAACAACTCAACCGCGCCATTGGTCGTTTCACCCGGAAAGGCCAGGCTTAATTCAATCTCAACATTCTGCAAATTCGCAGTCTGCACTCCCATGGAATCTTCATCCGGCAGGAAAATATTCTGTCCGTAACTCAACAATAATCCCTTGACGCTGCCCATTTCAACAGGTGTGGCTTCAACTGTGTAAGAACCCATTGATTTCCACACACCGCTGATGGTGTCGGGAGAACTGAAAAAGGATTTGGTGATGATGGTCCAGCCGGAGGTGTCAAGTTCAGTCTCTTCGCCGGAAAAATCAGCGGTAGGGAGTTGCGGCGGCTCATCATCAAGACCATCTGATTCGGGAATTTCATCCAAACTCTCTTCCGAATCAAACTCATTTTCCGAATCAAAATCTTCTTCAGAGGGCAATTCTTCAACGACCTGATTCGCAGAATCTCTTAATAATCGGGTGCGCAAGAACGCCCAACCGCCGCCCGCCAGTGCGGCTGTCAACACGCATCCCAGCAGCAGCGCACTGGCAGCAGCCAGCCCCGCCCACATGGCGGGTGAGATTTTTTGCGGCTGCGGCGGCAAACCGGGTGGGACGGCGGCTTTCCAGGCATCGGCTTCGCGGCGGTACCACTTGCCACTGGCCGCGCCCATTTGCCAGGCGGTTCCCTGTTCGTCGGTGACGCGCAGACCTGCCAGAGCTTGCTGCATTTCCCCCGGGGTGATTTCACCGGCTGAAAGGCGCTGTTGAAGGCGGCGGTAGAGCTGCTGTGCCTGGTTGAAATCCAAAGGAGAATTTTCGTTCATGGCTGCACCCACACGGCGTCGAGCACCGCGCTGTTGAAAGATTCGACCGCTTGCGGTGTGAATTGCGGGGCTGCCGCCAGGTAAAGTTTTTGTCCACTGAAGAATAACAGCGTCTTTCCTTCCGCTCCCCACAGCGGAAAACGCACATCACCGCTGAAAACTTGCGCCGGGCTCTGATTGGGGGCGCCAATCCACAGGGCTTGTGACGGCTGCGCCCAGGCCCACAACCCGCTGATGGGCGAAACGGCAGGGATGAGGTCTTTTACACCCAGCGGAAGGTTGACCTTTTCGCCTTCAGTATTTAACGCGATGCGCTGGCTGCCGCCGGCATCCACATAAAACAGGCGCGCCTGGGGTTGCCAGCGTACACCAAAGGCGCTTTCAGCGCTCAACGAGCGCGGCAGTCCCCTGGCTCCCGGCAGCAGGTAAACGCCTGAACGTGGGGCTTCTTCCTCCGAACAATCGCAATTGGTCACATCATCTGCGCTCACGGCAAACATCAGGTTGCCGCTTTCAGCATCCTGGGCGGCATTTTGGAAACACGCTGCATAAAACCGGGTGGATTTGCTTCCATCCAATGGCAAAGTGCGCAGGTTGTGCGCTCCGCAGGCGCCCGTGGTGCTGAACACCACGGCTTCTTCGGGCGACACCCATCCGACCAGGGTTTCCATTTGACTGGTGGGGACTTCCAATCGTTTGCCGCCTTCGCCGTTGGTTTTAATGGACCAGGCGCCGGTTACATGTTCGGGGTCTTGTGTGCCAAAGTGGTCGGCTGTGAAATACACCAGCTTTTGCCCGTCGGGCGACCAGTGCATACCGAAAGCCTGACCATCTTGCAGCAGGCGCGCCAGGCGGGTGGTGCGGCGTTGAATGAAGGAATGGACATAAGGTTCAACAATGGGGCCGTCCATGGCGGCAGTGAAGGCCAGTGAGCGGCCATCGGGCGACCAGGCCAGGCTGCCGGGAAGCAGAAGCGCGCGCACGGCGTCCACACCGGCGGCATCGACGGGGGCCAGGGGGCCGCCCTGTGTGCCCAGGCCGCTGCCAATGGGGAATTCGGCTTCAAGGCCGCCGCCAGGCAGCGAAAGAACTCGCAGCGCCAGTGACCGGGCATTGCCTTCCTCTTGATAGACCACATAGGCGATGCGCCCGCCGGCTGGCGACACGGCAACCGACAGGCTTTCGGGGGCGGCAATCTTTTGCGATTCCAACAGGGTGAGACCGTCGCCATTGGCTGCGGCTGCCCACAGGCCGTCTTGTGCTGAAACCAGCAACCAGGGGCCGTTGGGCGCCAGCGAAGAGAGCAGCGGTGAGATGGTGGGGGTGGACGAAGGCAGGCGCGTGGCGCGCGGGGTGAAGGTGGGTGTGGCGGTGACAGTGGGTGTGGGTGTGGCTGTGACCGTGCTGGTGGGGGTGATGGTGGCCGAGGGCGTTACCTTTTCACCCAGTTGGGCGTTCTGGGCGGTGATGGTGGGGGTGAAATAGACATTGTGCGGGATGATTAATCCAGCCCGCATGCCGCCGGCGATCAAGACCGAGCCCCACAGGATGAGCCCGACCACCACCAGGATGAGTGTGACCGGCAGCGCCGGTATGGCCAGCGCCCAGGGCGGCAAAGAACGCATCACTTTTTTTACCGTTGCCGGAGACTGATTTTTATCGGATGAAGGGGGAGAACTTTCAGTGAACTCTTCGGGAGGCGGAAAATCAGGCGGCAGGTCATCCTCTTCAGGTACGTCCTCCACCCAACGCCTGCCTGTCTTGCACTGCCAGGCACCGCTTTCGGGTGCAATGCGCCACTGCCGCCCGGCAGAATCAACCGCGCTCAGCTGCTTGGCGGCAGCTTGAAAGGCAGCATCATCCAACTCGCCGGCCAGCCGGCGGGCGGTTAGGTATCGATAGGTTTGCAGCAGTTCAATGGGGTTCATTCATTCCATTATAAATGGAATATGCAAAGCGAATGCGGTTTGAGGTTGTGAATTTTCTCCCCTATCCCACTTCGCGTTTGATGATCAGCGTGGTGGTGCCGGGTTCGCCGGGGCCCTGCTCGTCAGACTGCACGCGCATCACAACCTGCCAGCCGTCCTGTTCCAGGTTGTGCTGCCATTCCTCGGGCGTGCAGCCACCCTTCGTGCTGCCCTTCCAATGGAAATCGACCCGGTTAATCAATCTTCCGGCTGGATCGAGGATCAATGTGCAATACTCCCAACGGGGCACGGGCGAATCTCCCTGACAAATTGTAAATAATAGCAATATTATAAGTCAAAATGTATAGAAAAGAAAAGCGCCAGATTGATCAATCTGGCGCTTTGCAAAGCAATGGTAAGGTGAATTAACTTTCAGTGGTAGGTTCGGTTGTTTCGGTGGGTTCGGCTGTGGCTTCACCGGTTGGCGTAACCGTGCTGGTGGCAGCGCTGGCGCTTACTTTGATCTGAATATCAAACGCCATGAAATTGACGCCGTCAGTGTTGGTTAAAACATAGGCGTTCTTAACCGTCATCTCAGAAGTGGGAGCTTTCATGGCCATGCTGATATCAACGGTTTCGCCGGGTTTGACGGTTTTATTCAATTTCTGGCTGTCGTTGCCAGTGTGCAGTTTGACGCCAGCTTTGTCGGAGGCGAAAAAGCGTACCAGGTAATCAGTTGTCCAGGTGGTGGTGCCGATATTCTTCAACTTCCAGGTCATGGTGAAGGTTTGACCGGGTGCAAACACAGTGTCATCACCAGGGGTTTGAGAGACATATTGCGCTGAATTGCCGCCGGCGGAAACGGCAGTGGGGGCAGTGGTGGGCGCCACCACCGGGGGCAAGGTGGCAATTGCGGCAGCAGTGGGAATTGCCACGGTTGGCATGGGCGTCTGGGTGGCGGGGGGCAGTTTGGCTGCGTCAGCCGTCAATTGCACACTTACGGTTTGTACCGCTTCGGTCAGCACGGCATTGGGATCTTTCTTGTCTTTTTTTGATCCACAGGCAGCCAGGCTGGTTGCCATTACGATCGCCAATACAACGAGAACTGCTTTTTGGTACGGGTGTTTCATTTTTTCCTCTTTTATTTTCTTTTCTGCCTGTCACTGATACATTGTATTTGATTATCAGGCAGATGGTTCTTGTCCGAGGCCATATTATAGCCTGTTGCACAATACAAAAACTACTTTAATGATCTGCTAATGTTTATTCTCAGATCGATCAATCACTTTCGATGTAGGTAAATGGTGTGTATTCGACGTTGAAACCGGCTTTTTTCAATGCATCGGCCATCTCCAGGCCGGCGCGTTGATTCCAACTATGCACAATCACATTGCCCACCACCGGGCGGTTTGTCACCATCCAGCGCACCACTTCCATGCCGCAATCAACGCGGCTGCTGTCTACAAAAAATTCGCCTTCCAGGTCGTGATCCAGCATGGCTACATCAAAGGTGTCTTTCTGAAGCGCATCAATGGCTGCTTTTGCCGTGGTGACAATATGCAAATCGTGCTCTTGTGCATAGACTCGCCGGGCGGTTTCCAGGCGTCGTTCGTCGTCATCCAGGAATAGTATTTTCACGAATAAACCTCCTATTGTGTTTGAACCAGTCTTTCATTCACCAGGAGTTCAGCGTTATAAATGGAACCACCTGCGGCGCCGCGGATGGTGTTGTGCGACAGCACGATAAATTTAATTGTAAAGAGCGGATCTTTGCGCACCCGCCCGATCACAGTGGCCATGCCGTTACCTTCCATGCGGTCTAGACGTGGTTGGGGGCGGTTTTGTTCCTCGCGCACCACGAATATCGGGTTGGGCGCCGAGGGTAAATCGCGGCTGATCTCGGGGGCTTGATAGCTGCGGAATACTTCAATGGCTTCTTCAGGTGTACAGGGTTTGTTCGTTTCTACCGAACAGCACACCATGTGCCCATCGGTGACTGCCACGCGGTTGGTGTGGGCTGAAATGACGAAATTGGCCATTTCCAGCTTGCCGTCGCGCACGGTTCCCAGCATTTTGCGCGGTTCCCATTCCACTTTTTCTTCTTCGCCGCCGATGTAGGGCACCACGTTGTCGATGATGTCCATTGACGGCACGCCTGGATAACCCGCCCCCGACAGGGCTTGCAGCGAAACTGCCATCACCTTGCGCAGCCCGAAGGCGTTTTGCAGGGCTTTGAGCGCGATGGTGAGGCCGGTGCTGGTGCAGTTGGGATTGGTGGTGAGGCAGCCTGTCCAACCGCGGGCGGCGCGCTGGGTTGTGACCAGCGCGGCGTGGTCGGCGTTGATCTCTGGCAGCAAAATGGGCACATCCGGCTCGCGGCGATAGGCCGAGGCGTTGGAGCAGACGGCGATGCCGGCCTGCGCGAATTGCGGTTCAATGTCTTTTGCCTGGTCGGCGGGTAGGGCTGAAAAGGCAATCGCGACATTGACCGCAGTGGGAGTGGTGCCTGTGATCTTCATCTCGCGCGCCCAGGTCGGCATACCGCCGGGAACAATCCACGAACAGGCTTCACCGTACAGTTTGCCTGCCGTGCGTTCTGAACCGGTTAGCGCCACAACTTCAAACCACGGGTGCCGGTCCAGAAGCTGGACGAAACGCTGCCCCACACTACCGGTAGCAGCCAAAACAGCCACAGGAAATCTTTTTTGCATTTTCTTTCACTCCCAAAAAAGTATTTTCTCACCAGGCAGGAGTTCCAATCCTGATCCCTGTTAAGCGCAATATTATAACCGCGGTGTGGGCGGTTCGGTTTGTTCAGGAAGGGTTTCTACAATCAATTGGTGCAGCGCCAGCATGGCGGGTTTCAGATCTTTGGCATCCACCACCATGCTGATGGAAACTTCTGACGAGCCCTGTGCAATGGCGATGATGTTAATACCGTGTGAACCGGCCGCGCTGAACACACGCCCCGAAACGCCGTGGGTGTTGCGCATGCCGCCGCCCACCAGGGTGATGATGGTAACCTCTTGCGATGCCCAAATTTTATCAATGTCATTTTTGGCAATTTCTTTTTCAAAAGTTGATTTCAGGGTTTTTATTACCCGGTCAGCTTTATCAGATGGCACTGAAAAACAAATGGATTGTTCGGAGGCAGCCTGCGTGATAAGCGTGACGCTGGTACCGGTGGAAGCCACCGCGCTGAAGGCGCGCCCGGCGACGCCCGGCACACCCAGCATACCGCGCCCTTCCATATTAATCATTTTCATATTCTGAATGGCGGTCACGGCTTTAATCACGCCGCTCTTGCTTTCCAACTCGTCGGAAACCAGGCGTGTGCCGGGGAAGGATGGATTGAATGTGTTACACACCCACAATGGAATGCCGTCATCAATCAACGGGCGGATTGATTTGGGATGCAGCACTTTGGCGCCTGCGTAGGCCAGTTCGGCCACCTCGCGGTAAGATAATTCGGGAATGGTGCGCGCGTCTTTCACCAGGCGCGGGTCGGCGGTCATCACGCCGTCCACATCCGTCCAGATCCACACCTGGTCAGCCGGCAGGGAAACCCCGAGCAGTGAGGCGGAATAGTCGCTGCCGCCACGCCCCAGGGTGGTGATGACCCCGGAGGATGTTTGGCCGATAAAGCCGGTTACCACGGGCACGCGCCCCTGCTCGAGAATGGGCATCAGCACCTGGCGGGTACGCCGCACGGTTAACTCCATGTCAGGATGAGCAGAGGTGTAATAATCATCGGTGATGATGAGCTGGGTGGCTTCAACAAACTGTGACGGAACGCCTGAAGATTCGAGCCCGGCGGCCAGCACGCGCACGCTCATGCGCTCACCCAGCGAGCCCACCGCGTCCAAAGCGCGCGGGGTGGCTTCACCCAGCACAGATATGGCCTGGCACAGGTTGACGAAATCAGCGATCAGGTGATTGACTTCCTGCTCAACGCGCGAACGGTCGGCCTGGTCTTTTACCAGCGCCTGGATGATTTCATAGTGGCGCGAACGCAATTCCTGGGCGGCTTGATGGAAGGTGAGCACATCGCCCTGGGAGGCCAGTTTGGCGCTGTCGAGCAGCAGGTTGGTCACCCCGTTGAGCGCAGAAATGACCACCACCAAGTGCGGCCAGTTTTGTTTCGTCTCGCGGACGATTTTTACCACCTGGTGCATGGCTTCCAGCGATCCAACCGAGGTGCCGCCGAATTTCATCACCAGCGTCTTGGGTGTGTGTAAACTATTTTCAGCGTGGGTTGTCATACTACTACCTTTGTCCAAAAAAATAATTGCTTGTTTGAAATACCCTGGCGAAGCGCCCGGTAACCAAACATTATATCACTGGGGGAAATATGGCAAAAAAACCAGACATGCTGTGCAGATTTGAATTGCTTTTCATTTTAATGCTTTTGTGGGACAGTTGAGACTTAAATTAATATTTTCTCAAAAAGGGCAAATTCACGCCCCTTTTTGCCCATAAAACGCCGCACCAAATTTTGTGGTGGAATATTTGAATCGCGTATCCAGGAGGCTTCCAAAGTTTGATAGCCTTTATCAACCAGGTTTCGCGCAAGATGCAATGCCATAATCACTCCCAACCCTTTATGAAGATACGGCGCTGTCACTCCAATGCTGATCAGGCGCGCATTGTCCACCGGTTTACCGCGTCCTGACTGATACACATCCGGCAGGCAAACCAGCAGACCTGCCGGGCGTGCCTGGCTGTCTTGGGCAATAATCACCAGATCGTCATCCAGCATCGGCATAATGCCTTCAATCATCTGCCGGTCTTCTTCGAGCGTGCGCGCAACCCAGCCGGGATGCGAATGAAAGATTTGCTGCTGCAAATCATGAAAAATGATGATTTCAGCGTCCAAATTTTGCCGGTTGAAGGTACGGGTATGCACACCGGGCAGCGAGAACTTAAGATGAATGGCAGACTTGCGGTCAAACACGAAGATGTACATTTTTTCGCAAATTTGATAACCAGCTGCCTGAAAGATATCTGCATACCAGGGTGGATTGTGGGTGGTCAGGACAGTTTGCGGCAGGTGAAATCCATCTACCACCAGTCCCATGAGCATGTTGTCTACTCGCGGCGCCTGCACGACCACAGTTCCCTGCGCGCGAAGAAGCGATTCGGCATAAGCTAACACAACCTGGCCCGACTGGGGAGCGTTAGACAGGCATTCAAAAAAACCGATATAACCAAGTTTCTGTCCGCTGGCATGCACCGCTGCAGGATGCTGAATGGCTACCGCCCGCGCCAGTGGTGTGTTCCCTTCCAGGCACAACACTGGTTGCACAAAAACCTCCCCTGCCCGCATCAATAAAGACTGAAACGCGGCTTCAGACTGCGGCGCCCAGTTGGTATCTTTTTCATAAACCTGTAATGCCAGTTGACGAAAAACTGCCAACCGCGTTTCGTCGGTGAGAGAAATCTCTTCAATGATCATGCGAACCTGCGCACCACGCGAATTAATTTTAACGATTGAGGATTGCGCTCCGGAAGTGCTTCGGAAAACTCAACCTTGCCCAACCTGCCGGCTACTCTCTGAGCCCAGTATTCCAGGTTGGCTTGAATATTTCTCTCGATCCTTTTGCGCTCGGCGTTGGGATTGAGTTGCAACCGAATTTCAATGCTGTCCATGCTGTGCTGGATGGCTTGAAACTCGATGATCTCTTCAGAGGCTTGATTTATGGAACGGGTTACATAGTCGGGAAACAAATAGCGGATTTCGTTCCCCACCGTGCTTTGGAGGTAGAAAATGTCATCGGCGCGACCGTGAATGCGTTTGACCTGCCTGAAAGCTGAGCCGCATGCGCAGGGTTTGGAGTCCAGTTCGACGATGTCATTCAATTGGTAGCGCAGAAACGGAAGTGTTTTGCGGTGCAAATCTGTCACCACCAGGCGCCTGGCATCGGCCAGCGTGTCGCCGTTCTCAAATGCCTCCACGTACACCACATCCTCATTAATGTGCAAGTGACCTTCGCGGCAGGTGGAAGCGATGAATCCCTCGGCGCCCTGGTAAATTTGTGCCACCGGGGTGTTGAACGCCTCTTGTAATTGTTGTTTGGTGTGGTCGTCCAGCACTTCAGCGTATGAGATCAACGCCTCAACGGGGTGCTGAATGCTCTGCCGCTGCCGGGCGATCAACATCAGCAGCGATGGGGGGCCCGCCAGCACATTCAAGCGTTTCTCATTAATTATTTTTACAATGTCTTCAATGGGACGGGTGTAATCCGTGTGGAAAATGGTCACTCCCAGGAAGCGCACTTCCATAAAAGCCGGATTGTTCACCCGCAGCGCAAACAGCACACGCGGTGAATGCACCTGTTCGGGGATGCCGCTGCGTGCAAACAGCAGGCTGCCATATTGCCAGCGTTCTGCGGGGTTAAGAATGGTGGGCAGGCGAATGCCTGACGTTCCTGAGGACAGCCCAACTGTGTACTTGCCGCGGTACAGGCTGGTTTGGTCGCCGCGTTCCCGCTTCAGGGCAAATTCAAACAACTCGTCTTTGTAAAGTTGTGCAGTATTAATCCGGTCAAAGTTTGCCACCATCTCGCTCTTGGATAGCTGGGGCAGCGATTCAAAGCTTCCATCCCAACCACTCTCGCGAAGCGCCCGGTAATACGGCGAATGGCGGCTGACGAAACGCATCAGGTCGGCCAGGCGCTGCTGCTGGTGGTGGTGCAGTTGTTCTGCATCCCAGGTGTAAAAGCTCTGGTGGATTTTTCGCACCAGCAGAAAACGGGCTAGTTTATCTCCAATCATGCCGCGGGCTCGTTCCTGGTTTGTCCCAGTGATTGACGAATATCCAGGTAAACCTGGCGTGTTATGGCATATTTTTGCAGCACAACCACCGCCGCGATCATGGCAATGCCGGGCAAAGCTCCCAGCGCCAGCCGCACTGCCAGCAATGCTGAAGCCGTCTGTTGAAGTTGTGCGCCGTCATACTGGAAAGCCTGCAAAAAGACGCCCAGCAGGAATCCGGCAAACCCGATTCCCAGTTGGTGCACGGTCAGCCACAATCCAAAAATGACCGATTCATAACGCTCACCAGCCTGGTGTTCCATGTAATCCACCAGGTCATTGGGAAAGGAAAATGCAATCAACATATATGCCGACATTACCGTGCCCATCAAACCGCAGCCAATGTAGAAGGCAATCACCGAGGCATTAGAAACAAACACGCCCACAGCGAACAAAATTGCCGCCAGAATAAACATGGCAATCAGCAGCAGCTGCCGCTTGTCAAAGCGGCGGGAAAGGCGGTCCCAAATTGGAATAAAAACAGCCGATATGGTTATATATACTGCCAGTCCAATGGTGCTGCGGCTTTCGTCCCCCAGGATGTGCTTGGAAAAATAGGGCAGCGATGCAGTCAGCGAGCCGGTGGCAATGGCTCCTAGAAACTTAAAAACCATCAGGTTCGCCACATTAGGATCGCGCAGCAATTTCCAGTAGAGCTGCCAATCAAACAATCTGTTTTTCGTCTTGTTTTGCCGGGATTTCTCCAGGTTGCGCACACTGTGTGCCGCAGCAAAAACGGTAATCAGCAGCAACAGCGCAAAGAACAATGCCATCACCCGCAAACCCGTCAATTCAGACGGGAAACGTGAAACCAGCATGGCGGCGCCGCCGCCCACCAGTGTGCCCAGAGTGGAAAGGATTGCCCGGATGCCTACAATCTGGGTGCGTTCATCATAATCGTCCGTCATCACCGGAACCAGCGCCATGTAAGGCACGGCAACCATTGAGTACAGCGTGGCGTATGCCAGCATGGCAGCCGTGGCAAAAATAAACTTGACCGTCTGGCTGGCATCTAACGGGATCATCCACAATAAGATGAAACTGACTGCAAAAGGTACCACTCCAAACAAGAGGTAAGCTCGTTTGCGCCCAAACCGCGAGCCGGTACGGTCATTCAACGCCCCGATCAACGGATCGTTGATACTGTCCCAGGATTTTCCTATAAAATAAGCTAACCCCGCCAGGTAAGGAGCCAGACCGACTATATCGGTAAGATAATAGATGAAGAAAAATCCAACTGTGAAATAGGAAATGGATAATCCCAAATCGCCCAGTCCATAACCGATTTTTCTCTGCATAGTCAGCATTTAGAACCTCCAGGGGTAAAGCCGGCATAAACAGTGAAACGATCAAGCTGCAATCGAAGAATGGTGAATTTTAGCATAGAGTAGTTCAATCTATTCGATCTGCAGGTGTTTCACTTATTAATCCCAAAAATCAAATTTTTTGCTTAGATTACGGAATTTCAACAAAGAAATCTCCATAATTGTTAATGTGATTCTTGTAAAACACGCTTACAATTTGGTAGAATCACTTTAATAAGAAGACACCTGCTGCAATGCAGGAAAGTTGATTGGGAGACTGATCTGCAAGAAACAAGGTTGTTTCGTCAACCAGCAGGCTTTCTCTGTCGGTAAAGTTTACAGGTTTTGATGATTGTTTTGCGGCGAAAAGACCGCAAAACGATCAGGATGTTTAATAAGGAGAATCCCGTGGCTGGAATGGAACGTTTTACCCAAAGAGCCCGCCGTGTGCTTACCCTGGCTCACCAGGAAGCTGAACGCTTGCACCAGGAGCAAATTGGCACCGAGCATTTGCTGCTGGGCTTGCTGGGCGAAGAGGGCGGTGTTGCCGGTCGTGTTTTACGCGACCTGGGACTTGAATTTGACCGGGTGCGGGAGATCACTGAGAAGATAAATCCGCCAGGCAGTTACATGCCCGGTAAAAAAGTCGATCTTTCCCCCGGCGTACAACAGGTTTTGGAATACGCCATTGATGAAGCCCGTCACATGGGCGATCATTACATCGGCACTGAACACCTGCTGCTGGGCCTGGTGCGCGATCCTGAAGAGGCCGCCATGCGCGTACTGCGCAAGGTGGGTGTTACGGCTGAACAAATTCGTCGGCAGACGCGCCGCGTGCTGCAGGAAGGCAGCAAGGCTGCCCCATCCAGCGCGACGCAGCAGAGCGTAGGCGGCAAAGAAAAAGACAAAGAACGCAGCGGCGGCAAGACCCCCCTGCTGGACCAACTGGCTGTGGACCTGACCGCGCAGGCCGAACAGGGCAAACTGGACCCGGTGATTGGCCGGCAGATGGAAATTGAACGTGTCATTCAAATTTTGGCGCGTCGCACCAAGAACAACCCTGCCTTGATTGGCGAGCCGGGTGTGGGCAAAACCGCTATTGTGGAAGGACTGACCCAGCGCATTTTGGACGGCGATGTTCCCGCCCTGCTGCTGGACAAGCGCGTGCTGCGCCTGGATGTGGGCTCGTTGATTGCGGGCACCATGTACCGCGGTCAATTTGAAGAGCGTCTCAAGCGGGTGATTGACGAAATCAAATCCACCGAAGCCATCCTGTTCATTGACGAAGTGCACATGCTGGTGGGCGCCGGCGCGGCCGGCTCGTCGGTCGATGCCGCCAACATCCTCAAACCGGCGCTTTCGCGCGGCGAGTTGCAGGTGATTGGCGCCACCACGCTGGACGAATACCGCAAACACATTGAAAGCGACGCCGCCCTGGAACGGCGTTTCCAACCCATTGTGGTGGAAGAACCTTCCGTGGAAGAGGCCATTGAAATTTTGCGCGGCATCCGCAGCGCTTATGAAGAACATCACCGCCTGTCCATTTCAGACGAGGCGCTCGAAGCTGCGGCGCGGCTTTCATCTCGCTATGTGATCGGGCGTTTCCTGCCCGACAAGGCTATTGACCTGGTGGATGAGGCTGCCTCACGGGTGCGCATGTATAAAAGCCCGGCGGCCACCTCCAGCAAGGAACTGGTGAAGGAACTGCGCCAGTTGCAGGCCGAATATAATCGCGCCACTGAAGACGACCGGCAGGACGATGTTCAGGAAATTTTGAGCCGCCAGGAAAAAATTAAAGATGAATTGGACCGCCTGCGCACCGAGTGGGACCGCGACACCAGCCCGGTGGTTGGACCCGATGACATTGCCGAAGTGGTTTCGATGTGGACCGGTGTGCCGGTGATGCAAATGGCGCAGGAAGAATCAGAACGCCTGCTGCGTATGGAAGACGAGTTGAACAAACACATCATCGGCCAGCCCGAAGCGATTGAGACCATCTCCAAGGCGGTGCGCCGCGGCCGCTCGGGTATGAAAGACCCGCGCCGCCCGATTGGTTCATTCATCTTCCTGGGACCCACCGGTGTGGGCAAGACCGAATTGACCAAAGCTTTGGCGAGCTTCCTGTTCGGCAGCGAAGACGCCCTGATTCAGTTGGATATGTCAGAATTCATGGAACGCCACAACATCAGCCGCCTGGTGGGTTCGCCTCCCGGCTATGTGGGCTTTGAAGACGCCGGGCAGCTCACCGAGGCCATCCGCCGCCGCCCCTATTCCATTGTGGTGTTCGATGAGATTGAAAAAGCGCATCCTGAAACGCACAACATGCTGCTGCAAATCATGGAAGAAGGGCACCTCAGCGATGCGCGCGGACACAAGGTTGATTTTCGCAACACCATCATCGTGATGACATCCAATATCGGCGCTGAAGATATCAAACGCCAGTCGGCCTTCGGTTTTGCGCTGCCGCGTGATGAAAGCGCGCAAGAATCGCAGGCTTATGAAGAGATGCGTAAGAAGCTGCTGGATTCGCTGAAGAAAATCTTCCGCCCCGAATTTCTCAACCGGTTGGACGGCGTGGTTGTGTTCCGCGCATTGAACAAAGAGGATATCCGCCAGATTGTCACCCTGGAATTGAGCAAGGTTTCTGACCGGCTTAAAGACCACAACATTATGCTGCATGCCAGCGATGCGGCAGTCGATCAACTGGCCGATGAAGGTTACGACCCCGATATGGGCGCGCGCCCGCTGCGCCGGGTCATCCAGCACAAAATCGAAGATTACATGTCTGACGCGCTGCTGTCGCATGAGTTTAAAGATGGCGACACCATTCTGGTTGACCTGAACGAGGACAGAGAGATTACCCTGCGAAGGGAAGAAGAATTGCCCGCGCCTGAAGAAGCGGTTCAAGCCTGACGCGGTTTACCTGGATGAAATGAAATGGACAGACACCTTGTTTCTCAGGGTGTCTGTCTTGCTATGCAGATCAATCTTGTGGAGGTATTGATGTCGATAGATCAGGCATTTGATAAAACCATTGATTATTACGATGATTGGATGAAACTGGCGCTGCCCAATTTTCACGATCTGTTTCAGACCGCAAAAGATATCATTCCATTTTCGCCAGACGCAGTCATGGATGTGCTGGACCTGGGAGCCGGAACCGGGTTGTTTTCACAGCATGTGCTGGAGCGGTTTCCACAGGCCAGGTTCGTGCTGGTGGATGTGGCAGATAAGATGATGGATGTGGCGCGCCAGCGCTTCGAGGGGCATGCGGCGCAGTTTCGTTATTTATCCTGTGATTACCGCGAGATGGAGACCGATTTAAAATTTGACCTGGTTATTTCCAGTCTGTCCATCCATCATTTGTCGGATGATGAAAAACAGGCATTGTTCAAAAATGTGTTTCACTGGCTGCGAAAACCGGGCGTTTTTATCAATGTGGACCAGGTGCGCGGTGAGACGGAATACATTCGCAGCCTGTACTGGAATCACTGGATGGAACAGCTCAGGCAGCGCCAGGCCCCTGAAGATCGAATTCAAGAGGGCATACAACGCCGCACCACCTATGACCGCGAAGCCACCCTGGCTGATCAATTGACCTGGTTGAGGGACAGCGGCTTTGTGAATGTGGACTGCGTGTATAAAAATTACTTTGTGGCAGTGATGTTTGCCACGAAGGCGGATTAAGGTAAGATAATACCAAACCCTGTTCAGGAGCCTGCCATGAGTAAAACCATAACCCATTATGTTTGCCAGCAATGCGGACGCACTTCTCCCCGCGCCCTGGGGCGCTGCCCCTCATGCGGGGCGTGGGACAGCATGGTGGAAGAGGTGATGCCGGGCGAGGCGACTGACGCCAAAAAGGGTGTGCGCGGCCTGGGCGGGCGCAGCACTCCCCAGCGCATTGGCGATGTGCAGAGCGACGCTGAAGAGCGTATGCCGCTGCCCATTGGCGAATTCGCGCGCGTGCTGGGGGGCGGCATTGTGCCCGGCTCAATTGTGCTGGTGGGCGGCGACCCCGGCATTGGTAAATCGACCCTCACGCTGCAAATGGCCATGGAAATGGCGCAGCAGACCACCGTGCTGTATGTTTCGGGCGAAGAGTCTGAAAAGCAGATCAAGATGCGCGCGGTGCGCCTGTCGAAAGGGGAAGACGGTATCGAGCGTCCCCTGCCCGGCGCCCTTTTCCTGCTGACCGAAACCAACCTGAACCTCATCCTGGAACATGTGGCCAGCGTGCGCCCGGGTTTATTGATTGTCGACTCGATTCAAACCGTCTATATTCCGGAGATGGAATCGACCGCCGGTTCGGTCAGCCAGGTGCGCGAGTGTGCCAACCGCCTGCGCGAACTGGCCAAATCCAGCGGCGTATCGGTATTTGTCATTGGGCATGTGACCAAAGAAGGCGTGATCGCCGGGCCGCGCGTGCTGGAGCATATTGTGGACACCGTGCTGTATTTGGAAGGCGAACGCTTCCAGTTTTTCCGCCTGCTGCGCTCGGTCAAGAATCGCTTTGGCGCCACCTCTGAAGTAGGGGTGTTCGAAATGCGTGAGCGCGGCATGACCGAAGTGCCTAATCCGTCTGAGGCGTTCCTGGCTGAACGCATGGTCAGCACACCGGGCAGCGCCATTGCCGTGACCATGGAAGGCACACGTCCGCTGCTGGTGGAATTGCAGGGATTGACCAGCCCCACCGGCTATGGCAACCCGCGGCGCACTTCCAACGGGGTAGATTTCAACCGCCTGATGTTGATCACAGCCGTGCTGACCCGCCGCCTGAATTTGCGCCTTTCAGACCAGGATGTTTTTGCCAACGTGGTGGGCGGGCTGCGCATTGACGAACCGGCTGCCGACCTGGCGGTTGCGGCCGCCATCACATCATCGGTGCGCGACCAGCCGGTGCGCGCCGACGCCGTGCTGATTGGCGAGGTGGGGCTTTCGGGTGAACTGCGCTGGGTGGGGCAAATGGACGCCCGCCTGCGCGAAGCCGCTAAATTGGGCTTTAAAGCCGCCATTGTGCCGCAGCGTGTGCGCCGCAACGAACCGCTGCCCGAGGGTATTGAGGTGCTGGAAGCGCGCTCGCTGGCCAGGGCGCTGGACCTGGCGTTGGTTAAAAATCAAAAGGAATGAACCGGCTGTTCATCCCTTTTGGATTGATTGATGTATGTTGCTACTTATGTGCCATGGCAAACCCCGATTTTTTTCTGATACGGCAATCTCAATTCGAAATATTGAGACAGTCAAGATGGGTTTCTGCCCTCCTTGCAGTGACAGCCGTTGGAGTTTTTCAGGTTGTGGTAATAAAAAATCTATTTTTTTAACTGGCGGGCGGCTTCCTGAAGGGCAAGGTCTTCCGGTGTGATGGGGGAAATTACCAACTCATGCGGGGTGGGTTTGCCTTCCGCATCCACATGCACAAAAGTTAAAAATCCTTGCACCATTTGCTGTCCCTGGGCAAACACCTGCACACACACATGCAGGCTGGTGCGCCCCGCGTCTACCACTTTGCTTTCAAAGCGCACAATCTCGCCCGCGCGCACCGGGCGGCGAAACTCCATGCCGTGAATCTTCAAGCAAACCACCGAATCAGGGGCGGTCAGGCTGGCGGCTGCAATAAAGCCCGCTTCAACGAACCATTCCGCAGTGCGCCCGGCATACAATGTGCCGTGGTGGTTTAAGTCGCTGCTTTTCACCAGGCGGTGGGTGGTGATGACGGTGGGTTGAACCGTGCTGCTCATTCTTTAACCTTTTTCCCCAGTGTGGCTGCATAGATAACAAATTCATCTTCACCATCCAATTTCAGGGCGGCATTGAGCAGCCCGTCATTATAGGCAGCCACGGCGCACACACCGCAATCAACGGCTTCGGCTGCCAGGTACAGGTTCTGGCACACGTGCCCGGCATCCAGGAACAGGTAGCGGTAACCGCGCTCGCTGAAACGCCAGGTCATGCGGAAAGGAACGGCCGCCCAGAAGAAGCTGACCGCGCTGAATTTGATTTTGGATTGTTCTTCGCAGGCGCCCACCAGCCTATCCGGCAGGTCGGGCGACAAATCCATTTCAACCAGGCAATGTTCACTGGCGAGGTAGCGGTACAGGCCGGGTTGCACGCCCTTCACATGATTGACTAATAAATAGGTTTCAAATGCATGACGTGCGCCGGCGGATGGCACATTGCGCCGAAAAGATGCTTTCTCATCAACCGTTTTAATTCCCTGGGTGCACCACAGCAAAAAAGCCAGTTCTTCCAGGCTCAGTGATTGGTCGCTGTATTTACGCACAGACTGGCGATTTTCCAGGGCGGTGAGCAGGTCAACCGGCGGGATGTGTATGTCGGCGGGTTTTGGCAGCGCAATGCGGCGCACGCCTTCGGGAACCGGCAATTCGGGAGATGGCTTGGGCAATTGCTTCATATCTTCAGATTGGTGCATGCAATGTTCAGGGGCAGATACACGCATAAATTCATACACAGATGGATGCAGTTTCAAGTTTCACCTCTCAGGTTAATGGTGTTCATTTCGTGTTGTGACATTATTGTTATGACTATTTGTGAGATCAGGCAATCTGTCCTTTTTCCTGCCCTTTCCCGCCAGGCAGAGGGGGATGTGAAGTGGAGCGTTTGCCAACGGTTGCCACATAAATCGCAAACACAGCCTGTCCGTCAATGTCGAGGGCTGAATTCAGCATATCATCGTCAAAGGCGGCAATGGCGCACACTCCACAATCCACTGCTTCGGCAGCCAGGTAGAGATTCTGGCATACATGCCCGGCATCCAGGTGTAAATAGCGGTAACCGCGCTGTCCATAGCGCCAGGTCATACGCTCGGTGACCGCCGTCCAGAAGAAAGCGGCGGCGCAGTAAAACACCGTGCGCTGGTTGAAGCAGGCATAGGTCAGCTCGGTGGCAATGGAGGGTGTGATTTTAACCTGCACCAGTGCATGGCGGGTGGCCAGAAAGCGGTACAATCCTGGCTGGACGCCCTCAACCCGGTTGAGAAGAAGATAGGTTTCAAAAGCGTGCCGGGCGCCCGCCGATGGTACTGTGCGAAAAGTAACCGGCTGGCTGTTGATTTCTTTGACACCCTGGCTACACCACAGCAGGAAGGATAACTCGGCCAGACTGAGCGGGCAATCGCTGTAGCGGCGTACCGAGCGGCGGTTGTTGATGGCGTCGCGCAGGCTGATTTCGTCGATTTTTGCATCCCTGGGGTCAGGTAGATCGATGATGGGGGCGTCGGGAGGACAGGGCAGCTCCAGCGGCGGACGCGGGCGGCCCAATTGCTGGGCTGATTGTCCTAAATGCGAAGGCCTGGTGAAGCGCATAAAATCAGGACCGATATCATCGAGCATAATGCTTTCCTCCAATGAATATACTTAATTGTATCTTAGAAAAAGGCCAATGATATAGCGGGTCATGAGAAATATCATTTTGCAACATTTCGGGGCTTTTTGCGTAAATAGAATAGTTATGGATTTTTCCAGGTTTGCGAAGATCAGGTATCGAATAAAGGGAGAAAAACATGAAAATTTTGATCGTGTTTGATTCGGTGTTTGGCAATACCGAAAAATTGGCGCGCGCCATGGGCGAAGCCCTGCCCGGCGCACAGGTGGTGCGTGTGATCGATGTGACCCCTGAACATTTCGAAGGTGCTGAGGGTTTAATCGTTGGTTCGCCCACACGCGCTTTTCGCCCCACGGCTGACCTTCAAAAATGGTTGAAAGCACTGCCGTCTCAGGGTTTGAACGGCGTGCGGGCAGCCGCTTTTGACACGCGCGCCGACCTGGACGAAGTGAATTCCAACTTTTTGCGTTTCATGGTGGGCATTTTCGGCTATGCCGATAAAACCATCGTGAAATGGCTGGGAAAAAAAGGGGCCAACCTGGCGCTGCCCAGCGGCGGTTTCTTTGTGCAGGGCAGTGAAGGCCCCCTGAAAGATGGCGAAGTGGAACGCGCCAAAGCATGGGCGAAGGATATTTTCCCGGTAGTTTAGGTTGTGCAGATCATTGTTGTGGAAACGCAACTTGAAATTAGTATCACAATATGATATTATATTCCCGTGGATAGTAAGCATCTTAGAACGCTGGAAGCGATTTTTGATAAACCTGAACGTGCCAATATCCCCTGGCGAGAGATTGAAGCCTTATTCCTGGCTTTGGGCGCTGAGATAACGGAGGGTAGCGGATCCAGGATACGTGTGGCTTTAAACGGTGTACGCGCAGTTTTTCACCGCCCACATCCACGTAAAGAAACGGATAAAGGAACCGTCAAGTCGGTGCGCAGGTTTTTTGAAGCAGCAGGAGTAAAACCATGATGGAATATAAAGGTTATATTGGAAAAGTTGAGATCGATGAAGAAGCCCGCCTTTTGCATGGAGAAGTGATCAATGTGCGTGATGTGATCACTTTTCAAGGTGAGAGTGTGGAGGAAATTCAGCAGGCTTTTCGAGAATCAATCGATGACTATCTCGATTTTTGTGCAAAGCGCGGGGAGTCGCCTGAAAAACCTTTTTCAGGTAAGTTCGTTGTACGGCTACCGGCGGAACTGCATCGAAAAGCTTATGTTCAGGCGAAGTTGGCTGATAAAAGCTTGAACGGCTGGGTCACGGATGTAATACGATCTGAGTTGCAAAATCATGGATTGATCTAAAGACCGGGGATGCCAACAGCGAAATGGGTTTGGTTATTGTTGCGGCTTCAGTCGCCTTTGGTTTGCGGAAGAAATATTTACGTCTGCATGAAGACCGCTGAAGCGGTTACTACAAAAAGAGTTTTAGATGAAATTGATACAGTAGAGATTATCTTCTGATTCTCGCGCGCAGCGCATTCCATCCCCAGTGCACTTCGGGGGTGTGCTGCACAATCAGCAGCGCGGCGTAAATGGCCACCCCGATTACCACTCCCCCCAGGGTGACCAGGTACACCGAGAGACCACGGCTGAACATCAGCCACCAGGCCACCCCGGCGCCCATGCCCACAACTGCCAGGCCGGCCTGGGCAACGGCTTTCCACACGCGGCTGCCTTCAAGCCCGTTCAGGCGGCGGCGCATCAGGTAGAGCAGGCCGATCATTTCAAGAAAGGTTGCCAGTGAATTGGCCAGCGCCAGCGCGCCGTGCGGCATGAGGCCCCAGCGGGTGAACAGCGCCGAGAACAGCAGGCTGAAAGCCAGGTTGAGGGTCATGGCGGCCACACCCACCATCACGGGTGTTTTGGTGTCATGCAGGGCATAGAAGGCGCGCGCCACAATCTCGACCACGCAGTGGCCAACCAGGCCGGCGCCGTACCACAGCAGCGCCCAGGCCACCAGTTCGGTGGATTCAGCGCTGAAATTGCCGCGCTGGTAAAGGGCAGCCACCAACGGACGCCGCAGCAGCACCAGGCCGAGCGAGGCGGGCACCGCCAGCAGCAGCACGCCGCGCAGGGTGGCCGCCAGTGAGGAGCGCATTTCTTCGGCTTTGCCGCGCGCCACCTGCGCTGAGAAAGTGGGCAGGGCAGCCGTGGCAATCGACTGGGCAATGGCTGCCTGCGGCATGATCATCAAAGGGAATGCCAGGTTAATGCCGGTGACGCTGCCGGCCGGCTGCAGCGATGCCAGGTAGGTGTTGAGCAGGAAGTTGAGCTGCACCACTGCCACCCCCAGCAGGCGCGGCGCCATCAGGCGGCCCACTTCGCGCACGGCAGGTATTTTCAGCCCCAGGGTGAGGCTTAGTTTGCGCTGCGGCAGGCGCCAAAATGTGGGCACTTGCAAGGCCAGGTGCAGGGCTGAACCCAGCACCGCGCCCCACGCCAGCCCGTCTACACCCATGCGCGGCGACAGCACCAGCAGACCGGTGATCAGACCAATTTGATACATGGATGGGGTGAGGGCAGGCAGCAGGAAATGCTGGTGCGCGTTGAGAATGCCCATGAGCAGCCCGCTGACGCCGAAGATGACCGCCGAGGGCAGTTGAATGCGCAGCAGGTGGATGGTGAGGGCTTCTTTGGCGGGGTCGGAAATGCCGAAACCGGGCGCCAGGATGTAGCGCACCACCTGCGGGGCGAAAATGGCTGCCAGCGCGCTGAGCACGGTGAGAATGATCAGCGCCAGGTTGAGGATGGAGGACGCCAGTTTCCAGGCGTTTTCACGCTGTTCAAGCGCCAGGAAGCCGGTGAAGGTTGGAATGAAGGCCGAAGCCAGCGCGCCGCCTGCCACCAGGTTGAACAGGATTTCGGGAATGCGATTGGCTGCGTAGTAGGCTTCGCTTTCCATGCCGGTACCGAAGACGTTGGCAATGAGCATTTTGGCTGCCAGCCCGAACAGGTTGCTGAATACAAAGGCAATCATCACGGTGCCGGCGGCGCGGGCGATTTGACGGTTGTCAGACGAAGCAGGGGCTGTGGTTTGCGGCGAAGATTCCATGCGGTGGATTATATCACCCGAGCGGGTAAGAGGATTTTATGTAACCATAGATAACCACAGATTGACACAGATATACGATGCTTTTCATCGCGAACACGGATGGAATTCTTTGGGCGGAGTTATCTTACTTTTTGCATTGACACTGCCGCGTCGGTTATAAAACACCATCCTCACATTGACGTATACAGGAATATTTTCAGAGCGTCAAATTGAAGTGGTTTGCTGAATAAAAAATCAGTGTTTATCTGTGGTTAAACCTCGTTGTTTCTAATGTAACTCTGATTTGCCAATTATCATGCAGGGTAATATACTTATAGAAAGCCTTGAAAGAGGTGCTGACATGCTGCCAATTCGAGATACGATCCGTTCAAAATCTTTTCCACTGGTTAACACGCTGCTGATTGTGGCCAATGCGTTTGTATTCTTCATTGAATTGTCACTGCCTGCCGATCAGTTGGAACGTATGCTGACCGTTTTTGGTGCGTCATCTGCCCGCTTCGACTTGTCTAATCCGCTCACTTTTTATCCACTGGTGACCTATATGTTTTTGCACGGTGGATGGCTGCATATCATCAGCAACCTGTGGATACTGTTCATCTTTGGCGATAATGTGGAAGACCGCATGGGTTCGGCGCGTTACCTGGTTTTCTATCTCATGGGAGGCATTGCCGCCGGTTTGCTGCAAATTTTCGCTTCACCGGGCAGTGATATGCCCGCCATTGGCGCCAGCGGCGCCATCGCCGCGGTGATGGGCGCCTATTTTGTGTATTTTCCGCGCGCCATGGTGATTTCACTGGTGCCTATTTTCTTCTTTGCCTGGTTTGTCAATGTCCCGGCTGTACTCTATATCGGCATCTGGTTTGTAACTCAGCTGTTCTCGGGTGTTGCCTCGCTGGCAAGCGCTGGTGGTGCCGCCGCGGGGGGGGTGGCGTGGTGGGCGCACATTGGTGGTTTCCTGTTCGGTGTGCTGCTGGCCTATCCCATGTGCATTGGCAAGAAAACCGCCTGCTGGTATTCTGATGAATACTACCCCTGGTAACTCAAGGAGGTCATTATGGAATTTATGAATTTGCTATGGATTGTGCTGTTAATTTCTTCGTTTGTTCCGCTGATCAGGCAGCGTATGTTGGAATCTTCACGCCTGCGTTTGATGCGCACCCTGGAAGAAAAGCGCGGTTCGCGGGTGATTGCCCTGATCCATCGTCAGGAAAGCATGTCTTTCCTGGGGTTTCCCATGGCGCGCTATATTGATATTCAAGATTCTGAAGAAGTGCTGCGCGCCATCAAGCTGACCGACCCGCAGCTGCCCATTGACATCATTCTGCACACACCGGGAGGCCTGGTGCTGGCCTCCGAACAAATTGCTTATGCCCTGTGCCGCCATCCGGCCAAGGTGACTGTGTTTGTGCCGCATTATGCCATGTCGGGCGGGACGATGATTGCACTGTCAGCCGATGAAGTGGTTATGGATGACAATGCTGTGCTGGGTCCGGTCGATCCGCAGATCGGTCAATTCCCGGCGGTTTCTATCCTTAAAGTGGTGGAAGAGAAGAACATCGATAAAGTGGATGACCAGACCCTGATCTGGGCGGATATGTCGCGTAAGGCGATCAACCAGGTGAAAAACACCATTCGCCGCATTGCCAACGAGCGTTACGGCGCAGAACTGGCTGATAAACTGGCTGAAGAATTAGCCTCAGGTCAGTGGACGCATGATTATCCCATCAGCAGCGATGAAGCCAGGTCACTTGGTTTGTTGGTCTCGTCAGAAATGCCGACTGAAATCTACAAATTAATGAACCTCTATCCGCAGGCAGCCACACGCCGCCCTTCGGTCGATTTTATCCCGCTGCCTTATCCTGCCCGCCCGGCGCTGCCTAAAAGCAGTGAACCCAAAGCCTGATTGAAAGTCATCATTGTGAATAGTATGGAGGGATTGTTATGAGTGAAACAGAAGTGAATCGTGTGGATGTGAATCAGGCTTCGCAGGCTGAACTGGTGGCGGTGCCAGGCATTGGCCCTGTGCTGGCCGCCCGGCTGATTGAAATGCGGCCGTTTGCCAGCCTGGATGATTTGACCCGCGTGCAGGGCATCAATACCCAGTTGTTGGAGAAACTTAGCGGATTTTTGAGCGTAGCCGCGGCGCCGGTATCGGAAAAGGTGATCGAATTGCCTGCCAGCCTGGTTGATGAACCTCAGGTGCAAGTTGAGCCCGAAAGCGAAGCCGCAATGCCGCAGCCATCATTGGAACAGGCGTCAGAACCTGAGCCCCAAATGGAAGCTGAACCACCGCTTGAAATGCCAGCCGTTGATGAAGTGCAGGTGGTGGAGGGTGAGCCGGTCGAACTGGATGAGGCTGTGATGGATGAAAAAGCCGCACAGCAGGAACCGGAATCTGAAAAATCACCTTCAGCGCTGCGCGTGGTTCAAACCGAAGCTCCCCGCCAGGAAAAACCGCCCGCCAGTGAACCGGCGGCTGCCATCACCCGCTGGGAATTGTTGACCTACACCATTGGCGCAGCATTGATCAGTTTAATCCTGGCGGTGGCTTTTGTGCTGGGGCTGCTGGCGGTGATCAACGGAGGCCTGACCTATCCCACCTCTGAACGCTTGAACGCCCTGCAGCGCGAGGTGGACGGCCTGGATGACGATGCGCAAACCCTGCAGAAGGATGTGGACGGTTTGCGCACCCGCCTCAGTAACCTTGAGGCGATCAGTGGAAGGGTGGACGGACTGGAAGAAGAAACACAGAAGCTGCGCAGTGAATTGGATTCCAAAGCCCGGCAGGTTGAAACCATGCAGGCGCAAGTGGATCAAATGACCGGGCAATTGAGCCAGGTGCAGCAGCGCACCGAAGCATTTGACCGTTTCCTGGGCGGATTGTCGGGTTTGTTGGATGAAGTTTCCGTCCCGGCGCAGGCGAAATGAGGTGGCATCATGAGTGAGTCGACAGGCACTCCCGCCGCTCCCGGCGGGTTTGGAAGATTTCTACGGGCGCTTCTGCGCCTGATGATTTTCGGCTTGCTGGTAGCCATTCTTACCGCAGCTGTTTACCTGGGTGTGGTCTATCTATTCCAAAACGCGGTTCAACCTGCCCGGCTGAACGCCGAACAACTGCGCGATTTGAGCACCCGCCAGGCCAGCCGTGATAAAAAATCAGATGAGCGGCTGGACGGCATGAACCAACGCATGGCAGAGTTGGAAAGCCAGCAAGACCTGAATAATGAAAAATTCTCACGCCTGAAGGGTGATGTTGAGGCGCTCAACCAGGCCATTGGCGGCCAGACCAACACATTGGAACGTCTGGAATTGCTGGAAGGACAAATGAATTCGGTTTTGCAGATCATCTCTCCGCTGGCAACCGGCACGGTGCAGGAGACTCTGGTGGCATCGAACCAGCAGCTTCGCGCTGATATGTTATCGATGCAGCGTGAACTGAAAGCCCTGAAAGCGCTGGAACTGATCAACCGCGCGCGCTTGTTTATCTTGCAGGAAAATTACGGCAAGGCGGCCAATGATATTGAGGAGGCGCATCAAAGTTTGCTGGCGCTGCGCGACATCCTTCCCGCCGAATCCAGAGGTAAGATAGATTTGATTCTGCAGCGGCTGGAACTGGCGCTGCTCAACATCCAATCGGCGCCGGGCATGGCTTCAGATGACCTGGAAATTGCCTGGGGGTTGCTGTTGAGCAACCTGCCCAACGCAGAAACCGGCCTGTTGGATGCGGGCATCACACCGACTTTAACCCCCACGCCCTACATCACCGCGACGCCGGGTTTGAACACCCCGACACCGTATGTTACGCCCACACCTCTAACCTCGCCTGCATTAAAAACCACGTTGACCAGCACCGTCCCTGCCCTGTGATTTTGCAGGGTATTCCTGATCAGACAAACACCGTGTGAAAAAACACGAAACCGCAAGGAGAAAAAAATGACTGAAATACCACCCGTTGATCCTGCACTTCCGGCATCTCCTGAAGACATGCCTGCAGAAGGGCAATTGCTGGAAAGCACCCCTCTTGCAGATGGTACCGAAGCTCTGTTGGAGACAAGCGGGGTTGAAGCACCCCCTGCTGAGATTCCGCCGATTGAAACACCTGCTGTCGAAGCTGCGCCGGTTGAAGTACCCAAAAAGCCATCCTGGATTTCAAGGTTGGGTCGCTGGTGGTTCAACCCCGAAACCCGCTTCGGCAGGTTCAATCGCGTTGCCCTGCGCGTGCTGACCTTTGCCGTGGTACTGTTTGCGGCTGGCGCCATGCTGGTCTATTTCTGGCTGTACCGTCCAACACAGCAAGCCTGGCAGGCCAGCCAGGAGAAGCTGGCTTCAACCAGCCAGGAATTGGCGGGGGTTGAAAGCGAACTGGCAAATTTGAAAGTCGACTATGAAAAAGCTGCCGGCGAGGTGGACAGTTTGCGCGCACGTTACCAGGTGATGGGCATGTTGAGCCTGGTTAACGATGCCCGCGCAGCATTGCTAAGCAAAGATGCAGCCGCGGCGCAAACCGCCCTGGCTGAAGCTAAAAAGCTCCTGGTTGAAGCGCGGCCTGCGCTGGAAAAGTTGGACAAGGACAATGCTGCACAGATTGAGCTGCGTTTGTCGCTGTCTGAGTCTGAATTGATCAGCGATCCGGAAACGGCCTTGAAAGACCTGGAAATTTTGGCCAACGGTTTGACGCTGACTGAAAAAGCATTGGCCGTTGAATAACCGGGTACATTGTGGTAATCAAATTCCCCTGACGATCTGGCAGGGGAATTGTTTTTTATATTACCCACTCAGGTCATGGCATTCCATTGCATTTGAGAATACAATCACCTGTATCATTGGCAATGTATCAAATGTAGGAATACAATAGGTACATACACTTCGATCTGGAGGAACAATTAACCTATGTCCGAAGCAGCCGGTTTTCAACTCACCTATGCAACTATGTTCAATCCGCCGGAAGAACTGCACCAGCGATTTGAGCAAGCACTTGAAAAAGCCAAATCCAGCCTGGGAAAAGAATATTCCCTGTTGATCGACGGCAAGGAAGTCTATTCGAAAGAGAAATTTGAAAAACGTTCACCTGCCAATACTGACCTCGTGCTGGGCGTGTTCCAAAAGGGAACTGTGCAGGATGCCGAAGCTGCCCTGCAGGCTGCCAAAAAAGCCTTTCCGCAGTGGAGCCGCACTCCCTGGCAGGAGCGCGTGCACTTGATGCGTCAAGCGGCTGATATCATTGATCAGCGCCTGTTTGATATCGGCGCTGCCATGACCCTGGAAGTGGGCAAAAACCGCATGGAAGCCCTGGGCGACGTTGCTGAGGTAACAGGTCTGATCCGTTATGCCTGCGATCAGATGGAACAGAACAACGGGTTTGTGGTTCAAATGGGCAATGATCCACTGCAGGGATTCTTGTCGCGCAATGTTTCCATCCTGCGCCCCTACGGTGTGTGGGTGGTGATCAGCCCGTTCAACTTCCCCGGCGCGCTCACCGGCGGCCCTGCCGGCGCAGCGCTGGTGGCGGGCAACACCCTGGTCATCAAACCCGCCACCGACACGCCCTGGACCCCCCGCCTGCTGGCGCAGTGTTTTCAAGATGCCGGACTGCCTGACGGCGTGGTCAACTTCGTCACCGGTCCCGGCAGCACGCTGGGGCAGGCGCTCACCGACAGCCCGCTGGTGGACGGCGTCACTTTCACCGGCTCTTACCCGGTGGGTATGAAGCTGTACCATTCATTCGCCCAGCGGAATTATATTCGCCCGGTCATTCTGGAACTGGGTGGTAAGAATGCGGCCATTGTCACTTGCAACGCCAACCTGGACGATGCTGTAACCGGCATTGTGCGTTCGGCGTTTGGCTTGCAGGGGCAGAAATGCTCGGCCTGCTCACGCATCCTGATCGAAGCGCCCGTCTATGATGAAATGGTTTCACGCCTGGTGGCGCAAACCGAAAAACTGACCATTGGCGACCCCACCCGGCGCGAAATCACTTTCGGCCCGGTGATCAACCGCTCTGCCTACCAGGATTACCAGGAATTTTCCAGACAACTACACCAGGCGGGCGAGGTGGTGACCGGCGGCCGGGTGCTGACCGATGGCGAAATGGCCAAAGGCTACTTCTGCGCCCCTACCCTGGCCACCGATTTACCGCTGGATCATCCCCTGTGGAAAACCGAGATGTTCTTGCCGATTGCCACCATTGCCCGCATCGACAGCCTGGAGACGGGCATTCAAATTGCCAACCAGGTCGATTACGGCTTGACCGGCGGCATTTACGGCTCGCCGGACGAGATTGATCACTATTTCGACCAGATCGAAGTGGGTGTGGCCTATTCCAATCGCCCACAGGGGGCCTCAACGGGCGCGTGGCCGGGCTTCCAACCCTTTGGCGGCTGGAAAGCCTCGGGCGCCAGCGGCAAGAACGCCGGCGGACCGTATTATTTACAGCTTTACATGCACGAACAGGTCAACAACCGGGTGCAGCGGTTGTAAAACTGCAATCTGATGATTGCTTTCACAGGTTCGGGTATTCTTTCTCGAACCTGTGTTTTATGCCTGATGATATAATCGCACTCTGATTATCCACTCCCTAATTTTTTAATTAAAGACTAGAGGGCTAAAATGCACGAATTTCGCCGAACTACATCTTCAGGTTTGCTGCGGTCCTTGTTTGCTATGGTTATAATCCTGGCTTTTCTGCTTTCCGCTTGCGGCGGGGCAGCCCCCGCAGCCACTGCGCAGGGTGAGACGCCGTCAGAAAAACCGGCAGTGCAAACCACATCTCCCGCGGCGACTGCCACGGCTACCGCATTGCCCACCCTGGGCTTGCCCCATTTGCAGGGCACCGCGGCGCCCACCCCGGCAGGTGAGATCAACGCGGCATCAGCGAAAAACATTGTAGAGCTGGCGCGCTGGGGAAAAGGGGTATTAAAGGACGCGAAGTTGTCGCCGGATGGTAAAACCCTGGCGTTGAGCACCACCACCGGCGTGTATTTGTATGACGCTGCAACGCTGGAGGAAACCGACATTCTGGATCTGGACGGCGAAGCAGCCTTGAGCGCTCAGTTTTCACCGGATGGCGCCTGGCTGGCGGTGCGCTCACAGGGTAACCAGGTGCGGCTGTATTCACTGGCTGAGAGACAATGGAGCGAAAAGTTCGGCGGCGGGAATCGATGGGTGAGCGAAGATGCTGAATTCTATACTTTCTCGCCGGATGGCAAAAACCTGGTGCTAATGGAAGATGAACAAATATCCATTCTGAATGTGCAGGACGGCAGCCGTCTGCAAGCCTTTGAAACCACCAGTGACCGGGCGACTATTCACTATTCCGAAGACGGGCAGCACCTGGTGCTGGTGAGTCGAGATTATTATGCCGTGGTGGACCTGGCGCAGGGAACGGAACTGGTTCACCAGGAGCTTCAATATATTCAGAGCTTCACCATTTCGCCAGACGGCGCTTACCTGGTGATCGGCTACGGGGAATGGAATAAGTTTTATGAAACCCTGGTGCTGAACGCCAACACCGGTCAGGAAATCAGCCGGTTCCGCCATTCTGTTTTTAAAACCAGGACTACAACCAATGATTCCATTCCCGATCATTTTGCTGTCAGCCCCGATTCAAAAACCCTGGCGGTGGCTTACGGCGGGTCGGCTCTGTGCCTGTGGAACCTGGCAGATGGCAAACCCCTGCAATGCCTTGAAGATGGCAATGAATCGGACCGCGACATGGCTTTCACCCCTGACGGCAAAGAATTGTTCAGCTTTGGTAATATTTCTGTGAAGCGCTGGGATACGGCTGCCTGGCAGATTATCGAACAGCGCGCCATTGGCGACGTGAACCAGGTGTTGTTCCCGGAAGGCGGGGATGTTTTTGTGACTGCAGGTACCTCGGGTTGGCAAACAGGGATGCTCGGGCGGGTGATGCTGTGGAACATGGATGTCAAACCGCTTTACGAAGTGCAGGCAGCCGGCCCGGTTCGGGATGTTCGCTACACTCCGGATGGTAAATTCTTCATGACCGCATCGGAGAAGGGCATTGAAATGTGGAACACACAGGACGGCAGCCCGATCAAGACACTGGAAGGTGATGCATCTCTGCTGCGTGTTTCGTGGGACGGCAAGACTCTGGCGGCGGCGTTGGCAGATAACAGCGTGCAGTTGTATTCCCTGCCGGACGGCAAGCCGACTTTTCGATTGGAAGGTCATACCCAGCCGGTCAGCGGGCTGTATTTTGACAACAAGCAGATGCTGGTGAGCGTTTCGTCGGGAGAAACGCTGGTGTGGAAGGTGGAGAATGGTACACAACAGGTTGCCCTGCCTGAAGCAGCCGGGGCGATGAATGTTTTGCCAACGTCAGGCGGCTTTGCTACGCTGGGAGCGGATCTGAAGCTCAGCATTTGGAACCGGGAGGACGGCGAGTTGATTTCGACGGAAGCCAGACTGGCGGGTTCTGTTGCGCAGCTGCTGGCAGCCGACATGAATTATTACGACAACAACCTGGTGGTTTTGGGAAAAGACAGCCTGGTTGCCATCGACATGAACTGGATGCAGCGGCAGTGGGCTGTTTCAATGCCTGCTGTTGAACCCGCGTTGCTGCGCACCAGCCTGACCGGCAAACTGCTGGGAGTGCAAACCGAAGACGGTTTGAAAATTCTTGACCCATCCAGCGGGAATGAAATCAACAAAATCAAGGGAAATATCAGCGCCTTTGATTTTGAGCCGAAGAATGATAGCCCGGCGGTTGCCACGGCGCAGGAAAACCTGGTTAAGGTGTGGTCATTATCTGCACTGCCTGAAAAGATTTTGAAAGATTTTGGCTCTTCTGGATACCCATCACAGTTAACGTATTTGCCTGATACAGCGGTGCCGTTTGTGCCCGAAAATGTGCAGATCGAAAGCGACACCCTTGTAATTGAAAAAATTAACAATGCTTTACGCTGGTTTGACACGCGGAACGGAAATTTGTTGGTGACGGCGCAAACCGACCGTGATTTGATGGCATTTTCTCCCAATGGAAAATACTATGCTTCGGTGGGCGTGGGTCAAAACATGACGCCGATTGTTAGCGTGGTTGACTTTCAGCCTGATGGCGCAAGTGAAGCAATGGTCGAATCGTCTTCACAGGATGGCGGCACTCCTGAAGCGCAAGCACAGGCGGTTGAGTCTGGTAATGGCGATCAAACCGAAAAAACTGCACAAGTAGTGATTACGCCAAAAAATATCCAAAATTCCTGGCAATTGGGAACATTGTCCGTAAGCGACAATGGGCGCGTGGCATTCGCTTTTGATAATACTTTGGAGCCGTTTGTGGAACTGGCAGATGGGGTGAGCGGCGAAGTGCTGTCCAGTTTTCCGCCTTCAAAACTCATGGCGGCGCTTTCGGCGGATGGAAATCAATTGCTCCTGCCGATGGCGAACCCGGAAGATGAAAACGATCTCATCTTCACCTGCCTGGATGTGACCGATCCACAGAATGCAAGCGGGTTGTGGACGCTGAAGTGGTCCAAAGTTGGTTCGCGAACCTCTGTCACCAGCCTGGCGCTTACCCCGGACGGCAAAGAAGCGGTTTTTGGCGATTACAACGGCGATATTTTCCTGGTCGATATCCTGAAAGGGGAGACCGTGGCAGTTTTGAAAGGGCACACCAATCAGGTGGCAAGCCTGGCTTTTTCAAGCGATGGAACAACACTGTATTCTTCATCCAATGACGGCACTATTCGCGTGTGGGGTGTCAGCGATGTGCCGGCATTCCAACCCACACCCTTGCCCACAGCAACGCCTTACCCCACGGCGACCTCCATCAGCGCCGATTTGAATGCTCAATTCTCGAGTCAGGCTGCTGTTGAATGGGATAGTCTGGAGGTCATCACAGCAGAAAACGCTCAGAATTTGGCTGAAGTGATGAAGTGGCAGATCGGTGAGGTTGATGATAAGTATCACGGTCGGGTGTTCTATTTCAATCATGCTCCGGTTGGCGGCGTTGTATTTCCCGAGTCAACCAGCCCGAACGCTTATTTGATCGATGCAAACGATATGTTGTTATTTGATCCATTTTCAAGCCAGCCATTGCAATCTATTAACTGGTCATGGACATCAAGTTATACCAGCCTGGCGCCTGATGGCTCCATATTTGCCGGTACTGTTGAAAATCCACCCAGGGAAGGCGAAACAGAAAGCAGCGAACCGCCGGAAATACAACTGATCGGCGCTGATCGAGCGGTTATCCGCAGCCTGAAACAGCACACTTTAGAGGACGTGAATGTTCTGGTTTATTCCCCGGACGGCAGATTCCTGATCACCAGCGCAACCGATTTTAAGACAAAAAATCGTTCGGAAATCATTGTGTGGGACACGCAGGATGATTACACCCGCGTTGGTTCCCTCTTCGTGGATGATTGCATCCGATCCATGACAATCGAGAAACGAGAGGATAGTGCTGTACCCTATTACCAGGTATTTGCCGGGACAATAGGAGAACATCCAAACACTCATTTGTTGACGTTCGTGCTTACTGAGGATGGAGAATTAACCGCCAGCGGCGGCAAGGGCGGTTTTACAGCAGATATGCCGATCAGCCTGGCAATGGCGCCGGCCGGGCAACTTTTGGCGGTGGGTTTGCGGGATGGCGGCTTGAAAATCATTGGCACGGATACTGATGCGGAATATGCCAGTGTCAAAGTAGAATCCTTTACCAGTGAGGGAAAGGAAGAGAACTCGATTACCCTGGCAGTAACCTTTCTGCCGGACGGGAAAGGCGTTCTCACTTCGCATTGGGATGGCAGCCTGCGCCTGTGGGGGGTAAAAGAGAAATAGAGGTCAGCAGCGTCTAAGCTTTAATCATCACCCGCCCTGAAATTTTCCGGGCGGGTGAGCGGTTAAACAGGCGCAATTCTTTCTTCAATCGACGGTGATATAATCTTTCTTCCTTTGAGAAAAATCAGAAAGAATCATGTGAGCAACCTGCGGGGTCATTGAATAGAAAGGAAAGATGTATGGCAGAGTGTGTGATTGACTGCACGAATTTAACCCGAAAATTCGGTGAATTAACCGCCGTGGATTCACTTTCGTTGCAGGTGCAGGCCGGTGAAATATTTGGCTTTTTGGGACACAACGGCGCCGGTAAAACCACCACCGTGCGCCTGCTGAACGGCATTCTCAATGCCAATGCGGGCGAAGTGCGCGTGCTGGGCCTGGACCCGGCAATCGACGGCGCCGAACTGCGCCGTCGCAGCGGGGTGTTAACCGAGTCACCGTCACTGGATGAGCGCCTGACCGCCCGCGAGATGCTGGAGATTTATGCGCGGGTGTTCGGCCTGGACGAAAAACGGGCGCGCAGCCGCACAGTGGAATTGCTGGAAGCGTTTGAACTGCTTGACCGGGCTGATGAAAAACTGGCCGGTTTCAGCAAGGGCATGAAGCAGCGCATGGCGCTGGTGCGCGCTTTGCTGCACAGCCCCGAGGTACTCTACCTGGATGAACCTTCGGCTGGATTGGACCCGGTTTCCACCCGCGGACTGCACGACCTGATCCTTAAGTTGAGCCGCGAGGAGGGGCGCACCATCTTCCTTTGCACGCATAACTTGATGGAAGCGCAAAAATTGTGCGACCGGGTGGGGGTGATGGAACACGGCAAACTGATTGCCCTGGGCACCCCGGCTGAATTATCGCACCGGCTGGTGCATGGGGCAAAAGTTGAGATTGAAGTGCAAAAAGAGCAGGCGGCGGCCGCGCAGGAAGTGATTAGAAATCAATGCCAACTGTTCAGTGAGCCGGGTCAAAACGGAACCCTGGTGGTGACCGCCCTGCATCATGAGAAGATTCCAGCGGTACTGGCGGCCCTGGTTCAGGCAAAAGTGAACGTTTACCGTGTGGCGGCGCAGGAACCCACCCTGGAAGACGCCTATTTCGCGCTGCACGCGGCCGACAGGGAGTGAAGCCATGAATATGCAAATTATCCGCGCGCTGGTGAAGCGCGATTTAAAAACTGTGTTTCAAAGCAAAGCGGTGCTGATGCCGTTGATCATCGTCCCGTTGATTATGTTTGTGGCCATGCCGTTGCTAATGATTTACCTGCCGGACATGATGTCGGTCAGCGGAACGTCAATGAGCAACATGGATGAATATATGCAAATGATGCCGCCGGGAATGCTCGCAGAGCTGTCCGGTTACACGGTGGAACAGCAGCCCATTGTGATCATGCTGATTTACTTTCTGGCGCCCATGTTCTTGATTCTTCCCATCATGGTGGCCAGTGTGATTGCGGCTGATTCATTTGCCGGCGAGAAGGAACGCAAAACAATGGAGGCGCTGCTTTACACCCCCGCCACTGACCTCGAATTGTTCACCGCAAAAATGCTGTCAGCGTGGCTGCCGGCGTTGGCTGTGGCGCTGCTGGGCTTTGTGATCTATGCTGTGGTGTGCAATGTGGCGGGCTGGCACATCATGGGACGCATCTTCTTTCCGAACTTAATGTGGATTGTGTTGATTTTGTGGGTGGTGCCGCCTGCCGCCGGATTGGGGTTGGGCAGCATGGTGCTGGTGTCGCGCAGGATGAAAACCTTCCAGGAAGCCTATCAAATGGGCGGCATGGTGGTTCTACCGGTTTTGCTGCTCATTCTTACCCAGGCGTTTGGGGTGATGTATTTCAGCACGCTGGTGGCGGCGCTGCTGGGACTGGCGCTGTGGCTGGTGGACGGGGTGCTGATCTGGCTGGGGGTCAAATCCTTCCAGCGCGGCGAATTGATCGCGCAGTTGTAAATTAAAAAAGAGAGAAAGCGTTGATAATCGCCTTCCCTCTCTTTATGTAAACAATCAGGCTTATTTCAGCAGCCAGTAACTCATTTCGTCAATTTCAATGGTGAAGTTTTCGGTGGTTTCACGGTCGATGAAGATGCCAAAAGTGCCCGAGGGATAGGTTTTATCGACCACCTCTTGCAGCAAAACACCGTTGGCGTACAAACCGATTTTTCCACCAACAACTTTGACGCCAATGCGGTTGGATTTGCCTTCACCCGATTTCAGGGCCCCTTTGGCATCGCCTTTGGGCGCGGTCCACCACACCAGCATATCGCGCTGGCCTTTTTCACCGGCTTTTCCGTCCCACTTCCACAGGTTATATTGCCCGTCGCAGGAGACGCCAAACAGGTAACCGCGGTCGGCTTCCAGGCGCACCGGCACATGGAAGATGATGCCGTAATTATCTTTGCCGGTGCATTTTCCCGGTTCGACTTTCATTTCAACGTAAATATCCTGGGCGGCGGGCACGTTGGGTATGCGCCAGCCGGAGACATTATCGCGGCTGGTGAATTCCAGCGACCCGTCAAAGAAACGGAGTTTGGTAAATTTGTCTTCGCCTTCATACCAGTTCCATTTCTGGGCGTTGTCCATGGGGTCGGTTGAGGTGGGATCGCCCAGCGCTACGCGCGGATCGCCTTTGGCGGGTGTTGGGCTGGGTGCTGAAGTGCCCGTGGTGGTGGGCTCTTCGGTGGGGGGCAGGGTTTCGGTGGGCAGCGGCGTTTCGGTTGGCGGCAGGGTGGCTGTTGCTGTGGGCGGTTCGGTGGGGGTGTTGGCAATCACCGTCACGCCCAATGTGGGTTCCTGCGGGACAACAGGCGGCAGGGTGGCGGCCTGATCAATGGCGCTGGTGGGGGCGGGCATCTGGGTTAAAATTTGCGCAACACGGGTTGCCATTTCGGCGTCAGAGGGGGTGGGTTCGCCAGCCGATCCTTTGCAGCCGGTAAGCAATACGGCTATCAACAGTACGAGCAGAATTCTCTTCATAGGGCGCTTCTCCTCAAATCACTCACGAAAATCGCTGACAAAGCCAGTTCTTGCATCCGTGCAATAGGCGTGCCAGAACGATCCGAGATTTTCACGTTTAGAACTTATACCCAATCGCACGCAGGAAGTCTTTGCGCCAGGCCACGCCCTGTTCATCCTCAACGCCCAGCGGGCTGGAACCATCGATCACGCCCAGGATGCCGCGTCCCTGTTCGGTTTGCGCCACAATGACGCTGGTGGGGTTGGCGGTGGCGCAGAAAATGCGGCACACTTCAGGGATCATCTTGAGGGTGTTGAGTATATTCACCGGGAAGAAACCGGCTCCCAGGAAAAGGATGAAGCTGTGCCCGGCGCCAATAGCCAGGGCGTTGTCGCGCGCCAGGGTGGTCATTTCATCATTGGTGCCGGTGCAGCGCACCAGGCACGCGCCGCTGGCTTCACAGAAAGCCAGGCCAAATTGAATACCCGGCACGGCGGTAACCAGGGCTTCATGAATATCTTCAACGGTTTTAATGAAATGGCTTTGCCCCAGAATAAAATTAATGTCTTCCGGTTTGGTAATTTGAACAACATTCAGTTCCATGTGAAACTCCTTAAATCAGGGTGTAAATGTAATGCGCTGCCTGTGGAAGATTGGCTGAAGATATGATTTCTTTTAGCAGGGTGTTGGCGACCAGAACCGTGAAGGCAATTACAATGATGATGATTAGAACGATAATGGCGTAAACAAGCAAGGTGCGCCGCTGTTTGACCATTCGTTGGTGTTCCATGGCGTCAATTTGCTGCATCACTTCTTCCACTTGTTTCGAAGACATGGCAGCCGTATTTTTTAACGATTTTCTGACATCTGTTGTGGAACTGCCCAGCCGGTGCAGTTGTTTGGCGGTTGAGATGAGGGTTGCCAGGTTGGGCGGGATTCCGCGCGGAGGAGGCAGGTGAATTTCGGGCTGCGGCTGCTGGTTTGGTTTGGATTTTTGACGCACGGCCAGGCGCACTTCATCCATGCTGATCCACCTGCCGCCGATGAACGGCTGCAGGCCGGGGGCGGTTTCCACCAGCCGGATGAGCGACCCATTTTGCTCAATTTCAAAGGCTGATCCGCAGCGGTCGCAAGTTAACTGGTCGGCGCTTTCGGAAAAATGACGCACGCGCAAGCCTGCCTGGCTGCAAATGGGGCACGAGGCGCGTGGTCCCCAGTCGTCGGGAATGGTGAGGCGGCCAACAGGTTGATTGGCGCTTTGTGGTTTTTCCATGGAATGGACTCCCTGCAAACCAAGTTATTCTGATATCTATTGTAGTATAAAGTAAAAATACCTGCGTGAAAAAAATGCAACAGCAGGATAAAAAAAGAGTACGTTTTAGAACGATGAGAAAGATTTTAAGGGGAGAAATTGCCGACCGCTGTTTTTCCAGCCGGGTGTTTTAAATCGGCGACGGGAATGGATGCCAATTGCCGGCATACCCCGGCAATATTTTGCGCCGATGTTCCACCGTTTTGAATGGGCTGCAATTGTTCCAATTGAGAAATTTCAAAATCACAATGCACTTCTTTTCCCAATGTCAGGGCGGTATAGACGGCCGAGGTGCGTTGGGCGATCAAAACAGAACAGTTTGCAATCATGTGATGCAGGTTGCCGTCGATGTAAATGGGCGAATCGGGAAAAAACAGCCGAATTTCAGCGATGGCGCGGGCGTGATTTTCGTTGGGATGCAATTTGAAGAAGACCCTGCTTCCGGCGGCGAGGTCTTTTACCTGCCTCAAAAAACCAAGCCGATCATCAAATTTAAAAGTCTCGCGCAAGCTGGATGTGGCTGCCAGCACATAGCCGTAATAGGGAAAATCATTTTGTAGATATGCGCGGGCGTTGTCAAAGTTGGGAATACCCGTGACCACCATTTTTTCAGGCTTCACCCCCTTGCGCATGAACAGGTCGCGATAGCCGTGTGAAGCCACACAGAAAGCGTCGTACGCGTCAGAAAGTCCGGTGGCTGCCGTGTTGGCAAAATAACGCGGCAGGTTGTAGCTGCGCACCAATTGATATATCCAGTCTTCGGGTTCGGTCATACCCTCTTGAACCAGAACCAGGCGCTGCCCGCGAATGTTTTCCTGGACGATCAGATCGGTGCCGGTAACAACAATATCATAATTCCCGGTTTTGCCCTTTTCGTCGATGGGAAGATCATGATCGATTAGATATTCAATGGAAGTCCTGCGGTGGTTGCCACCCAGGATGGTGTGATCAAAAATCTGGTTATTACCAAATGATTCCAGCCAGCCGTCAGCATAGAATGGTGTGAACCTGCAAACCCAATCGGTTAAATGACTGGAAATCTGGTGCATGATTTGAGTCTGATTAAGAGATCCGCAGATGAACAGCGCCTGAATAGTCATGGAAAAACCATTTACGATAAATGAAATGATTGCTGTTGTTTTATGTTTGATAATCTGACCAGTGTTGCCGGAGATTGGGGAGATCCATTCCAGGTTACCCAGCCTAATTTGCGCAGTACGAATCGAGGAATATAGTCGCGTAAAACCGCCAAACCGCCGTAAGAGTTGATCTGCCTTACCCGGGTTGTGGCGGTTTCTAAAGCCCGGCGCAGATCAGCAGCAGTTTTTCCTTCAAATTCGGTGGCAGCCTGTCCAATCATGGAAAGGATGTGTGCATCACTGTTGCCCACCTGGGCAAGCGGCAAGGTTTGCGCGATGGCGGCAACCATCGGGTTGCGCTGCGTGTACACCAGACCACTGTTGAGTGCTTCGATTCCCACCAGGGTTTCGGCAACGTGCGGAAAAAGCAATGCATTTCGAATGCATTCAAAACTCAGGCTGTTGGTGCCGCGTGCCATGGGGTGAGCGGCAATGCACAAACCACCCTGATCGCGAACACGCAGGACGGTTTCAACCAGTGACAATCCGGCAGGAACTGGTTTGTCAAGGAACAGGGCAAGCAAGTGCCCGTCATCGGTTGAAATTTCACAACCAGGCACAACCTCAATGCCATATTTTGGGGCCAAATCCATGGCTTCCAGGTTGCCCTGCAATGAATCGTGATCTGTAATGGCAATAACATTTAATGGGGTATTGAGCATGACATGCTGCAAAATGGCGGAAATGGATGCTGTTCCGTCATAGCTGTAGATGGAGTGAATATGCAAATCGGCCAGTCCCATATATTGTCCTCATGTTTTCTTGAAAAAAAAACAGCAAACGATCTTTTTTTCTAACTATACAGACATGAAATTAACCGGCCTTCAACACCGGGTTAAGAATAGTTTTGCAAATGGAAAACAAATTTTTTGGAATTTCATCATAGAATCAATGCTGATTAACCTTTTTGATATTTTTGAGTTATAAATAACTTGCAGAGGGTGGCGGGGTTGTGTAGAATGGAAATATGAAGGAACCATCTGGGTTGAAAATGGTTGATACGCAACTGGATATCGAGATTCAACAATATACCCGCCTGGTGAACAGCCTGGCCGAGGCAGTTTTCATTTGCGACAGCCATGGCACACTGCAGCTGGCCAACCCGGCAATGGCAAGGCTGGCCGGTTATGGCGACAGCCGCAAGTTGACTGGTTTGCAGCTTACCGATTTGTTTTCAGGGATGGCTCAGCCGGAAACCTGGATGGATCGGGCTATCAACCACGGTATGGCCGATGAAGTGATGCTGCGCCGCCGCGACGGCCGCGAGGTGCCCATCAGCTTCACATTGAGCCCTGTGCAGCCCTGCTGCGACGGCCGCTATACCCTGGCAGGCACAGCGCATGATCTGACCGAAATCAAGCGGCAGCAGGTGGAGTTGGAAAAAGCCAATGACCAGATTGCTGCCGACCGCCAGGAACTGGCCCGTTTGAATTCCATGCTGGAACAGAAAGTTAATGAAAAAACCGCCAACCTGACCCTGGCCTATCAGCAACTGGAAGAGCAAAACCGCGCCCTGCAAAAACTGGACCGTATGAAGACCGATTTTGTTTCGATGGTTTCACACGAATTGCGCGCGCCGCTGACCAACATTGGCGGCGGCATCGAGCTACTGCTGGCGCCATCTCAGGGGCTGGATGAACGTCCGCGCAAAACGCTGAGGCTGGTGCAGGCCGAAATTACCCGCCTGGCCCGCTTTGTCGAGACAATTCTCGATTTGTCTGCGTTGGAAAGCGGCCACATGCCCATTTACCCGGCGCCGGTTTCATTACCGGCTGTGGTGGCGCCCCTGCGGATGCAATTGGAGCGCCTGGAGAAAGGCAACCGCCTGGAATGGCACATTCCCGACGACCTGCCGTATGTCTCATCAGATGAACAGGCACTCACCAGCATCCTGTTCCATTTGCTGGATAATGCCCAGAAATATTCTCCTCACGGGCGCATCATGATCACAGCCCGGGCAGAAGAAAACGAAGTGCGCGTGTCGGTTGAAGACGAGGGGCCGGGTATCTCACCGGAAGCGATTCCCCTGTTGTTCAACCGATTTTACCGGGCAAACGAAGAAGACTCGCAAGATGTATATGGATACGGCCTGGGCCTCTATACCGCGCGCAGGTTTTTGGAGGCGATGAATGGACGCATTCGGGCTGAAAACCGGGAGCAGGGCGGCGCCCGCTTCACTTTCTGGTTGCAGGCCTTTGATGAGAAGGGAGGGACTGAATCAAAATGACACCCAGAATCATGCTTGTGGATGACGACGCCACGCTGGTTCGTTTTATCCAGGAATACCTGGAAAACGATGGCTTTACCGTCCTGGCGGCTTCCAACGGCCAGGAAGCGCTGCGCCTGGCCTACCAGGAACACCCCGATCTGGCGCTGGTGGATGTGATGATGCCGGCCATGGACGGTTGGGAATTGACCAACCGCCTGCGGGAGTTGTCTGATATACCCATTATCTTACTCACGGCAAAAAGTTCGGAAATGGACAAATTGCGCGGCTTCAGGCTGGGGGTGGATGATTATGTGACCAAACCGTTCAGTTTTGCCGAATTGACCGCCCGCATTCAGGCGGTGCTCAACCGGGCGCAGCCGCAGACCAGTTTTGACCACAACCTGGTGCCCATTGGCGATTTGTTGTTGGACATGGACCGCCGCGAAGTGCGCCGCGGAGATGAAGTGATTGCGCTGACGCCCACCGAACTGCGCTTGCTGGAAGTGCTGGCTGAAAAGAAAGGTGCAGCCGTGGCAGAGCCTGAATTGATCATAAAAGTTTGGGCTGGCAACCGGCAGGAAGAAACGGCCGCCGTGCGCCGTTATGTGTGGATGCTGCGCAACAAACTGGGTGACGATCCCACCAACCCGCGCTATATACTAACCGTGCGAGGTTTTGGGTACCGCTTAAATATGGATTCGGTGAACCTGCCCCGTCAGTCGTGAAAAACAACTATCTCCTGGAAAACAGGGGATGACCGGGAGCTGGTAAACAAATGATTTCAAGAAATTGCAGTTCAAAGAAGTTATCCGAATTGACCGGTGATAGAATAACGGCGGTATCGGCGCCGTACACGGTGCCTGCCACGCACAGGGTGGGCTCGCCCACGCGCAGCATGCCGGCGTCGGCGGCCATCAAGGCCATTTCAGCGGTCACTTTCATGCCCTGTCCAAACATGCGCAGGGTAAAAGCGATGTAATCTTCCAATTGGTAGGTGTTCATTTTCTTGCGCACAGCGCGCGCAACGCCGCTGAACGCATGCTGGCAGGTGAGGATTTTTGCGCCGGCTTCCAGGATGGCGCTGCGGTTGGCATCGGTCAGTTCCTGTGTGTTGGGTCCGCGGAAACCGGTCGAATGTGAAACCACAACCAATTCAAATCCCTTGAACATGGGGGCAGCCATGGCTCCGGTGTCGCCATTGGTTGAGGCGACCAGCACCTGGCGCAGGTTTAGCTCACGCGCGCGATCCAGGGCCAGTTCCAGTGTGCGGGCTGTGTTTATTTTTCCCGCTTCTTTGAAATACACCGTATTGGATGTCAGTTCGCTCATAGTACCCTCTCAAAAATATAAATCAGGGAATGCCGTATAAGAATAGTGTACCGTCCCAGCCGGATAATGCCAAGAGCCTCCCGCCTGTTGAAATGGCGGGTTGCCCGTAGGGGGATGGATTTTCAATTGACCAGGCCGGTTCACCGCTGGCGGTATCAAACAGTGTGAGCTGCGCCCCCGAAACCGCCAGCAGGCTGCCGTCGGGTGAGAAGGCCAGGCTGCTGCCCTGCACATTAAAATCGCTGTGAACACGCCGCGTGTCATCCAGTGAACGCACCTCAACGTGCTGTTTTCCATTCTGCACCGACAACAGTGCAAAAACACTGCCTTGTGGCGAGAAAACCAGGCGGTTGCCCGGCATGGTTTGGTCAGCCTGCCAGTCGTCGGTGTGCCACAATGTGGTTTGCTGTGCGTTGGAAGCAGCCAGCCAGGCGCCGTCGGGCGAGAATCCGAGATTGTCAGCGCCGTCTGCAAAGCTTATTTTTGTCACCAGTTTCCCATCTGTCACACTCCAGATGGATACGGCATCTGCCGTGGTGGCGGCGGCCAGCAGAGCGCCGTCTGGAGAGAGCGCCAGGCTGTGGATGTTACGGCGCAGGCCGCGCAGCGAGGGCAGCAGCGCACCTTCAGGGAGTTGCCAGAACAACACGCGCCCATCAGCGGTGCTGCCCGCTGCCAGGGTCTGATCGGCGGTGGTCACCACACGGTTGAGGGCGGCATCCTTCAGTTGCAGCAGGTTGTTGTAATAGCCGTCCTGTGAATTTATGGTGAGGATGCGTCCGTCAATCAGGCTGGTAATCAAATCGTTGGATTGACCGGCAAATTGCGTGAAGAACTGATACGAACTGGCAAAAGACGGAGGCAGTGTCTCCAGCAAGCCTTCTTCGCTGGCGGGATCATACCAGCTCAGGCTGCTGCCAATGAGCGCCAGGCTTTTTCCGTCGGGTGAGAAGGTCAGGATGGGGTTACCCGACATCTCCTGAGGTACAGAATAGGTGTGCAGTAAGGTCCCTTTGCCGGTCTGCCAGATTTTTATAGAATCTTTTTCGAGGGTGGCTGTCAGGTCGGCGGATGAGGAGACCGCGACCGCCAGCAGTGGATTCTGGAAAGCGCGCAGCAGAGCAAGCGTTGTGCCGTTGGTGGTATTAAAAATGCGCACTTGCCCTGTTTGGGCAGCGGCAAACAGCGATCCGTCTGCGGCAAATGCGCCCTTAAAAGCGGTGATGCCGCCGCCGGCTGTGCCGATGTACCAGTCTTTCAGGCGGCGAAACTCTACAAAAGAAAAGACCTTGACGGCATCACGGCTTGACCAGGAGAATAGCCTGGAGCCGTCGGCTGAGTAGTTTAGCACTTGCGGTCCCGAAAGGTGATCGTTCAGTTCAACCATCAGCGAGGCATTGCGAATTTCCTGCGCTTGCGCGGCGGCGTCCAGTTTGAGCTGCTGTTCGTCCAGCGGGCGCAGCAGGTTGGCAACGCTCCACACGCGCAGCAGCCGATCCCACGAACCGGTGGCAATTTGCCCGCCGTCAGGCGAGAAAGCCAGGCTCAAAACAGGCGAATTGTGAACGCGCAGCACAAGCCTGGGCTGCTCTTCACCTACATTCCACAAAAAAAGCCTGCCGTCTTCACTGCCGGCGGCCAGCAGGTCGCCCTGTGGTGAAAACGCCAGGCAGCGAAAAGCCGCGCCGGTTTCAATCGATTGATCCAGGCGGTGGGTGGCCGGGTCAAAGAAATACAACCCGCGCGTGGTGGCCACAGCCAGTTGACTGCCGTCAGCTTTCCAGGCAGCCTGCTGCGCGAAACCATATCCGCGGCGGGCGATCAATTTCAATTGACCGGCATTGTCGGGTTGGATTACACCGGTCACGGGCGGCAGAGCGGTGCCATCCTGCGCCAACAGGGGCGGAGTGGCGGTGAGCGTAGCCGCCGGGCGGGTTTGGGTGGGTTGAATAGTCGGGGCGGCTGTTGTGGTTGCCGTGGGTACGGATGACGCGCCCGAACAGGCGGCCAGGCAGGCGCAGATCACTGCGCCGGTGAAAACCTTAAGAATGGTGCGATACTGGCTGAAGGAAATCATTTGCTTAACTATACACCGGTTGGCTTTTCATTCGGTGCAATATGAAAAACTTTAAGGAAAACGGGGTAACCTTTTCTTGTTTTTTATGTCTATATTATTAAGTAACGTTCCAGGTATTCATTTCTAAAAAGGAGTAAGAATCATGCCAGAACAGGAAAAGAAAAAGAGTTTGTTGGATAAGGCGATTGATGCATTTACCGATCGCGATGAAAAAGCCGCGGCTGCTGAAGCCGCTCAAAAGGCTGCCGAGGCTGAACAGAAAGTGATAGAAGCGGAGAAAAAAGTGGCCGAAGCCAAAGCCAAAATGGAACAGGCTGAGAAAGAACAAAAACGCAAAGAGATGCTGGCTGAAGCTCAAAAAAACTGGGCTGAAGAAAATGAAAGACAAAAAGCAGCCGCTGCGGCAGCAGCCGAAGCCGCCAAACCCAAGATCATTAAAGAACATACCATGACAGCGGATGAAACCCTCAGCCACCTGTCATTGAAGTATTACGGATCGGCGGTACGCGACTATTGGATGGTGATTTACGAAGCCAACAAGGATGTGATCGGCGACAACCCCGCCCATGTTCGCCCCGGCCTGGTGGTTAAAATTCCTGAACTGCCCGAAAACTTGAAGAAGAAATAACCGAGGATTTCATGCCTTCATCCTCAACCATTGATCTACTTAAATTGTTTCAGACCGCCGGGAAAACCGTGGCAAGTAATCGCGCATCAATGAACCAGGCGGATGAATACAATCATGATCACGGCGACAACATGGTGCAGATTTTTAATGTGATCACTGAGGCCGTGAAAGCCAAAAAGAGCGCAGAACCTGCCGATCAACTGGCTTATGCGTCTGAATTGCTGCGCAAGCAATCGCAGAGTGGTTCAGCACAACTGTATTCACAGGGTCTGGCAAATGCAGCTCAGAAATTCCAGGGAAAGCAGGTCACCAGGGATAACGCGGTGCAATTGATTCAAACCCTGCTTGGAGGTGGAGGGGCTGCACAGGCAGCCCAGCCGCCAGCCGCAAACGCCGGCGGCGCTGATTTGCTCGCTGCGCTGCTGGGAGGCGGGCAGACCGGCCAACAGGCATCCGGCAGCGCGGGCGCCGAATTACTCGGCGCGTTGCTGGGTGGCAGCCAGGCCAGCCAACCTTCATCTTCTGGTTCCGGCGCTGATTTGTTGGGCGCGCTGCTGGGCGGTGGGGCGGCTGCTCCAGGCCAGCAACCGGCTGCCAGCGCAGCAGATGGTGACATGCTCAATTCATTGTTGGGCGGACTGTTGGGAGGCGGTGGTGCGCAGCAGGGATCGGACGGGTTGGATGCCGGTGATCTGCTTAGCGCCGGTCTGTCTTTCATGCGGGCCAGACAACAGGGAAAAAGCACGTTGGAGGCTCTGGTCAGCGCAGTTTTAAGCGGAAGCCAGTTAAACAATTCGCCCTACCGCAGCCAGTCGGGCCAACTGGTGGCGAATGCTTTACTGCAAGCAGTGGCAAGCATGGCCAAATAGATATTTCAAAGTAATAACTAAAAATGCGGGCTTTTTTAAGCCCGCATTTTTTGATAAATTGAGCAAGCTAAGCCTGTCCCCAGCGCTGCATCAACAGGGTGAAGAACTGCACCATGCGTTCCAGGTTATCCAGGCTGATGCGCTCATTGATGCCGTGCACACGCTTCATATCTTCCATTTCATATAACAGCGGGCTGAAGCGGTAAACCTGCGGGCAAATACTGCTGTAATAGCGGGCATCCGTGGCGCCCAGCATCAGGAAGGGAGCCACAATCACATCGCCAAAAACCTGCCGGGTGATTTCATCGATGGCTTTGAAAGCCGGAGAATCAGTTGGCGACACGGGCGAGCTTTCCCACCCGCTGCCGTGCACCGGCTGCACTTTGACTCGCGCATCATCCACAGCGCGCTGCACGTGGGCAATCACATCGGCTATGCTTTCACCGGGAATCAAACGAAAATTAACCGAGGCGCTGGCGCGCGGCGGCAGGATGTTGTCTTTCAAGCCGCCGTTGATGATGGTGACGGCAGTGGTGGTGCGCATGGCGGCGTTGGTGGCGGGTTGGGCTTCCAGCGCGCGGCGGATCACTCCGCCCAACAGCCACTGGTTGGCAAACCCCAGGCGGTAGAGAAACGGCAGTTCTTTCCCGGCGGCTTCAAACATGGGCATGGCATACTGGATATGAGTTGGAAGCGGGTTTGCCTCCAGGCGGGTGAGCGCTGCCGCCAGGATGCCGATGGCGGTTTGCTTTGGAGGGGTGGAAGAATGGCCGGGCGCCTGCTCCACTGACAATTCAAGCGTCAGGTAACCCTTCTCAGCGTTGCCCACCAGCGCCACCGGCGAGGACACACCCGGAAGGATGCCTTTCACCACAGCCACGCCCTCATCCACCACGGCTTCCATTTCAATGTGCTGTTCTTTAAACCAGGCGGCAATTTGGGCTGCCCCCTGGTGGCCGCTGATTTCCTCGTCGTGCCCAAACGCCAGGTAGATGCTGCGCCGGGGTTGAAAACCGCATTCCAGCAGGGTTTCCACGGCTTCCATCACGGTGATCAACTGGTTCTTGATATCCAGCGCCCCGCGCCCCCACACGAATCCGTCGGCTACCTCACCGCTGAAGGGCGGATGCTGCCATTCGGACAGGGAAGAAGGATCCACCGGCACTACATCTTGATGCGCCATGAACAGGACGGGTTTCATCGCCGGGTCACTGCCCTGCCAGTGATATAACAGGCTGAATTCATTAATCATTTGGCGCTGCAGGGTGGCGTGAATGCGCGGGTACATGCGCTCCAGTTCGCGGTGAAGCTGGTGCAGGGCGTCGGCGGCAGGCAGGTGGTTTTCATTGGAAACGGTCTGGCAGCGGATGGCGTTGGCCAGGTGTTCGGCGACGGCGTTACCATCAACGGGTTCGGCTTTGAACGGCTCAACCGGCGGATTGTTTTTTCCAAAATTTACAGTTCGCCACAAGACAATGGCTGCCAGCGTCAGCAGCGCTACAAGCAGGTAAACGTAAGCGGGCATAAGGAATCACTTTCTGTGATTTAATGAATAAAAATCAACAGGCTAATTGTAATCCAGGCAGACCCACCGGTCGTGATTGGTTCATAATCATGCGAAAAAAGTGAAGTTCGTGAGGTGAAGATGTTGGTTGAATTTAAGAAGTTCATTATGAAAGGCAACGTGGTTGACCTGGCAGTGGGCATCATCATTGGCTCGGCATTTGGCGCGGTGGTCAATTCGTTTGTCAATGACATCATCATGCCGCCCATCGGTTTGCTGCTGGGCAAAATGGATTTTTCCAATTTGTATGTGCTGCTGCAGGAGGGGAAGCCGGCGGGGCCTTATGAAACCCTGGCTGCAGCCCGGGAAGCCGGAGCTGTGACCTTGAACCTGGGGTTGTTCATCAATACCATCATTTCTTTATTGATTGTTGGTTTCGCGGTGTTTTTGCTGGTGCGGGCGGTCAACCGCCTGGAGAAACCGGCTGAAGAGAAAGCGCCTGCCACAAAAGATTGCCCCTACTGCTGCACGAAGATCCCGCAGGCAGCCAAACGCTGCCCGCACTGCACCAGCGAGTTGGAAATAAATGGTTGAAGGTAAGGCATTAAAGATGACATTGGAACAGAATATAAAACCGAAAATATTACCGATTGATTTTTTCGCGCGCGATGCGCTGTTGGCGGCGCGCGACTTGCTGGGCATGCGCCTGGTGCGCCTGCTGGACGGTGTGCGCCTGGCGGGAATCATCAGCGAGGTGGAAGCCTACCGCGGCGAGGAAGACCTGGCCTGCCATGCGCGCGTGGGGCGCACCCCGCGCACGGCGGTGATGTACGGCCCGCCGGGACGCGCGTATGTGTATTTCACCTACGGCATGCACTGGTGCCTCAACTGCGTGACCGGCGAGGAAGGCTACCCGGCGGCGGTGTTGATTCGCGCCGTGCAACCGGTGGAAGGACTGGATGTGATCGCAGTGCGGCGCAGCGGCGTGATTGAGGCGCAGTGGTGCAACGGCCCGGCCAAGTTGACCCGCGCCCTGGGCATTGACGGCAGCCTGAACGGCGCCGATTTGACAAATGCCCACAATGGTCTGTGGATTGAGCGCGGCGAGCCAGTGCAGGATGGACAGGTCAAAACCACCCCGCGCATCGGCATCGAGCGCACCCCAGAACCCTGGCGCAGTCTGCCGTGGCGGTTTGTCTACAACAAAGGGGCTGTCTGAAAAGTGGGCAAAAACACAGGTTTGCCCCTACCCGTAGGGGGCGACCCATGTGTCGCCCCGAAGATATGGCGATTAAACCATCGCCACGGGTTCTTTTTAGACAGCCCCTTCTTAAAAAAATTGTATTCCATGCACACGATTTCTCTGGTATAACCATTAAAGATATCAATCAGGTTTATTTTGGAGTTATTTAATTATGTTTCGTAGAACCACCACCCCATCTCCTGCGGCTACGCCGCAGCCCACCGAGCGCGTCACCTCTGTGCTGGGACCTGGCATCATCTGGCGCGGCAATTTGCGCGGCAGCGGCGGCGTGCGCATTGAAGGCGCCTTTGAAGGCGAGATCAACATTCAGGGCATGGTGGTGGTGGGCGAAACCGGGCGTGTGACCTGCGAGAACTTGCAGGCCAACGTGGTGATTGTGGCCGGTTCGGTGCGCGGTTCCATCACGGCTGAAAAACTGGAAATCCGCGGTACCGGCAGGGTGTGGGGCAATGTGGTGACCGCCGCTTTCAGCACCGAAGAAGGCGCCTTCCTGCGCGGGCAGGTGCGCATGGAAGAGCAGATTCAACTCCAGTTTGAAGCGGAAGCCGGCGAATCGATTTCACCGGCCACTGTGCCGCTGCCCGAAATACAGCCTGAATCCAATCAGGATACTCAAAAATTCAAACCCTCGACCGATGCAGGCAAGCGTTTGTCGCGGTAAATTCACCGGTAAATTTTAACCGGTACTTTTGTGGGGTGCATCCATGCGCATGACCTCTCTTTTTAGCCAGACCCGCCGTGAAGCCCCTGCCGATGTGGAGCGCGCCGGGATGCAGTTGCTCATCCGCGCCGGTTACGTGCAGGCGGTTGCCCCGGCGGTATACGCCGCCCTGCCGCTGGGTGTGCGCGCCTTGCAGCGACTGGCAGAGCTTATTCACGACGAACTGGTTCACTTTGAACCGCAAGAAATTCAACTCCCGCTGGCGCAGCCGCTGGAGTTGTGGGAAAACAGCGGTTTTTTGTCAACATCCAACGGCGAGGGGGGCGGGCGTTCGCCGCTGCTGGCGCACAGCTATTTGCCCGCCGTCCTGGAGGTGGCGCGCCGCCAGGTGCGTTCCTACCGCCAGTTTCCGGCAGCCCTGCTGCATTGCAATGACCGCTGGCAAACCGCTGCCGCGGGGCAACCCGCCCCGTGGACGGGACGCCTGTCGCGCATATACGAAATCTATTCCCTGCACGCTTCAGCCGATGCTGCTGCACAGGCCGTGCAAGCCATGACGGCTGCGACAGAACGGTTTTTCAAGAAGATCGACCTTCCAGCCATCCGCGCTGGCGGCTTTTCAGCCCTGGACCCGGCGGGCAGCCTGCAGGAATGGATTTATCTGCACCCGGCAGGCGAACGCGAGCTGCTGACCTGCACATGTGGTTATGCCGCCGCGGCGGAAATGGCGCAGTTCAAAAGGGTGCAAATGGCAGCCGATGCAGCCCCGCTGCCGGTGGAGAAGGTTGCCACCCCGCACTGCGCCACCATTCAGCAGTTGGCTGAGTTTCTTAACATTTCAGCAGCGCAAACCGCCAAGGCGGTTTTCTTGATGGCTGAACGGGGTAAGCGCAGAGAAGAACTGGTGTTTGCCGTGGTGCGCGGCGATCGCGACCTGAGTGAAGCCGCCCTGAAACGCCTGTTGAACGCGCGCAGTTTGCGCCCGGCGGCCGACGACGAAATCCGCGCGGTGGGGGCGACGCCGGGTTATGCCTCGCCGGTGGGCATCCAGGACGTGCTGGTGGTGGTGGATGAAGAAGTGACCCGCTCGCCCAACCTGGTTTCTGGCGCCAATGAAGAGGGTTATCACCTGCTGAATGTGAATTACGGGCGCGATTATCAGGCTGCCCTGGTGGCTGAAATTGCCGCCGCCCGACCCGGCGACCCCTGCCCGCGTTGCGGCGCAGCGCTGCAGGGTGTGCGCGGCGCCCCGCTGGCAGCCTGCCATCACATCAGCAACGATTTGATGCAAACCCAGGACTGCACCTTTGTGGATGACAGCGGCAAGGCGCAGCCTGTGCACCTGGCTGCCCTGACCATGGACCTGAGCCGTGTGCTGCTGTGCCTGGCGGAGGATAAACATGATGATTACGGCCTGCGCCTGCCAATTGCTGCGGCGCCCTATCCGCTGGCGCTGGTGCTGGTGAAAGGCAAAGATGACAGCGCTGACCGCGCGGCTGAGGACCTGTATGATGCCCTGTGCGACGCCGGGCTGGAACCCCTGTTTGACGACCGCAACGAACGCGCCGGCGTCAAGTTCAACGACGCTGACCTGCTGGGCATGCCTGTGCGCCTGACGGTGGGTGAGCGCGCCCTGCAGCAGGGCGGCGTGGAACTGAAACTGCGCGGCGGCGGCGAAAATCAATTCATCCCGCTGGCTGATGTGATTCAGCAGGTTCAAATGATTTTGGATGAAAGCGCTGCGGAGTAGTACAATTTTGCCATGAACGATTCCAAACCTCGAAAAATCAATATGTCTTCGCCCGATCTGAGCGCAGAAGACCGCTCGGCAGTGATGGATGTGGTCAACACCAACTGGCTCAGCATGGGACCCAAAATCAGGGCGTTTGAAGAGGCCTTTCGCAGCCTCATCGGGCTGCCCTACGCACTGGGAGTCAATTCCGGCACGGCTGGTTTGCACCTGGCGGCTGTGGCAGCCGGCATCCGCGACGGCGACCTGGTGATCACCACGCCGTTTTCGTTTGTCGCTTCGACCAACGCTTTGCTGTATGAACGCGCCGTGCCGGTGTATTTGGATGTTGACCCGCTGACCGGCAATATTGACCCTGTGGGCGTGAGCCAGGCGGTGGAAGACCTGCTGGCTGGCGGCAGCGCGGCACAGCGCTGGCTGCCGCGCCGCGGGGCTGAACAGCACGGCGCATTAAAGGCGCTGCTGCCGGTGGATGTGTTCGGCCAACCGGCGGATATGGACCCCCTTGTGGAAGCCGCACGCCGACACGGGCTGACCGTGATCGAGGACTCTTGCGAGGCGCTGGGCGCCACCTATAAGGGGCGGCAGGCGGGCACGTTGGGTGATGTGGGCGTGTTTGCCTTCTATCCCAACAAGCAAATCACCACCGGCGAGGGCGGTATGATCGTCACCGGCGATGAGCGCCTGGGAACGATGATGGATGCACTGCGCAACCAGGGGCGCGCCCCCGGCGACCAGTGGCTCAATCACACCTACCTGGGTTTCAATTACCGCATGGATGAAATGAGTGCGGCGCTGGGACATTCGCAGCTCAAACGGTTGGATTCTTTTCTGGAAGCCCGCCAGCGCGTGGCCAGTTGGTATAACGAGCGATTGAGAGATGTGAGCGGTGTGGAGATTCCTTATATAGTGGATACCACCACGCGCATGAGCTGGTTTGTGTATGTGATTCGCCTGGCGGCAGAGATTGACCGTGCGAAGGTGGCAAAGCGGCTGGACGAGCAGGGCATTGCCGTACGCCCCTATTTCCTGCCCATCCATTTGCAGCCCTACATGATCGAACGATTCGGCTACCGTGAGGGCGATTTCCCGGTGACCGAAGACCTGGGCAGGCGCGGATTGGCGCTGCCCTTCTCCAGCGTGATGCATGAAGAGGAAGTGGACTTCGTCTGCCGCGTTTTGCGGTCGGTGTTGTAACAAAGACGGGCAGGTACAACGTTGGAATTCTTACCGGTGCGGCGCAAGGGACTGATTCTGCATATTGCCACAGCTGTTTTGTCGGCTGGCGGCGGTGGCGCCATGTTCTGGCTGGCGCTGCAGCAGGTGAGCGGACCGGCTTTTTCGCTGCTGCTGTTCACCGCGCTGGTTTTCCTGGCCCCCCTGCCGTTTGTGCTCTACCGCGGGATTTCCCTGTTTTTGGCGCGTTACATGCTGGACCGCGACGGCCTGCGGCTGCGCTGGGGATGGCGCAGCGAGGATATTCCCCTGCCGGATGTGGAATGGGTGCGGCCGGTGAGCGGCCTGGGCTTTCCTTTGCCCCTGCCGCGCCTGCACTGGCCGGGCTCGCTGCTGGGCACAATTCAGACCCCCGAACTGGGCAGCGTGGAATACCTGGCTTCGGATGACAGCGAAAACTCGCTGGTGCTGGTGGCCACCCGCCGGCACATTTTTGTCGTCTCACCGCAGGAGACAAACGCTTTTCTGCGCGAGTTTCAGCATGCCGTGGAAATGGGCAGTATAAGCCCCATTGCGGCGCGTTCCACGGCGCCGGTGGTGTTCTTTCAGGACGTGTGGGCTGATATTCTGGTGCGCACCCTGGCTGTGACCGGGTTGCTGGCCAATGTGCTGCTGTTTTTGGGCGTGAATGTGCTGGCCACCACCCGGCAAAGTGTGTCGCTGGGATTCGACCGCTTCGGTAACCCCACGCCCCCTGTGCCGGCGGAACGTCTTTTGCTGCTGCCGGTGTTAAGCATCATTGCCTATGCGGTTGATCTGGCGGTGGGGTTATACCTGTATCGTAGGGGTGGGAATCATCTGGTGACCTACCTGGTGGTGGGCAGCAGCATTCTGACGGCGGTGCTGATGGTCGCGGCTGCGCTGGCGGCGGTTTGAGACGGAACCACAGATCAACACGGATGGACACCGATCAAACAACGAAAGGCACGAACCACACGAAAAGATTTTTATGATCGAATCTTTCGTGTCATATCGAGCGAAGCCCTGAACAGGGCTGAACGAGAAATCTGAACTTCACAACCGAAGATTTCTCTTCGCTCAACCTTGCAGGTTTCGCTCATCGAAATGACAAATCGTTAAAACTTTACATCTGTGTCAATACGTGTTCATCTGTGGTAGTTTATTTTTAGAGGATTAGAAATTGGGCATCAACACAACACAGCTACTCATCGGTTTTCTCACTGCCGTGCTGATTGCGCTGGCAGCCTGGCGGGCGCGCAGTTTAAGCGTCAGTGGAGCGTGGGCGGCGGCCGGCCTGGGCACGGTCATTTTTGGCCTGGGCGGCTGGCAGTGGGCGGTGGTGTTGTTGGGATTCTTCATCTCATCCAGCGGTTTGTCACGCCTGGCGAAGAAACGCAAAGCTGTGTTTGTGGAAAAATTCTCGAAAGGCTCGCAGCGCGACGCCGGGCAGGTGCTGGCCAACGGCGGGGTGGCCGGGTTGTGCGTGCTGCTGCATCTGCTGGCGCCGCAGGGCGGCTGGGCATGGCTGGCGTTTGCCGGTTCGCTGGCAGCCGCCAACGCCGACACCTGGGCCACAGAGCTGGGCGTGCTGGGGCGTTCCACCCCGCGCTTGATCACCAGCGGCCAACCGGTCGAAAAAGGCGAATCGGGCGGGGTGACCTGGGAAGGCACGCTGGCGGCTTTCGGCGGGGCGCTGTTGATTGCCCTGCTGGCGGCGGTTGTGGAAACCAGCCTGGGGTTGGAAATGCCGTTCAATGGATTGGCGCGCATGGGTTTGATTGCCCTGGCAGGGCTGCTGGGCAGCCTGCTTGATTCGCTGTTGGGCGCTACCGTGCAGGCGATTTACACCTGTCCAACCTGCCAGAAGGAAACCGAACGCCACCCGCAGCACACCTGCGGGACAGCTACCACGCTGAAGCGCGGCCTGCCCTGGATGGACAACGACTGGGTCAACACCCTGTGCACGCTGTGCGGGGCGATCGCGGCAGGGGTTTTTATTTTCTTTTAATTACAACAACGAACCACACGAAACGAGGATGAAAAATCTTTGTTTGTGCCTTTCGTGTATTTTGTGGTTTTGAACTATTCTGAATTCCCGTTTTGATTCAATGCATCCAGCAGGCTGTTGATCTGCTCCAGCGCCGCCTGCAAATCATCGGCGATCTCTTGCGCCAACACCTGCGGGGCGGGCAGGTTGGCGCTGTCTTCCAACGATTCGTCGCGCAGCCAGAAGATGTCGAGGTTGGCTTTGTCGCGCGCCATCAGCTCGGCATAATCGAACACGCGCCAGCGCCCGTCGGGGTTCGCTTCGCTCCAGGTGGGGGTGCGTTCAAAGCGATTTTCAGGGTGGTAGCAGGCCACAAACTCGTCCAGGTCTTCGCGTTTGAGCATGCGGGTTTTGAGGGTGAAGTTCTGGTTGGTACGGAAATCGTAAATCCACAACTGTTTGGTCCAGGGGGTCTCGCTGGCGGGTTTCTTATCGAAGAACAGCACATTGGCTTTGACGCCCTGGGCGTAGAACAGCCCGGTGGGCAGGCGCAGCAGGGTGTGCACGTCGCACTCGTGCAGCAGGCGGCGGCGTACCACCTCGCCCGCGCCGCCCTCGAACAGCACGTTGTCGGGCACCACCACCGCGGCGCGCCCGTGAAGGTCGAGGATGGTTTTGACGTGCTGCACAAAGTTGAGCTGCTTGTTGCTGGTGGAGGTCCAGAAGTCGTCGCGCACGATGGTTTGCGTCTCGCGGCGGGTTTCACCCTCTTCGGTGATGAAGGTGACGCTGCTCTTCTTGCCGAAGGGCGGGTTGGTGAGCACCATCGAAAAGCGCTGACCGGGGTCTTTGCCCAGGCTGTCGCCCACGTGAATGGGCGAGCTGCCGCCGTTGGCGCCGATGCCGTGCAGGTAGAGGTTCATCACGCACAGGCGGGCGGTGTTGTCCACAATTTCCCAGCCGTGCAGCGCCTGGTGGGTCAGGTGATAGAGCGTGTCCTGCTCCAGCGGGCTGTAACGCTGCAAAATGGCATTGAAGGCAGCCAGCAAAAAGCCGCCGGTGCCGCAAGCCGGGTCGCAAATCACCTCGCCGGGGCGCGGCTGCATCACGTCCACCACAGCTTTGATCAACTCGCGCGGAGTGAAGTATTGTCCCGCGCCTGATTTGGTGTCTTGCGCGTTTTTCTCCAGCAAGCCTTCGTAAATTTCGCCCTTCACGTCCATATCGAGCCCCATCCAGGTTTCGCTGTTGATCAGCTCGATCAGGCGTTTGAGCTTGGCGGGGTCTTGGATGCGGTTTTGCGCCTTGCGGAAGATGACCGGCACCAGCCCGGCGCCCTTGCCCAGTTCAGCCAAAATGTGCAGGTATTGCAGTTCCAGCTCGGCGCCGCTCAGCGGCAGCAGGCTGCCCCAGCCCAGTTCGGACGGGATGCTGCCGGCTTTGCCCAGCAGACTGCGGTTTTCATCGTCCATTTTGAGGAACAGCAGGTAGGTGAGCTGTTCGAGATAGTCGCCGTAGGAGACGCCGTCGTCGCGCAGCACGTTGCAGTAGTTCCACACGCGGTCAACGATGGTGCGGGAGGGAGGGGGAGGAGTGGTCATGGGGCGGGTTCCTCACGGGTTGGGAAAGTCAGCAGCTGCCCGCTGAAGGCGCGCTGCAGGATGGACTGGCGGAGGTGGAAGATGCGTTGAAGGTTATCAATAATAGTTATTTCAATTTTTTCAATCGATGAATTTACTTGATCCAATAGATTGTTTATGATAATTTGTTCTGTTTCAGGTGGAAGAGGGACATTTAATTCTCGAATATGGGATAAACCTAAATCCGGTTGTGCAGTAGCACGAGTGAATTTTTTTATCTGTTTTTGGACTTCTGATGAACGCAGACAAAATACCAAATAATCTACTAAAACTGAGAAAGGTAGTGTTTTTATTATTGCTATGCTATAAGATACCTGAAATATTGCATCAGTTTCAACCTTCCTGATTTCTCCAACAGTCCCGTACCGAGATAATAAAATATCGTTCTTTTCGGGTTTAATTTTTCTGGTTAATTGAGAATAATCTTCCTTTGAAATCTTTTTTGCATTTTCAAATTTTATTTCATTTGAACCAAAGAAATCTTTTGTGCTTATATACGGAATATTCGAATCTGCTGGTTTGGGCATACGATGGTCTACATCACCAATTTTTAGTGTTATCTCATCAAGACTTGCCCACTCCCACCCATCGGGCAGGGAGGGCAGGTTGGCGGCGTTGGGGGCGGGGACGGCGGGTTTGCCGGTGCGGGCGCGCTCGGCGCGGATGCGCTGCAGGAGGGCGTCGGCGGGCTCAATTTGCCCGCGGTGGGCTTCGCGCCACTCGCGGGTCAGCTCGCCGGTGACGGCGGCTTGCAGCACTGCCTGGCGGTAGCGTTTGAGATTGGCGCGCGCGCGGCGCAGGGCGGCTTCGGCGGCGTCGAGCCGCGAGAACAGCTCTTCGATTTTGTCCACGATGTGCTGCTGGTCAGCGAGGGTTGGGGGAAGAGGAAAAGGTAATTTTGAAAACCTTGATTTTGATATTTCAAGAAAAGTAGTTCCACTACTTTGCGATTCAACCAATTGTTTAATCGACTTCAAATAGTAATAAACATAATCGCTCAGTATATTTTCCCTTGGTTTTATGCTCTTGAAACCTTGATTGGTAGAAAATTCATTTGATGCAATTGCCACATAACCAATCGGTGCTCTGGAGGAAAATAAGACACTTCCAGAAGGAATAAGCGTTGCAGATGAAGTGGCGAGTCCTTTTTGGGTAATGTTTCTTTTTCCCCTTGAAATATATTTCTCATTATAACCAGATAGATCTGCTGGAGTAATCCATGGAATATTTCCATCAAAATTTTCAGTATCTGATGTGGATGGAGTTCCACCAGAATAAATAAATCCTATCTTTTCTAATTCTGTCCATTCCCAACCGGGCGGGAGGGGAGGCAGGGCGGGGGCGGCGGTCATGGGCGGCTCCAGGGTGTGGCGTGGGCGTCATCCGCCCAGCGGGCTGGGTTGGCCGCCATGTAGGCGCGAATGCGCAGCAGGTCATCCTCGCCGCGGATGATGTGTTCGTAGTAGTTGCGCAGCCAGAAGGGCGCGCCGGGGGTGCGGCGCAGGCCGTTGGCCAGGCGGGTGGTGGTGGTTTTGTAGGCAGCCATCAGCGCGCCCAGCGATCCGCGCGCGGGCGCATGCGGGGTCGCGGCGTGTGGGGGTGTGGCATGCGGGGGTGTGTCCGGTAGGAGCGAGGCATGTAGGGGCGAGGCATGCGGGGATGTGCCCTGTAGGGGCGAGGCAAAAAAATACTCGTCGGACCGGGATGCTTCCACTTGCCTCGCCCTTACCGATGTGGGCGATGGATCGGATGACGGACCGTCCGGCAGGGGCGTGTCGGCGTTCAGCGTATCATGCCGGGGTGTCGCATCCCGTAGGGGCGGGGCGTGTCGGGGGGAGTCGGTCGGTAGGGGGGAGGCATGTAGAGGCGAGTCGGTCGGTAGGGGCGAGGCAAAAAGAGACTCGTCAGACCGTGATGCATCTTCTTGCCTCGCCCTTACCATGCGGTCACGGTCGCCATCCCGCGCATCGTTTCCATCGAGCAGCAGCACGCCGTGCAGGTGGTCGGGCATGATCACGTATTCATCGAGATGGACGAAGGGGAAGCGCAGCGCCAGGCGGCGCCATTCATTGGCGACCATGAAGCCGATTTCAGAAAGCTGCATTTCAGCGTTGACGATTTTGCCGAGGATTTTTGACCGCCGGTGAACCACCAGGGTCACAAAATAGGCGCCGCCCTGTGCATAGTCATAGCCGGGCAGGCGGGTGGAATGGCGGTGATGAACGGCAGGATTGTAGGTCATGCTGGTTATTGTACCAATTCCGCGTTCAACTCTTCCAGCAGCGGGCTTAAATCTTTGCCAAACAGGCGCATGCAGCCCAACCGCCCGCCCTTTTGATTGAAGGGCGCATTGTCCAGGTCTTCCACTCGGATGGCGAGGTTGACGCTGACGTGCTCGACAATGCGGTCGAGCCACCAGCGCTGTTCGGCGGTGAAAGGTTTGCCCTCCAACCAGTGTTGGAAGCGCGCCTGCACCTGGTCGGGGAAGGGCACCAGTTCATCTTCCAACTGCACGGCATGTCGTACCAGCGCCACCAGGTCAGTCAGCACGCGGCGCGCACCCACCCCGCGCACACGGTCGCGTTCCAACTGCGCATAGGCGCGCCACAGGGTCTCGGTGGTCCAACTTTGCGGCGGCTGCTGGAGCTGCTCTGCCAGGTCTCTGATCTGGCGGTAAGAAAGCTGGCGCAAGCCGTAGGGCTGGTTGAAGATCAACTGCAGCGCGGTGATCTCGTCTTTATGTTCTTCAATATACTGACGGAAAGATTGGATGGTTTGCAGCGCATCCTGCGCGCTGAAACCGGCTTCGGTGAGCGCATCGATGCTGACGCGGTCAATCAACTGCTCGCTGCGCTGCTGAAATTCAATCAACAGGTTGCGCAGTGTTGGGTTGGCAGCCAGGGGGAAAACGGCGCGCTGCACCAGCAGGCGGCGTGCATTTTGCAGGTGCTGCTCATCGGGGGATTCGGTTCCGGCGGCCTGGCAGGCAGCATCAAACACCATGTCTTCGTCCAGCGCATCCAGAATGCGGTGCGACAGGTCGGAGAGCGACTGCGGCACAGGCTGGCTGATGTGCGGGTCGCCAGCCGGCTGGTTTTCAAGTGCTTCGCTTATGCGGCGGACATCATTTTGTGACAGGCTGGCTTCCAGGCGCGCCAGGCGCCCTGCCAGTGAACTGAGCGTGTCATCGTCCGTCACGCCCATTGCCACCGCCTCGAGCAGCCTGGGGAAGGGTGTGCTGCGCTTGCGCTCCAGGGTTTGTGTGTCCACCTTGGGCAGTTCCACCACACCCACGGCATCCACAATCACAAAATGGTCTTTGCGGGCGGCGTCGGGGGTGACCGATTGCAGATCGCCGGGGCTGATGACGCGTGTTCCGCGTCCCAGCATTTGCTCGAAAAAATTGGCAGATTTGACCAGACGCATGAACAGCAGCACTTCCAGCGGTTTGATATCGGTGCCGGTGGCAATCATATCCACCGTCACAGCAATGCGCGGATTGTAACTGTTGCGGAAGGCGGCAATCAATTCTTCGGGGTTGGCGTTGCCCACCCGGTAGGTGATTTTCTGGCAGAAGTCGTTGCCTTTACCAAACTCTTCGCGCACGATGCGCACAATATCTTCGGCGTGACTGTCGTCTTTGGCGAAGATGAGTGTTTTGGGAACTTCAGTACGACCGGGAAAAAGCTCGGTGAACAATTTTTCTTTGAAAGTGCGAATGACCGTGCGAATCTGGCTTTCGGAAACCACCTCGCGGTCGAGCATGTTGGCAGTGTAGTCAAAATCCTCGTCGAGCTGTTGCCAGCGCACGGCGCGGGTCAGACGGTCGCGGTGATCGACATAGAAGCCCGATTCAATCTGACCGCCTTGCTCGGTGATGCGGGTGCGAATGCGGTACACCTGCCCATCCACGTTGACGCCGTCAGCGACGGCGCGCGCCCGTGAATACTCCATCACCAGGTTCTGGTTGAAGAACCCCAGCGTCTGTTTGGAGGGTGTGGCGGTGAGTCCGATCAGATAACCGTCGAAATACTCCAGCACCTGACGCCACAGGTTGTAGATGGAACGGTGGCATTCATCGGTGATGATGATGTCAAAAGTCTCGGGCGGAATGGCGGCGTTATAGACAACCGGGAGCGGTGCAGCATGGTTGAGCAGGGGTGATGCCGCCTCGAACAGCGACCCCTCTTCGTTGGCAGGGTCATATTCCGCCTCACCTTGCAACATGGAATAGAGGCGCTGAATGGTGGTGATGACCACCTGGTTGACCGGGTCGATGGCGTTGGTTGTCAGGCGCTGAACGTTGTAGAGTTCAGTGAATTTGCGCCCGTCATCGGGTGTGGTGTATTGTTGAAATTCTTTAAAAGCCTGTCGTCCCAGGTTGGCGCGGTCCACCAGGAACAGTACCCGGCGCACATGAGCGAACTTGATCAGGCGGTAAACAGCACTGACGGCAGTGAAGGTTTTACCGCTGCCGGTTGCCATTTGAATGAGCGCGCGCGGCTTATCTTCAGCCAGAGATTGTTCTAAATTGCTGATGGCTTCTTGCTGTGCGTCCCATAAACCGTGGGTATTGAGTGAGGGAAGCTGGCAAAGCCGGGCGCGCAGACTGGTATGTTCCTGCGCCCAGCCAGCCAGGGTTTCGGGACGGTGAAAGTTGAACACGCGCCGGCTGCGCGGCTGCGGGTCGCGTTCGCTGCGAAAGAATACCTCGACTCCGTTTGATTCATAACCAAACGGCAAAGGCAGTTGAATGTGCGGGATGTCGGCGGGCAAGCCGGTTAGATAGGATGAGGTTTGTTCGGCAACCCCCAGCAGCGGAACGCCCTCGGCTTTGGCTTCGACCACGCCCGCAGCCTGCTGATCAACAAACAGCAGATAATCGGCAAAACCAGATTGCAAGGGAAATTCGCGCACTGCCACCCCGCGCCCGGCATATAAATTCATCTGGGCGCGGTCTTGAATGATCCACCCGGCTGCTTCCAGTCTTGGATCGATACATTCCCGCCTGGTATCTGCTTCGTTTCGTGGAGGCACGTTAAAAATTATACGCCTTTAAATCAAAAATATACTCGTTTTAGAATAGGCTTTCGACCAGTACACCCCGCTCCATCCCCAGATGATCTGCTACATCATTTAAAATGGCGCTAATCGTGCCAAGACGGATTTCTTTATGGTTGGGAATGGTAATATGATGTTCCCCATTGATAGTGGTGGTCAATCTCAGATGACTGCCGGTTTGGCGGGTGATTGTGTACCCGAACTTTTCAAGACGCTGCGCTAATTTTGCCCCACTGATATCGCGCGGAATTCTCATGCAGCAAAGACCTCCTCCCGCAAATAATGCATGCGCACCACGCGCGGGCGGTCTTTTTCGTCAAAATGACAACTAATGGCATCTTGAATGGCGGTTTTTAATTCCTCCCAGGTGTCGGCTTCGGTGTAGATGGAATATCCCAGGGCACGGGCGGTGAAACCGCCTTCGGCTGCTTCTTCGACAACAAACACAATTTCAGTCATAGGTATTGTTCCTTGTCTCATCAAGTATAAAACAAATCTGATACGGTTTCAATGTTAATGCAGCGCGCCGTTACAGTCACAAATTCCCATAGAAAGGATTGCAAAAAGAGAGAGTTCCAGTCACTATTGAAGTAGGCAACCACAACAGAGAAAGGGACTCTCAATGACAGACAAAGCTGTCCAAATCAGTATAA
>Ga0228536_1000316_pt1 | contig 104389 bp, 101 predicted proteins | sample SJ1Smetagenome_FD_168611 | JGI IMG/M metagenome (GOLD analysis project Ga0228536, IMG submission 168611) | Enriched culture of PCE-dechlorinating microbial communities from Ithaca, New York, USA - SJ1.S | ecosystem: Engineered > Modeled > Simulated communities (microbial... > Unclassified...
TATAGAAGGTGAAGAACCTATAGAAGGTGAAGAACCTATAGAAGGTGAAGAACCTATAGAAGGTGAAGAACCTATAGAAGGTGAAGAACCTATAGAAGGTGAAGAACCTATAGAAGGTGAAGAACCTGTAGAAGGTGAAGAACCTATAGAAGGTGAAGAACCTATAGAAGGTGAAGAACCTATAGAAGGTGAAGAACCTATAGAAGGTGAAGAGCCTGCAATAGTTGAAGAACCTGCACAACCACAATTAATGTCCATCCAAGAATTTGATATCCAGTCTATAGTAGAATTGATGCTGATGTACGAAGACTTATTGAATAAGGACGCAGGTGATTTATCGGGCTTCGTATTTAATCTGTATAGTATATCAGGCGAGGATAGAGAATTTATTGATAGCGCGACTACTGATTCAGATGGATTTGCAGAGTTTGACGGAGAATTTGAAGCAGGATATTATCTAATAGAAGAGGAAGCAAGAGAAGGATACATCCTACAGTCTGGTGCAGGTGGAACATTCTACTTCAGTGAAGAGACAGGAGCTATTAGAGTAACCAATGTTAAAACTGAAGAAGAGCCTGATCCGTTAGGAAGTATAACAATAATAAAAATCGATAGAGAGAATGGCAGAAGACTTTCTGGAGCAAGGTTCAGTGTTTATAACGATCTTGGTGAGCAAGTAGGTACGATTATTACAGATAGAGAAGGACTCGGATCTATAGGAGAATTACCTTTTGGAGCATACGAAGTTGTAGAAACTAGAGCTCCTTCCGGGTATATAATCACTCGAACTCCTTTTGAGGTAATAATTGGACCGAATGAATCAGATGTAGTTATAACGGTTCGAAACAGACCAGATGAACCAGATGAACCAGATGAACCAGATGAACCAGATGAACCAGATGAACCAGAAGAAATAATTGAGGAAGAACCAATACCAGAGGTCGTACCTGAGATAGAACCTGAGATAGAACCTGAGATAATCGTTGAGGAAGAACCTATACCTCTTGCTACTCTACCGAAAACAGCTACTGAAAATACAATTGCTTTTAGTGGTTTAGGGATTGTTTTATTAGGTTTAGGATTATTAATCAGGAAGAAAGAAATAAACTAGAAATTTAGGGTTTTGGTTCGTAGAATTATTCGGACTGTAGCTCAATTAGACAAGAGGCTTATTAATTATTAAATGGGCTTCTTGTCTTTTTTTTATCACACAAAACCGCTCAAATGTTGTTATTTTCTATCGTTTGCAAGGTTACTTGCAAAAATATTTTAATCCTTAAAAACATGAAAGAAATCTTGCAAAAAGTGACTCCCTTTGATATCATTAGGTTAGAGAGAAATGAGTATTCTGTGGGAGGGAAAACCATGCCAGAAAAAAAGGATAAAATAGTGACCGTTGATAAGGAATGGTGCAAGGGCTGCGGAATTTGTGTCGCATTCTGCCCGAAAAGCGTTCTTGCGATAGAAAATGGTAAGGTAGAAATAAAGAATATCGATGCTTGCATACAGTGCGGTCAGTGTGAACTGAGATGCCCTGACTATGCGATTTATTTGGGAGGTAAATAGCTATGGCGATCAAATTGATGCAGGGAAATGAAGCTTGTGTTGCCGGAGCACTTAAGGCAGGTATGAGATTTTATGCAGGATATCCCATTACTCCTTCCACGGAGATTGCTGAGCTTTCTGCTGAGGCACTGCCTAAGGTAGGCGGCAAGTTTATACAGATGGAGGATGAAATAGGAGGGATCGCTGCAGCTCTTGGAGGATCTCTGGCAGGTCTCAAGTCCATGACTGCGACCTCAGGACCTGGATTCAGTCTTAAACAGGAAAACATTGGCTATGGAATCATCACAGAGACACCTCTTGTAATAGTAAACGTTCAAAGAAGTGGACCAAGCACAGGGTTGCCTACTTCACCAGCACAGGGCGATATAATGCAGGCAAGGTGGGGAACTCACGGTGATCATTCAATAATTGCACTTTATCCATCGTCAGTTAAGGAGATCTATTACACTACAATAAGAGCGTTCAATCTTGCTGAAAAGTACAGAACTCCGGTAATATTACTGCTAGATGAAATAATAGGTCACATGAGAGAAAAGATCGAGATTCCTGAAATAGACCCGGTAGAGATTTATGACAGGAAGAAGCCGTCAGTCGGACCTGAGGAATATAAGGCATATAATGTACCTGAGGGTGGAATAGTACCTGAGATGGCTGCTTTCGGAGAAGGCTACAGATTCCACGTAACTGGACTTGTTCACGATGAAACAGGATTTCCTTCAGGTAACGAGCAGGTCGCGGATAAGCTACTAAATAGACTTATGAATAAGATAGAGGATAATATTGAAGATATAGTGACCTATGACGAGTATATGATGGAGGATGCAGAAATTGGGATAGTATCCTTCGGAGCTATAGCAAGATCGTCAATGGCTGCAATAGACGAGCTAAGGGAGCAGGGTATCAAGGTAGGTCTTTTCAGACCTGTCACGATATGGCCTTCACCTGAGAAAAGATTGATAGAGCTTAGTGAAAAGCTTTCATGCATATATGTCGTGGAGCTAAATGCTGGCCAGTACTTCCTTGAGGTTGACAGGATAGCAGGCAAGAAATGCAGGATCGAGAAATACGGTAAGTTCAACGGAGATATAATAACTCCCGAGGAGATCGTTGAGTTTATAAAGGAGGACCAAAATGCCTAGTGAACTGGTAAAAGAATATTTCAGAACTCAAAATCTAGCTCATATTTGGTGTCCGGGCTGTGGCAATGGTATCGTTACAAGAGCTATCGTTAAAGCAATAGATGCTCTTGGACTCCAGAAGGATGACGTATGTATAGTCTCAGGTATTGGATGCTCCTCCAGAGCTCCTGGATATTTGGATTTTAATACTCTTCACACTACTCACGGAAGAGCACTTGCGTTTGCTACCGGTGTCAAGCTTGCAAATCCAAAGCTGAATGTAATAGTAATAACAGGTGACGGCGACTCATCAGCTATTGGAGGCAACCACCTTATCCACGCCTGCAGAAGAAATATTGATATAACTACGATAGTTTTCAACAACAATACCTATGGGATGACTGGAGGCCAATTCTCTCCGACTACACCTACAGGCGATAAGGGAACGACAGCACCATATGGGAATGTTGATCCAAACTTTGATCTTTGTAACCTGGCACAGGCAGCAGGAGCATCCTATGTAGCCAGGGGAACTATATATGCAGCCAATGCTCTTGAGAAGAACATTCAGGAAGCAATCCAGAACAAAGGATTTTCCTTTGTAGAGGCTATGTCCACCTGTCCAACCTATTATGGCAGAAAAAATAAGAAGGGGACAGCTGTAGATATGGTCGAATATCTGAAGGACCACGCTATCATGAAGGCGGCATGGGATAAACTGCCCGATGAGAAGAAGGAAGGAAAGTTCGTAGTCGGAAAACTCCATCATACAGAGAGACCAGAATATACGGAGCAATACGATAAACTTATTGAAAGAGTAAGGAAGGTGGATTAGCATGAAGCGTTGGGAAATGAGATTGTCAGGCTCAGGTGGACAAGGTCTTATTACAGGGGGAATTATTTTAGCCGAGGCAGCAATCCTTGACGGCAAGAATGCTTTGCAGTCACAGTCCTACGGTCCAGAGGCCAGAGGTGGAGCGAGTAAAGCCGAGGTAATAATCAGTGAATCAGAGATAACCTTCCCAAAGGTTGAAGAATGCAACTTTTTACTTTCGTTGACTCAGCTTTCCTGCGACAAATATTTAAAAAATTTGGAGTCTGAGGGTATTCTGGTAATTGACAGTACAGTTGAAATGCCTGAGAGAGATGATATCAGGATATACAGGATTCCTATCCTTTCAACTGCTGAGGATAAGCTTGGCAAGCCTATGGTGGCTAATATTGTTGCGCTTGGAGCTATCAATAAAATAACAGGTCTGGTATCTGAGGGATCACTGGAGAAGGCTGTACTTTCAAGAGTTCCAAAGGGTACTGAGGAACTAAATAAGAAAGCTCTTGTTGAGGGTTATAATCTAGTATAGTAGAGGGGCAGTTAATGATGACAGGTAGTCAGAATGTTATAAAAATAATACAAGACAGCTATTCTAGACTCAGCAAGGGGCAAAAGATAATTGCAGAGTATATGATCAACCACTACGACAAGGCTGCCTTTATGACTGCTGCATCCTTAGGCTCAATACTTGGCGTAAGCGAATCAACTGTAGTCAGATTTGCAAATGCAATAGGCTATGAGGGCTATAAGGAGCTTCAGAAGGAGCTGCAGGAGGTAATCAGAAACAAGCTGACTACTGTCCAGAGGCTTAGTCTTTCTGATGAGTTCACAAAAAATGAGAACTCGATCTCAAGGGTAATAGAGAAGGATATTGAAAACCTTAAGAAAACCCTATCTGATATAGACTTTACAAGCTTCCATAAAGCCGTTGAATATGTTGCTTCAAGCCGTAAGATATACATAATGGGCTTGAGAAGCTCGTCATTCCTGTCAGGTTATCTTGCGTTCTATCTTAACTTCATATTTGACAATGTGAAGCTGGTAGAGCCTGGAGCAAATGATATCTTTGAACAGCTGGCAAAGGTTGACAAGGACGATGCTATAATCTGCATAACGTACCCAAGGTATTCAAAAAGGACCCTTGAGGCTATGGAGTATGCTATGACGAAGGGATGTAAGGTAATAAGCTTTACTGACAGTCTTATTTCACCGGCAGCTTCGAAGGCACACCTGACTCTTATAGCAAGAAGCGATATGCTGTCTTTTGTAGACTCACTTGTAGCACCTATGAGTCTGATCAACGCCTTTATAATTGCAGTTGCCAGCACGAAGGATGAGGACATAACCCCATACTTTGAGGAACTTGAGAGTGTCTGGAAGAAGTACAGCATATACGATGAGAATAATCAATAGTAATAAAAACCTGGCCTGCACATTTAACTTGTGCGGGCTTTATTAATCGTGTAAATAGTCATATCTAATAATATCATAAATGATAAGCTATATCTCTCTTTTTTTGTTATACTATTCCTAATAGGGAGGTAGGCAAATGACTATAAGAGTTGGAATAATTGGAGGCGGTCCTGCTGGGATAATGGCAGCAGGTACAGCGGCCGGAAGGGGACACGACGTTACCCTTATAGAAAAAAACAAACAGCTTGGTAAAAAGCTGTTTATAACGGGCAAGGGAAGATGCAATATTACTAATGCAGCTCCTATAGACGAATTTTTTGACAATATTATAAGCAACAAGGAATTTCTATACAGCAGCTTGTATACATTTGATAACGAAGCTATCATCAGACTTCTAGAAGGATACGGGCTTAAGATCAAGGTAGAGAGGGGAAACAGAGTTTTCCCTGAAAGCGACAAATCCAGTGATGTCATCAAAGCATTTCAGAAATACCTGGACCATATGGGTGTAGAGGTATTACTCAATTCTAAGGTCAGCCACGTATATATGGAGGATTCTTCCTTTATGGTCGTTCTGACGACAGGTGAGAAAATGCAGTTTGACAGGCTTATAATAGCAACTGGCGGAGCAAGCTATCCTGCGACGGGATCTGAGGGAGATGGCTATAAGCTCGCAAAAGCCTTTGGACATACCATTACGCAATTAAAGCCATCACTTGTTCCTATCGAGCTCCACGATCCATGGCTAAAGGACCTGATGGGTTTATCCTTAAAGAACGTAACGTTAAAGGCATCTGATGGGAAAAGAATTATCCATGAGGAATTTGGAGAAATGATTTTCACTCATTTTGGAATATCCGGACCTATAGTTCTTACAATGAGTAACCGTATAAACCGACTTAAGAAAAGACCACACCTGACGATAGACCTGAAGCCTGCATTAGACGAGGACACACTAGACAATAGGCTCTTGAGAGATTTTCAGGAGTATACGAATAAGCTGCTAAAGAATGCATTGAACGATCTATTGCCACAGAAGCTGATACCATTGGTTATCCAGATATCTGAAATACTGCCGGATAAGACAGTGCATCAGATAACCAGAGAAGAACGTAGAAGACTGCTTATGGCTGTTAAGGCATTCCCACTTGACTTTAAGGGCTTCAGACCTCTTGAGGAGGCTATAGTTACCTCAGGTGGTATCAAGGTATCAGAGATCAATCCTTCAACTATGGAATCAAAGATAGTACCAGGATTATTCTTTGCAGGCGAGATTATGGACATAGACGCACTAACTGGTGGATTTAATCTCCAAATAGCATATTCTACCGGCTATTTAGCCGGAATTAATGCATAAATAGCTTGTTTACCTACGCACGATATTATATAATTATAAAGGAGAGTTTGTATGAGTGTAGTATCTATACGAGGGGCTATTACTGTTGAGGAAAACACCAGGGATGCTATCCTGGATGGAACTTTGGAGCTGTTGGGGAAGATTGAGGAAGAAAACCATCTGCAAAGAGACAGGGTCGTCAGCATGATTTTTTCTGCCACCGGAGATTTAGATAAGGCATACCCTGCGAAAGCCGCCAGGGATATGGGATATGTGAATTGTGGACTTATGTGTTTTGGTGAGATGGCTGTGGAAGGCAGTCTTGAAAAATGCATTCGGGTAATGGTTCTATATGATTCCGATGAAGGACAGGGAAACGTCCGTCATGTCTATCTCAAAGATGCCAGAGGCCTCAGGCCTGACTTAGCTACTTGATACAAACCACCCAAGGGTGGTTATTTCTTTTTAGGAGGCACCGTGATGAAGCATGTTTCAATTGCCATTGATGGTCCGGCAGGAGCTGGTAAGAGTACGGTAGCGAAAATAGTGGCAGATAAGCTTGGCTTTCAGTATATAGATACAGGAGCAATGTATAGAGCATATACACTGAAGATTTTAGATAACGGGATAGATCCCGAAGATGAGATAAGTGTTTTGGAGCTTCTTGATTCTACAGATATAGATTTTAGGGATAACAGGATCTTTTTGGATGAGACTCAGGTTGATGAGGAGATCCGAGAAGGAAGGATCACAAAGAATGTTTCCTATATAGCCAGCTATAAGGCTGTAAGAGAGAAGATGGTAAGGCTTCAACAGTCTATGAGCACTAGAAAATCAGTGGTCATGGATGGTAGAGATATAACCACCGTCGTACTTCCTGATGCTGATTTTAAATTTTTCGTAACAGCAACAGCAGAGGAAAGAGGAAGAAGACGGTACCTGGAGCTTCTGGGTAAGGGTGTTGAAGGGATCACTCTTGAGGATACCATTGAGGATATTCGAAGAAGAGACACCTTTGACAGTACTAGAGAGGAATCGCCTCTAACAAAAACTGAGGATTCGTATCTGGTGGATACAACCAATATGACGATCGCAGAGGCAGTGGAGCACATAATCTCCATTGTTGATGGTGAGGGTTCGGAGCAAAGGGGGGAGAGCTAGCTTGTTCTATACTTTGGTCAAGGCTATAGCCTTCGTCCTGTTCAAAATTGCATTCAGGGTAAAAGTATTAGGAGCTTCCAATGTTCCCCTTGAGGGAAGATTGGTGTTATGTGCAAACCATATGAGCAACTGGGATCCTATAGTACTTGCTGCATTTTTCCCAAGAAAAATTGCTTGGATGGGGAAAAAAGAATTGTTTCAAAAAAAACTGCTTGCGAAACCTTTGTCCTGGCTTGGAGTATTCCCCGTGGATAGACAGATAGCCGACATATCTGCTGTCAAGACAGCACTTAGAGTGTTGAAGGAGGAAAGAGTCCTTGGTATTTTCCCTGAGGGCACCAGAGTCAAGGAGTTTAAACCTGAAAATGCAAAGGCAGGAGTTGCACTATTAGCTGTAAAGGCAAAAGCACCTGTGCTTCCAGTATTTATTACTAGCACATATAAGCTTTTTGGACCTCTTGTAATAACCATTGGTGAGCCAGAGGACTATGCAGCTAACAATCCTGGGAAATTGGATAACGAGAAATACACTGAATTGAGTCAGGATATCCTGACAAGGATATATTCGTTGGGAGGATAGGCTTTGGAGATAATAATTGCAAAAAATGCAGGGTTCTGCTTTGGGGTGGACAGAGCAGTCAAAATGACTCTGGAGGAACTGGAAAAAGAAGGAGAACAGGTTTATTCCTATGGACCCTTGATACATAATCCACAGGCTGTTTCAGAGCTGGAGGATAAGGGCTTGACAACCCTTGAAAGCTTTGAAAGGATTGGGGAAGGCAGACTTATTTTCAGATCACATGGAGTGCCAGAGGCAATACAGGAAAAGGCTGTGGAAATGGGTCTAAGCGTAGTGGATTGTACCTGCCCGTATGTAAAGGCAGTTCATAAAAGAGTTAGAGATTTCAGCGACAAAGGCTATGATATAGTTATAGTCGGAGACTCTGCCCACCCTGAGGTCATTGGGATCAATGGATGGTGTTACGATAAGGCTTATATCATAGACTCTGAAGAGGAAGCAAGGAATCTTCCGCAACTGGGGAAGGTATGCGTGGTTTCTCAAACCACAAACAGGCTTGAAAAATTTCAACTACTGGCTGATATCGTCAAGGAGAGATCCAGCGAGTCAGAGATATTCAATACTATCTGCAATGCAACCAAGACCAGACAAGATTCAGCTGCAGAGCTTGCTCAGAGAGTTGATGCTATGATAGTGATTGGAGGGAAAACCAGCTCTAATACGACCAAGCTGGCAGAAATCAGCAGAAAGTACTGCAATAATGTTTATCTTATAGAAACTGTGGAAGAATTAGCTTTACAAGAGCTACAAAATTTTAATACAATAGGAATAACCGCAGGTGCTTCAACACCTGATCGGATAATTAAGGAGGCTGTTAAGGTAATGGAGAACTACAACAAAGATGAGATGATGGAAGCAATCGAGAGCTCGTTTAAAAGAATCAACAGGGGAGAGGTCCTCAAGGGAATCGTGCTCTATGTAACAAACACTGAGGTAATGGTAAATATCAACTACAAAAGCGATGGTATAATCACAAGAGATGAGCTGTCAAAGGATGGTGACTTAAATCCTAAGGATCTTTTCAAGGTAGGCGACGAAATCGACGTATTCGTTGTAAAGCTTGACGATGGAGACGGCAACGTAGTACTTTCAGCTAAGAGAGTAGGCTTTATAAAGGATTGGGAGGTTCTCGAGGAATCCTTCAAGAATGAGGATATCGTAGAAGCGAAGGTAATCAACGCTGTAAAGGGCGGACTTACTGTAATGGTAAACAGCGTCAACGGTTTTATGCCAGCATCACAAATATCTATGAACTACGTTTCAGACCTGAACCAGTTCAAGGGTAAGACGCTGAGAGCAAAAATCATAGATTTCGATATTCAGAAGAGGAGAATGATCCTTTCCAGAAAAGCGATCGAAAAAACTGAGTCTGATTCAAAGAGAAAGGCTCTTTGGGAGACGATCGAGGTCGGCAAAACTCTTGCAGGAACAGTTCAAAGGCTTACCGACTTTGGAGCTTTCGTAGATCTTGGGGGCATAGACGGACTTATCCATATATCTGACCTTGCATGGTTCAGAGTAAAGAATCCTTCAGATGTTCTTAAGGAAGGCGACAAGGTTGAGGTAAAGGTACTTGCCTTCGATATGGAGAAAAATAGAATATCATTAGGCTTGAAGCAGACTACAGAAGAGCCATGGGAAGTGTTCGTTAGAGACTACAAGGTTGGCGACGTAATAGAGGGAGAAGTAGTAAACATACTCGACTTTGGTGCTTTCGTGAGAGTGATCAAGGGTGTAGACGGATTGCTTCACGTTTCCCAGATTTCCAAGGACCACGTTGAGAAGCCTTCAGACGTTCTTAAACTGGGTCAAAAGCTGATGGTCAAGATCACTGAGATCAACGAAGCTGACAAGAAGATCAGTTTAAGTGCTAAGGATGCTATAGAATCCTCTGATGAAACAGTAGAGACTGAAGAGACAGCTGTAGAAGCGGTAGAAGCTGTTGAGGCTGTTGAGGAACCTGTTACTGAGGAAGTAGCTGTAGAAGAGGCAGTTGAAGAAGTGGTTGAAGAAGCTCCTGCTACAGAATCAGAGGCAGAATCAGCTGAAGATGAGGAAATAAAGTAAGAGAGATAGAACATTCCAAATGGGTTAAATTAATTTTTAACCCATTTTCTTTTATGAGGAGGGATGAGGCTTGGATAAATATGAGTTTTTAGAGCTATTGACAAATGGACACGGAGTTTCAGGGTTTGAATATACCTTGAGCAAGGCTGTAATTGATGCTTTTACTCCACTTAGTGACACTGTCAAGGTCGATAGGATGGGCAATGTGATAGCTCATAAGAAGGGAACAGGCAATGGTGCCGTCAAAATAATGATGGCAGCTCATTTGGATGAGATCGGCTTTATGGTCAAATATATCGAAGACAACGGCTTTATAAGATTTACTACCATTGGGGGTATAGATCCTAGAACCACTGTTGGCCAGGAGGTATGGGTCCACGGTGAGGAAACAATATTGGGAGTTGTTGGTTCAAAGCCTCCACATCTTCAGGATTCCAAAGAGCAGGAGGAAGCAATCAAGCTCGAGGATATGATAATTGATACCGGATTTTCCAAGGATAAGCTTCAGGAGATAGTCTCCATCGGTGATACGATAACAATAAAAAGAAATACCATGAAGCTTTTGAATAATAAGGTGGCAGGCAAGGCTATGGATGATCGGGCTGGCGTCGCTGCTCTTTTGGAGGCACTAAAGGAGCTGCAGAGCATAAATCATTATGCTGACGTATATATGGTCGCAACAGTACAGGAGGAGGTTTCAATGACAGGCGCCTTCACCTCGACTTACCACATCCAGCCAGATGTTGGAATTGCAGTAGACGTTGGATTTGGAAATACACCAGAGCTGGATAAGGCTGATTCTCTCGAAATGGGGAAGGGTCCTGGAATAACCATAGGGGGAAATGTCCACCCTGGTTTGATGAAGAGATTATTTGACGTAGGAAAGAAGAATGGGATCCCATGCCAAAAGGATGTAGCTCCTGGTCCAACTGGGACAGATGCGAGAGCGATGCAGATAACCAGGGAGGGCATTCCAGCCCTTGTTGTTTCTATACCGCTAAGGTATATGCATACCTCAGTAGAGTTATTGGATCTTGAGGATGTACATCACACAGCCAGACTTCTGGCACAATTCACTAACTCATTAAAAGAGGGAGAACTGGAGGGATTGCTGTGCTTCTAAAAAGACTTACCGAGGCTTCAGGTGCTTCAGGAAATGAAAAGGAAGTAAGGGACATTATAGTAGAAGAGATCAGGCCTTTTGTTGATTCTGTAAGAATCGACGGAATTGGCAATGTGATCGCATATAAGAGTGGTAAATCTCCAGCAGCAGGCAGGATAATGGTTACTGCTCATATGGATGAGGTAGGACTTATGATCAAGGATATCGATTCCACAGGCTTGCTCAAGTTTCTGACAGTTGGAGGGATCGACAAAAGAGTTCTTGTGTCAAAGGCTGTTGTTGTAGGAAAGGGTAAGATAAAAGGTGTAATTGGATCTAAGCCTATCCATCTGCAAAAGAGAAACGAATGGACAAAAGTGCTTGATATAAATGAGTTGTATATCGATATTGGAGCCAGCTCAAAGGATGAGGCTGAAAAGCTGATCTCCATAGGAGACTATGCAGTATTTGATACAAAATACGAGGAGTTTGGAGAAGGCAGAATAAAGGCAAAAGCACTGGACAACAGAGTAGGATGTGCTGTTTTGGTCGAGCTTTTAAAGTCATCCTTAGAAACTGAGATTTATGGAGTGTTTACAGTTATGGAGGAGGTTGGACTGGTAGGAGCAGGACCTGCTGCTTTTACAGTTGAGCCTGATGTGGCAATAATACTTGAAGGTACTGTATGCTACGAGATGCCTGATATGGATAGTCATCAAATACCTACCGTTCTTGGTAATGGTCCTGCTATATCCCTGGTCGACAGATCTACTCTTTATGACTCAAACTTCAGAAGGAGAATAGTTGAAACGGCAGAGAGAAACAGCATTAAATATCAGTTCAGGAAAACTGCCATGGGAGGGAATGATTCAGGTAAGATCCATACCTCTAAGTCGGGCTGCATCACAACCGCTATTTCTGTACCAACTAGATATATCCACAGTCCCCTTTCAGTTATTAGCAGGGACGATTACGATAATACCCTCGCCTTAGTCAAGGCACTTGTTTCTGATTTGGAAAAGGAGGCTTTATAATGGCTTTTAACAGTGAGCTTTTGAGAAAACTAGTAACCGTCTACGGACCATCAAGTAGAGAGCATCTTATAAGAGATATGATATCTGAGGAGATAAAGGACCATGTCGATGAATTATACACCGATGCACTGGGAAATCTGATTGCACATAAAAAGGGACCAGGCAAGAAGATTATGATATCAGCTCATATGGATCAAATAGGACTAATAGTGACCGATATAGATAAGGATGGCTTTGTAAGGTTTGGAAACATTGGAGGTATATCTCCTGCAGTCACATTTAGCCAGAGAGTAATCTTCGAAAACAATACCATAGGTGCCGTCTATTCAGAGCCTGTTGACGATCTGTCTAAGCTTAAGCTGGAGGATATGTTTATTGATATCGGGGCTAAATCTAAGGAAGAAGCTGAGAGTATGGTATCTATCGGTGACATTTGTGTATATCATGCTGAGTACTCCGAAAATAGCAACGTTGTTTTCACACCATACCTGGATGACAGAGTTGGCTGCTTTGTAGCAGTTGAAGCCTTAAAATCGATCCAGAAGCCTGAAAATGACCTGTACTTCGTTTTCTCCGTTCAAGAGGAGGTAGGTCTTAGGGGAGCAAAAACAGCTGCTTATGGAGTCGATCCTGACTTTGGACTTGCAATTGATGTAACAACACACGGCGATACTCCTAAAGCAAAGAGGTTTGCAGTAGGACTTCATAAGGGTGCTGCTATCAAGGTCAAGGATAATTCTGTAATTTCTCATCCATTGGTTAGGGAGAGACTTGTTCATCTTGCGCAGGAGAAGGGCATACCTTATCAAATGGAGGTGTTGGAATTCGGAGGTACAGATTCCGGAGCTATCCATATGAACAAATCTGGCGTCCCTTCCGGTGTAATATCTATCCCTACAAGGTATGTTCACTCCACTGTAGAGATGGCTTCCAAGGAGGATATTACAAACTGTATAGCCCTTCTTAAGGCTTATTTGGAGGAAAGACTTTAGTAATAAATATATGATGCATTGAGGAGAGAAGTATTTAATGAAAAAAGTTATGATTTCTACCTTCGGCTGCCAAATGAATGAGCACGACTCTGAGAAGATAGCCTGGATCATGGAAAGAATGGGATACGGGACTACTTTGGATAAGGAAGAGGCTGATGTCATCATCTTCAATACCTGCGCTGTAAGAAAAAGTGCAGAGGACAGGGTTTTCGGCCAATTAGGGGAGCTGAAGGAGCTTAAAAGGAGAAAGCCTGAAACGGTCTTGGCACTTTGCGGATGTATGATGCAAAGAGAAGACATAAGGAGCTATTTCCTTAAAAAACACAGACACATAGATATCGTATTTGGGACCAACAACATCCATAAGCTCCCGCAGCTGTTGAACAGACATCTTGAGAGCGGTAAATTGGTCGTTGATATAGTGGAGGATACGCGTGAGATAGAGGAATCTGTTGAAGCAGACAGAAAATACTCATATAAGGCATACGTAAATATAATGTACGGCTGCAATAATTTCTGTACCTATTGCATAGTTCCTTATACAAGAGGCAGAGAGAAAAGTCGTGAACCCGAGTCAATAATTGAGGAAATCAGTGACCTGGCAAGGAATGGCACTAAGGAGATCACTCTTCTTGGTCAAAACGTCAATTCATACGGGAAGACTCTGAGTAAGAGGTATAGCTTTGTAGATTTATTGAAGGATATCAACAATATCGATGGGATAGAGAGGATAAGGTTCATGACCTCACACCCAAAGGATTTTTCCAGAGAGCTGGCTGAGGCTTATTTATCACTTGACAAGCTTTCGCCTCACCTGCATCTACCTGTCCAATCTGGGAGCAACAAAATACTAAGGAGTATGAACAGAAACTATACCAGGGAGGACTACCTTGAGAAAATATCCTGGATAAAGGAGTTAATCCCTGGCATAGCATTAACGACTGATCTCATAGTAGGTTTTCCTGGGGAGACTGATGAGGACTTTATGGACACGGTAAGGCTTTGCCAGGAGGTCGGGTTTGACTCAGCATATACATTCCTGTATTCCACCAGAGAGGGTACCAGTGCAGCAGCTATGGAGGATCAGGTGCCAGATGAAATCAAACATGAGCGTTTCCAAAGACTACTTGATGCACTTCATCCAATTGGACTTGAGTTAAATAAAAAGCTAATTGGCACGGTACAGAGAGTCCTGGTCGAGGAAGTCAGTAAGAATGACGAAACAGTACTAAGCGGAAGAACAGAAGGTGGCAAGCTTGTCCATTTCAAAGGCAGTAAGGAACTTATTGGAAGGCTTGTAAGCATAGATATCAGGGAAGCAAAGACCTTTACTCTTGAGGGAGTTCTGGTTTAGAGGGAGGATAAAATGAGTCAACTGACCCCTATGATGCAGCAGTATATGTCCATGAAAAATCAATACAAGGATTCTCTTCTTTTTTTCAGAATGGGCGACTTTTATGAGATGTTCTTTGAGGATGCTAAAATTGCCTCCAGGGAGCTTGAGATCGCACTCACAGGTAGAGATTGCGGCTTGGATGAAAAGGCACCGATGTGCGGTGTTCCGCACCACGTAGCTGAGGTCTATATTTCAAGACTTGTAGACAAGGGCTATAAGGTTGCCGTATGTGAGCAAATGGAGGACCCAGCTCTTGCAAAGGGATTGGTAAAGAGACAGGTAACAAGGATAGTTACTCCGGGTACCATAATCGATCCCAATGCTCTTGATGAGAAGACAAATAATTTTCTTGCATCTGTCTATTTTGATGATTACGGAGCAGGTATCTCCTATGTAGATAATTCAACTGGCGAGATGTTTACGACTGAATTTATAGGTGAAGCAGAGAACAGCTCAAGATTCCTTTTAGATGAGCTTGGAAAGATAATGCCTTCCGAAATAGTATGCAACCAAGGATTAGTAGACAATAAGAAAATTATGTCTACTATTAAGCTAAAGATCGATCCATATATCAACTTGATCAAGGACCAAGCTAAAAGCGTTGAAAAAAGCCTGAAATCAATTGAAGGATTTTTCGGTGGAGACACTAATCTTAAGAACAAGCTCAAAGGGAAGGTATACAGTACGATTTCTGCATCCAGGCTAATTGGATACCTCAGGGAAACTCAGTTCAACAGGCTTGAGCATATTATGGAGCTGCAGTTTTACGAGCCCCAGCAGTACATGCTTATGGATATTAGTACAAGAACTAATCTTGAGATCCATGAGACTTTAAGGTCCAGAGAGAGGAAGGGAGCCTTGATCAGTATTCTTGATAAGACTCAGACTGCCATGGGTGGAAGACTTCTGAAGAAATGGCTTGAACAGCCACTTCTGGACAAGAATCAGATAAACGCCAGACTTGATATGGTAGAGTATTTCGTCGATAAACCGATGATTCTCGATGAGATCAGAGTGATTTTAAAGGAAGTATATGATATTGAAAGACTCAGCAGTAAAATTGCCACAGGGAATTGTAATGCAAGAGATATGGCATCGCTTAGACAGTCTATATCTCAGCTGCCACTTTTGAGAACTATTCTAGAGGGAACAGGTCTAGAGCATTTTCAAAGATTGCAGGCTGAGATGGACCCGCTTGAGGACCTATACAGTATATTATTTGAGACGCTTATAGAGAATCCTCCTCTAGCTGTAAAAGAGGGAGGATTTATAAAGTGGGGCTACAGCCAGGAACTGGACGAGCTTAGAGACAGCGGACAGAAGGGTAAGGAGTGGCTTGCTCAACTGGAGCAAAGAGAGAAGCAGAGAACTGGCATAAAGACATTGAAGGTCGGATACAACCGCGTAATGGGCTATTATATCGACGTAACCAAGACCAATATCTCTCTCGTTCCAGAGGACTACATCAGAAAGCAGACCTTGGCAAATTCCGAGAGATACTATACTGAAGAACTTAAAAAGCTTGAAGACAAGGTAGTTGGAGCAGAGGAACGAGCAGTACAGCTTGAGTATGACCTGTTCCAGGAGCTAAGAGAATATATAAAAAAGCAGCTATCCAGACTTCAAAAGACAGGCAGGCTTCTGGCAGTGTTGGACTGTATTGGAGGTCTTGCCAATGTAGCTCTTACAAATGGCTTTTCAAGACCACGGTTAAACAGCAAGGGAACAATAAGCATTAAGGATGGCAGACATCCTGTGGTTGAAGCTTCAATTGAGCACCAGCTATTTGTACCTAACGACACAGAGATGGATAATCGTGACAATATGCTTCATATAATTACTGGACCTAATATGGCAGGTAAATCAACGTTTATGCGGCAAACTGCAATCATTGTTCTGCTGGCTCAAATAGGATCCTTTGTACCTGCAAGACAAGCAGACATTGGGATAGTCGACAGAATATTTACAAGGATCGGAGCATCTGACAACCTCTCTCAGGGTGAAAGTACCTTTATGGTAGAAATGACAGAGGTTTCTAATATACTAAGATATTCGACCCCAAATAGCCTTCTTATTCTGGATGAGGTTGGAAGGGGTACAAGCACCTATGATGGTTTAAGTATTGCCTGGGCGGTAATTGAGCATATAGCAGAACAAATCAAAGCAAAGACATTGTTTGCAACTCATTACCACGAGCTTACCCAACTCGAATCAAAGGAGAAGGGTATAGTAAATTATACTATCCTCGCAGAGGAAAGAGGTGAGGACGTCGTATTCCTCAGAAAGGTAGTAAGGGGCAGCACCAGCCAAAGCTTTGGCATACAGGTAGCGAGGCTCGCCGGCATAAAGAGGGAGATAATAAGCAGAGCCAATGAGATATTGACTATGATAGAGGGAAGTCACACATTTAATCTTCACAAACCCGTCATGAAGCCAAATCAAAAACAGCTAGATCTTATTGATTATAAAAAGGATTTCTTTATTGACAGGATAAAGAATGTTGCAGTCAATAACTTGACACCTATTGAAGCATTAAATCTCCTCAACAGCCTAGTTGAGGATGCTGGGAATCTCAAGGAGTGAATCATATGACCAAGATCAAGGTTCTCGATAACCTAACAATTTCAAAGATTGCTGCTGGTGAGGTGATTGAAAGACCTGCTTCAATAGTAAAGGAGCTTGTAGAGAATTCCCTTGATGCTGGAGCGACCCAGATAATAGTTGAGACTCAGGATGCAGGGAAATCTCTGATAAGAGTCACCGACAACGGGGAGGGAATGGGCAGAGATGATCTTATGATCGCCTTTGAGAGACATACTACCTCCAAGCTTTCAACTGTTGAGGATCTTGAAAGTATATCAACCCTTGGCTTCAGGGGTGAAGCGCTTTCAAGTATAGCGGCGGTATCAAGGATGGAGGTATTGACAAGAACTGATTTTGCCAGCTCAGGTATGCAGGCGAGGGTTGAGAATGGTATAGTGATTGGGATATCAACTGCAGGTACTCCCGTTGGGACTACGATGATAGTAAGAGATTTGTTTGAAAATGTCCCGGTGAGAAGAAGATTTCTTAAGAGTAACAACGCTGAGGATGGACAAATTGGGGATGTAATGGTCAAGCTTGCAATAGGGAATCCAGATACATCGTTTAAGTATATCAAGGATTCAAAGGTTGTTTTCAGTACCTCTGGTAAGGGAGATGCAACAGGAGCTATATTTCAGCTTCTTGGGAGAGACGTTGCAAAGGGACTAACTCCAATATCATTAAGCGCTGAAGGCTTGACCCTGAATGGATTTGTATCCCACAATAATCTATATCGAGGTAATCGAAACCATCAGTATCTTTTTGTAAATGGAAGATATGTAGTAGATTACAGACTCTCAAGGATCATTGAACAACAATACAGCTCTATGATACCTATTAACAGGTATCCACTTTACGTTCTTTACCTACAAATGGACCCTTCAGAGCTGGACGTAAATATCCACCCCACGAAGCAGGAGATCCGTTTTTCCTCAGACAGCAGGATATATGATGTAATAGAGACTGGTTTGAAGAGCAGCCTTAGGGAGCTGTTAAAAATACCAGAGGTAAAACAAGAACAACACAGAGAGAAGGATAAGGAGCTGCCTAAGCTTTGGGAACTGGGAAATTCAGTAGCTAAAGCTGTTAATGACGGTGGTATTGATGATCACGCTTTGATCGTCAAGGACTTTACAGCTGTTGAATATGAAGAAGCAATCACCCCCGGAGCTGATAAGCTTGCAAATATAAGATCAAGTAAAGAGCCTGAGGCATTGGAAGTAATTGATATTAAAAGCATCGAGCCAATAGGTGTAGTGTTTGATACCTATATTATTGCTGAAAACAGGCAGGATCAGTCGATGTGGATAATCGACCAGCATGCAGCACACGAAAGGATCCTGTATGAAAAATTCAGGGATGATTTTGAAGGTGAGTCAATAGCTATGCAGCAGATGCTTACTCCTGTAGTAATAGAGCTTACTCCGGGCGATTACAGAAAAGCCCTGGACAATTTGGAAAGCTTCAATCTTATTGGCTTTGAGTCAGAGCCATTTGGGGACAGAAGCATAGTTTTACGAGGAGTCCCTTTGATCTTTGGAAGCCCGAATGGGAAAAGACTTTTTTTAGATATTTTGGATGATTTGGATTATGGTGTAGCTGGTGCATATGAATCAAGATTGGACAAGATCATGAAGCTGGCCTGCACAAATGCAGTAAAAGCTGGTGATAGACTGGACAACAGGGAGATAAACTCCCTACTTAAGCAGCTTAAGGACTGCCAGAATCCTCTGACCTGTCCTCATGGAAGACCGACTATTGTGAAGATGACCAAAAGAGAGCTTGAAAAGAAATTCCTAAGGGTAATGTAGGTGAAATTTATGAAGGAAAAGCTGGTTATTCTGACTGGCCCGACAGCAGTAGGGAAAACCTCTGCTTCAATAGCAATAGCAAAAGCGCTTGATGGTGAGATAGTGTCTGCTGATTCGATGCAGATATACAAGTACATGGATATTGGGACTGCTAAGGCAACCTTAGAGGAGATGGAGGGTATACCTCATCATCTAACGGATTTTTTAGAGCCTGACGGTGACTTTTCTGCAGCTATATATAGTGAGATGGCCAAGAGTATAATATCCGATATAAGCAGCAGAGGTAAGCTTCCTATTGTAGTTGGCGGTACAGGACTTTATATCAATTCACTGGTGTATGACCTTGAATTTGGCAAGATCGACCCTCAGCCTGATTACAGAGCTGAGCTTGAGGATATCGTCAGGGAGCATGGTGGAGAGCAGCTACTATTAATGCTGAGTGAAGTGGATCCTGTATCTGCTTCAAAGCTTGGGTCGAGGGATATAAAGAGAATAATGAGAGCCCTGGAGGTTTTTAAGGTTACGGGCGAGCCACTTAGTAATCAGGGAGGAAGCTTCAGAAAGGAGACGGAAAGCTACGACCTTTCGATGTACTGCCTCAACATGGACAGGAAAAAGCTTTATGATCGGATAGATTTGAGAGTGGATCAGATGATGGATAGTGGTCTGATAACTGAGGTAAAGTCCCTTATTGAGAGAGGCTACCATAAAAGCCTTCAAGCTATGCAGGGTATAGGATACAAAGAGCTTTGCCAGTACTTGGATGGCGAGTGCACACTCCAGGAAGCAGTTGATAGAATCAAGCAGGGATCAAGAAATTATGCCAAAAGACAATTGACATGGTTTAGAAGAGATAATAGAATTAAATGGGTAGATGTTGACGATTACAAAGATAAAGCTGATTTGCACAGCTTTCTTATAGGGGATATTTTGAAAGTGTTAAATAATAAGGAGGGTCTATAATGAAGCAAGGGCTTAACCTGCAGGACCAATTTCTTAATACTGCAAGGAAGGATGGTATTCTAATAACTGTATTTCTTGTAAATGGCTATCAAATCAAAGGTTACGTCAAGGGATTTGACAGCTATACTATAGTTCTTGATGCTGACGATAAGCAGCAGTTGATTTACAAGCATGCAATATCTACAATAATACCTAACAAAGTTATAAGCTTTGAATACTAGGAATGAGAGTCTCTGCTGACAGAGACTTTTAATTTGCCATTGGAGGAAGTTAAAATAATGAATGAGTTTACCAAAAATTATTTATGTAAACAAATGGGGATATCAGAGACTATCGTAGAATATGTTTCAGTCAGGGAGATAGAGATCCAGGATAGGTTTACAGCCCTTGACTCAATAAGAGAATTCAATCAATATAAGGTAATAGAGGCTATGCAGCATAACAGACTTAGCTCTACTGATTTTTACTGGACCACAGGCTATGGATATGGAGATGTTGGCCGCGAGAAGGTGGAGAGTATATTTGCCCGTGTTTTCAGAGGAGAGAGTGCTCTTGTAAGACCAGCTATCGCATCTGGCACTCATGCTCTGAACCTTACTTTATCAGGGATCCTGAGACCAGGTGACCAGTTGTTGTATGCCACAGGTAAGCCCTATGATACTCTGCTTAAAGTAATTGGAACTAAGGGAAGCATGGGAGGATCCTTAATGGATTATGGTGTAAGCTACAAGGAGGTTCCATTAAAGGACAATCTCATCGATGTTGAAGCTGTACTTGATGCTGTAGAGGATTCTACAAAGATAATTGCATTTCAAAGGTCTACTGGTTACAGTGATAGAAGGGCTTTGACTATATCCGAGCTTGAAGAAGCAATTCTTGCTGTGAAAAATAGATTCCCCGAAAAAATTGTGATGGTTGATAATTGTTATGGAGAGTTTTTAGAGGAAAGGGAGCCAATTGAGATAGGCGCAGACATAATTGCAGGCTCGCTTATTAAAAACCCTGGAGGTGGGTTAGCTCTTTCAGGGGGTTATGTGGTAGGAAGAGAGGATATTGTAGATCTTGTTGCCAATAGGCTTACTGCTCCCGGTCTCGGCAAGGACTGTGGTCTTACCTTTGGAACAAGCAGAACCACAATGCAGGGTTTATTTCTTGCACCTCACATAACAATGGAGGCCGTTAAGGGTGCATTGCTAATGGGTGCAGTTTATAAAAGTCTTGGCTTTAAGATCGTTCCAGAGCTTGATGATAAAAGAAGTGATATTATACAGGGAATCGAACTAAAAACAGAGGAGAGGGTCAGTGAATTCTGTAAGGGAATACAGTCTGCATCGACAGTGGACTCCTATGTTGTGCCAGAGGCTTGGGATATGCCAGGGTATGCTGACAGGATAATTATGGCAGCTGGGGGATTCATAGAGGGTTCATCTATTGAGTTAAGTGCGGACGGACCTATGAGAGAGCCTTATTATGCTTATTTTCAGGGTGGATTGACTTATGATCATTGTAAGCTTGGTATATTAAGATCTCTTAACAATCTTTATACTAAAGGATTAATATCTTTGAACCAAGATTAATTTTGTTCACAATAATTATTAAGAAAACGAAAGGTCTGAAGGAGTACAAGCTCTTCCAGACCTTTTTTTACACCTACAAATATCAATACTTTCTAAACAGACCCTTTACCTTACCCAGAATAACTACATCAGTGGAATAAATTGGCTCCATAAATTGATTCTCGGGTTGGAGACGTATTCTGTCAGTTTCCCTATAAAACCTCTTAACTGTAGCTTCCTCTCCCAAAAGAGCAACAACTATATCTCCATTTTGAGCGGTCTTTTGCTCCTTGACAAGGACAAGATCTCCATCCATTATTCCTGCGTCGATCATACTTTCTCCCTGTACCTTAAGCATAAATACGTCTTGTCCCTCAACATCCTCAATAGGAAGAGGGAAGGTATCCTCAACGTTTTCAACAGCAAGAATAGGCATACCTGCAGTTACTCGTCCAACTATTGGGACATCGATGGTTTGTCTCTTTCTGAAGTTCATGTCTGAATCGATACCAACGATCTCAATAGCTCGTGGTTTAGTTGGGTCCCGCTTGATATAACCTTTGGTTTCCAGGGTATTAAGGTGTGCATGAACAGAGGAAGGAGAGCGTAGTCTAACAGCGTCACATATCTCCCTTACCGTTGGAGGGTAGCCCTTAGTGGCAGCTTCGCGCTTGATGTATAGTAATATGTCACTCTGTTTCTTGGTTAGATCTTCGTACATAGAATCCACCTCACTTACTTGGATAGAACACCTGTTTTGATGATTATATCATAGCTTCTAAAAATAATCAAACATGAGTTCGATTATTTTAGGAAAAACTATTGACACAGAACAAGCGTTCGTGTATTATTAAGTTAATCGAACGCATGTACTCTAAACGTGAGGTGTTAATAATGAGAGACAAAAGGTATGTAATAGTAAACCAAACACGATTCTTCACATTCATAACCCTTATAATCGCCATTGCTTCACTGATATTGTTCACTTTCATGAATATGTCAGGAGCTTATGGATCTGAGCTTGAGACCAAATACGAGGAGCATTTAGTAGCGGCAGGTGACAGCCTATGGGATATTGCTCTTAAGTATGCACCAGAAGACTATGACATAAGAAGACTAATATATGAAATAAAGGAGCACAATGACCTTGGTACCAGCATGATATATGAAGGTGAAAGGCTTTTGATACCTATGATTGCAAGCAACGACTAAACCTCGTTGCTTTTTTTCTTTCTGTTAGCCAAAGGATTCGATTTTATAGCATCTCTAAGTCTTTCATCATCCAGGTGGGTGTATATTTGAGTCGTTGAAACTGACTCATGGCCAAGTATCTCCTGAAGTGCTCTGATATCTACATTTCCGTATTTATACATAAGTGTAGCTGCAGTATGCCTCAGCTTATGAGTTGAGTATATGGAGGGATCAAGACCAGACTTCTCTAGGTATTTGTCTATCATGTGCTGGATCGCACGATTGCTCAAGCGTTGCTTCCTCTTGCTTAGGAACAATGCCTTCTCACCGGGAGAGAGAGGACGTAAGCCTATATAGTCTGATATTGCCTCAACACACGCTTCGTTAAGGAAAATAGTTCTTTCCTTATTTCCTTTTCCTATTACAGTAAGGTTGTCACCACCGTTTATTTTATCGATATTTATGCTTGAAAGCTCAGATAGACGTAGTCCACAGTTCAAAAACAACATTATGATCGCATAATCTCTTGCCCTGAACATGTCATTTTCTACTGAAAGTACAGTATTTAACAGCGTTTCAGCTTGTTCGAGAGTTAAATATACTGGATACCGATCGTCAGTTTTGGGAAATTCCAGTTGATCAGCAGGATTCTTTTCAAGGAGATTGACTCGATTTGCAAGATATTTAAAGAAAGACCTTACAGATGCGACTTTACGAGCTCTTGTAGAGCTTGAATTGGAGCGCTTCTTATCAGTATAGGAAATATAAGCGTGGAGATCCTGGATCGATACCTTTTTTAGAAGCTCGATATCAATGTCATCGATTTTGATCTCATCAAATTCAACTGAGCTGTCGACAAGTTTAAAACGCAGCTTCAAAAATCTGAGGAATGTCCTCAAGTCAAAATAGTATTCCTTGACTGTATTAGAGGAGGTTCCTTTTATAGTTTCCATGTAATCGAGATAGTCCTCAAGGATTTGTGGCATTTTCATAGAAATTACCTCTTTTTTTAGTATATTAGTCACAAAATAACTATTTTGTGACTAATAATATAATAACATATAACCATTGAAAATGCAACATTTATTCTATTGCTTAGTGATGAATCAATATTTTGCTGTTACTATTATTGATTTAAGTATTACCACTCAACTATATATCCAATAATCTTAGAGTCAGTAATTTTGGTTTCTTAAATAATGATCATATCGTTCAGCAACTAAACATTTCTCATATCAAATTTTGTCGACTTTTTTCAAAATACATACCTTTTTTGATCTTAATTTCATTTATTGAATAAACTTTCTTTTTAAGAATGTCTTGGCTCAGACTCATGCTTGTATGACCTTACACCGCTCCTTGAACTTTTGTTTGCAGTAAGACATGACGTTGTATGCCTTTTACATTTTAGATGCCTTAAAATCGATTCTGAGGCCTCGTTTTTCATAACCAAATCTTTGATTTTCCATAAGAGACTATTTAGATGAAAATTAATACCATAAAGCTATAAAAATTATTATTTTTTGGTTAACCATCGCTCAAGCCCTAATATAAATCAAGGCGATGGTTTACATAATATATTATGTCAACCATCGCCTGAGTATTTTATTGCATGGCGTTATTATTTAGCCCCTAACAAATTTTTGACTCTTTCGAGACCTTTTTCAATATTTTCCATGGAAGTTGCATATGATAATCTTACATAATTGTCATCTCCAAAAGCAATTCCAGGTACTACTGCAATCTTGCACTTATCCAAGAGAAGATTTGTAAAGTCAACTGAGTTTTCTATTTTCATGCCCTCTACTTCTCTGCCATAATATTGTGAAGAATTTAACATAACATAAAAAGCACCCTTTGGATTTAGGCAACTAAGGTCCTTGATATCATTAATAAGCTCGACCATTCTTTTTCTTCTGCGATCAAATTCATCTCTCATTTGGAATATGCTGGTCTGGTCTCCCAAGAGACCCTCAACACTGGCATATTGTGAAATTGAGCTTGGATTTGAAGTAGTATGGCTCTGGATATTAGCCATGATCTTAGTTATTTTCTCATGACATGCCGTATAACCAATCCTCCAGCCAGTCATTGCATAAGCCTTCGACATACCATTTACAACGATAGTAAGTCTCTTGATATCATAATTCAGGGAAGCAATACTTATATGTTCCTCATCATCATAGACCAATTTTTCATATAGCTCATCGGAGATAACAAATATATTGTTTTTAACGGCCCAGTCCGCTATATCCTGAAGCTCTCCCCTGTTGTAAACTGAACCCGTTGGATTGCTTGGGCTGTTTATGATCAATGCTTTGGTCTTATCAGTCTTGTATTTATCAAGATCTGCTGAACTGAATTTAAACTCCTTTTCCTCAAAAGTAGGAATAATTACGGGTTCACCACCTGCAATCATAACCAACTCAGGATAGCTTACCCAATAAGGTGCACTGAAAATAACCTCATCTCCAGGATTAAGTATTGCCATTAGGGCATTGTAAAGTGAATGCTTTCCTCCGTTTGAAACAACGATCTCAGACGGCTTATATTCAAGTCCGTTGTCTTCCTTAAGCTTTTTACATATAGCCGCTTTTAAATCAGGTGTTCCGGAAGCAGGTGTATATTTTGTAATACCTTTTCTAATTGCCTCAATCCCAGCATCCTGAATATTTTCAGGAGTATTGAAATCAGGCTCCCCAACACTGAAACTAATTACCTTTTCACCTGCTGCTCTCATAGCTGCCGCCTTTGCAGTTATCTCCAGGGTAACTGATGGCTCGATTGAAAGACCCTTCTTGGATAGATTAAACTCCATTTAACTTCCTCCTAATCAAATTTTGATGTTATAGATATCTTTTAATACATTTCTAATAATAAACAGTGAATCGTCAAAGGAAGATCTATTTAACTGCTTGATGACATTGTAGTGTTCCCTTCCTTTATCAGTTATGTTATAGATCCTTATTGTGCGTTTAGTGGGTTCATCCCAGTGTCCGATTATATAGCCCTCGCTTTCAAGCTGATTTAGAAGAGGATAAATCATTCCTGGACTGGGGCTCCATTTTCCATTAAGTCTTCTGCTGATCTCATCTTTAAGCCGATTTCCATAATAGCTTTTTGAATTCAAAAGATGAAGTATATAAAGCTTCACAAAGGATGTTGTACTTATGGTAGTCGGGAATTGTCTTTGCCTTTCCCCTGTTTTCAAAATAATCTCTCCTTGAATTGAGGTAGATGATCCAGATCGATTGAAACAACTCCAAGGATCTCATCATCTCCATGGAAATCCGACCCTCCAGTTTGAAGCCAATCATTCATGATACAAAGTTTTGCAAAAAACTCCGTATCTTCCTTCGAGTGCTTAGTATGAAAACACTCTATGCCCATTATACCCTTTTCTATGCAAAATGTCACCGTTTCCCTTTTGAGCAGGAGCCCGGGATGAGCCAGTACTGAAATTCCGCCTATGGAATGAATAAGCTCGATAGCCTCCTTAACTCTTAGTTCAAATCTCTCCACATAAGCAGGCCTATCTTTATCAAGGTATAAGTAAAATGCTTCCGGTATACTACGAACATAACCAAAATCTATCAGGTTTCTGGCGATTGTGGCTCTCCCAATAAAACCACTTTTTCTAGCTTCTTCAATGATTGCTTCTATGGGAAGCTTAATTCCAAGGAGTTCAAGTTTTTTGAGTATTTTTTCTCCCCTGATCCACCTCTCATCTTTTAACTGGATGAGTGCATTCTTTAATTGCGTACTTTGATAATCTATAAAATATCCCAGTATATGGACTTCCTCATCACCTTCAACACAGCTGAGCTCAATCCCGGGCACAACCTCGAAGTCGTTAATCATTTTTGACTCAGCTATTGCCTCCGGAATACCATCAATACTATCATGGTCAGTAATGGATATACCCGAAAGCCCAATAGCTGAAGCCTTTCTCACCAGCTCGCCAGGAGTAAGCAAACCATCTGAGTATTTAGTGTGTGTATGAAGATCGAATAACCTCAACTTTTCACCCCCTTATTCATATCTAAAAATAGAAAAAACCTGCCATAATTGGCAGGTCTGTTTTCTATTTGGCGTATTCTATAGCCCTGGTCTCTCTAATTACGTTTACCTTAATCTGACCAGGATAATCCAATTCTGATTCAATCTTTTTCACAATATCACGAGCAGTATGAATTATTTGAGCCTCTGTAATATCCTCTGGTTTGACCATTATTCTGATCTCTCTACCAGCCTGGATTGCAAAGGATCTCTCAACGCCTGGGAATGAATTTGCTATTTCCTCAAGCTTTTCAAGTCTCTTGATATAAGCTTCCAAAGTTTCTCTTCTTGCACCAGGTCTGGCAGCTGAAATTGCATCTGCTGCCTGAACCAGTATGGCTTCGACTGTTTGTGGTTCTACATCACCATGATGCGCTTCCATACAGTGGAGAACATCTTTAGACTCCTTGTATCTTCTTGCTAAATCGACACCGATAGCCACATGTGGACCTTCTATCTCATGGTCAACAGCTTTGCCTAAGTCATGAAGCAAACCACCTCTTCTTGCTATCTTGACATCAGCCCCTATCTCGGCTGCAATTATACCTGCAAGTTGAGAAACCTCAACCGCATGCTTGAGAACATTTTGTCCATAACTGGTTCTGTATTTAAGTCGACCTAAAAGCTTAATGATTTCAGGATGAAGTCCGTGTACAGCAGCATCAAATGCTGCCTGTTCCCCTGCTTCTCTAATGGTATTTTCGACCTCTTTTCTGGCCTTTTCAACCATTTCCTCAATCCTTGCAGGATGTATTCTTCCATCTACTATCAGTTTTTCAAGTGCTATCCTGGCAACCTCTCTCCTGATTGGATCAAAGCCTGATAGTACTACAGCCTCAGGCGTATCGTCAATTATCAGGTCGATTCCGGTAAGCGTCTCCAAGGTTCTGATATTTCTTCCTTCTCTACCAATGATCCTGCCCTTCATTTCATCATTTGGCAACGCAACTACAGTAACTGTTGTCTCAGCGACATGGTCGGCAGCGACTCTCTGTATTGTCGTTGAAATGATCTCTCTGGCCTTTTTGTCAGCCTCTTCCTTCGCTTTAGCTTCCATTTCCTTGATCATCATTGCAGATTCCTGAATGATTTCTTTTCTTGTTTCGTTTAGAAGCAGCTCTTTGGCTTCATCAGAGGACAAGCCGGACAGTCTTTCCAGCTCCTGTGTCTGTTTCAGATAAAGTGCATCTACTGCCTCTTCCTTATCTTCAAGGTTTCGCAACTTTTTATTGAGATTTTCTTCCTTTTTCTCAATAGATTCATTTCTTCTGTCAATGGCTTCTTCCTTGTTTTGAAGCCGTCTCTCAAGCTTCTGGATCTCATTTCTTCTTTCTCTGATTTCCCGCTCAATGTCATTTCTTGATCTGTGAATCTCTTCTTTGGCTTCTAAAAGAAGCTCTTTTTTTCGAGCTTCGCCATCTTTAACAGCATCTTCAGTGATTTTTTTAGCTAATTCTTCAGCATTTTTTATCTTTCCTTCGCCGATGTATCTTCTAATGAAGTATCCAACGAAAACTCCAATAATCAAGCCTGGAATTGCAAAAATTAAAGATTCAATAGGAAACACCTCCAGTTTATTAAGTTTTCAAGTTCCATATATCAATTATACCTAATCTCAATGACCATTAAATGAGTAAATGGTCTTATCATTCCATGGATAATTATTAAGGTTATACCCTTGGATATGAAAATCCATTCATAGGAATGGGTAAAATCGTATATTTCATATGGTTACATACAACTTAATTTTATTACTTTTGTTGTTTCCTGTCAAGGCATTATACTCACTCAATAGGAGTTACAATGCTTGTATTTCCTGAGTATTCGACTCGATAAGCACTATTGGACAGTGCAGCAAGGTGAGAGTTATGAGTGACCATTATAACTTGCCTGTTGAATATCTCAGATGTTTGTTTTAAGAAGTCTCCAACATTGTGGATATATTCCTCGCTGACATGCTTTGCAGGCTCATCAAGTATCAAAGGTCCTGATATCGGAGGTTTGTGTGTTTGTAAAAAAGATATTCTTAGAGCTAATGATACAATATCTACAACCCCTCCCCCTCTGGATTGTTCTGGCTTGGTTTTCAAAAAGAAATCCTTTGTGCTGTTAACTACATAGAATTCTGCACTAGCCTTGTTTCGAAGTTCCTCCAACTCAATTTGAAATTCAACGGAAGAATCAAAAATGTATTGAAGGCATTTAGTTACCAAAGCTTCGATTTGGTTTTTTGCCTGATCTCTTGCAAATTGAGAAGTCATTTGAAATAAAGACATTACTTTTTCGAGGATATCCTGCTCCTCGTTTAGATATTTAAGAGTCTTTATCTTTTCATTTCTGATTTCCAGCAGTTGGTCTCTCTTACCCTCCTGCCTTTCTATCTGCAGTATTAGTTTTCTTGATCTTTCCTTTAGTTCATTGATATCTGGGGTCATTTTGATCACCTATTTATTTAGTAAATCATTTGGTAGCATTTCATTCGCTTTTTTTAGCAGCTCTTCAATCCTGACCCTAAGTGATTCTATTTCCTTATCAAGATCAGCTGGTTCAACTCCCAGTGTTTTTAACTCTCTAATTATCTGATCCTCTTGATTCTTTAACTGCTCGAGCCTTGCTTCTGCTTTATATTTCAAAGTCTTCGCTTTTTCAAGACTTTCCTTTAGGGTATTTAATTCTTTTTCATAGTCCATATCATTGACCTCCCAGATGGTTTTTAATTAGGTGTTCCACTGTGTCTTCACTAATATCGCTTAAACAATAGGGGCACTTTCCAATCTCTATAAGCAGATCCCCATATCTTTCCAATAGCATTCTGTGTCTTTCATCGTTGATTTTCAATTCGTTCAATGTGATGTTGATTTTCTGTTTATTATCTTCGTATCTGCTCTTAATAGACTTAATTGTTAGTTGCCTCTCAGAAAGTGTATTGCATAGATTGATCCTATCTTCATTGTTTAGGAAATTTTCAAGCTTACCCAAATAATCAGTACCTTTTGCTATACCCTTCATTGCCTCGTTGTATTTATTTGATAAATCTATGAGTCTGCTATACCTGGAAAGATCGCCTTCAACAATTCCAACATCCTGTTCTATTTCATCAGCTGATCTAAGATAATTCAGCCGGTCAATAAGTCCTTCTTTTTCAGTCAATACATTCTTATATTCGGTGTAGAATTTGCTCAGAGCCGTCAATCTGGATGTCAAAGAAGAAGTTTCAGACTCAATTTTTTGAATATCTTCAATGTGATCGAGCAGACTTGATGCTTTAATCCATGAGCTTCTTTCTTCAAGAAGCTGCTTGAAGTTATTAGACTTACTTTTTAACACTTCATACTTGAAAACCAGGTTGGCTGCAACCTCAATATCTTGTTTTGCATTGTCAATATCACTTAGCTTATTGAGTGCATCTAACTGGCGATTCTTCTCAATTGATATATCATTCAACGACTTAAAGTAGAACTCAAGTCTGGTTTTAACTTCCAGCAAATTCTCAGCTTCCTTTATAAAAGCAGAGCTTATCATACTCCTATTTCTTAATTCATCAAGATACTCAAAATCCTTGATTTCCTCATCCAACTTTATCAATGCTTCTTCAGTTTCTTTTTTTCTAAGGCTTATGCTTCTTATGTCCCTTAGGACATCTCTCAGTGCATCATCCAGGAGATTAACTCCGACCAATCTGCCGATTGCATTAGCTCTCGTGGAAGGTTTCTCTGTCAATAGAAAAGGACCCTCAAGCTGTTCTCCAAGGTTGATAGCCGAGCTGGAATCCTGATCAAGGATTATTTTGGTTATACCGGTTGCATCTACGATTTCCTTTGGAACTCCAGATCCAATTCCCTCAAATCTCATTTCTTCATCATCAGGATTTATAAGTACATAGCCATTTTTACTCCTGCTTCTGTACCTCTTCAAAGTCGTACCATCGTTGAATTCTACAGTTACACTACACTCCTTTTCACCTTCTCTGATAAAAAAATCACCGGCTGGCTCATTATAAAGGACCCACTTCAAGGCTCTGATAACAGCAGATTTACCGGAATCCGATGGTCCAACTATAACATTAAGTCCCTGTTTTAAGGTAAATACGGAAAGACTATGAGATTGAAAATTTTCAATTATTATTTTAGAGATATATTTCATCTGATCACCTGCCTATAGGCTCTTCATTTGAACTGCAGCCAGTCTTTTAAGAGCTTCCTCGCGAATTCTCTTAGGGACGTTTTCTGCAAAAGCTACCTCAGTGATGAGGTCGTTAATATCAAGCTTCTCGAAATCCAAAGCCGCATCAATAGAATGCTTGAACTCGATTATTCGTTCACTCCTGAATACTCCATTTTCAAGCACTGTCCTGTCCAATACCTCAGCACCCGGCTTAGCTGATTCAAGATACAATTCTTCGATCTCGATTGATGATCTGCTAAGCTCAATCAATATGACTTTGGGCATTCTTTCAATTTCCTTCAGGCTATTAGTAACTCTGACGAGACTTCCAGGATTAATGAAATACTTCCCGTCTCGAATTACAGTTTTATATCCTGCATGGTAGTGTCCTGATAGTGTAATATCAGCCTTGGTTTCAATTATATCATCTATAAGTGTATAGGGTATGCCTTTAATAAATGGTTTGTCCAGCAGCATTCCATGCACAACGTTTATGGAGTAGTCAGCTTTTTCCGTAATATTTTTAAGAATATATGAATTTGGATCAGAGTCAATATCATAAGAATAGGGAACCCCGGAAAGCTGGACTTTAACTCCATCCTTTTCTACAAGTATTGGTGAATCCTTTTCCAACACATGCAAAAAATCAAAGCTTCTTAGCAGCCCGAGCATAGTTCTGTCAAGGGTATCAGGGTTATGACCGAATATATCGTGATTTCCACTGACAATAAAAATTGGCTTCTCAATTAGCTTTAGTATCCCGGCAAACCTTGTTACGACCGAAATAGATATGTCAGGTCTATCAAATAGGTCACCACCATGGATCACGTAGTCGATATCCTTCTCTTTGACCAATCCTGCGATTTCAGAAAATTTAACTTCAAGAGTTCTGATAAAATCATCGGTTCTGTTTTTAGGATTTGAACCTCTTATATGTGTATCTGTAAAATATATAAATCTCATAGCTATCTCCTAACATAAAACCTCCCGTTATAGGAGGTTTGTTTCGTCTATTCTTTAGTGCTTGATTCATCAATATCTTTGATAAGTCCAAACTTTTGTCTTACCAACTTATCAATTTCCTGATATAGCTTGGGATTCTCACGAATGAAATCCTTTGCATTTTCGCGGCCCTGGCCTAGCTTTTCGTCATTATAACTATACCATGACCCTGATTTTTGAATGATTCCAGCCATAACTCCAGTATCCAGAAGACTTCCTTCTCTGGAAATACCCTGACCGTACATTATGTCGAATTCTGCTTGTTTAAATGGAGGTGCGACCTTGTTTTTTACAACCTTTACCCGTGTTCTGTTACCTACGACCTCATCACCTTGTTTAATAGAGTCGATCCTTCTGACATCAAGACGAACACTGGCATAAAATTTTAGTGCTCTTCCTCCTGAGGTCGTCTCTGGATTTCCAAACATTACCCCAACCTTTTCCCTAAGCTGATTGATGAAAATACAAGTCGTATTTGATTTACTAATAGCACCGGCAAGCTTTCTTAGGGCTTGGGACATAAGCCTAGCTTGAAGTCCTACGTGTGAATCTCCCATATCTCCTTCAATCTCTGCCCTCGGGACGAGAGCTGCCACAGAGTCTATGACAACGACATCCACTGCACTGCTCCTAACTAGTGCCTCTGTTATCTCAAGTGCCTGCTCCCCGGTATCTGGTTGTGAGATGACCAGATTCTCGATGTCAACTCCCAGTTTTTTTGCATATCCAGGGTCAAGAGCATGCTCAGCGTCTATGAAAGCTGCTATCCCGCCATTTTTTTGTGCCTCAGCAATAACATGCAGGGCTATGGTAGTCTTACCAGATGATTCAGGTCCATATATTTCGATTATTCTACCTCTTGGTACACCGCCTATTCCAAGTGCAATATCCAGATCAAGAGACCCTGTGGATATGTACTCCATGTTCATTTGAGTGCCTTCTCCAAGTTTCATTATCGAGCCTTTTCCAAATTGCTTTTCAATTTGGCTTAATGCCAGGTCAAGAGCCTTCTTTCTTTCATTGATGTCTGCCATAATAATTCCAGTTAAACTGGATTCACCCCTTTCTGTGTCTCGAACATTAGTTCTATATGTTAATGTTACACTATTGACTACATCTAGTCAACGGATTATTCAAAAATTTGTGCAGATTAGCCAGTGCAAGGCTTGAAGCTCTTTCCTGTATTGCCGTCCTGTCACCTGTAAAGATCCTTTCAAAAATTTCCACTCTTGACTTGTCTGCTATACATATATACACTAGTCCTATCGGTTTTCCTTCGCCTGAGGAAGGTCCAGCAAAGCCTGTGGTAGATACTGCAATGTCAACACCATTATGATTCATAAGACCTTTAGCCATTTCAGCTGCAGTTTCCGAACTTACAGCGCCGTATTTTTTGAGCGTATCTTCACTTACATCAAGATCTCTTACTTTAGATGCTTCGGAATAGGCGATTACACCGGATATGAAATGCTTTGAGGCTCCAGGAATTTTGGTAATACGCCTTGAAATTTCGCCTCCAGTTACCGACTCTGCAACTGCAAGGTTGAGATTCTTATCTTCAAGCTTATTGAGTACAGCCTCTTCGATTGTGATATTGTCAAATCCATAAATACTGTCACTCAGCCTTTCTGACAGTCTTTCTATCAGGATTTTTGAATTCCGCTCAAGTAGTTCCTTATCATATCCCTTTCCTACGATCTTTATTTCGACAGTCCCCAGACTTGCGTAGGTATTAACAGTAAAGTCAGGAATATTGATATCCATTTCTCTTATGATCTCTTCCAGAGCAGATTCCCCTAAGCCTATTGTGTTTATTGAGCGTATTGAAATGTGTAGGTCGCCCTTGATCAATTCTGTTACATAGTCCTCAAACATAGGGATCATTTCCCGAGGTGGACCAGGAAGGAGTACTATAAGTTTTCCCTCATGCTTTATAAATATACCTGGTGCTGTACCCTTAAGATTAGGTATGAATTCTGTTCCCTCAGGTTTTCTGGCTTGTTTCAGATTATTCGATGGCATAGGTCTGTTGGAGTAAGTGAAAATATTTTTGATCTGCTCCTCAACAGAGATATCAGAAATCATTTTTCGACCTAATACTCGGGCAATAGTCTCTTTAGTTAAATCATCCTCAGTTGGTCCAAGCCCCCCGGTTAGAATTATTAAATCTGATCTGTCGACTGCAATCGAAAAAACATTGGACAGTCTGACTGGGTCATCGTCTACTGATGTGTGATAGCAAACCTCCAAGCCCATCTCTGAGAGACGTTTTGAAAGATAGACTGCATTGGTGTTTACTATACTTCCCAGCGTGATTTCAGTCCCCACTGCGATTATCTCTGTAATCATTCTCTTCCTCCTACCTGTCTCCTGAACTGAGAATATGATAATTCTTAATAATATAGTCAGCACCAGATATTATAGTCAATACGAGTGCAAGATAGAGTATAATGACACCCATAGGTATACCGAGATAAGTAAATGGAAAGTTATTCAACAGAAGCAGAATTATTGCTGTGAGTTGAGATATGGTTTTAGCCTTTCCCCACTTACTTGCAGCTATGGTAATGCCCTCAGAGGCTGCTATTATTCTGAATCCGCTTATTGCAAACTCTCTGGCAATTATTACAATCACCACCCAGGCTGGTACCTTACCAGCACCTACGAGTACTATAAGGGCTGCCGCTGCCAATACTTTATCTGCAAGAGGATCTGCAAACTTTCCGAAATTCGTGATAAGGTTTCTGGACCTAGCAATGTGGCCATCAAGGGCATCAGTAAATGAAGCTATTATAAATATTGCTGCTGCAAGATAATTGCTGAAGGGCAAATCGAGATAAAATACGACTACAAATACAGGTACCAGCAAAACCCTTAAGATAGTAATTTTATTAGCAAGATTCATCTCTAAGCTCTCCAATCAAATCATATTCCAAGTACTCAACTGCCTGAGCCTTAACTATTTCCCCCAACTCCAGCTCTCTATTGCTCTTTACATAAAATACTCCATCTATTTCAGGGCTATCCATATAGCTTCTTCCGACATATAGTCCTTCTTCAGCAATCTCCTCGATCATAACATCATATAAATTTCCTACTTTGCTACTCATAAGCTCTTCAGATATTTTCATTTGAAGCTCCATGATCCTCTCTCTGCGTTGTTCCTTTATTGCATCCTCGATTTGGTCAGGTAATGAGAATGCAGGTGTGCCCTCTTCACGTGAGTAAGCAAAGACACCAAGCTTATCAAATCTAACTTCTTCTACAAAATCGCATAGCTCATTGAAATCTTCCTCAGTTTCTCCTGGGAAGCCAACGATAAAGGTTGTCCTGAGAATTAAACCCGGCAATTTGCTTCTAAGTTTTGCTATTGTATCAGTGATTTCCCTTCTTGTAGTCCTTCTGTTCATAAGCTTAAGTATTCTGTCACTTGCATGCTGAAGAGGTATATCAAGGTACTTGGCAACTTTAGTATTTCTTTTCATACTATCTATTAGCTCATCGTTTATATTGTCAGGATAAACATAAAGCAGCCTAATGAGTTCAACACCCTCCACAGAATTCAGCTTGTCCAGAAGATATCCCAATTTATACTCATTGTAAAGATCTATTCCATAATCAGATGTATTCTGTGCAATGAGTATTATCTCCCGAACGCCTTTTTCAGCTAAACCAGTGGCTTCTTCAACTATGTCTTCAATCCTTCTGCTCCTGTGTCTCCCCCTAAGCTGTGGGATTATACAGTAGGTGCAGAGATTGTCACAGCCCTCTGATATCCTAACATATGCAACTGGGTTAGTTACTTCCCTCTCTACTTTTTCGAGGTATTCTGAGTCAATATTATCAGTTGAAATTATCCTTTCACCCTTCTTTATTCCTTCAAGAACCATGTTGAGATTCTTAATATTACCGGTTCCTATTACTGCGTCTATCTCCGGCAGCTCCTCTAAAAGCTCCTTAGAATAACGCTGTGCCATACAACCCGCTAAAATCAGTCCTTCACAGCTGCCTTCTACTTTATATTGTGCCATAGATAAAATGGTATCTATAGATTCTTCTTTAGCTGCCTCAATGAAGCCGCAGGTATTCACAATAATAATATTAGCTTCTTCAGGTTCGCTTACGTATTCAAAGCTTCTTTTATCAAGTATTCCCTGCATTAGCTCAGAATCAACCTCATTCTTTGAGCACCCCAATGTTACTATATTTACTTTCTTTCTACTCATCTGCACTCTCCCAATCTTCAAGTTCTGTTTCAGTTATTAAGACCTTTCTTGGTTTACTACCTTCGTAGCCTCCAACGACCCCTCTTTCCTCCATATCGTCAATAAGTCTTGCAGCCCGTGCGTATCCAATCTTTAGCTTTCGCTGTAATAGCGATATCGATGCTACCCCCTCTGCTACTACAAGCTTAATAGCTTCAGGCAGAAGATCGTCTCCTTCATCATAGCTAACATGTTTTGCATTCTGAACTACATCCAGGATGTCCTCATCATAATTGGACATATTTTGCTCCTGAAGGTATCCAACTACCTTCTCAACCTCGTTATTTGAAATAAATGCACCTTGGAGCCTTACGGGCTTGGAATAGCTCGATGGATAAAACAGCATATCGCCCTGGCCAAGAAGCTTCTCTGCACCAGCCATATCCAGGATAGTTCTGGAATCAACCTGCGAAGATACTGCAAAACTGACTCTTGAAGGTATATTAGCTTTTATCGTTCCAGTTATGACATCCACAGATGGTCTCTGAGTTGCCACGATGAGATACATACCGGCAGCTCTTGCCATTTGGGCAAGGCGGGCAATATAATCCTCTATCTCCTGAGCTGCAACCATCATAAGGTCCGCTAGCTCATCAATTATTATAAGTATCTTAGGCAACTTATCCCCATCGGTTGAATGCTTATCATTATATGATTGGATGTCTCTGACATTGCTCTTTGCAAAGAGTTTATAACGCCTCTCCATCTCTCCGACTGCCCAGTTGAGAGCAAAAGCCGATTTTTTAGCATCAGTGACAACCGGTATGAGCAAATGAGGGATACCATTATATACACTCAACTCTACTACCTTCGGGTCAATCAAAAGCATTTTCAGATCTTCAGGTGAGCTTTTATAGAGCAGTCCCATAATTATTGTATTTATACAAACGCTCTTCCCGGAGCCGGTGGCACCAGCAATCAAAAGATGAGGCATTTTATCAATGGTTGAAATTACAACATTTCCAGTTATATCTTTTCCAAGAACAAGAGGGATATCTGACTTTGAATCGGCAAACTCCTTAGATTGGATCAATTCCTTGAATAATACCATATCTTTTGTCTTATTTGGTACCTCAATACCTACTGCTGCTTTTCCTGGAATGGGAGCCTCTATCCTGATATCAGATGACGCAAGGCTAAGGGAAATATTGTCTGACAGTGATACGATCCTGCTTAGCTTGATCCCAGGGGCAGGTGAAAGCTCATAGCATGTAATTGTAGGCCCGACGTTTATGTGTGAAACTGTGGCCTCTATACCGAAGTTTCTCATTGTTTCTTCAATTATTCTCGCATTATTCAGGATGTCTTTCCTGTTGTTCCCTTCCGACTTTGCAGCTGGGGACTGAAGCAAACTAATTGGTGGCGTCTTGTAATAAATCTTTACGACTTTTTCTTGTTTTTCCTTTATTTCCGAGTCTATAGTCTGAGCTTCCTTAACAAGTTGCTCCTTTGGTATTTTTGGTAGTGATTCTTTCTTTTCTTTCTCAATACCATCTGGAAGTTGTTGGTTTTTCGTGTAATCGCTAATTCTTATTACCTCAGTCTTATCTTCCAGAAATCGCTCCGGATTTACTGGAGCCTGTTTTTTTGCTGTTATCTCCTTAACTTGCTCAACAGGCTTTATTACCTTTATACTCTTGGCTTTCTTAAATGCTTCCTTTACTGTAAGGTTTGTGATTATTAATAAGCTGGCTGTTATTGAAAAGGCCAGTACTACATAAGTGCCGACGGAACCAAAGAGTTTATAAAAGAAAAAGCCGAAGAAGCTTCCTAGAACTCCTCCTCCTCTATTGGCACGGGACAGTTCCAGACCTGATTTTATCCTGTCAACAAGACTTGAAGAATCCATGTTTATTCCATCGAGAACTATAAGGAAGCTTAAGAAAATAATAATCAATGCTATAAGTATTCTAAGCTGGATCTTGTCAAATCTTTCCATCAACAGTATTATTCCTGATCCAATTATAAATAGAGGGAAAAAGTATCCCCCAAAGCCCATCAACGAGAAGGTAGTGCCATTAATTATCTCTCCAATAATACCCATTTTCAAGCTGAACAGACTGAACAGCATGACAACTCCTACGCCTATGACGAGTATACCAATAATGTCCAAGCCTAATTTATCAACGGTTGCTTTTTTTGTTTTTATGCTATTGTCTTTGGGCTTAGCCTTTTTCCTCATAATGTCACCTCTAATTGTTTACAAATCCCATAACGATCGTCAATATTCCAAGAACACAAAGATAGTATGAGAAATACTTGAGTTTATTATTATTTAAGAGTTTTATCAGAGCCTTTATTGCAAAGACACCAGTTACGGCAGAGAGTGCTACACCAAGGACCAATGGTCCGTTGATAAAGGCACCTCCTCCTTCAGCTACGTCCTTCATGCCTAATAAAAATGCTCCAAATGTTGCGGGTAAAGCTAGTAAAAATGAAAATTCAGTCGCAACTGGTTTTTTCAAACCTCTGAATAGCCCGCCTACTATCGTCGAACCAGATCTTGATATGCCGGGTATAATTGCAATCCCCTGAAAAATCCCTATAAGAATGGCATCAAGCAAATTTACATCCTTCACATCCTTACCTTCAGTTCCTTTTTTCTCAGCGATCCATAGTAAAAATCCAGTCACTATGAACGCAGCACCTATTGGTATAATTGAAGTGTAAAGAGATTCAAAAAAGTCCTTGAAGGTCAGGCCAATCAATGCAGTAGGAATAGAGCCGATGATGATAATAAGCCCAAACCACTGATGCTTGGTAAGCTTATGGGCTCTTTTTCCTTTTATTAACGATCCAATAAGCGCTATAAACTCATAAATTATTCTTGCAATATCCTTGAAATACACGATAAATATGGAAATTAAAGTACCAAAATGCAGCATCTCTGTGAAAAAGAGATTTCCTTCCTTTATGTCGAATAAGTACTGTAATAATGCAAGGTGACCAGAGCTGCTAATTGGCAGAAACTCTGCTATACCTTGAAATATTCCCATGACTATAGCCTCAAACCAACTCAATTTATGTATCCTCCCAATGCTTGTTAATTTTAATTATATCATAATCTGAGAACATTAATTATAATCTGGCCGTATAGGTTGACAACGTCTTACAGGCCTGTGTGGCCAAATCCATTCGTACCTCTCTCAGTATCATTAAGATCTTCTACCAGTTCAAAATCAATTTTTTCATACTTGCAAAGCACCATTTGCGCAATCCTGTCGCCGTGTTTTATCTCAAATGGCTCGGTGCCAAGGTTTATTAATATGACCTTTATCTCTCCACGGTAATCACTGTCGATTGTTCCTATGCCATTGGCAAGGGATATTCCACTGTTTATTGCAAGACCACTCCTGCCTCTTATTTGCGCCTCATACCCCTCTGGAATCTCTACGAATAATCCAGTTGGGACAAGGTATCTCTCAAGCGGCTTAAGAACAACAGGCTCGTTCAAATTAGCCATAAGATCCACCCCGGATGCACCCGGGGTTTTATACTCAGGCAAGAGTAGGCTTCCCTTGTTTACAATCCTTACATTCATTGGCTCATCTCTCCTTCAATCAGAATAGAAGCAAGTTTTTTCTCAAAAGCACTTTTGTTTTTAACATTTCCTACATAGGAAATATTCAAATGGTTCCAATCGATGTATTTGTCGATCACTCTAATGACTGAATCCATATCAACTTCGTTTATCTGCTTCATTACATCCTCAGGTGTCTCTATCTTTTTATCGTGAAGAAGACACTTGCCCATTTCATACATTTTATTGAAAGAGCTCTCAAGACTCAATATATAGCTTCCCTTCAGATGCTCCTTTGACTTGTTAAGCTCGACTTCACTAATATACTCTTGTCTTATCCTGGCCAATTCAGACCTTAATAGCTTTGCAACCCTATATACTTGATCGGTATTAAGAGCCAGATAGATAGACAACATACCAGCACCATTATATGAAGTTATGGAAGATTCTATATTATAAACGAGCCCAAGGTTCTCCCTGATTTCCTGAAATAATCTTGAACTCATCGTTCCACCAAGTATGTTATTTACAACCATAAGGGGGAAGATGTCCTCCGAATAGGTCGATGGTCCTGTAAAACCAAGGCAAATATTCATTTGCTCAATATCCTTGATGAAACCGTCAAGTTTAAATGTTGGTGAGTAGTCGTATGAAGGAGTTACAGAATTGCTTAAAGAGATATTATTTGTATTAAAGCTTCCAAATTTCTCATTAAGCAAGTTATAGGCTTCCTCCTCGTCAAGGTTTCCTGCAGCTGCTATTACCATTCTCTTGGGGTTATACTTTTCATAGAAGTATTTCACGATCTGATCCCTTGTGAATGATTTTACAGTTTCTTCAGTTCCCAATATAGGCATTGCTAAACTCATTTTGCCATAAAGCAGCTCATTTAAGAGCTCGAAGGCGAGATCCTCCGGGAAGTCCTGATACATGTTTATCTCTTCGATTATTACACCCTTTTCCTTCTCGATCTCATTATTATCAAAGGTAGAGTTGTTCAGCATATCACTTAATACATCAACAGCAATAGGCATGTGCTCGCTAAGCACCTTTGCATAATAGCATGTGTGCTCCTTGCTTGTGAAAGCATTGATTTGTCCTCCAATATCATCTATTGCTTCAGCAATCTGTCTTGCGTTGCGGTTCTTGGTTCCCTTAAACAGCATGTGTTCAATAAAATGAGATACACCATTGTTATGAATGTCTTCATAAAACGATCCACTTTCAATAATGATGCCAAGAGTTATCGAATTTAAATAAGGAACTCTTTGCATAATGGTCCTTATTCCGTTATCTAAAGTTCTGATTTTAAACATCTATTCCTCCAAAAAATTAGTCTATACCACTATTTTAACAGTTTAGCGGCTGGTTTTAAACAGAAATAAACATGAACCGAAACGGTTCATGTCTCATCTCTACTTATCTTCAGTATTTTCCTTTGGAGGTTCGTCCTTTAGAAGAACTTTCCTTGAAAGGTTTATTCTTCCCTGACTATCGATTTCCATTACTTTAACGGTTATCTCATCGCCAACCTTGACTACGTCCTCCACCTTATTCACTCTTTCCTTTGCGAGCTGTGAAATATGGACAAGCCCTTCCTTGCCATTAAGCACTTCAACAAAAGCTCCAAAGTTCATAATTTTTGTGACCTTGCCAGTATATATCTCACCAGCTTCAACTTCCTTGACTATATCCATGATCATCTGGATTGCTTTCTTAGCTCCTTCTCCGTCATTGGACACTATAGCCACTCTGCCATCGTCCTCAATATCTATCTTGACACCGGTTTCATCTATGATCCTGTTGATGACCTTGCCCCCTGGGCCTATAATGTCTCTAATCTTATCAGGATTGATCTGGAGAGTGTGGATCCTTGGTGCATATGGAGAAAGCTCAGTCCTAGGAGTCTTGATTGTCTCTTCCATTTTATCGAGGATATATAACCTTCCTATCCTGGCTTTTTCAAGAGCTTCCTTAAGGATTGGCTCATCTATACCGGATATCTTGATGTCCATTTGAATCGCAGTAATACCACCTCTTGTCCCTGCAACCTTGAAGTCCATGTCTCCTAGATGGTCCTCCAAGCCTTGGATGTCTGTCAGGATGGCTACCTTATCTTCATTCTTTATTAGTCCCATCGCTATTCCAGCTACTGGTGCCTTTATTGGAACTCCTGCATCCATGAGCGCCAGGGTACTGCCACAAACACTTGCCTGAGATGTGGAACCATTAGAGCTCAGTACCTCTGATACAAGTCTAAGGGTGTAAGGAAACTCACTTTCCGGAGGAATTACAGGTTCCAGTGCTCTTTCGGCAAGAGCTCCATGCCCTATTTCTCTTCGCCCAGGGCCTCTCATTGGTCTGGTTTCCCCCACTGAAAATGCTGGAAAATTGTAGTGGTGCATATATCTCTTTGATTCCTCTTCACCAAGACCATCAATTATCTGAACGTCTCCTGATGCTCCTAGTGTTGCTATAGTAAGGACTTGAGTCTGTCCTCTGTTGAAAAGTCCTGAACCATGGGTCCTTGGGAGCAGCCCTACTTCCGAACTGATTGGTCTTATTTCATCAAGACCTCTGTTGTCGGGTCTCTTGCCTTCCTCGGTAATAAGTTTTCTAACCTGCTCCTTTATTATCTTATCAAGTACATCAGCAATATCCTTCTGTTTATCTGGGAATATCTCAAGAACAGCTTCAGTTGTTTCTTCCTCGACAGCACTTACCTTATTATCTCTCTCAGCTTTATCGACAGTATTCAATGCTTCAGCAAGCTTTAAGGTTGCAAGCTCTCTTACCTTTGATTCTACCTCTGAATCAGGGTTGAAAAGCTGATAATGAACTTTCTCCTTGCCACATTCTTCGACTATTCCGTCGATGAAATGACAAATCCTCTTGATTTCTTCATGACCTGCCAATATAGCCTTAAGCATTGTCTCCTCAGTTATGAACTGAGCACCTGCTTCAACCATCATGATCGCATCCTTTGTTCCTGAGACGACCAGGTGAAGATCAGATCTTTCTCTTTGCTCGCTGTTGGGATTAATCACGATTTGTCCATCAATTAAACCAACAAGTACTGAACCCGTCGGCCCTTGGAATGGGATATCAGAAATGGACAAAGCTATAGAAGACCCTATCATTGCAACGATTTCAGGACTTGTATCCTGATCTACGCTCATTACTGTTGCAACTACCTGAACGTCATTTCTAAAGCCATCAGGGAACAATGGTCTAATTGGTCTGTCTATTAAACGTGAAGATAAAATAGCCTTCTCACTTGGTCTTCCTTCTCGCTTGATAAATCCACCTGGAATCTTTCCAACAGCATAAAGCTTCTCTTCATAATCACAGCTTAATGGAAAGAAGTCAATGCCTTCTCTTGGTTTTTTTGACTGCGTTGCCGTAACTACAGTAACTGTGTCACCATACTGGACCATACAGGCACCACTGGCTTGTTCGGCCAGTTTCCCTATCGTTACTGTCAATTCCTTTCCGGCAAGCATATAATGGAATTTTTTCTCCATAACATACCTCCTTTTGATTTCTATATGTCAATACATTTTTGTCTACTTTGTTTTACTCTTATAAGACTACCTAAGCATAATAAACTAATAGAGCGGGATAACCCGCTCTAATTAACCTCTGATACCTAGTTTCTCAATTAAAGAACGATATCTCTCAATATCTTTGTTCTGCAAATATCTGAGAAGATTTCTTCTTTGTCCTACCATTTTTAGAAGGCCTCTTCTTGAGTGATGATCTTTCTTGTGGGATTGCAAATGCTCATTAACTGAATTGATTCTGTGTGTAAGCAGAGCTATTTGAACCTCTGGAGAGCCAGTGTCCCCTTCATGCATTTTGTACTGCTCGATGATTTGATCCTTTTCGATCTTGTTTAACATTTATTGCACCTCCAAAAATATTTGTCCACCGATTGCCGCGCACTCGCCGAGGTACGAAAAGCTCAGCAACGGTACTCCTTAACACAGAAATTATATCACAAGTCATATCAATTGTAAATTGGATTTTGATCTGACATAAGCTATATCCTCTTGCATTTTTCTCTTCAGATCCTCAGCATTGTCAAATTTCATTTCAGGCCTTATATACTCCATGAAGAATACCTCAATTTCAAGCCCATAAATAGACTGATCAAAGTCAAGGATAAATGTTTCCACCTTTAACTCCTGTTCGCTAAAGGTTGGATTTGTGCCTACATTTGTGGCACTAGGGTAATACCTGCCGTTTACTCGGGTGATCGTTCTATATACACCTTTCCGTGGGACTACATACTTACAGGCTGGTTTCATATTAGCAGTGGGTACGCCAAGGATCTTACCAATACCCTTCCCGTTTACTACCTCTCCCACTATGCCAAAAGGTCTGCCAAGAAGCCTATTGGCGTCCTTGATGTTACCCTCAGAGAGCAAGTGCCTTATTAATGTACTGCTTACAATTTCATCCTTATAATAGACAGGCTCAACTACCCTGACTTGTATTCCCAGCCTCTTGCCTATGTCTCTTAGCATTCCCACATTTCCAGAGGCCTTATGACCAAATCGATAGTCTGTTCCTACAACCACTAGTGAGCAGTTGAGCTTATTCATCAATATCTCTTTAACGAAGTCTTCGGGTGAAAGATTCATAATATGCTCATCAAATTTCATTGTGTACAGATTACGTACACCTAGTTTTTCCAAAAATTCATTTTTTTGAGAATTTGTACTTAGAAGTCTTGGTCCGTTGCCATAGACGAAGGATTTAGTGTGGTTCTCAAAAATAAGCATGGAAGGCTTCAAATCCTTTTCCTTTGCCTGCTCCAGCATTATTTCGATCAGCTTTTGATGCCCGATATGGACTCCATCAAAGTTTCCTAATGCAATAGCTGTATTGAATATGGTTTCATTAGTATTGTCCACATTGATTATTTTCATAGTAGTCACCTTGCAAGCACCTTTTCCATTTTCAATGAGAAATCTCTTCCGTCTCCCGAAAGTATTCCTATACCAACAAACTTTTTACCCGAATACACTCTTAACGGTGTGAACCTTGGATAATCATTATATCTTGAACTTACCCTTGAGGTAAGCCCATTTACTAGCTTATCAAATCTGTCACTATCAAGCTCCACAGCTTTCAGATGTGATAACGCCTTATCCATTGGGGTTATTATTTTTTCTAAATCTTCTCTGTTAAGGCCCTTCAGGATCTCAATACCCAGCGAATCATTGATTAAAAAACCTCCAGCCTGAGTTCTCATAAGGAAGCTCATGTGGCCAAATGTCCCCAAAGCATCTCCGATATCATCGCAAATAGTTCTTATATATGTCCCTTTTGAACACATGGTCCTGAAAATTATCCTCTGATTTTCCAGAATACGAAGGATCTCCATCTCATATATCTCAATCTCTCTCGATTGTCTTTCCATTACGAGTCCCTGCCTGGCAAGGTCATATAACTTCTTTCCATCTACTTTCCTTGCAGAGTACATTGGTGGTATCTGATGAATCTTGCCCTTATAGTTGTTGAAGGCAAGATTGATATTTGACTCATCAACTGTTATTTCTGATGAATCCAACACAGTTCCAGTTGAATCCAGAGTATCTGTCTTTGATCCTAATGTTAGCTCTCCGATGTATTCTTTTCTGGTGTCAGTAAGGTACTCTGCTATTCTGGTGCCTTTCCCAATGCAAACTGGTAGTACTCCTGAAGCCATTGGATCAAGAGTGCCAGTATGTCCGATTTTTTTTATGCCTAATAGTTTTCTGAAAAAGTACACTGCATCGTGGGAGGTCATCCCTGCAGGTTTAAAGAAATTAACAACTCCATCCACAAGATCACCTGTCATTCTATGTGTCTTTTAATCTCGTCAGAAATCAGTGCAGCTGCTTCATCCAATGTTGCAGAGATAGTGCACCCAGATGCTCTGATATGGCCGCCTCCGCCAAATGCTCCGCATATTTTATTGGCATCGATCGGATCCTTTGTCCTGATGCTAGCCTTTATAAGGTTTTCATCCATTTCTTTTAATATACATGCTGCTTCAACTGATTCTGTGTCCCTTAGAAATTCAACTATCCCTTCAGTATCCTCCATGGAAGCACCAGTTTCCTCAAGCATTCTCCTGGAAATTTTTACAACAGCTCCCTTGCCCTCAAACATAAGCTCCATTTCTGCCATTGCCCTCGAAAACAACCTGGTACGTTTGAGACTCCTTGTCTGATACAGTCTTTTATTTATTTCATAACCATTGATACCAAGTTCATACAAGCTAGCAGCAATCCTGTGAGTACTGGCAGTTACGCTCTGATATGAGAATCTGCCGGTGTCTGTAGTAATTGCAGTATACAAGCAGGTTGCTATTTCTTCATCAATTGGGAGGTTAAGATCCTCAATTATATCGAAAACAAGCTCCCCAGTTGATGATGCCTTGGGATCAACCAGTAAAATATCACCAAACATAGTATTGCTAACATGGTGGTCTACATTTACAACGATTTTGGCAACATCAATAAGTTTTTGGTTCTCACCAAGTCTGGTTGGATCGCTGCAGTCTAGAACGATCAATAAATCCAGTTTATCTCTTAATTCTCCGTATCCTGAAAGTCTTTCAACTCCCGGTAGAAAATTATAGTCATCGGGAATGATATCAGGCTTAATGAAATCAACCTTCTTGCCTAATTGGACAAGAGACATACCCAAGCCCAATACTGAGCCTAGATTGTCTCCGTCGGGATTAATATGCGAAACAACTGCAATATAACCGCTGTTACCTATTGCCTTTAATAACTCATCTTTTTCACTGTTCATCGCTATCAGCTTCTCTTTCATGTATATCTTTATTGACCTCATCGATCAACTTTGACATATGGATAGCATGTTCAATGGTTTCGTCAAGATAAAACAAAGGTTCGGGAACATGTCTGAGATCTATACGCTTGCCAATCTCTTTTCTGATAAAGCCTTTGGCACTTTCCAGTCCCTTAATTGTATTTGCTTTTTCTTCCTCATTGCCTAAAACAGATATATATATCTTTGCAAATTTTAAGTCCTTCGTAACATTTACTCTATTAACACTAGGCATCCCACTTATTCTTGGATCCTTTATTTCACTTAACAAAAGATCTGAAACGACCCTTCTAACTTCCTCAGAGATCCGGTTGATCCTCTTGTCGTTCATTTATCACACCTCTAATCTATTTCTACTTCCTTCATTAGATAAGCCTCAAGGTTATCGCCTTCCTTGATGTCGTTGAAATTGTCGAGACCAAGTCCGGCTTCAAAGCCTGTCAGCACTTCTCTTGCATCATCCTTGAACCTCTTAAGGGATGACACTGACCCATCGTAAATTACGACGTCATCTCTTAGAAGTCTAATTTTTGCATTTCTTGTTAATTTCCCACTGACCACATAGATCCCAGCGATAGTATTTCCATTTGGAAGCCTGAAGGTAGCCCTTACCTGAGCTCTTCCAAGTACTTCTTCAACTATCTTGGGTGCATGCATTCCCTTTACAGCTGCCTGAATATCCTCTATTGCCTCGTATATAATTCTATAGGTCCTTACATCGACATTCTCTTTCTTGGCAACCTCGATCGCATTGAGATTTGGTCTGACATTGAACCCGATTACGATTGCATTTGAAGCTGATGCAAGCATTATGTCAGTTTCTGTTATACCCCCTACTCCACCGTGGATCAGATTGACCCTTACCTCATCTGTGTCCAGCTTTTTAAGTGATTGGTTAAGTGCTTCTATAGACCCTCTGACGTCTCCTTTTACGATTATGTTGAGATCCTTGACCTCACCCATCTTTATTCTTTCAAATAGATCGTCAAGTGATACCTTTGAAGATTGCTTCATTTGAACTTCTCTCAGTTCATTTTTTCTAAGATCAGCTAGGTGTCTTGCTTCCTTCTCAGTTTCAACTGCGAAAAGTTGGTCTCCGGCATTTGGAACCTCTGAAAGGCCAAGTATCATGACAGGAATAGAAGGTGTAGCCTTTTTTACCTTTCTCCCTTTTTCGTCGAGCATAGCCCTGATCCTTCCACTGGATGTACCAGAAACTACCATATCACCCACTACCAATGTTCCTTTTTGTACAAGTACCGTTGCCAAAGGACCCATTCCTTTGTCCAACTGAGCTTCTATTATAGTGCCAACGGCTTTTCTATTTGGGTTAGCCTTAAGCTCCTGCATATCAGCCACGAGAAGTATCATCTCCAAAAGCTCTTCGATGCCGAGCTTCTTAAGAGCAGATACCGGAGCAATTATTGTATCTCCACCCCAATCCTCAGGAACAAGACCGTTATCAGACAGCTCCTGCTTGACCCGATCCATATTGGCGCTAGGTTTATCGATTTTGTTAACAGCAACGATAATCGGTACACCTGCTGCTTTAGCGTGCGATATCGCCTCTATGGTTTGTGGCATTACTCCATCATCAGCCGCTACTACAAGTATTGCAATATCTGTTACCTTAGCTCCTCTTGCTCTCATAGAGGTAAAAGCCTCATGACCTGGAGTATCAAGGAACACGATCTTTCTGTTGTTGATATTCACAGCATATGCTCCTATGTGCTGAGTTATCCCCCCAGCTTCCTTGTCAGTTACATTCGTATGCCTGATTGCATCAAGAAGTGAGGTTTTACCATGGTCAACGTGACCCATTACAGTTACGACTGGAGGTCTTGATTGCAGGTCCTTCGGGTCGTCCTCAAAATCCAGAAGCTCAGCTTCAGTTTTTTCTACAACCGGTTCCAACAACTTAGCCTCAAATCCAAATTCGTCTGCAACCAAAGCTGCTATCTCTCCATCTACTGCCTGATTCTGGTTTACCATGACTCCAAGACCTATCAACTTGGTTATAACCTTCGAAGGATTTACTCCAAGCTTCTCTGCCAGATCCTTGACAACGATCTCTGGCTCTATCTCAATAATTTTGATTTCACTTGAAACTGGTTCTAATGAAGGAGTTTGAATTTCAGGTTGTTGCTGGAATTTTCTTCTGTTGTCCTTATTGTCTTTTTTACCTTTTTTCTTAACAGGTTTTTCATCCTCTAAAATATCTATAGCTTCGATTTCCTCTTCAATCTCCTTTACGGGCTCTTCTGGAGCCTTATTCTCTTCTGTGAGCAGTTCTTTTATAAGCTGAGCCTCTTCATTTTCAATTGAACTCATATGGCTGTTGATCTTAATGTCTAGTCCCTCGATCTTCTCCATGAGTTCCTTGCTGCTTAGATTAAGTTCTTTGGCTAACTCATATACTCTAACTTTTGTCATACACGACACCTCCTATTTGATTAAGGTGATCCTCTACTTTTCAATTGCTTCCCTCAGCCTCATATAGATCTCCTCAGTAATTTCGGTTTCAAGATTTCTGGCGAATCTCTTAGATTTATATGCCTCTTCGAAACACTCCAGAGTCGGGCATATATAGGCTCCTCTGCCATTAGCTTTTCCTGTAAGGTCAACGCTTACTTGGTTTTCATTGTTTTTCACAACCCTGATAAGCTCTTTCTTCGGCTTCATCTGGTTGCAAGCGATGCATCTGCGCATTGGGATCTTTTTAGTTTTCAAGATATCACTCCTCGCTCCATTTCAGCATATTGGGACTCAGACTTAATATCAATTTTCCAATTTGTAAGCTTTGCTGCTAGTCTTGCATTTTGTCCTTCTTTTCCTATTGCCAGTGAAAGTTGATAGTCAGGAACCACAACAAGAGCTGATTTTTCTTTTTCATTAGGGATTACCTTAACGACTTTGGATGGGCTCAGACTGTTTGCAATGAATTCTCCAATATCTTTGCTCCATATTACTATATCAATCTTTTCTCCACTTAATTCATCTACGATTGCCTTTACCCTCGCACCCTTAAATCCGACGCAGGCACCCAGAGGATCAACTTCAGGATTCCTTGAGTAAACAGCAATTTTAGTTCTTGAACCCGCCTCTCGGGAAACTGAATAAATCTCTACTATCCCTTCGCTTATCTCCGGAACTTCAAGTTCAAACAGTCTCTTTACAAGACCTGTATTCGCCCTGGAAAGTACTATCTGTGGTCCCTTTGTAGTCTTTTTGACCTCCAGGATCAACAGTTTTAGTCTTTGGCTCTGAGAGTATTGTTCGCCTTCTATTTGCTCAGCAGGAGGCAGGATACCCTCGGTTTTGCCTAGATCGATGTAAACGTTGTTCTTAGAGATTCTTTGAATTTGTCCAGTAATTATTTCATTTTCCCTATTTATAAACTCGTCAAATATGACGTCTCTCTCCGCATCCTTGATTCTTTGAATTACGACCTGCTTGGCAGTTTGGGCAGCAATTCTTCCGAAGTCCCTTGGAGTTATTTCTATCTTGACCACCTCGCCTAACTCATAGGCTGGGTCTATTTGCCTGGCCTCTTCCAGTGATATTTGAAGAAGAGGATCCTCGATCGAATCCGCAGAAACTACGTCCTTAGTTGCATATACCCTGACAGCACCAGTGTCTCTGTTCATTTCCACCAAAACATTCTGTGATGATCCAAAGTTTTTCTTATAGCTGGAAATGAGAGCAGATTCAAGCGCATCAAATATTATATCCTTCGTTATACCCTTCTCTTTTTCTATTTCTTCCAGGGCGTTGATAAAATCAACATTCATCCCATTCTTCCTCCTTAAAATTTGATTATTAAACGAACCAGAGAAACCCCATCCCTTGGGAACCGGTACTCTCTGTCAGCAGTTCTTATATATATAGCGGAATCATCATATGTTTCCAGATTTCCTTCGAACCTTTTTGTCCCATCCACTGCTTGATAGAGGTGAACCTCGACCTCCTTGCCGAGGTTTCTGTCCAGATCCTTATCCGTTTTTAAAGGCCTGTCCAAACCAGGTGAAGATACCTCCAAGTAATATGCTTTATCTATCAGATCAAGTTCATCAAGTTTTTCTCCTAGTTTTTCGCTCATAGCCTGACAGTCATCCAAGTTTACACCACCAGGCTTATGGATGTATACCCTTAGAAAATAATCGCCATGCTCTTTTAAGTATTCCACATCGACAAGTTCATACCCAAGCTGATTAGTCAGTTCCTCTCCAAGTCTTTTTACATTTGATAATATATCCTTTTTACTCATGATCCACCTCCTGGAACCAGTCCATGACACAAATGAAGAGTGGGAAATCCCACTCTTGCCGAAATTCACTATATTTGTCTTATTCATTATAACACGGGAAGCAGTATAAATCAAATATTAAATAAGCTGATTTGATTATCCTGTGGCAGAGAATCAAGGCATCCGTGGTTTTGGAGGGCGTCGATGACAGGCCTTGTAGCTTTACCTCTTTGTATCAGGTCTTGGATGGAAATAAATGGAGACAGCTCTCTTTCCTCAACAAGCTTCCTGGCTGCGTTTTCTCCTACTCCTTCAAGAGCCTTCAATGGTGGTATGATACCTGATTCACCTAGAATAAATTTATCGCTATGAGATTTGTAAAGGTCAACCTTTTCAAAGGCAAAGCTTCTGGCAAACATCTCGATGGCAACCTCGAGGACTGTCAGTTGATTCTTTTCCTTCGAGGTTGCTGCATTACCTTTTTGTTCCAGTTCAATAATCCTCGATCTAACTGCACTCTCTCCTTTTGTGATCAGATCCGCATCAAAGTCAGCAGCTTTCGTGGTAAAATATGTGGCATAGAATGCTTCAGGATAGTGAACCTTGAAATATGCAATCCTGAAGCTCATCGTAACGTATGCAGCAGCATGAGCCTTGGGGAACATATACTTGATCCTGTTACATGAGTCGATATACCAATCTGGCATGCCCAGATCCCTCATAGACTTTTCATCTTCTGCTGTGAGACCTTTACCCTTTCTAACCTTCTCCATGATGAAAAAAGCCTGCTTTTTCTCCATTCCTGCACTTATCAAGGATAGCATGATGTCCTCTCTGGTGGATATTACCTTAGAAAGAGGAGCTACGCCATTTTTGACAAGATCCTGGGCGTTATTGATCCATACGTCTGTTCCATGTGAAAGCCCGCTGATCCGGACCAACTCAGCAAAGGTTGATGGTTTGGTCTCTATAAGCATCTGTCTAACAAATTTAGTGCCAAACTCCGGGATCCCAAGTGTGCCAACAGGGCAATTGATTTGATCGGGACCAGCACCTAGTGCATCGGTGCTGGTGAATAGACTCATTGTCTCTCTATCGTCCAAGGGAATATTGATCGGATTGACTCCTGTTATATCTTCAAGCATTCTGATGATACTAGGCACGTCGTGACCGAGTATATCAAGTTTAAGGATCCTGCCGCTAATTGCATGGTAATCAAAATGAGTAGTCACCACTCCGGATTCTTTATCATCTGCTGGATATTGTACTGGAGTGAAATCATGTATGTCCTTGTAGTCAGGAACTATCATAACACCACCCGGATGTTGTCCGGATGTCCTCTTTATCCCAGTACACCCCTTTAGTAGCCTGTTAACCTCCGCTTGATTGACAGGAATATCCCTTTCCTCAAAGTACTTTTTCACGAATCCATAGGCTGTTTTATCAGCAATCGTACCGATAGTTCCGGCACGGAAAACCTTTCCCTCACCAAAAAGCTCTTCAGTGTACTTGTGAGCTTTGGATTGATATTCACCAGCGAAATTAAGATCAATATCAGGCTCTTTGTCGCCCTCAAAGCCCATAAACACCTCGAAGGGAATATCCTGTCCATCCTTGATATATTCACAGCCGCATATTGGGCATTTTGCGTCAGGCAAATCGAACCCGGATGCAGCAGATTCATCAACTTCAAACTCTGAGTTTTTACAGCAAGGGCATATATAGTGAGGAGGTAATGGATTTACTTCAGTAATACCACTCATAGTCGCAGCGAATGAAGAACCAACGGATCCTCTGGATCCAACAAGATATCCATCTTCAAGCGATTTCCACACCAGTTTTTGGGCTATTATATACATTACTGCGTAACCATTCTTAATAATGGACTCTAGTTCCCTGTCAAGTCTATCCTTAACAATTTTAGGGAGAGGATTGCCATAAACTTCCATTGCCTTAGTGTAGGTAATTGTTTTAAGCTCCTCATCCGCTCCATCAATCCTGGGTGGAAAGGTGCCGTCTGGAATTGGTTTACATGTTTCAATCAGGTCACTTATAATATTGGGATTATCAACAACTAACTCATAAGCGACCTCCTTTCCAAGGAATTCAAATTCTTCAAGCATTTGTTGAGTTGTTTTAAAATAGAGTGGTGCTTGAAAATCAGCATCCTGAAACTTCTGACCTGACATCAGGATTCTCCTGTATACCTCATCCTCGGGATCCAGAAAATGAACGTCTCCTGTAGCTACCACAAGTTTGTTACGTTTCCTTCCTATTTCATAAATCTTTCTAACAATATCCTTGAGCTCCTGATCCTGACTTATTACTCCATCTCTTATTAGGTGAGAATTATTACCTAGTGGCTGAACCTCAAGATAGTCGTAAAAATCAGTAATTTCATTGATCTCATTGTCAGATTTTCTGGAGAGAATAGCCTGATAAAGTTCACCTGCTTCACAGGCGCTGCCAATCAATAGGTCTTTTCTATGTTTTTCGACTAAAGACTTTGGCATCCTTGGTTTTCGATGAAAATGGTTTATGTGGGAGGCTGTTATGAGTTTGTAAAGCTCCTTTAGACCTCCTTGGTTCTTTGCAAGAATTACAGCATGGTACATGTCTCCTTTTGAAGAATCTGATCTATATGCCATTTCATTTAATGCAGATATCGTATTGATATCCTTTTCACCAAGCAGTTTTAGAATATAAGCCAATATATCTGCAGTTGCTTTTGCATCATCAACTGCTCTGTGGTGGTTCAACAGCTCTACCTTAAGATGTTTTGCTACTGTATTCAGCTTATGGTTCTTTAAACCAGGGAAAACAACCCTTGCCAGCTGCAGGGTATCGAGAACTGGATTTTTTACATCCAATCCTATTATTCCCAAGCTCTCCCTGATGAATCCTACGTCAAAAGAAGCATTATGAGCTGAAAGAATACTGTCTCCCACAAATTCCATGAATTTAGGGAGTACTTCTCCAATTTTAGGCTTTCCTGCTACCATATTGTTGTCGATTCCAGTAAGCTTGACTATGTTTTCGGGTATTGGCACTTCAGGATCAATAAGCTGACTGAAGGTTCCTACCACCTCACCTCTTTTCAGTCTGACGGCACCTATTTCTGTTATCCTGTCACTCCTAGCAGATAATCCGGTTGTTTCAATGTCAAATACTACTATGTCATCGAGTGGAATATCTTTAGTCCATCCTGTAACTATATCATTTCTGTCATTTATTAGATAAGCTTCTACCCCGTAAATAATCTTGATATCCTTATCCATTTCCATGGCATCTGGAAATGCTTGCACCACACCGTGGTCAGTTATCGCAATAGCTGTATGGCCCCATTCAATTGCCCTCTTTATTAGAGACTTGACTGGAGTTATTCCATCCATAGAGCTCATATTAGTATGAAGATGAAGCTCGACCCTTTTCTTCTGAGCTTTATCCTTAATAATCTCCCTTTCCTTAACTTCCATGGATCTTGCCATAATGACAGTTTCTTTTGAATAACTGTCGTATACCACGTCACCGTCGATCACTAGGTCAGTTCCAGGCTTTACAGTTGCTTCAAATGCCTCGACCTGATCCTCGTTCAGAAAAAGCTTGACTGGGATCGAGTTTGTACCATCCGATACATAAAAAATACCAATAGCTCTATTATCCTTTATTTTCTTCAGCTCTGACTGGAATACAGTTCCCTGTATTGCAGCGTTCCCTGTTTGAAGGTTGATATCAATAATGTCTATGATCTCTTTCCTGATTTTCTTTCCAATAGAGAAGCTTTTCGGTGCACCTCTCTTTTTTTGCTCAGGAACCTTTGCGATTATTTCCTTAAGAATCTTTCTTTCCTCAAGCTCTTTCTCAAGAAGATATTCATCTGAAGCTTCCAATTCACCATATCTGAACTGAAGACCTTTATCCCTTTCTCTCCGAATAATCTCTGATAACTCTACTTTGAGCCCATTCCTGGTTACAGACTGGTAAGCAAGATAATGAGGCAACTGAATTATGTAATCATCTTCAGCAATCAAAGCAATATCCCCCAGCCATGATAAGCTGGAGGGTATATGTTTTCTTATTTTATTTTTAACAAGCTCCAACAATGCATCCTCAGTGTTCGCTAATCCGGATTCTTTGTATTCTATAGACACTTTGAAGTTGTCAAATTTTTCACTGAATTGTTTTAGTATTTTATCCTTGTCACTTGAGCCGAGTGTAAGACTGTTCTCCAGATAAAGCTTCATTATGAGCTCTTCGCGATCTATCTCTACACGTATAATTTTGACATTGGATTTAATTGATTCTTCGAGGTCACTGTTTGGAAGCAATTCTCTTAAACTGGTCCTATTTTCTGTCATCCGTAACGCTCCTTTGGATATCTATATTAGCTCTATCTCCTTCATTAATTCCTCCAGGAGATCCTTTTCAGGGACTTTTCTAATAATTTTACCCTTCTTGAATATAAGGCCTTCTCCATTGCCTCCTGCAATTCCTATATCTGCCTCACGTGCTTCTCCAGGACCATTGACAGCACAACCCATTATTGCTACCTTGATAGGCTTTTTGTAGGCTTCAAGGCGCCTTTCCGCCTCCTCAGCTATGCTTATGAGATCAATATGAGTCCTGCTGCATGTTGGACATGAGATCAATTCTAAGCCCTCACTCAATAATCCGAGTGATTTCAATATTTCCTTTCCTACTCTTACTTCCTCCACAGGATCACCAGTTAAGGAAACCCTTATTGTGTCGCCTACTCCCATTGCCAAGAGCGCACCTATACCAACGGAGGATTTTATTGTCCCCCGCCAGGGAGTTCCAGCCTCGGTAATGCCCAAATGAAGTGGGTAATCACAGAGTTCAGACATCCTTAAATAGGATTTGATGGTCAATGGTACTGAGCTTGCCTTCAGGGAGATTTTTATATCTTGAAAATCCATTGATTCTAAAAGCTTGATTTGCTCTAACGCACTTTCAACCATTGATTTTTCATTGACTCCATTGTATCTGTCCAATGTAGCTTTACTTATGGAGCCTGAGTTTACTCCTATCCTTATTGATAAACCTTCAGATTTGCAGGCTTTAACAACCTCTCTTACTCTTGATTCACTACCGATGTTTCCTGGATTGATCCTAAGCCCATCAATACCTGAAGTTATGGCCATTAAAGCTAATTTATAATCAAATTGGATATCAGCAATCATAGGGATTATTGTTGCAGCCTTAATTTTCTTGATTGATTCAGCATCATCCTTAGAGGATACTGCAACTCTAACGATGTCGCACCCTGCCAGTTCCAACTTCCTGATTTGCTCGATAGTTGCGCTGGTATCTGATGTAGGAGTATTTGTCATAGATTGAACGCTGACAGGATTTTTTCCTCCAATCATCACACTTCCCACTTTAATAACTCTGGTATTATGCCTTTCCATCTTAATCCACCTTAAAATATATTTATCCTTAAGAGATCCTTATAGGTTACTATCAACATCAGAGATATAAGAAATACAAATCCGACTAAATGAATAAAGCCCTCTTTCTCAGGATCTATAGGCTTACCTCTTACAAGCTCAATCAACAGAAATACTATTTTACTGCCATCCAGTGCAGGTATCGGTAAAAGGTTGAAAAAGCCAAGGTTCACACTAATAAATCCAAGTATATACAAAAGGTTTGTGAACCCCATTTTAGCTGCATTTCCAACCTCGTTTATAACACCAATAGGCCCTGCCAAATCATCTGTGGATACCTTTCCCTGGAATAGCATACCAAGGAATTGGAACATAAGCTTGATGAAGTACCAAGTATCCTGAAATCCAGCCTTAACAGCAGATCCAATGCTTTGTTCATATTCCGGGGTTATACCGATAACCACTCTGCCCTCATCCTCAACTGGCATAACCTGGATCGTTTCTAAAGAGCCGTTTCTTTCAACTTTGACTGATAGCTCGCTACCAATACCATAGTAATTTATGGCATCTACAATATCCTGCCACTCTTTGATCTCAATTTCGTTGATTGCTAATACTTTATCTCCTGCCTGGATGCCATATTCCTGTGCTGGACTACCCTCTATTGTACCTGATAACGTGGTCGTAGGGACTCCAACGTTGAAAGCAACAATTGAAAGAACTATTATAGCAAGTACAAAATTCATAGTTGCACCAGCAGCTATTGTTGCTATTCTAGACATGACTGAAGCCTTTCCAAAGCTTCTCGGGTCATCAGAATTCTCTTCCTCACCCTCCATTCTAACAAAGCCTCCAATAGGGAACGCCCTTAGGGTGTATTGGGTTTCGCCATTTTGCCTTTGAAAGATCTTTGGCCCCATTCCTATCGCAAACTCATTGACCTTGATGCCAACCAGTTTTGCAACAGAAAAATGTCCAAGCTCATGAAGAAGTACAACCAATAAAAACACAAATATCGCAGCTACAGCTGTGATCATTATAAAAACACCTCATCTCTCATCTTAAAAAATATTGCATGTAATAAAACACCAGGGGAGCAGTAAAAATTACACTGTCAAACCTGTCCAGCATACCGCCATGACCGGGCATAATGCTTCCAAAATCCTTGACTCCTGTTATTCTCTTTATTCTGGATGCAGTCAAATCCCCCAACTGTGATAGAACTGATCCAATCAGTGCTAGAATTCCAAGACTCCACAACGGTCCAATTTCATAAAATGTACCATATAACATGGTTACAAGGATACTTCCCACTATTCCGCCAATAGCCCCTTCAACTGATTTTTTTGGGCTGATTTCCGGGCATAGTCGCTTTTTTCCAAACTTACTTCCAATGATGTAGGCAAAAGTATCTGTCCCGAATGCAATTAGAAAAACAACCAGCATGACCGGTTTTCCATCCATCAGTAATATATGATATAAGAGGAATGGTATGTAGATAACTCCTGTCAACGTTATTGCAGCATCAAGGATATCATGTCTCTTGGAAAGCACTGTTGTTGATAATAACAGCAGGATTAGAGTAGAGATTATAAGATCAGCAAGTTCTAGCTGATAATAGAAGGAGGCTAAGAGCAATACCGCTGCAACATACCCTAGTAAATCCAATGGCTTCCTGCCAAGCTTCTTAAGAGCTGTATAAAATTCTTTTAATGCTATTGTGGATACTATAAGAAGTCCGACCCCAAGAACTGGTCCGCCAGCAAAAAGTACTGACATAAGCAGCACCAAGCCTATAGCTCCCGAAGCAACCCTAATTCCCAAGTCTTTCACTCAAATACCTCCAAATCTGCGATCCCTTTTTTGATAGTCATAAATTGCTCGATAAAGCTGCGTCTTATCAAAATCAGGCCATAGTATGTCTGAGAACCAGAATTCTGAATATGCCGATTGGTAAGTTAGAAAGTTACTCAATCTCAGTTCTCCGCTGGGCCTAATTACAAGATCAGGGTCCGGTTGACCATTTGTATACAAATACTGACTTATGGTCTCCTCTCCTATGGCATCTACATCTATATTACCCCTTAAATGATCTTCTAAAATCAATTTTACTGCACGTGATATCTCTTGCCTGCCTCCGTAGTTGAGCGCGATATTGAGCACCATATCACTATTGTCCTTAGTAGCTTCGATAGCTTTGTTGATTTCCTTTCGGGGAAGGTCAGGAAGAACTGACCAATCACCAAGAATGTTTAACTTAACGCCATTAGTGACTAAACGTTGCAGCTCCCTCCTTATGAACAGGACTAGAAGATTCATAAGGGCATCTATCTCAACCTTAGGCCTTTTCCAGTTTTCTGTTGAAAAGGCATAGAGAGTGAGATACTTGATGCCAGTATCCCTTGCAGCTTCCACTATTTCGATAACTCTATTCATCCCTTCCTGGTGCCCGAAGTGACGAGGTAGGCCTCGTTTTTTTGCCCATCTTCCATTTCCATCCATTATAATGGCTACATGCTTTGGCAATTTTGTAATATCTATATCAGATTTATTTATTTTCTCTGTTATCATGGATACCCCCATCAAGGAAAACCCCTTCTTTTGAGAAGGGGTTAGTTTTATATTTCCATAAGTTCTTCTTCTTTTTTCTTAGTGATCTCATCAATCTCAGCGATGAACTTGTCGGTTATTTTTTGCATTTCCTCCTCGGCCAGCTTTCTGTCGTCCTCGGTTATCTCCTTGTTCTTTTCCAGCTTCTTGATCTTTTCGATTGCATCTCTTCGGGTATTCCTAATAGCTACTTTAGCATTTTCACTGTTTTTCTTAACTACCTTAGCGAGATCCTTCCTTCTTTCCTCAGTCAATTGAGGTATAAGTAATCTTATTATTTTTCCATCATTTGAAGGGTTCAGACCCAAATCTGACTTGAGGATTTCTTTCTCGATCGCAGGGATCAGCTTTGTGTCCCAAGGCTGTATAACAAGCATCCTTGGTTCTGGAGCTGAAACACTGCCCACTTGTTTTAATGGAGTTACCTGGCCGTAGTAGTCTACATGAATTCTGTCAAGTAAAGCAGGATTGGCTCTGCCTGCACGGATCGCTTGAAGCTCCTCCTTGTAGACTGATATGGTTTTTTCCATTTTTGACTCGGATTCCTTGTGCACTTCCAATATCATAGTTATTCCTCCTTTACGTGTGTTCCAATATTATCGCCTAATACTACTTTTACAATATTGTCAGGTTGATCAATACCGAACACAATCAATGGTATTCTGTTATCCATACACAGCGATGTGGCTGTAGAATCCATTATTCCAAGCCCTAACTTTAGTATATCAATATATCTTAAAGTGTCAAACCTTTTTGCTTCGCAATTAAGCTTAGGATCGGAGTCATAGACTCCATCCACGCCTTTCTTTGCAAGGAGTATTACCTCAGCCTCAATTTCAGCGGCTCTCAAAGCAGCAGTTGTATCTGTTGAAAAATATGGATTCCCAGTTCCAGCACCAAATATTACAACTCTTCCCTTTTCCAAGTGTCTGATAGCTCTTCTTCTGATATAAGGTTCTGCAACCTGTCTCATCTCGATTGCGGATTGAACTCTTGTCACAACTCCCATATGATCCAAAGCATCCTGAAGTGCAAGAGCATTCATCATGGTTCCTAACATGCCCATGTAATCAGAAGTAGCCCTGTCCATCTCTTTTGAAGATCTTCCTCTCCAAAAATTCCCACCGCCTACGACAATTGCAACCTCTACCCCCATGGATTGAAGCTTCTTGACCTGATCAGCAATGCTGCTTATGGTTTCCTGGTCGATTCCAGTACCTTTCTCGCCTGCCATTGCCTCTCCGCTAAGTTTAAGAACTACTCTCTTGTAAATGGGTTCCATATTTACACTCCTCAGATTTAATATTCCCCTTTATTCGATAAAAGGAGAACACAAGTGTTCTCCTTATTTATTATGCCTTGATTTGCTTTGCAACTTCCTCTGCAAAATTTTCTTCTTTTTTCTCGAGACCTTCTCCTACCTCGTATCTGACAAATCTTCTGATAACAAGATTTTCACCGATCTTTGATATTTTTTGAGCAAGAAGATCTTTTACCTTGACGCTTGGATCCTTGATAAATGCTTGATCAAGCAGACATACCTGCTCGAAGTATTTCTCCATCCTGCCCTCTACTATTTTTTCAGCTACGTGAGCAGGTTTGCCTTCATTCAACACCTTATTGGTCTGGATTTCTCTTTCATGAGCAATTTCCTGCTCAGTAAGCTGTTCTCTTGAGACAACCTGTGGATTGGATGCTGCTACCTGCATTGCCATATCTTTAACGAATTCCTTGAATTCAGCATTTTTTGCAACGAAGTCAGTTTCGGAGTTTACCTCGATTATAACTCCTATCCTTCCACTATGAATATATGCTTCTACTAAGCCTTCGGAAGCAATTCTTCCTGATTTTTTAGCCGCTGATGCGAGACCCTTTTCTCTTAAATAGTCTATTGCTTTATCTATATCTCCATTGGTTTGCTCCAAAGCCTTCTTGCAGTCCAGCATTCCTGCTCCGGTTTTTTCTCTAAGTTCTTTAACCAAAGATGCGCTAATGCTCATAATATCCCTCCTGTATTATTAAAATGGTAAGAGAAGTAGCCCAAGCTACGACTCTTACCTTATCCTTCTTAAGCCTCAGTTTTTTCTGTTTGCTCACCTTGCTTAGCTTCGATAACTGCATTGGCCATAGTCTCTGTTAAGAGCTTGACAGCACGAATAGCGTCATCGTTGCCAGGGATCACATAATCGATCTCATCCGGGTCACAGTTTGTATCTACTATACCAATTACTGGGATTCCCAGTATGTGAGCTTCCTTAACTGCTATTTTTTCTTTTCTTGGGTCGACAACAAACAAAGCACTAGGAATTCTTTCCATAGTCTTTATTCCACCAAGGAACTTCTCGAGTCTTTCGGCTTCATGTCTCAGCTTGATAACTTCTTTCTTAGGAAGGACGTCAAATGTTCCATCCTCTTCCATTTTCTCAAGCTCATGTAGTCTGTCGATTCTCTTTCTGATTGTCTTGTAGTTTGTAAGCATTCCACCTAACCATCTTTGATTGATGTAGTGCATTCCGCATCTTCTGGCTTCGTTTTCGATAGCCTCCTGTGCCTGCTTCTTAGTTCCTACAAAAAGTACCTCTCCACCATTCTCAACGATTTCCTTCATAACGTTGTAGGCTTCGTCTACCTTTTTGACTGTCTTTTGCAGGTCAATAATGTATATCCCATTTCTTTCAGTGAAGATATACTGCGCCATTTTCGGATTCCATCTTCTTGTTTGGTGCCCGAAATGTACGCCCGCTTCCAATAAACTTTTCATTGATACTACTGACATACTTTCACCTCCATGTTTTTTTCCTCCACTTGTCTCATTTGTCAGCGGACTCCGCAGAGCAACCCCTTAGACATCAATCAAGTGTGTGTAATCACCATCAAAGATTATAGCATAGCTTAACTTGGATTACAACTTAATTCTTCTGTGTTTCTCAAAAACATAAACTCCGGGTAAAAAAATTCACCAAATACCCGGAGTTTGTTTATTGCTATTTTCTTTTAAGCTCGTCAATGAGCTTTTCATTAAGTATTTTAATGTGTGTTCCCTTCATGCCAAGTGATCTTGACTCGATTACACCTGCACTTTCAAATTTTCTCAACGCATTTACTATGACAGACCGTGTTATGCCTACTCTGTCAGCGATCTTGCTAGCTACCAGAAGTCCCTCCATCCCATCGAGTTCATTGAAAATGTGCTCCATTGCCTCTTTTTCTGAGTACGATAAAGTACCTATAGCCATCTGCACAACAGATTTTTTCCTTGCATCTTCCTCAATTTCCTCTGTTGTAGCCCTGAGGATCTCCATGCCAACAACAGTTGCGCTATATTCGCAAAGAATAAGGTCTTCAACATCAAATTCCTTACCGAATCTTGCTACCACAAGTGTGCCTAGTCTTGAGCCACCGCTGTTGATGGGCACTATGGTAGAGATCTTGTCAGGATAATTGCATTCTGAAACCTGGTCGAATACACAGTCAGTTACTTCCTTGATATTTTCGCTGGTTTCTGTAACCTTCAACAATTCATCATTATATTTCTTTGGGAACCTGCGTTCCTTAACAACCTCGGAATTGATTATATCACAGTCAAAGCCTGCTGATAATGCATATCCAAGGACTCTTCCCTTCTTGCTTGCAATATAGACGTTAGCCTCCAGAATATCTGATAATATCTTACTGAGATCAATAAAAGATACTGGCTGTGAGCCATAGCTTTGAAGCGTCTTGTTCAAGCGTCTGGTTTTCTTTAATAAACTCTCCATAACATCCCTCCATATTATTATTAATGTATGACATAAACAATTCTGAATATTCACCATTTATTTATAACATACTATATCCAAAGGGAAATGTACAGCCATTTTTTTGATTTTTTTAAATATTTCTACTATAACCACATTCCTTACTTAAGCATCTAATTACAGCCTTATTTTTAAATCTCTTAATGACCATAGGTCTCTCGCACTGCGGACATTTTTCTTCAACCGGCTCGTCCCACGATACAAAATCACAGACAGGGTACTTGTCACACCCATAAAACACTCTACCTTTCTTGGACCTTTTCTTAACGATTTCTCCACCGCATATAGGACATTTCACGTTGATTTTTTCAACTATGGGTAGTGTGTTTCTGCAATCAGGATAGCCTGGGCAGGCAAGAAACTTCCCAAATCTTCCGTTCTTGATCACCATATTCCTGCCGCACTTTTCACAGATGACGTCACTGACTTCATCCTTGATTTCAATTTTATCAATTTCTTTCTCTGCAACTGACAGTTCTTTGCTGAACTCTGAATAAAACTCACTGACGACCTTTTTCCACTCTACTTCTCCTGAAGCTATTTCATCGAGATGTTCCTCCAGTCCAGCAGTAAACTCCTTATCCATAACGTGGGAAAAATACTCCGACAAAAGATCGTTGACAAGGGTCCCCAGTTCAGTAGGATAGAAATATTTCTTTTCTAAACTAACGTAACCTCTTGAAAGTATTGTAGCTATTGTTGGCGCATAGGTGCTTGGCCTTCCTATTCCAAGATCTTCCATGGTCTTGATTAATGTAGCTTCAGTATATCTTGATGGAGGTTGAGTAAAGTTTTGCTTTTTATCAAGCTTAATCAACGAAAGAAGGTCATTCTCGACGAGCTCAGGGAGCTTCATATCCTGTATTTCCTCATCTACAGTTGAATATACTTTAAGAAACCCTGGAAATACAAGCTTCGATCCATTAGATTTAAGGACATAGTCTCCATTTTGAATAGATACACTAACTGAATCATAAATTGCTTCCTTCATCTGAGAACCAATAAATCTATTCCATATCATTTTATATAGTTTCAGCTGCTCTTTTGTAAGATTATCCTCAATTTCATCTGGAGTCAAGCCTGGGTATGAAGGTCTAATGCCTTCGTGGGCATCCTGTGTCTCTTTTCTGGATTTGTTTGAATAGCTCTTCCCACCGTTGGAATATTCTGCTCCAAAAGTATTCGTTATATAATCTTTGGCAGCACTCATTGCCTCACTAGAGACTCTTGTAGAATCGGTCCTCATATAGGTTATAAGCCCGGTGACACCTTCTGTCTTCAGGTCTATCCCCTCGTATAGCTGCTGAGCGATCATCATAGTCTTTTTGGTCGTGAAACCAAGTTTTTTAGAAGCATCCTGCTGCAGTGTACTTGTAGTGTACGGAGGATAAGGGCTTCTCTTTCTTTGACTCTTCTTGACAGAAGCTACCTTAAATGTTCCCTGGCTTAGAGCAGCAACAATATTATTAGCTTCTTCTTCAGTTTGAATTTCAAGTTTTTTATCCTTGCCACCCTTAACTACTCCATAAAAAGATGCTTCAAACTGTTGGTCGTCCTTCTTGAGATTTGCACTTATTGTCCAGTACTCCTTAGGGATAAACTCTCCAATTTCAGATTCTCGGTCGCAAATCAGTTTTACAGATACTGATTGTACTCTTCCTGCACTCAAACCTTTTTTAATCTTCTTCCACAATAAAGGACTGATTTTATAGCCGACCAACCTATCCAGTATCCTTCTGGCTTGCTGTGCATCAATTAGATTTTTATCAAGAACCCTTGGGGATTTTATTGCCTGTTTTATTCTTTCCTTTGTAATTTCGTTAAATTCAACTCTAAGAGGTGCGTCATGATCCAAGCCTAATATATGTGCCAAATGCCATGAGATAGCTTCACCTTCACGGTCGGGGTCAGTTGCAAGGTACACTTTCTCAGAGGCTTTTGCCTCTTTCTTAAGATCTTTTATCAAAGATCCTTTACCTCTTATATTTATATAGTCGGGTTCAAAGTTGTTATCAATATCCACACCCAGTCTGCTTTTTGGCAGATCTCTAATGTGCCCGACAGAAGCAACTACCTTATATCCTCTACCCAAAATCTTGCTGATGGTTTTTGCTTTGGCAGGAGATTCCACTATCACCAAATTTTTCGCCATTGTATGCACCTCCAAGTGAGCAGACTAGCGGAGTGTAAAAGTCCTGCTGCTCAATTCCTTTATAGTTTCCTTCATTTCCAATATCATAAGAGTACCGAGGACGGTGGAGATATCCAAGCCAGTTCTTAATGCTATGATATCACTGTGCAGTGGTCCTTCCTGCAATACCCCAAGTACTTTTTTCTCTGTTTCACTCAATGGTATTTTTTCATGTCCTTTATTAAACATTTTTCTTGAATTGCTTCTTAACACTGGAATCTCCTCGATTATATCCTCAGTTGTAAGAAGAGGTTTGGCACCATCTTTTATAAGCAGGTTAGTGCCGCTGCTGTAAAGACTGTTTATGTTACCAGGTACCGCAAACACGTCCTTTCCTTGGCTTGCCGCATAACTGGCGGTTATGAGTGAACCTGATTTCTCCTGTGCCTCGATTACTGCAATTCCAAGACTCAATCCAGAGATGATCCTGTTCCTCATTGGAAAGTGATACGGTAGCGGCTGAGTCCCTAGTGGAAACTCACTTATTACAGCGCCGTTTGATGAGATTTCTTCATATAGAGTTTTATTTTTCTGAGGATATACCACATCTACCCCACAGCCCAGCACAGCTATGGTCCTGCCCTCAGAATCCAAAGCTGCCCTATGGGCGTATGTATCTATTCCAGAAGCCATACCACTTACTATTGTCACTCCAAGACCTGCCAGATCCCCTGAAATTTTTTCACAAGCCCATTTGCCATAGGATGTCGCCTTTCTGGATCCTACGATACCAATTGCAACAGCATCTTCCTTCTTTAAACTTCCTCTTACATAGAGTATCATAGGTCTATCGTCGATTGATTTTAAAGCCTCCGGATAGTCATCGTCAAAGTCAGTCAGGATTTCAGCGCCTTTAATTCTAACCTTTTTCTCATATTGAGTCAAATCCTTAATTGAATTTTTATCTAGTATTCTGGCTATTTGAAGTTCCGAGAAAATCCCTGATGACCTTAGATCAACATCGCTCATATTGTTAATTTCAGCAATATCTCCAAACCAATTGATGAATGAACAGATTTTGTCACTTGGAATCTGAAGCATATTTAACCAAATTAAAGTAGATCTTCCATCCATATTTTGAATCTACCCCCAATATTTTTTCTCAAGACCCCGGTATCCAATAGCTTCCAATAGATGGTTTTCCTTAATACAATCAGAGGAGTCCAGGTCAGCAATAGTTCGAGCTACCTTAAGAATTCTGTTGTAGGATCTTCCGCTTAACCTATATTTATCAAAAGCCGTTCTCATGATCTCTTCACATGAACTGTCTAGTTTGCAGTACTTTTTAATTTCTTTATTCCCCATATTTGCATTGCAAAATACTTTAATGTCTGTAAATCTTTCAGATTGAAGCTTTCGAGCATTATCAACTGCTTTCTTCATATCAGAAGAAGATCTGGCTTTCATTTCCATATTGAGATCGTCGTATTTGACCGGCATTACCTCTATGTGTAGATCTATCCTATCCAACAATGGATGGCTGATTTTTCCCAAGTATCGATCTATGCTCCCCTGACTGCAGCTACAGCTGTGCAACGGATCACCTAAATATCCGCAAGGGCAAGGGTTCATACTTGCAACGAACATAAATCTTGATGGGTATGATAGTGAAGCATTCACCCTTGATATCTGAACAGACCCATCCTCCAGTGGCTGTCTGAGAACCTCCAGTACATTTTTTTGAAATTCCGGCAGTTCGTCGAAGAACAATACTCCATTATGTGCCAGTGAAACCTCTCCAGGCTTTGGCACCCTTCCACCTCCGATTATTGATACACCTGATGCGGAATGATGAGGAGCCCTAAAAGGCCTTTTCTTTATAAGACCTCCGGAAGTCAGGTAACCAGCAACGCTGTAAATTTTGGTAACTTCTATAGCTTCCTCCAGCTCAAGATCTGGGAGAATTGTTGGAAGTCTTCTTGCTGCCATTGTTTTGCCTGATCCAGGAGGTCCGATTATCAAAAGATTGTGAGCCCCTGCAGCAGAAACCTCCATAGCGCGTTTCAAACCTTCCTGACCTTTAATATCAGCGAAATCTATGCTGTCAGTTTCGACCAGTGAAGCATAACCAGGTTCTTCACTTGTGTAGGGTTTTAGTTCGAGCTCTCCGTTTATGTAACCACAGGCCTCCCAGAGATTTTCGACTGGAATTACCTCCACGTCTCCAATAATTGAACACTCTTCCCTATTTGCATGCGGAACGAGAAATCTTTTAAATCCCAGCTCTCTCATCGATATAACCATCGGCAATGCCCCTTCGATCCTGTTCAATGACCCATCAAGTGACAGCTCACCTATGAAAATGGTGCCTTCATAATCAAATTCCTTTAAAAAAGCAGCAGACCGCAAGATCCCAACTGCGATAGCCAGATCCATCTGCGAGCCATCCTTACGAAGGCTAGCAGGAGCAAGGTTTATTGTTATCCTGCTCAATGGGAACTCATAACCGCTGTTTTTAACTGCAGTCCTTACTCTTTCCTTTGATTCTTTAATTGCAGCATCTGGAAGGCCTACTATATTGAACATGGGCAGCCCTCTGGACAGATCCGCCTCAACCTCTACCAGATGCCCATTCAGGCCTTGTAATACGCAAGTGCTAACTTTGGAATACATTTACATCTCTCCTTTGGCTGTAAGCTATAAGGAAAATGCGTTCTCAAAATGGTTGACTCTTTCTTCCTCCATCGGATAGACTTCGATAACATCATACCTTACCTGCACATCAGACATTCTATTCTTCTGAAGATACATAAGAGATGTGTTTGCAATTTTCTTTTGCTTTCTGGAGTCGACTGATTCGAATGCATAGCCGTAATTGGTACCCAATCTTGTTTTTACTTCTACAAAAACCAGGACGTTTTTGTCGTAGGCTATGATATCGACTTCCCCGATCCTATTCCGATAGTTGGTTTCGAGAATTACATATCCTTTGTCAGTCAAGTACTCAATGGCCAGAGATTCCCCCATTCGGCCAGTATTTATGTGTCTGTTCATTTCTTACCTTCCATTATTTTTGATATGAAGCTTTTTCTATGTAATTCGGCAGGCCCAATCTCAAGTAATGCCTGGATATGCTTTGCAGTACCATAGCCTTTGTTACCTGCTATATCGTATCCTGGATAAGCTTTATCCCAGGAAATACATAGATTGTCTCTGAAAACCTTAGCTACGATAGAGGCCGCTGATATGCCATGTACAATATTGTCGCCATCAATGATCCCTAACTGGGGTATGTCGGTTTGGATCCTCTCAGCATCTATGAGAATATGACTGGGGATTATGTGCTTACCATCCTTATCCACTAAATTATCAAGCGCCAGCTTCATCGCAAGCCTTGTTGCTTCTTTAATATTAACCCGATCAATGACTACAGGTGTTATCCTCCCTAATCCAACTGCAATTGAATCATGAAGGATATAGCTATTTAGCTTTTCTCTTTTAGAAGGGGATAGTTTTTTTGAATCTCTGACGCCGTCTATAGTATACCTTGGAGGCAGTATAATAGCACAGGCAACAACATCTCCGAATAGACATCCCCTGCCCACTTCATCGATACATGCCACGAATCGGTGTCCTTCATCATATAATCTTCTCTCAATTTCAAACACTTATAACACATCCTCAGGCTTTTCCAATGTTATTCTTCCGAGCAAACCTTTTCTGAACTCATCAAGGATCAATCTGGCTGTCTTCTCGTAATCTATGTCCCCGCCTTTTATGATGCATCCCCTTCTAGTCCCAATTGAATCCATTACCTGCAGGATTTCGGCATCCAAAATCGGGACCTGAAATCTCTCCTGCACCAAATGAGGGTGTTCCTTGCATAACTTATCGAGAAGCTTTAAAGCGAGGGTTTCAGTATCTAGGATCTCATCCTTGATTGCTCCTGTGTAAGCTAAATTTAGCCCTACCTCCGGATCCTCGAATTTTGGCCACAGTATTCCCGGTGTATCCAGTAACTCGATGCCTCCCTTGGTTTTGATCCATTGGGTTGTCTTTGTTATTCCGGGTCTATTACCTGTTTTCGCACCTTTTCTCTTTGCGAGACTATTAATCAGCGTTGATTTTCCAACATTAGGGATGCCCAGTATCATCGCTCTAATAGGCTGATTTATAATGCCTTTGGCTGCATTGTTTATTCTCTTCTCTGCCATTATACTTCTTGCGAGATCGACAAGCTGATCCACTCCTTTGCCACTCAGTGAGTTTAACAGCACAGAAGGGATACCCTTATCAGCAAAGAACGACTGCCATAGTCTGTTCCCGTCCGGATTAGAAAGATCAGCCTTATTGAGTATAATTATTCTAGGCTTCCTGCCTACAAGCTCATCTATTATTGGATTCCTGCTGCTGAATGGGATTCTGGCATCCAGAAGTTCAAAAACAATATCAATCATGACAAGACTTTTCTGTATTGATTCCCTGGTTTTCTTCATATGACCTGGATACCAGTTTATGTTCATGTCCATTTTTTACACCTACTTAAATATGAAAATTGGGACTGAAACAGTCCCATTAATAAAATCTCTTCTCTTTGACCTTAGCAGATTTACCCAATCTGTCTCTTAGGTAGTATAGTTTAGCCCTTCTGACTTTACCCTTTCTGACTACGACTATTTTTTCAACTCTTGGTGAATGCATAGGGAAAGTTCTTTCAACTCCAACTCCGTAGGAAATTCTTCTTACAGTAAAGGTCTTTCTTGCACTGCCTCCTTGGATTTTGATGACAGTTCCTTCAAAAACCTGAATTCTTTCTCTTGTTCCCTCAACAACCTTGTAGTGAACTTGTACGTTGTCACCTACAGCAAACTCAGGAAGATCATTTCTCAACTGTTCAGCTTCCAGCATTTTGATTATATCCATTATTTAGTATCCTCCCTTCTATCTAAACGTTCTTGCAGCATTTGCAGAGGACCGTTCTTAGTAAACACCTTTTGTATTATAGCATAGCGTCCTGATTTAGACAACTATCTTTTACTCAGCCTATCCAGTAACATCCAGAGCTCGTCCAGATCACCATAGCTTTCTTTTAACCTGCTAACAAGATCTGGTCTCTTAACTATAGTAGTTTTTAATGAACTGAGCTTTCTCCACAATGAAATTTTCTCATGGTCTCCACTCAATAATACTCCTGGGACCTTCATACCCATAAATACTCTGGGACGTGTGTATTGAGGATACTCCAGCAGTCCGTTGTAATGGGATTCAATCTCGTAGGATTCGTCCGAAGCCAACACCCCGGGAAGTAATCTAGCAATTGAGTCTATTAACACCATGGCAGGTATCTCACCACCTGTAAGGACATAATCCCCTATGGATATCTCCTCATCAATAAAACTCTCAATTACCCTGCTGTCTATTCCCTCATAATGTCCTGCCAGCAATATAAGATGATTCTCTGATGAAAGCTCGACCACCTTCTCCTGTGTTAAGGGAACTCCCTGAGGAGACAAGTAAATGATTCTGCTATTTGGACTTCTGACTGACAGTATTGATGAATATATAGGCTCTGGCTTGATAACCATACCCTTGCCTCCGCCATAAGGGTAGTCGTCCACTCTTCCGTGTTTATCTTCAGAGAAATCTCTTATATTTACGGCGGAAATCTCAAGCTTTTTTTCGGATATTGCCCTGCCTACGATGCTATAGTTTTTCAACACATCGAATACTTCAGGAAACAATGTCAAAACATCGATTTTCATTCAATCATTCCTTCTATTGGATCCACCTGAATCCTTTTATCGGCTATACTGACCGACACAATAAACCTCTCAACAGCAGGTATAAGATATTCCATACCATTGCCGCCGTCGATAACATAAACATCGTTAGCTGCTCCCTGAAGAACATCTTTTATAGTTCCAAGTTTTCTTTCAGCCAAGTCATAAACCTCGCACCCAATAAGATCTGATATGAAGTATCTCCCCTCAGGCAATTTGATTCTGTCATCATCTAAAACATAGATAAATTGTCCCTTGAATCGAAGTATTTTATTTATATCCTCCATACCTTTAAGCCTTATAAGGATCATTCCCTTGTGGATCCTTGGATCTTCAGGAAATACCTCTTCCTTGATCTCTCCGATGTAAGCCTTCTTAAGAGAGAAGAACCTATCCGGGTCGTCAGTCAGAGGAAATATCTTAATATCTCCCTTTACGCCGTGAGAATTAGTGATTTTACCAATGACGGTGTATCCCATTTTTTCACCTGTATGGCAAGGCATAACTATTGCAATATTTCAACGACAACTCTTTTGTTGTCTTTGATTGCGGCAGCTTTAACAACAGTTCTTATCGCTTTGGCGATCCTTCCCTGCTTTCCAATTATCTTACCCATGTCCTCAGGTGCAACCTTAAGTTCGATTATTATGGATTGAGAGCCTTCCACTTCATTTACACTGACCATGTCAGGATTGTCTACCAGTGACTTTGCAATAAACTCTACCAATTCACCCATAGTGTGCACCTCCAGGATTATTCTTCAGTTGCTTCCTCTGCCTTATTGTACAATCCACTATCCTTGAAGAGCTTTTCAACTGTCTCAGTAGGTTTTGCACCGTTCTTAAGCCATTTTTCTGCCTTCTCACTGTCAACCTTTATAGTCTTGGGTTCAGTAAGCGGATTGTAGTAACCAATTTCCTCAATGAATCTTCCATCTCTTGGTGATCTTGAATCTGCAACTACGATTCTATAGAAAGGAGTCTTCTTTGCACCCATTCTCTTAAGTCTGATTTTAACTGCCATTAATTTCACCTCCTGTAATTTAATATCTATTTAGAAAAAGGGGAATCCTAATTTCCCTTTCTTCTTCGGACCTTTGCTCATTTCTGAGAATTTTTTCATCATTTTCTTAGTTTCTTTGAATTGCTTTAATAATCTATTCACATCTGATACGGTCGTTCCACTCCCTGCTGCAATTCTCTTTCTCCTGCTGCTGTCGATAACATCCGGATTGTCTCTTTCTTTTTTAGTCATGGACTTTATGATTGCCTCTGTCTTAACCAAATCCTTAGGGTTGAGGTCAAGTCCTTTGAGTGCTTTCGAATTCATTCCCGGGATCATACCCAGAAGCTCATCCAAAGGTCCCATTTTCTTCATTTGCTCCAACTGGTCCAGAAAATCGTCAAAAGTGAACTGAGCAGTCCTCATCTTTTTCTCAAGTTCCATTGCCTTCTTCTCATCGATACCTGCCTGGGCCTTTTCGATCAAGCTTAGTACGTCACCCATACCTAAGATTCTAGAAGCCATTCTGTCAGGGTGGAAAGGTTCAAGTTGATCTGCTTTTTCTCCCATGCCTACGAATTTTATTGGCTTATTTGTTACAGCACGGATTGAAAGTGCTGCACCGCCTCTGGCATCTCCATCAAGCTTTGTAAGCACGACTCCGGTTATTCCAAGTCTTTCATTAAAGCTCTCAGCTACATTTACAGCATCCTGGCCAGTCATAGCATCCAGAACGAGTAATATCTCCTTTGGCTTGACAGCAGCCTTGATGTTAATAATTTCTTCCATCAATTCCTCATCGATGTGAAGCCTTCCGGCAGTATCAACAATTATAACGTCATTCCCATGCTTCTTGCCATGCTCAAGCGCTGCCTTTGCAATGTCAACAGGGTTATGCTTGTCTCCCATTGAGAAAACAGGTACGCTTACTTTTTCACCTACCACTTCAAGCTGCTTGATTGCAGCTGGTCTATAAATATCGCACGCAACAAGCAATGGTCTTTTGCCTTGCTTTTTGAGTAGACCGGCAAGTTTTCCTGTAGTTGTAGTTTTACCAGCTCCCTGGAGACCACACATAAGGATCACAGTAGGAGGAGAAGAAGCAAATTCAAGTTTTTCCTCTTTTTCTCCCATCAGAGCCGTCAATTCGTCATTGACTATCTTGACTACCTGCTGACCAGGAGTAAGGCTCTCCATTACTTCCGCACCAAGTGCCCTTTCTTTTATCCTCTTAATAAAGTCTTTAACTACCTTAAAGTTGACGTCAGCCTCAAGGAGTGCTAATCTGACCTCTCGAAGAGCAGCATCAAGATCCTTTTCATTTATCTTACCCTTGCCCTTGAGCTTACCAAGAGCATTTTGCAGCTTTTCAGATAAACTTTCAAATACCAATTTTTAACCCTCCTGCCATATTTAGGACGATACTCCCTAGAAAAGTATTTTTGAGATCCTTTCCTCTATGCCTATGGCTTTATCCATTATTTCCTTGTTTGCCTCGCATTTCCCAATTTCATAAATTTCAGCAGCGATTTCTCTTATATCACGTATGGTGTCCTGGCTGGAATAAAATTTATCCACAAGACCAAGCTCGTTTTCAAAGGAATTAAGCTTTTCTTCAGAACGCTTTATGGTATCAAAGACGCTTTGTCTGCTGATTCCAAGCTCCTCACCGATCTCTGAAAGTGAAAAATCATTAAGATAGTACAGCTCCATTATCTGGTATTGCTTAACACTGAGCAGTTTACCATAGAAATCAAGCAGTATACCTATTTTGACCAGCTTCTCCATTTTATCACCAACCAAAAGTACTGTCAAGCAAATTCCTTGACAGTACAATTCTATTCTATGCACATTAAGTTGTCAAGCTTTTCCGGGTTATTCAAACATAGCCTCAACGAAAGAGTCTACAGAGAATGGCTGAAGATCTTCAATACTTTCCCCTACACCTATTAGCTTGATTGGGAGTGCGAGTTCTGTTTGAAGTGCAATAGCCACTCCACCTTTAGCAGTACCATCGAGCTTTGTGAGGGCAACTCCAGTAATTTGAGCTACCTCCTTAAACACTTTGGCCTGATTAATTGCATTTTGACCAGTTGTCGCATCCAAAACTAAAAGTACTTCTTTGGTTGCCTCAGGATATTCCCTCTCAATTATCCTGAAAATCTTTCCAAGCTCGTTCATTAAGTTTGATTTATTATGAAGCCTGCCTGCTGTATCACAAATCAGTATATCAGACTTTCGAGCTTTAGCTGCTTGTATACCATCAAAAATAACTGCTGCAGGATCTGAACCCTCTGTATGGGCAACTATTTCAACGCCAGCTCTTTTACTCCATTCCTCTAACTGTTCGATGGCAGCTGCTCTGAATGTGTCACCAGCTGCTATGAGAACCTTCTTGCCGCTCTGCTTGAACCCGTAAGCCAGTTTCCCAATAGTCGTTGTTTTGCCGACTCCATTTACTCCTACCACCAGTAAAACAGACGGATGAGGCTCGAGTTGAAGTTCATTCTCTCGTACAGATTCAACCATCAATTTTTTGATCTCATCCTTTAGTAAGTCCCTAACCTGCTGACTTTCTGTTGCCTTTTCCTCTCTTACTCTTACTTTAAGTCTTTCTATTATTTTAACCGATGGACCTGCTCCTGCATCCGTAGATACCAAAATATCCTCAAGGTCCTCAAAAAGCTCATCCTCAATACCCTTGTAGCCTGTGAAAATGTCTTCGAGTTTATTGCTCATTTCTTTTCTTGTCTTTGAAAGACCTAACTTCAGCTTGTCCAGAAATCCTTGATTCTGAACTTTATCTTCAGTTATATTCTCCTTATCCTTTTTAAACCAATTAAACATCGCAACCTCCTATCCAGCCTCGCTGTAATCTTTAAGTCTAAGTGAAATAAGTCTGCTTACTCCTTCTTCCTCCATAGTTACTCCATAAAGTATATCCGCTATCTCCATTGTTGTTTTTCTGTGGGTTATCAAGACAAATTGGGTATCATCATCAAAGGTTTTAAGATAGTTTGTGTACCTGCTTATATTTGCCTCATCCAGAGCAGCATCTATTTCATCAAGGATGCAGAAAGGCGATGGCTTGGTCTTAAGGATCGCGAACAATAAGGCAACAGCTGTAAGTGATTTTTCACCACCAGACAAAAGCATTAAACTTTGAAGCTTTTTACCGGGAGGTTGTGCCATAATCTCAATTCCTGAGGTAAGGATGTCTTCTCCCTCCTCCAGCTCCAATCTCGCCTTTCCACCATTGAACAAAATGGAGAAGGTTTGCTGAAATTTTTCATTTATCTCGTCAAAGGATTTCTTAAATTGGAGCCTCATTTTCTTTTCCATATCTCTGATAACCAATTGAATATCCTCACGTGCTGAATTCAAGTCATCCAATTGTGTCGTTAGGAACTGGAATCTTTCGACAGAATTCCTGTAGTCTTCTATCGCTCCAATATTCACATTCCCAAGTTCCTTTATCCTTGATCTGAGGTCCTTAATGGAATTTTGTTCCTCCCGCACATTTTCAACCGAAATATTGAAGGCTAAGACTGCATCAATATCCAGATCGTAGTCTGTTTGCATTCTTTCAGTCATTGACTCAATTTGGACGTCAAATCTTGATCTGTCCATATCAAGCTTGTCAATTTCCCTATCCACCTTTGCAAGTCTCTGAGCAAGTATCCTGTTCCTTTCCTGAAGTTCATAAAAGGAATCCATTAACTTATCTTTAGATTGAAGTAGTTGCTTTAGCTCTCCAGCTTCCTTGATTTCCTCTTCCTGACTGTTGGATATAATAAGCCTCAGGTTTTCTATCTCGTTTCGGTTCTCTATGATCTGGTTTTCTATGGCACGCAGTTCATTTTTCTTGCTTTCCAGTGAAATCCTCGTATCTTTTTCGTTTATATCAAATTGACTTATTTGTAAATCTAAAGTAGAGGACTTATTACCAAGAATGTTGATATTAAGTCTCATATCAGTGATTTCATTATTTAATTTTTCCAAATCGCTACGAAGTTCAATCAGATTTTCTTCATTGGCCTTCGAAATATTTATCTTATTCTCTAGGGACAGAGAAGTCTCTGATAGTTCTTTATTTAATCTGTTCGAACTATCTTTTAGATGACTCAACTCATCCTCTAGTTCCTTAAACTCGGTTGATTTCTTATTCAATTCAGCATTGAGACGTTCAATATCAAGTTCAGTCAAATTGAAACGTCTCTCACAATCCAGTATTTCGCTATACTGGTTCTTATTCTTCTCTTGAATTTCGTTTATTTTGTTGTTAAGGTGTTTTATACCTCTATTCTCGGATTCAAGGGTTTTCCTTAAAGATGACAATTCAAGAATCAAATTAGCAGTTTCGATCTTGATGGCCTCTATTGCTTGTTTTCTGCTAAGAATCGACGTTGCTCTTGAATTGGTGCTCCCTCCTGTCAGACTCCCGCCTGGATTTATTACATCCCCATCTAAAGTTACTATCTTGTTCTTATAAGAGAATCTCTTGGAGTATTCAATTGCGCTATCAATACAGTCGAATATCAAGGTCCTGCCTAGGAGTTGAATGAATATTTCATTTAATTGACTGTCGCAATCGATTAAGCTGCTTGCGACACCTATATATCCATTAGATGATAAGATGTTGTTGTCAACAACTAACCTGCTTCCCTTTATAGAGCTTACAGGCATGAATGTTGCTCTCCCCTTATTAGAATTCTTCAAGTAGCTAATAAATCTTTTAGCAGTATCTTCATTACTTACCACGATGTTTTGTAAATTGCTCCCTAATGCGATCTCAATTGCTTTCAGATATCGCTCCTCAACATTAAACAAATCTGCTACCAATCCCAAATAGCCATTAGCAAATTCTTTATCTTCATTTGCCTTAATTGCTATAGCCTTAACACTTCCGTAATAACCCTCGAAATCTTTTTCCATAGCCTCATATAGCTTTAAGGTAGCAGTAAGGTTGTTTAGAGTCTTATCCTTATCGAGAATATTCTCCTCTAAAACACTTGCTGACTTACTCTGTGCGGTAAGCTCTTTCTCTTCCCTGGCAAGTAGGTCCAACCCGTACCTCAATTTTTGTCTGGACCCCTCAAGCTCACGTCCAAGTCTAATTTTCGATTCGACTTTATCATTGATATCGCTTTGGATAATACCAATCTCTTCCTGGAGCTGAGTCATCCTCCTTTTGATATTCTCAGTAAATGATATTGTAGTTCCAGACTCGCTTTTAAGTGAAAATATTCGTGACTGGTGATCCATTATTTCATTGCGTAAAGCAAAGGATACAGAATCCAGCCTCTCAATTTCCTTAGTTAACTCAGATTTTTTGCTCTCAGATTCATTCCATGCATCCTTAAGTTGATTCATCTGCTTCTGTAGGTTTAATAGCTCTATTCTCGATGTTTCGAGGTAACTTCCACCATCTAAAAAAGATGTTTCCAGATCATAGATTTCGCGATTATACCTGTCAATTTCCTTTTGTAGATATGTTTCCTTCTCCTGAAGCAGCTTGATGTTGTTCTTAATGCTTTCATTTCGCTGAAAGCTCTCAAGTTTCAGTGCCCTTCTATCCTCTATTGCTTTTTCTGCATTATCAAGATTCTCCTTTATGTTACCAAACGAAGCTGCAATGGATTCTATTTCGTTTTCCAGGAGATTCTTTTCTTCAATAAGCTCAGATTCCTTTATATCCAGTTTTTCAAATGAAGACCTTATTCTTTTTATCTCCCTTGAAGTCATGGCAACGTCAAGATCTCGGAGTTGGCTGAATAATCGTTGAAATTCACTTGCTTTCTCGGCTTCCTCTTTAAGCTGCTCTTTTTGATTTTTTATCTCGTGGAGAAGATCTCCAATTCTGGTAAGATTGACTTCTGTTTTCTCCAATTTTCTCAGCGCTTCCTGTTTCCTGGTTTTGAACTTGATTATACCAGCAGCTTCCTCAAAGATATTTCTTCTATCTTCTGGCTTATTGGACAATATTTCGTCAATCTTCCCCTGGCCAATGATTGAATAGCCTTCCTTGCCTACGCCTGTATCCATAAAAAGCTCCCGGACATCCTTAAGGCGACAGGCATTTTTGTTTATATAGTACTCACTCTCTCCGGACCTGAACATCCTTCGTGTAACCGCAACTTCCCCATACTCTACTGGGATCTTCCCGGAGCTATTATCGAAGGTAATAGTTACCTCAGAGAATCCAAGTGCTCTTCGTTTCTCAGTCCCTGAAAAAATAACATCCTCCATTTTGATACCTCTTAAGCTCTTGACGCTTTGCTCTCCAAGAACCCATCTAATAGCATCAGCAATATTGCTCTTCCCGCTTCCATTTGGGCCTACGATCGCGGTCACCTTGCTGTTAAACTCGACTTCAGTTTTTTCTGCAAAGGATTTAAATCCCTGGATATTAACTTTCTTCAGATACAAATCCAACACCTCATTCCTCTTTGGAGGATATAGTTCAAACAATAAGGTCTCCTAGTGGAAACCTTATCCTATGTTGCCGGCTGCTTTAATCTTTAATGCTTTCAAATCTATCTCTTTGATAAATCCATCAGTTTCCAATCTTATTATATTATCAGGTAAATCTTCCTCGATAATTTTTAATCTGGTTGTATTTAAAAGCTTAGCAATAGAATCTTTATTAGCGCCTTTTTGACCGGATACTATAGAGCTATACCCTATTGGACAAAATATTGTCCAATTCTTACCTGAAGGAAGCTTGCCTGTATCAACCGTTTTAGTCAGTAGCTTATATAAAACTCTGGATTCAACCAGTTGTCGGATCGAGGGGTGGAAAGGTCCCCCGATTACATCCTTTCCGGCCTGGATATTGTCAGTAGGCTGCAGACCAATCCTTATAACTTTAGTATCAGATGCTTCAGCAAGTATAAGGATATCGCATGCAGTTTCTACAGCCTCCTCTAAGCTTTGAGGGTTATATAAACCTTCTAAATACATTTTTTCAAGACTGGTCCCTTTTATTACTAGAGTTGGGTAAATCCTTATAAAGTCGGGCTTAAGGGCTATTATCTTCTTAGCACTCTCAAGACTTTTTTTATAGGAATCTCCAGGTAATCCAGTCATCAGCTGTAATCCCAGGTTAAATCCCATATCTTTGATCATCCTTGATGATATAAAGACATCTTCATTGGAATGACCTCTTTCGCTCAGTTTCAGGACAACAGGGTCCATGGATTGCACACCAAGCTCGATAGTATCTACGAGATTTTCTTTAAGCATAGAAAGGATATCAATATCTATCGCATCAGGTCGTGTGGATAGCCTAATCCCATTGATTTTTCCTTCTTCTTTATACCTCCTAGGTATTCCAAGAAGTCTCTTCTGAGTTTCAAAGTCGATGGCAGTGAAGCTGCCCCCATAGAATGCCACTTCGATAAAAGAGTTCTCTTTAAATGTAGCCAGATATCCGTCAATTGTAGTCTTGACCTGTGATTCTGTAACATCCGTTTCCAGACCGGTAATTTTATTTTGATTACAGAAGACACAGTCATGGGGACATCCATAGTGAGGTACAAATACCGGTATTATGTAGTGTCTAGTCATAATCTTCACCCATCAGGATAAGGGCTTCTTTCGCAGACAACTGTTCAGCTTCCTTTTTGTTTCTTCCAAATCCTGAGCCAATAACGTCAGACCCAAGAAATACGTCAACATAAAATATTTTATTGTGATCTGGCCCTTCCTCCCTAACTACTGCATAGCTTAGCTTCTCTTTAGTTATTTTTTGGAGTTTCTCCTGGAGCTGTGTCTTATAATCGATAAATAAATTTCCTTTTGCTACAGCTCTTACGATATCAGTTTCAAACCTTGAAACCAAGAATCTCTTTGCTGTATCGTAGTCACTGTCAAGAAATACCGCTCCTGCAATGGCTTCACTAGCATCAGCCAGTATTGAATCTCTAGTTCGTCCACCAGTGGCTTCTTCTCCCTTCCCAAGTAGAAGGAATTCTCCTAATTTAATTTTTCTTGCAGCTAAAGCCAAGGAAGATTCACATACAACCTTGGCTCTAATTTTAGTCAGCTCTCCCTCCGGATAGAATGGATATTTATTATATAGATATTCACTTACGACGAGATTGATTACAGTATCACCTAAGAATTCAAGCCTTTGATTGCTTTTACTGGGGTGGAGGCCGTTTTCATTGGCATAAGAACTATGAGTCAATGCAGTTTCCAATAGTTCGATATCCTTGAAACCATATTCCAGATTTTCCTGCAATTTATTAAGCCTTGAAGACAACGTTCCATCCATACCCCATCACCTCATCGATTACTGTATGTTTCTTTTTATATATTCCTTTGCATCACCAACAGTTTTTATATTTTCAACTTCCTCATCCTCAACCTCTAAGCCAAACTCATCCTCAAGTGCCATGATAAGTTCTACAAGATCCAGTGAGTCAGCATTCAGATCATCCTTGAAAGAAGTCTCAAGTGAAATGCTATCTTTATCTACATTAAACTGTTCAGCTATTAATTTTATTATTCTCTCTGTCAGCATTATTTTCCTCCATTTTTTTAATATTGTTTTCTATAAGTGTAATAACATCATTTTCAATAAACTTTTTCAACTGTCCAATGCCGTTCATGAAAGCATACCAGTCAGAGCTGCCATGAGCCTTTACCACAGGCATTTTAGTACCTAACAATGGTGCTCCTCCGTACTCTCTGTAGTCAAGTCTCTTTTTCATTTCCTTGAGTTGATTCCGTAAAAGAAGCGCACCCAGCTTTGATTTGGTATCAGCAGTAAAGGATTCCTTCAACAATTGAAAAATTGAAGAGGCCATTCCTTCCGTAAGCTTCAATGCGATATTACCCACAAACCCGTCACAAACCATGACATCCGCTATGCCATAGGGCATATCTCTGCCTTCAATATTTCCAATAAAGTTCAGTTCAGTATTCTGAAGAAGATTATATGTCTCCTTGGTCAGTTGATTTCCCTTGGAGCTTTCTGTGCCTACATTTATCAAGCCAACTTTAGGGTTTGTGACCAAAAGTACTTGCTCCATATATGCTGAACCCATAATTGCAAATTGCTTCAGGTACTCTGGTTTTGAATCAACATTTGCCCCAGCATCAACAAGGATAGATACTCCATTCAGAGTTGGATAAAGCGTTGTAAGAGCAGCCCTGTCTATTCCTTCGATCCTTTTGACAATAAATAAACCTCCTGCTAGTAAAGCTCCAGTATTACCTGCAGATATGAATCCATCTCCCTCACCATCCGCAAGTGCCTTCAAACCTACAACCATTGAACTGTTCTTTTTTTTTCGAATAGCTATTGCAGGATCCTCATCATTAGTTATTATATCAGGAGCATTAAGGATTTCTATGCTGCCAGCCGGATATTCATACTTCTCCAATTCCTTGATAAGTGTCTCTGCTGGTCCTGTCAATGTTATACTTATGCCATATTTTGATACAGCTTCCACAGAAGCCTTTGCAGTTGATATAGGAGCGTGATCTCCTCCCATTCCATCTACTATAATCCTCATAACACCCTCCACTGTTTAGAAGTAGAAATCATAGATACATTTTAGCACATAAAAAAAAGATAGTGAAGCTAATCACTATCTTTTACTTCTTACTCGACTACAATAACTTCTCTGCTCTTGTAATAGCCACAGCTCCTGCAAACTCTATGGGGTTGTTTAGGCTCATGACATTGTGGACATTCAACAACTGTAGTTTTATTTAGTCTATAGGAAGAGGCTCTTCTCTTGTCTCTTCTCTGCTTAGAAGTTTTCCTTTTTGGTACCGCCATCTAAAACACCTCCTTAATCATTTAGCGAAAGTTCCCTTAACTTCTCAAATCTCAAATCTCCGGTATTGCCTCCACAGCCACAGTCGCCATCGTTTAGATTTTTCCCGCACTTTGGACACAAACCTTTGCAGCTTTCACTGCAGATAAATTTCATTGGCAGGGAACTAACTATTTGATTCCAAATAAACTCCTCGAGGTCCAATTGATCATCTTTAAGGCTTAATACCTCGTCAGAATCCTCACCCTCATCAGTGTTCCCTTTTTTTTCAGTCAGTCCTCCTGATGCTTTAAACTCTATGACCTTATTTACGAGCTTCAGACAACGGTCACATTCGGCTTCATAACCATAGTTACCTTCTACATTTATTAAATATTCCCCGTCAACCTTGTAAATATCTATTTTTAAAATAATTGGATATTTTACAGGGTATTCGTATTTGTTTGGCAAAGTACTCTCATCAAGCTCAAAGGAAATTTCGAGAGCCGCTTCGCCACTATGAAGGAAGCCAGATAAATCAACAAGCATCTATGTCACCTCTTAGACTAACACTACTATTATATATACGTCAAATGGCTTTGTCAACAATTATCTACTGCTCACCAGCTCAAGTGTATCTCTTGCAATCATTAGCTCTTCATTTGTTGGAATGACCATTATAGTAGCACTTGCAAGGTTTCTGCTGACAATTGCTTCCTGACCTCTTGTGTTGTTTAACTCTTTATCGATCATGATATTCATACACTCAAGGCCTTCGCAAACCATTTCTCTTATCAGACCTGAATTTTCGCCGATTCCAGCAGTGAATACAAGAACATCTATCCTGCACATTTGTGCTGCATATGCAGCTATGTACTTGGTAACCCTGTTGGTAAATACTTTCAATGCCAGTTCAGCTCTTTTATTGCCTTCCTCAGCTGCGATCTCAAGATCTCTGAAGTCACTGCTGATACCAGATATTCCTAAAACACCGGACTTCTTGTTGAGCATATCATTTACTTCCTCAAATGACAGTCCTTCCTTATCCATTATAAATGGTATGATCGCAGGGTCAATATCTCCTGATCTTGTTCCCATTGCTAACCCTTCAAGAGGTGTGAATCCCATTGAAGTGTCAATTGATTTTCCTCCCTGAACTGCAGTTACACTTGAACCGTTTCCAAGATGACATGTGACTATATTTAGATCCTTTATGTCCTTTCCAAGAATCTCTGCTGCTCTCATAGAAACATATTTGTGCGAAGTTCCGTGGAAACCATATCTTCTGATCTTGTATTTTTCATAGTATTCGTATGGGATCGCATAAATGTAATTTTCAGCTGGTATAGTTTGATGGAATGCAGTATCAAAAACTCCTACCATTGGTACGCTGGGCATAAGTTCTTTGCAAGCCTCTATACCCATTATGTTTGGTGGATTGTGAAGAGGTGCCAACTCGATATTTCTGTTCAAAGCATCCATGACGGCATCATCAATAATCACAGATGATGCGAAATCTTCTCCGCCATGAACCACTCTGTGTCCAACAGCACTGATTTCATCCATTGACACTACAGCGCCATGATTCTTGTCAACTATTGCTGCAAGAACAAGCTCGAGAGCTCTCTTGTGATCCTTCATAGGTTCTTCGATGGTTACTCTTTCCTTGCCTGTAGTATCATGCTTTATCCTGGACCCCTCTATACCTATCCTTTCAACAAGACCTTTAGCAAGTACTTCTTCTCCGTTCATATCTATCAATTGATACTTTAAAGAAGAGCTGCCACAATTGATTACTAAAATTTTCATCTGGTGACCTCCTTAGGTTTTTTCTATATCAATATTATATTATATCTGTTAAAAAATCAACAGATTAAATGGTAGTTAGGTAAAACTGAATCTCATAATACTCTGTTTGCTTAAGGAATTTTTTGATGGTATCATATTTACATAAGATACTCAGGAGGTAAGTATGAGAACTGTAGGACTAATAACCGAATACAATCCTTTTCATATGGGTCATAGACTTCACCTTATGGAGTCTCTCAGACTTAGCGAGGCAGAAAGATCCGTTTGTATTATGAGTGGTTCCTTCGTACAAAGAGGCGAACCTGCAATAGTCGATAAATGGACAAGGGCCAGAATGGCTATTGATTCCGGTGTTGATTTAGTGCTGGAGCTGCCTTTTGTGTTTTCAACTCAATCAGCTGAAATTTTTTCATATGGTGCAGTCAGACTTCTTGATGCTACTAAATCGGTGAGCCATTTGGCATTTGGAAGCGAAGAAGGGAAAGTAGACATTCTGGAACCAATTGCAAAATTGTTAGTTACAGAATCTGAAGACTTCTCAACCATATTAAAGAAAAATCTTTCATCTGGTTTATCCTTCTCTTCAGCAAGAAGCCTTGCTGTATCAGAAATCCTAGGTAAAATGGGTCATGATCAAAAGCTCATAGAGGAAACCATTTCCAAACCAAACAATATACTTGGGATCGAGTATCTGAAAGCATTGATAAGGCTGAAATCATCCATAAGACCAGTTACTTTTATGAGAAAAGGCCATGGCTATAAGGATACTTCAACAAATTTGGGAATTGCGTCTGCAACTGCCATAAGACAGTTGCTTTTAAGTAATGACGTTTCTGGGGTAGAAGATCTCCTTCCGGAAATTAGCTATAGCTTGCTAGTAAAATTCTTCTCAGAGTACAAAACCTTTAACTATTTGGATAACTATTCTGAGACCATAAAATATGTCCTGAGACTAAAGTCAGCTGAAGAGCTTTCTTTATATATGGATATGGAAACAGGACTGGAAAACAGACTTAAAAGGATATCCTCAGAAGTAACAACAGCTGAAAATCTGGTTGAGAGAACTACTACCAAGAGATACCCGGGAACAAGAATCAGGAGACTTCTGGTCCATATACTAACAGATTTAAAAGCAGACTCAATAAAACATGCTTTAACTAGTAAACCTGAGTACATTCGTGTGTTGGCAAGCAACTATAAGGGTTTCGAAATCATAAATGAGATCAAGAAAAACTCAGATTTGAAGATCATAACAAAGTTCTCTGATGCTTACTCCGGTTTATCAGAAACTTCTAAAGTTATGCTTGAAAAAGAGGTTTTAGCCACAGATTTGTACTATCTTGGGCTAAGAGGTTCAGCAAATACCTATGGGATGGATTATCTTGTATCACCATATGTATTAAGGAAATAATAAAGATTCCCGATATTTTTCTTGGTAGCCAACATAAAAAAACAAAGCCATGTATGGCTTTGTCCTTTACTCTCTGACTCTAAGTTCTCTCCGATTCTCATTAAGTACTTGTATTATTTCTTTAAATTGTTCCTGGGTGTCATAAAGAAGTTCATCAGCATATTCAAGAGCCCCATTTCTTATTTCCTCAGAACTAAGCTCTGCTTTGCGAATTATCTCCTCAGCTCTTTCCTTTGCCTGTCTTACAATTTCCTCGTTGTCGACTAGCTCTTCCAGCCTTGTCTCTGCCTCGTTAAGCATAGAACTTGCACTTTTTTGAGCCTCATCAAGTATCCTTTGTCTTTCCTCCTTGATCCATGAAGCTTGCTTTATCTCATCAGGAAGCTTTATCCTTATTTCCTTGATTATATCCAATAGCTCATCACGATTTACCATTACTCTGCTTGTAAGTGGTACTGATGTTCCAGCTTCAACTATGTCTTCTATTTCGTCGATCAGATTAAGTAAATCCATTAACGAGGACCTCCTTTGAATTTTTCTATCAGTGCAGCTTCTACTATTTCAGGTACAAAGCAGGATATTTCACCTTTGAATGAAGCTATCTCCTTTACTACACTTGAGCTTAAGAATGAAACCTTTGATGAAGACACCATGAATATAGTTTCCAGCTGAGGGTAGAGCTTTCTATTCACAAGAGCCATTTGCATCTCATATTCAAAATCTGACACTGCCCTGAGGCCCCTTACAATTGTGCTGCAATTCTTCCGCTTAGCGTATTCTGTCAGCAACCCAGAGAAGGAATCGACCTGGATATTTCCCAAATGCTTGGTAGATTCTTTTATCAGCTCTATTCTCTCTTCCACTGTAAATATGCTATTTTTCTTGTTGTTGTTCAAAACAGAAATTATGACCTCATCAAATTTTTCAGAACATCTCGTAATAATATCCAAATGACCATTGGTCACTGGGTCAAAGCTGCCAGGGTAGATTACCTTCATTACTACACCTCTTCCGGTTTATAATATGTCATCAGCTTGCTTCCATAGCTTCTTTCATCAAATTTTGTGATATCACCATAAGCATCCTTCAGTGTCAGCTTTTTATCATGCTCCACTATGGCCAGACCATTTACCTTTAATAATCCATTATCAGATATTAATTGCAGAACATCGTGAAAAAGATCTACCTGATTGTAAGGAGGGTCAATGTAAATATAATCGAACTTAGTCTCTTTTGCTGCAAATCTTTTAATGGCCACCCTGGCATCAAGAACGATTACCTCACTTTTGTCCAGGAATTTTGTATGCTCCAGGTTTTTCCTAATTGCAGAGATACTTTCGCTACCTCTGTCAACAAAGTATGTAAATGCAGCTCCTCTGCTCAAAAATTCGATGCCGATCCCTCCTGTCCCTGCAAACAGGTCAAGAATAACAGCGTCGGATGAGATTGGTGATATTATATTAAAAAGTGATTCTTTGACCCTATCTTCGGTTGGTCGGACGTCTCTTCCCTTTGGGGCAATAAGTCTATGTCCTTTTTTTTCTCCTGAAATCACTCTCAACTCAACTCACACTTCCTTTAGATTATATTATCACAGTCAATTGCTTATTTAAACCTAATTGAGGATAATTTCCTCCTGAAGTTTTCTGAATATGTCTTCTATATATCCCTTAATTACAGCATTTTCTTCGCTCAGAAGCTCAGGATCCTGACTAATTATCTGAATAGCATCTTCTTGGGCTGTTTTAAGTACATCCATGTCCTTGAACAAATTTGCAGCTTTTAATTGTGGGAGGCCATGCTGCTTTGTTCCGAAGAATTCACCCGGGCCTCGAAGTTCAAGGTCCTTCTCAGATATTTTAAAACCATCAGAGGTAGATTGAAGAATTCTCATCCTTTCACGGGCAGTTGGATTACTACTGTCGTTAATAAGTATGCAATAGGATTTGTACTCTCCTCTTCCTATTCTGCCCCTCAGTTGATGAAGTTGAGCCAACCCAAATCTTTCAGCATTCAGGATCAGCATTATGCTAGCATTTGGAACGTTTACACCAACCTCTATGACAGTTGTGGAAACAAGGATATTCATTTCACCTGTCTTAAATGACCTCATAGATGCATCTTTTTCAGCCTGGCTCATCCTTCCATGTATCAAACCAATGCTGAAATCTGGAAAAATATCAGTAGTTAAACGTTCATAGGTCTTCTCAGCAGATAACAAGTCCAGCTTCTCCTGCTCCTCGATAAGCGGGCAGACAACATATGCCTGTCTACCTTCAATTATTTGTTTTTTTATGAATGAGAATACCCTGTCCTCCATATCAGAGCCAACAGCATAGGTCTCAATCTGTTTCCTGCCTGGTGGCAATTCATCAATGATTGATATATCAAGATCTCCATACAGGATAAGTGCAAGCGTCCTTGGTATCGGTGTGGCAGTCATTATCAGCATGTCAGGCAAATCGCCCTTCCCCGATAGATCTATCCTTTGTTTTACTCCAAACCTGTGCTGCTCGTCAGTAATCGCTAGACCCAAACGTTTAAACTTTACAGAATCCTGGATTAGAGCGTGTGTACCTATGACGATATCTAATTTGCCGTTAGATATCTCATTCAAAATCGATTCCCTTGATTTCAAACTCATGCTGCCCTTTAATAAGCCTATCCTTATGGGCATGGTTTTCAATAAATCTTTTAATGTTTCAAAATGCTGATCAGCCAATATTTCTGTTGGAGCCATCATCGTTGCCTGGTATCCATTTAAAACTGCCAATACCATTGCCGCAGCACTGACAACAGTCTTTCCAGAGCCTACGTCTCCCTGCACCAGTCTATTCATACGCTTATTTGATGTCATGTCACTTATGATTTCCTGAAGTACTCTTATTTGTGCAGCAGTGAGTTTATACGGTAGATCACTTATGAATTTTTTAAGCTCTCTCACATCCTTGAATTTAATACCCTCTAACTCTGCCCCACTCTTATTTTTAAACCATAATAAGCCTATTTGGAGCAATAGAAGCTCCTCGTATGCAAGTGCCTTCCGGGATATTTCCGCATGGCTCAAATCCTTTGGGAAGTGTACCCCAATCAAGGAATCTAATTTAGAGGGTAATTTTCTTTTAAGACTATATGTTGTAGGAACAACTGATTTGATATCGTTATTGATCTCACTTAGAGCTTGAGCTACAATTTTCTTCATTTCATTATTGCTGATCCCATCTGTCAGAGGATAAACAGGCGTAACCGATCCTACGTGGTCAGGACTCCACAGCTTAAAATCAGGATTCTGGATTTGAATCTGGTATCGGTTGGAAGAAAGTTTCCCATATACTATATAAACCTGACCTGGACAGAACGTCTTTTTAAGATAATCCTGATTAAACCAAACCATTACTGCTTCACCAGTACTATCTCTGACGGGTACCTGAAGTATGGATAAACCTCTTCTTGGCCTTGACACAGTTGGGCTCCCTGTAACTTCAAGTACAAAGGTTTGTTTTTCACCAATAACCCCATCTTGAATCTTAATAGTTTTAGTTCGATCTTCATATGCTCTGGGTAGATGAAAAAGTAAGTCCCCTAAAGTCATTATCCCCATTTTTCTTAATATTGACGCCCTTTTTGGACCCACTCCCTTAAGGTATTGTATTTGTGCATCAAATTTGTTCACTATTTCACCTCTCCCGTAAGATGAAGAACCCTGCCTTAAGGCAGGGTTACTCGATTGCAAAAATGTAGTAATACAGCGGCTGGCCCCCGTGAATAACCTCTATGTCCATATCGGGATATGATTCGGTCAGCAAATCTGCCAGCTCATTAGCTGTTTCCTCGCTAATATCTTCGCCATACATTAAAGTTATTATGGACATTTCTTCATCCATTAGCTTATCTATTAGTTTTTTAGATACTTCGTTAATATCGGTACCCGCCGACAAAATATCCTTGTCAGACAGACCGATAATATCTCCTTTGGATATCTCTGTACCGTTAAACTCAGTACCTCTAACTGCAAAGGTAACCTGTCCGGTAATAACATTTTTAATGGCTTCAGACATTATATCCACATTATATTCAGGGTCCTTTTCTGGGTCCATCGCCAGTAATGCTGCAATCCCTTGAGGAATGGTTTTAGTAGGTATTACGATAATACTTCTATCACTAAGAGTTTTTGCTTGCTGGGCTGCCAGTATGATATTACTGTTATTGGGGAGTATTATTACATGATCTCCATTTGTCTTATCAATGGCAGATATAATATCCTCTGTACTCGGGTTCATAGTCTGTCCACCTGATACTAGAACATCCACATTGAGATCCTTAAACAATCTGTCAATACCCTCACCAACAGAGATAGCAACTACCGAATATTTCTGTTTTTCAATCGTCTTTTCAATAGTCTGATCTACTTCAGGATTATCTCTGATCGAGTTTAGCTCGTCTTTCAACAAAACCTCTTCATGCTGGTATCTCATATTGTCTATCTTAATATCACTTAATTCACCTATAAGCAGAGCTTTTTCAAGCACTTGCCCAGGATTGTTGGTGTGGACATGGACTTTGATCAAGCCCTCTCCACCAACTACCAGAAGTGAATCACCAAAAATTGCAAGTTCATCTCTAAAAGACTCAGTGTCACCATTTACGGTATTTATCATAAACTCGGTGCAATACCCGAATTTTATATCGTCAGTTTCAATATACTCTCTTCTCTTAGGTGCTTCCTTGACAGGTGGTATTTTATCTATTCGAGGTACTGATAATACTGTCTCTCCTCTCAGAGCTTGCAGAGCACCCGAAAAGATATATATTAGACCTTTTCCTCCGGCATCCACAACTCCCGCCTGCTTAAGAACAGGCAGCATGTCCGGAGTCTTTTTCAAAACATCATTTCCATGTTTAATTACCTCTTCCATTAGATCGGACAAATCCTCGTGGAGATTATATATCTCCATGGCTCTCTCACCGCATTCTCTTGCCACTGTGAGAATAGTACCCTCAGTGGGCTTCATAACTGCTTTATAGGCAGTATCGGCAGCTTTTTTTAATGCCTCTGCCATTATCTTTGAATCAATCTTTTCATTGTCACCTATACCGCTAGCTAAACCTCTGAACAATTGAGACAAAATAACACCAGAATTACCTCTTGCACCCATTAGTGAACCCTGACTGGCAGCCAAAGCAACCTTGGATGCATTATTCTCATCTACTTGTAACCCCTGCTTTAGAGCAGATTTAATTGTTAAAAGCATATTGGTTCCAGTGTCTCCATCCGGCACTGGAAAGACATTCAGGGAGTTAACCTCTTCCTTATTTTCTTCCAGCATCAGAGCTGCGCTTTCCAGTATGATCTTTAGCAAATTGCCATCTATTGATGTTGTTTTCAAGTGTTGTACCTCCCCAATTACTTATCTATTCGTATGCCTTGAACGTATACATTTACCTTGTCTACTTTAAGGCCGGTAAAGTTTTCGATGTTGAATTTTACTTTGTCTATGATATTTTTGCATACGACAGATATTTTTATCCCATATTCCAGGATAACATACATATCAACTGTTACAAGATTGTCCCGAATATATACCTTAATTCCTTTTGTTAGGGACTCAGTCTTAAGCAGCTCAAAAAAACCATCCTTTGCATTCTTTGCAGCCATTCCAACGATGCCATAGCTCTCCATTGCAGACATTCCGGCCAGTGAGGCGAATACACTGTCATCTATGATCAAGCTGCCAAATTCCGACTTGGTTCTTACAGGCATTTTCATCCCCTCCAATGATAATAGTTGCTATCCACATTATTTTACAATATAATAATACAAAGTTCAACTAATTAAGCAATTGAGTGTCAAAATTGAGTTGCAATTCTATATCCAGATGTGTTAAAATGTAATATGTTGCAGAGAAATGATTATTATTATTCAATATTCTCTATGGGTGTTAAGGAGGTGTTTTCATGGCTAGGATATGTGAGGTTTGTGGGAAAAGCAAAGCATTCGGAAATAAGGTAACCTTCTCAAATAAAAAGAGTTCAAGGTCCTGGGCTCCAAACATAAGAAGAGTTAAGGCAGTCGTTAATGGTTCAACAAAGAGAATCAATGTCTGCACAAGATGTCTTAGATCAGGTTATGTTCAAAGAGCAATCTAGTTTGAGTAAAAAAGAATGAAAAGCTTACACTGCGATATTGCAATGTAAGCTTTTTTTATTTAGTCATGTGCTTTAATAATAAGAGCTTCACCTTTATGGCAGATTACAGTCCCTTCGTTCTTCATTATATAATTGCTTACTCCTAGGCTGCTTCCCATAATCAGGCATTTATGATCAAGAGGATAATAAAAACCCTTGAGGCTGATTTCTGCTCCAATATCCGAAATAGGCAGAACTGAGATATAACTTCCCTCGTCCTTCATGCTCACGGTATTTTCTCCTCTAATATATGTTACGCTATTATGCTCATCCATAATGGTACCATGTAATCCCAGATCGTACATATACCTCAGGCTAAATATATTGGACAGAGTATGGTCAAGCCTAGAGCCAGTACCTGCCAAGATAGTAATATCATCCACATTCAATCCATTAAGAACATCGATAGCCAGCTCGGTATCAGTCTTGTCTTTTTCTACAGGATGACGAACTATATTGGTGATACTTGTATCTATATTAGCAAGCAATGACTTGTCTACCGAATCAAAGTCCCCGACAAGATAGTCAGGTTTTATATCTATTGCATTAAGATACTTTAATCCACTGTCAGCAGCAACCACAATATCATAATCCGGGATTATCTCTTTTAATTTTTCAATACTGATGCAATTCCCACCACCTATTATTACACCTTTCATATAATCAACCTACCTTAGTAACTTTTGGATCGGTTTCCAAATGATCATTAGTACGATGATAGATATCAGCAATTCAGGTACTAGATACGATGCATTGTACACCATAGAGTATATCCAGGGATTTTGATCACCAGCGTACTCTGCGAAATATACTACTCCTGATAACACATGTGACAGCATCCTTCCAATTATTGCTATTGCAACGCCTAGAACTAAAGCCGGAAACTTGATTTGTGTTTTGTCTCTACTCATGAAATATACCAGTCCAGCAAGACCAAGTGCACCATAAGCCAGGGGATAATCAAGCAAGAATTGTACCGGATGAACGAAATAAGGCTTTAATACGAAGTCCAACAGCCCATAAGATGCTCCTACAGCCAATCCTGGTAAAATTCCCCATCTCATCGAGAACAACAGAATGGGTATCATGCTTCCTGCAGTTACACTGCCTCCATTTGGTGCCTGATAAATCTTAACGTAGCTTAATAATGCAGCTAGCGCTATCATCATACCACCTTCTGCCAGCATTAAGGTTTTGCTTCTTTTTTTGTCCACTTTCATCCTCCCTTTCTGCAACAGCAAAAGAGTTATAAAAAAACTCATCACTTGGAGTGATGAGTATATTTTTTATATACACTTCCCTCCGCTAGAATTACCTAGTTCAGGTCATAAGGGTCGGGATTTCTCCACTCTCAGCTAACGCTCCCCCAGTGCTGTTGATATTTATTTATTTGCACTTCCATTATACCACTCTTTCTGAAAATTTCAATCAGTCAATTATCAAATCAGTTCCTTGAATAGCTTTGTCCTTTGTTCAGGGTCGCCGTAAGAGAATATATCTGATCCAACAACAAGCAAATCTGCTCCAGCCTGCATTACAAGCCTTGCATTATCCAACTTAATGCCACCATCAACCTCCAATATGATATTTCTGCCAGAATCATCAATAAGCTTCCTGACCTTCTTTATTTTATCAGTTACAGAATTGATGTAGCTTTGTCCACCAAATCCAGGATTTACAGACATCAGTAGTATGAGATCAATGTCGTCCATAATGTAATCCAGGATTTGAAGAGGTGTCGCAGGATTTAACGATACGCCCGCTTTTAAGCCAGAATTCCGAATTTGCTGCAGCGTTCGATGCAAGTGAACGGTGGCTTCTGCATGAACAGTGATAATATCAGAGCCCGCATTGACATAATCGTCGATAAACCTCTCGGGTCTGTCTACCATAAGGTGTACATCAAAAGGCAGCTTGGTTGTCACTCTAAGCTTCGAAATTACAGGTGCCCCAAAAGTAATGTTGGGAACATAAATTCCATCCATAACATCAAGATGGATATAATCAGCTCCACCCTTCTCGACGCTCTTTATCTCGTCTCCTAGCCTTGAAAAATCAGCTGATAGTATAGATGGTGCAATCAAAGGCATATCAGTATTTCCTCCTCTTTCTTAGTTCGTCCAGTATAGCAAGGTAATTTCTGTATCTATCTTCTCCAATTAATCTCTTAGACACTGCTTCCTTAACACCGCATCCAGGCTCGCTGTCGTGAAGACAGCTTAAAAATTTGCAGTCTGCAGCAAATTTTCCGAATTCTCTGTAATAATCACGAAGATCCTCCGGTTTTTCTACAAAATCCAGGGACAATGAGCTGAAGCCGGGAGTATCTAAAACATAGGAATCATTGCCAAGAGACAGTAGTTCAACATGTCTTGTGGTATGTCGGCCTCTTGCAGTTTTTCTGCTGATTTGACTTGTCTGAAGCCTAAAAGATGGATCAATAGCATTTAAGAGGGATGATTTTCCAGAGCCCGAGGCACCTGCAAACACGCTTGTATGACCATGAAGGTACTCCTTTAACAAATCCACCCCATCACCTGACTTAGTGCTGGTCAATATGGATACAAATCCTGCGTCTTCATATATTGCCTTTAGGTCACACGCCCTTTCAAAATCAACATCGCTTTTATTTATGCAAAATAAAATATTCAAATCCTGTTCCTCTGCCATAATTACCATCTTGTCAACCAGCCAAAGATTAGGTTCAGGATCTCTTGTGCTTAAAACTATTATCGCCTGATCCACATTTGCTACAGGAGGCCTGAGAAGCTCTGATTTTCTCTTTAATATCTCTTCGATGTATCCTGTGCCAGAGTCGCTGTCTATCCTTATTTTTACTCTATCGCCGACCAAAGGTTTTAGGTTTTGCTCTCTAAAAAGCCCCCTTGCCCTGCATTCAATAATTTCATCATTAGAAATTACATAGTAAAAACCACCTATACCTTTGATGATCCTACCCTCTCTCATGATTAGGACTCTTTTACTCTTGTATATTGATAAATATCGTCATAATATACATCAAATTCGGCACCAGGAGTCCCGGAAACAGTCACTTGGAATGCCCCATCCTCCTGCTTGTGGATGGCCGAATAAACCATTGTCGTGATTCCATCCTGTCTTCTATATATAACTACATTGGTTTCATTCTTGTCCTCAAAAGGTCTTAGAACAAATGAAAAGCTTGTCTCTTCCTGAACTGGAGGTGAAGTTGGATCCTCTGGATTTTCAGCAGGATCAGGAATTGTCGTATCTGGACCTGAGCTGACATATAAGTCAACAGCAGTGTTTGTCTCAAGAGGAGTTCCCGGCTCATATGACTGCCAATAAACCTCATTCGCAGGCACTGTATTATTAGCTTCGTATTTGACCTCTCCTACTTCAAGTCCAAGTCCGACTATTTCATTCATTGCTTGACTAATACTAAACCCTTTAAGCTGGATCATAATGACCTCTGTAGTCTCCTGACCTTTGCTTACTACTACTCCTATCCTTGTATTTGGTTCGACCTCTGTCCAAGCTTCAATTTCTTGACTTATAACTACATCCAAAGGTATATCCTCTGAAAATTCGTAGGAAACATCGATCCTCAAATTTGCCTTATTAACAAGTTCCTCGGCTTCAATCAAGGTTCGGTTCATTAGAAGTGGAACAGCTACAAGATTAGTTCCGCTGCTAATGGTGACTCCAACTGGATATCCAGCCTTTATCCGGACACCCTCGTCAACGTTCTGGTCTATGATTACTCCTGCAGGATACTGCGAATTATTGACTCTACTTATCACGTTAAGCTGAAAACCATATTCTACAGCAATTGCCTTTGCCTCATCCTCAGTACTACCCACCAGATTGGGCATAATTGATTCCTGAGACGAACCCAGTGCCTCCTTCAGTCTTGTGTAGCCTGCAAAAATGGATGTTACCAGAATAAATGCAGCAAGAACAGCCGCTGCGATAACCATCATTTTATTCTTCTTTTCCTGCTTTTTTGAACTTCTTCTCGGCTTGAAAGTTTCATTCATCTCCTCAGATATATCGTCAGTATCGATTGCAGGTATAACCCTGGTCATTTCAGTAGTGTCTCCCAATTCTCCTGCAATGTTGAGCATATCAGAACCATTTGATTTTAGTGCTCTCAATAACTCATCAGCGGTTTGATACCTGTCGCTTTGTCTCTTTCTTGAGCACTTCATGACAATATTACTCAAACTGACAGGTATTGCAGGATCCAGTGATATCGGAGGTGTCATTTCTTCCTGGACATGCTTTAATGCTACTCCAATTGGAGTATCTCCATTAAAAGGGACCTTACCAGTCAGCATCTCGTATATTACTATCCCAAGGGAATATATGTCGGATTTTTCATCAGTATACCCACCTCTTGCTTGCTCAGGGGAAAAGTAATGCACTGAGCCAAGAACACTTGAGGTAGTGGTTATAGTTGATGAGGTAACTGCTCTAGCTATTCCGAAGTCAGTTACCTTAACTCTATTGTCCTCGGTTATCATTATGTTGTGTGGCTTGATATCTCTATGGATGATGTGGTTCTTATGGGCATGAGAGATTGCTTCTGCGATTTGAATAGAGTAGTTTAAAGTCTCATCAGTCGACAATTTACCCTTTTCATTGATTATTTCCTTGAGTGTTTTCCCCTTTATATACTCCATAACAATGTAGTGAATCTTGTCATTACCAGACTCTTCAGATCCGACATCGTAAATGTTTAATATATTTGGATGAGAAAGGCTTGCTGCTGCCTGTGACTCTCGTCTGAATTTCCTTATAAAATCATCATCGTTATTGAATTCTTCCTTTAAAACCTTTATAGCAACAAATCTATCAAGTAGATGGCATTTCGCCTTATAGACTATGGCCATACCTCCAGAGCCAATCTTCTCAACTATTTCATATCTGTTTCCCAGTATCTTTCCTATCATCATTTCACCTCTATCAAATTCGTATGGCTATAACCGTGATATTATCGGTTCCGCCATTATCCTTCGCCAGCTCAATTGCCATATGACATGCCTTCTGAAGGTCATCTCTGTCTGCAAAAATACTCAAAAGTTCAATATCTCCAACCATATTAGACAGGCCATCACTGCATAATATTATAATATCATCTTTTGCAGGCTTTATTATAAGGGTATCCACCTCTATATCACTACTAGTGCCTACAGCCCTGGTTATGACATTTCGCTGAGGATGATTGACCGCATCCTGTCTGGTTATTTTACCTTCCCGGATCAATTGGTTGACCAACGAATGATCCTCTGTCAATTGAGCAATACCACCATCTCTGAGTATGTATGCCCTGCTGTCTCCAACGTGACCAATAATAAGCTTGCTTTTAAATACAAAAGCCATAGTGACTGTGGTTCCCATACCAGAACAATCCGGGTCTTCACAGGAACGGTTGAATATGGCTTCATTAGCAATTGAAATCGATCCAACAACTGCATTTTGAGCCTTCACCTCACTGGTCAATGTTTGCTTTACCCGGTCAAGATATGCTGCAATAGAATCTACCGCCATACTACTTGCTAATTCACCTGCTTTGTGTCCGCCCATCCCATCAGCAATAATATATAGCCTTAAAGATGGATCATTCGAAATGAACAAGCTATCCTGATTAGCTGTTCTAACTACTCCAATATCAGATGCCGCACCTACAAACATTTAACCACCTCATCAGTTATTATGTTCAATAAAACTTCTCCTTAATTGTCCGCATGAAGCACTAATATCACTTCCCATTTCTCTGCGGATGGTAGTAGGTATACCAAATTCAAGAAGCTTTCTTTGAAAAGACAATACCCCTTTTTTTTCGGGTCTTCCCTTATTGTATTCCTTAATAGGATTCAATGGAATGAGATTGACGTGGCAAAGCATACCCTTCATTAGTCTTGCCATCTCTCGTGCATCCTCTTCTCTATCATTTTCATTTTCAATCAATGTATATTCAAAGGTTATTCTTCTGCCTGTTTTTTCCGAGTAATATTTTAAAGCCTTGAATAGTTCCTCCAATTTGTATTTTTTTGCTATTGGCATTATCTCTGCTCTTCTCTCATCAAAAGGTGAGTGAAGTGATATTGACAAGGTGATCGGCATATCTTTAGCTGCAAGTTCATATATACCAGGTACAACTCCACAAGTTGAAAGTGTTATATTTCTAAGACTTATGTTTCTGCCTTTATCATGATTGATTATATCAAAAAACCTGTCCACATTGCAAAGGTTGTCAAGGGGCTCACCACTACCCATCAAGACAATATTAGAAATCCTTATTTTCAGGTCTTCCTCTGCCAGATAAAGCTGATTAAGCAGCTCTCCTGCAGTTAGATTTCTTACTAGTCCTTCCTTTGTCGAGGCGCAAAAACTACAACCCATCCTGCAGCCTACTTGAGTCGATATACATAATGAGTACCCATGCTCATATTTCATTACAACACTCTCAATTATGTTGCCGTCATCAAGCAAGTATAGGAACTTAACAGTTGAATCCTGCTCAGAACTGAATTTCTTAAAAATCTTCATACCGGATATAAAATAGTTTCCTTTTAGCTTTCCTCTAAGATCTAAAGGTATCTGCTTTAGCTCGGCTATATCTCTTCCATTATGTTGATGGATAAATCTGAATATCTGCTCAGCTCTATATGCTTTTTCCCCAAGCCCCTCCATTAATACCTTTATCTCATTTATTTTCATTGAGTTTAATTCCATTAAAATCCCTGCTCTCCAAAGTTTAGATAATGTTCATCCTATTCTTACCATCTTAGCCATAAAGAACCCATCCGTACCATGAATATTGGGATAAAGCTCTAAATAACCGCTATCTTGTGTTGCTGATATTTTTACTCCGTTTGCAAGCTCGATTGGCACTAATCGAAAATCAGTACTTTCCCTCAGAAAATTTGTGATAACATCAAGATTTTCTTGTCGATTGATAGTACACGTGCTATAAACAAGTGTCCCTCCTGGCTTAATATAATTTGAGGCCGTCTTAAGGATAATTGTCTGGAGTCTTGAAAGCTCTATTAGCTCCTCACTAGTACGCGTCCACTTGATATCCGGTTTTCTTCTTATTAGACCGAGTCCGGAGCATGGTGCATCAACCAGACAGTAATCTACTTTGTATTTTAACTTGTCATCGGGTTCTTTGGCATCCCATATTTCCGATTTTATAGATTTTATCCCCAATCGCAAGGACAGTTCCTCGATAAGCTTCAGCTTATGAGGATAAATATCCCTTGCTATGATCGTTCCTTTATCGCCGATCCACTGGGCAATATGAGTTGCCTTACCACCTGGAGCACTGCATACATCCAAAATTAATGAGTCTTTTTGAGCATTCAGTACTTCTGTAACCAGCATACTTGCTTCATCCTGGATCGTAAAAAGACCGTCAGTATACGCACTCAGTCTTGTCATGGACCTGGGATTTTTTATGATTATACAGTCTTTGGAATATTTCCCAGGCTCTGTTTCATATCCCTCGGCTTCAAGTATAGATATTAGGTCAGTGGAATCGATTTTCAGAGTATTGTTTCTTATTGTGAATGGTGGAACAGAATTATTGGCCTTTAACAGGTCCTTTGTAAATTCCAGCCCATACTGTGTCCTCCATAAAGCTACTAAATAATCGGGATGAGAATATCTTATCCCAAGTTCACATTCTTGAGACATATACTCTTCACTTTTGAAATAAGCTTTCTTCGAGGAAACCCCTCTAAGAAGACCATTCACAAATCCTGTAGTCCCTCTATGACCATATTTCTTGGCAAGATTCACAGCTTCATTAACTATAGCACTCTCAGGTACGGTATCCATAAACAAGAGCTGATATATAGCTGTTCTTAGAATAATGAGAATGATTGGATGTATTTTTCTGATCTTAACACTGGATGATTCTTTGACTATTTCGTCTATCAACCTCTGATTCTCCAGAACACCGTAAACTAATTCCCTGATAAAGCCTGAATCCTTTCTTTCACTTTTATCTTCTAAAGCTTTTTTAACGGCAAGGGTCGAATAAGCACCTTCGTTCTGGATTCTATTTAATATTTTTATTGCAAGCTCTCTTCCTGATTCCATATCGACGCCTCCATTAAAAAAGAGGGAAGATTCCCCTCTTATCTTCTTCTGTTAAATATTGCGAGTAACCTTAAAAGCTCTGCAAGGGCTACAATAGTAGCTGCAACATATGTTAGAGCAGCTGCATTCAGCACTTTTTTTGAACCTCTTGCACTTTCTTCATCAATAATTCCTGCCTCAAGCTGTTCAAGTGCTCTTTTACTAGCATTAAACTCAACAGGAAGCGTTACTATCTGGAACAAAACTACTCCAAGGAACAAAGCTATCCCAATATCAATAAAGAATGGGCTTATTATCATTCCAATAAAAATAAATACCCAGACAAGTCTTGACCCAAAGCTTGCTACAGGAGCCAAAGCGCTCCTCAAGGATAGAGGGAAGTAGCTGTTTGCGTGCTGTATTGCATGTCCAACCTCATGGGCTGCCACACTAACCGCTGCAATACTGCTGCCTCCAAAGACATTTTGAGAAAGCCTGACGACTTCAGTCCTTGGATCATAGTGATCGGTCAGACTTCCAGCGACAGGTTCAACTCTGACATTATACAGTCCATTCTTGTCAAGGATAAACCTTGCGATCTGAGACCCTGTAAGACCTGTCTGACTTGGTACTTGAAGATATTTTGAAAATGTACTCTTGATTTTCATCTGAGCATACATCGAAAAGAAAAGAGCCGGTAGAACCAACATAAACCAAGTACTGTCATAAAATCCTGTATACATAGTATCCATCTCCTCTATAAAACGTAGCCTTCTTCGATTTTATTCCCTAATAAAAATGCAGAGACTCCCATAGGCTTCTTGTTTGGGAATTGCAATTCTTTAATTATAACAAAGCCATCTCCTGCTGCCACCTTTATCCCATCTTTATCTGCCTTGACGATAGTGCCGGGTTGAATATTATGATTTTGCTTTATCGAATCAGCCTTCAGAATTCTTACCCTTTCACCTTTGTAGAATGAAAATGCGTTTGGCCATGGGATCAAGCCTCTAATCATATTCCTTATTTTATCAGAAGGCTTACTCCAATCAATCCTGCCTGTATTTTTATACAACATAGGAGCGTAACTGCTTTCCCCATGATCCTGTGGTATATACGCGGCTTCCCCTTTAATAATATCATCTATAGCTCTAACTATAAGTTCTGCACCAAGGACAGATAGCCTGTCATGCAGCTCTTCAGCAGTATCTTCATCGTCAATCTGAGTCTCAGCCATTAAAACAATTGGACCGGTGTCAAGGCCCTTTTCCATTTTCATTATTGTTACACCTGAAATACTATCACCATTTATGACAGCCCAATTTATTGGAGCTGCCCCTCGATACCTGGGAAGAATGGAAGCATGTATATTCAAGCAATCATATTTAGGAATTTTTAACAGCTCCTCTTTGAGAATCTGTCCGTATGCTGCCACAATAATGAAGTCAGGCTCAATAGACTTTAGCATATCGATAGTTTCTGAATCATTTACATTTTCAGGCTGGTGGACTGTTAATCCCAAATTAATAGCCAATTCTTTGACAGGTGTAGGTTGGAGTTTGTTACCCCTTCCTTTGGGCTTATCCATCTGGCTTATCACTAGAGGTATTTGAAATCCCTTATCAAAAATCGCCTTCAATGCAGGAACTGCGAAAGCAGGGGTACCCATATAAACTATCTTCATTCCTCATCATCCTCTTGAGCTTCATTGTAAATATCGGTTGCCATATCAGTATATAGTATGCCATCCAGGTGGTCTATCTCATGACAAAATACTCTCGCCAGATATCCCGACGGCTCCATAATAAGGTGCTCTCCATTCTCATTCATAAACGTAACTTTTATTCTTTCAGGTCTCTCCACGGTCCCTCGCATTTGCGGAACTGAAAGACAGCCCTCTATATCTCTTATTGCTCCTTCTTTTTCAATAATTCTTGGATTGATTGCCTTAATAGGTTTTTCACCGACATCTATTACTATAACTCTCTTTAAAACTCCCACCTGAGGAGCTGCCAATCCAATCCCATTAGCTGCACGCATTGTTTCTACCATATCATCTAACAGCTCAAGTAACCTCTCATCAATTTTTTCTACATCTCTGGATCTTTTCCGAAGGATTGGATCTCCTTCAACTCTTATTTGTCTAAGCGCCATTCTTATCCTCCTACAAAATACTTACAGGGTCAAGATCAATACTGACCTTAATATCATTCTGCCGTATTCTTTCCTTATCTTCTATGAATACCCTATCAAGAGCATCAGCTACCTGTTTCTGGATATTGTAACCAAACTTTAACACTATTTGATATCTATGATTTCCATTTATTTTCTCTAGTGGAGCAGGATGCGGACCCAGTATCTCCACTTCATTATTGTCACCTATGACTCCGTTGAGTAGCAGGTGCCACTTTTCGACTGCGAATTTGACTCTATTATTGTCTTTCCCGAATACAGTTATAACTCCCATCCTTAAGAATGGAGGGTACTTCAACGCTTTTCGAAGCTTTATTTCCTCATCATAAAAACCCTTATAATCACAGTTCCTGGAGAATTGAATGCTATAGTGCTCAGGATTATAGGTCTGTAAAATGACTTTCCCTACCCATTCGCCTCTTCCAGCTCTTCCGGCAACCTGAGTCGTGAGCTGAAAGGTTCTCTCAGGAGATCGAAAATCGGGAAGGTTTAGGGTTATATCTGCAGCAATGATTCCAACGACTGTTACATTTGGGAAATCCAAGCCCTTAGATATCATTTGAGTACCTATCAGGATATCTATTTCTCCCTGCTTCATCGATGTCAGTATTCGCTCATAGTCAACTTTGTTTCTTACTGCATCACTGTCCATACGTACTATTACTTTCCCAGGGAAGATTTTATTTAGCATTTCCTCGACTTTCTCGGTACCTACACCGAACCCCCTAATATAGCTGCTTCCACAAATGGGACATAATATCGGAGTGGGTTTTGTACTTCCACAATAGTGACACCGTAGCCGACTGTTACTTTTGTGATAAGTCATACTGACCTCGCAAGAATCACACTTGGAAACATAACCGCAGGAACGACAGACAATAGAACCAGAGTAACCTCTACGATTCAGGAATATTATTACCTGCCTTCCGTCTCCCAAGGCTGTTTTCATTTCCTCGTAGAGTAGCCTGCTTATTATAGACCTGTTTCCTTCAGACAGCTCCTTTCGCATATCGACAACCTGTATTTCAGGGAGCTGCATTGGTGTAGCTCTGGTGTTTATCTCCAGCAGTTTAAGATCACCTTTTAAAGCCCGGTAATATGTCTCCACAGAAGGTGTGGCAGTACCGAGGACTAGAGTGCTTCCTGACATAGAGCACCTTTTCCTTGCTACCTCGTAGGTGCTGTACTTTGGATTAATTGATGATTTATAAGTGTTTTCATGCTCTTCATCGATGACTATAAGGCCTAGATCATTGAATGGGGCAAAGATTGCAGATCTTGCTCCAACAACAATCTTGTATTCTCCGGATTTTATTCTTCTCCATTGATCAAATCTCTCTGTCTGGGTCAATCCACTATGAAGTATAGCAACCCTGTTGCCAAATCTCCCTGCAAATCTGTCTATTGTTTGAGGGGTTAGAGCTATTTCAGGAACAAGAATAATTGAGTCTTTACCTTTGCTAAGCATTTCTTCCACCAGCTGAAGATAGATTTCTGTCTTGCCGCTGCCAGTTATGCCATGGATTAGGAAAGCTTCTCCTGGATGGCTTTCTATTGAACTGTAAACCCTTCTTTGAGAGCTGTTTAGTTCAATCTTTGAATATCTGGCAATATCCATTCCAATAGGAGATTCCTGTATACTCTTTTCAATTAGTTCTACCATACTTCTCGCTTCCAGAATTTTTAGTACACTTAGGCTGGTATTGCACTTTTGCAGCAAATCTGAGACAGGGATTTCAAAGCTACCCCAAATCTCATTCCATAAGAGCTGTTGCTTTGGAGCTCTTGGTCCAATTATGCCCAGGCCTTCGTTGTATTGCATTATTGGCTTTACAAATTTCTGTGTCCTTCCTTTACCAAGTTGAGCTATATCAAAGCTTAGTTCGATCAGCTGCTTTTCCTCTAAATCCTGGATTGCAGTCATCAAACCGACTGTATCCAATTTCTCTTTAAGTTCATCAATAATAACAGCTTTCCCGTCGGAGATATTTTCCAAAATTTGTCGTTGAAGTTTAGATAACTCCCCTGTGTCTATTAGTTTTGAAGTTTTGATATAAGTTTTGATCTCACGAAAGTCCCCAGGAGGCAGCACAGTCTGTATTGCTTCCGAGAAGCTGCACATGTATTCCTTCTTCATCCAATATGCAAGCTGGATCATATTCGTATCAACAAGGGGATTTTTATCAAGAACATCAAGAATGTTTTTATATTTGAAATCACCTGATGATGAATCTTCTATGGATACCACCATACCTATTTCAAGCTTGTTAAAACGTCCAAACGGAATAACTACCCTCTTGCCTGGTTCTATTATTTCGGCAAGCTCTTCAGGAATTCTATAGGTATATGGTTTGTCAGCCTTAGCTGATTTTTGATTCACGATGATCTCTGCATATGACATTCCTTTACCTCCAAATAACCCTCTACTTATTCTTAATTATTTCCATTGCTTTATTCAATATCTCCTTAGACAATTGATCCTTGGACATTAGTGGATACTGCGTCTGCTGTCCGTTATTCTCAATAATTGTGGCAATGTTGGTATCTCCCTTGAAACCTGCCCCTTCCATTGTGACATCATTTGCAACGATGAAGTCAAGATTCTTTTCCTTAAGCTTTCTAGAGGCATATTCCAAAATGTTGTCTGTTTCAGCAGCAAAGCCAATAATAATTTGATTTGTTTTTTTCTGCCCATAGTATGCTGCTATATCAGGATTCTTATCGAACTTTACTGTCATTCCTGAGTTGTCTCCTGGCATTTTCTTTATTTTTGTTGTACTGACCTTTTCCGGTTTGAAGTCAGATGGTGCAGCAGCCTTGATCAAGATGTCACATGTATCGAAATACTCACCTATAGCATCAAGCATGTTTTGAGTTGTATCAATCTTGATAACCTTTACGCCTTTAGGTTCGGGGATACTTGTAGGACCTGAAATCAGAATGGTTTCAGCACCTCTTGAAGCTGCTTCCCTTGCAATGGCATATCCCATTTTGCCGCTGGAGTGATTTGTAATATACCTTACTGGATCCAAAGGCTCAATGGTAGGCCCCGCTGTAACTATAACCCTCTTTCCAGCCATATCTTTCTCGACCAAACTGAATCTTATATAATCAACTATGTCTGCCGGCTCAGCCATCTTCCCCGGTCCGATATCGCCACAAGCCAGTCTCCCTTCGCCTGGCGGAACAAACTCGTGGCCAAGGGCTTCAAGCTTTTTGATGTTTTCCTGAGTTATCGGATTTAAAAACATATTGGTATTCATCGCAGGAGCAAAAATTATTTTTGCAGTTGAAGCCAAGATAACAGTAGTCAGCATATTATCTGCGACTCCGTTAGCTATTTTAGCAATAGTATTTCCAGTAGCTGGAGCAACTACAATTACATCCGCTTTTTTGCCAATGAAATATGCTCGACA
>Ga0228536_1000317_pt1 | contig 104168 bp, 97 predicted proteins | sample SJ1Smetagenome_FD_168611 | JGI IMG/M metagenome (GOLD analysis project Ga0228536, IMG submission 168611) | Enriched culture of PCE-dechlorinating microbial communities from Ithaca, New York, USA - SJ1.S | ecosystem: Engineered > Modeled > Simulated communities (microbial... > Unclassified...
AAAATATTTTAAAAATCACAAAGAGCTAAGAAAGGTACGCACTTTTTAGGCAAAATGAAAAAGCTTAGAACATAGTTGTTGCAACGTGTTCCAAGCTTTTTTGTAATTTTAACTGTCAAATTCGGGAAATATTATAGCACAATTAATGGAAGCATTTAAGATTGGCTGATTGCGAAATAAATTGGAGATGGGGAAAATTTTAAGAAAAATTGAAATTGATTTATAAATTTTGACCCAGGTCAAAGTAATATATAAAACCAGATGCTACAATGTAATCAATAGAAAACCAAGGAGGAGATAAAAATGATAAAGAAAACATATCAATTGGAAACACTAACATGTCCATCATGTACTATGAAGTTGGAAGGGATGCTCAAGCAAACAGAGGGAGTGGAGGAGTACGAAGTATTTTTCAACACTTCAAAGATCAAGTTGACTTACGATGAAAATATCGTTGATTCAGAGACAATAAAGAATAAAATTGCCAGATTAGGTTTCGAGGTATTGAAGGAAAAATAGGAGTGTGAGGGATATGCCAAATCTGAATAAAAAGAATAAGGTCATCCTTGCAGCTGTTCTTGTCTCTGTATCTTTTCTTCTTAAGGAGCTAATGGGCTACGCTCCTCTGACTATAGTATTTATGCTCGCGACAACAGCTGTTGCTGGGATACCGATATTCAAGAAAGCCTTTGAAGCACTTAAGTATAAAATCGTCGGGATAGATGCCCTGGTTACCATCGCAGTTACCGGAGCGCTTTTTATAGGAGAATACTGGGAAGCCGCAGCTGTTACCTTCCTGTTTATGTTTGGGGATTATCTTGAGTCAAGAACCATAGAAAAGACAAGATCATCGATAAAAGCACTTCTGGATCTTGCACCTGACACAGCCAGGGTCATTCGTGACGGGATAGAGATCGAGCTTGACCCAGAGGATGTTATCGAAGGAGACATAGTAATAGTAAAGCCTGGAGAAAAAATCTCAGTAGACGGTACAATAGTCGAGGGAAATGCTTATGTCAATCAGGCCGCAATCACAGGGGAATCCCTGCCATTAAACAAGGCAGTGGATGATGGAGTATTTTCGGGGACCATAGTAGAATCAGGATATCTGAAAATAAGAGCTGACAGAGTTGGAGACGACACGACCTTTGCCAGGATATTGGAAATGGTTGAGGAAGCTCAGGATAAAAAAGCCAAGACCCAGAAGTTTCTGGAGAGATTCTCAAGATATTATACTCCAGGAATCATAGTCCTTGCAGCTGCATTATACCTTTTTACCAGAGACTTGGTGCTTTCGCTTACGCTTCTTGTAATTGCCTGTCCGGGAGCACTGGTGATCTCCACTCCCGTCTCCATAGTTGCTGGCATTGGAAATGGAGCAAAGCACGGAGTACTTGTAAAGGGCGGAGAAATAATGGAAAAGCTTGGAACAATAAAGGTCCTTGCCTTTGACAAGACTGGAACCCTGACAATAGGGAAGCCTACTGTAACTGAAGTGGCAGCATTTGGAATAGAGAAGAATGAACTTTTGAGGATAGCGGCTATTGGGGAGGGCTATTCTGAGCATCCTCTGGGCAGAGCAATAATCAACTATGCAAATGAGCAACTGGGATCAATAGAAGGGCACCCGGAAGAAGCTGAAATGGTCACCGGACAGGGGATCCGGGCTAAAATAGAGGGTAAGGAATACCTCTTGGGCAATAGAAAACTATTCAATGAGAATGGTTATGATCTTGAAAAGTATGAAGAGATCCTCCGGTCCGAAGAGGATAAGGGACAGACTGCAGTTATAGTTGGGTCAGAGGGGAATGTATTGGGTATCATAGCCATAGCTGATGTGGTTCGTGAGGATGCAAAGAAGCTTATAAAGAATCTTAAGGAACAGGGCATTAGGAAAGTGGTAATGCTTACCGGAGACAATGAAAGAGCAGCAAAAGCTATCGCCAAGGAATTGGAGCTGGACGGATACTATGCTGAGCTTCTTCCTCAGGATAAGGTGAGGGTATTGATGGAGCTTCAGGAAAAATATGGTCCCGCAGGGATGGTGGGTGACGGAGTCAACGATGCTCCCGCACTTGCATCTGCAGAGCTTGGGATCGCAGTTGGAGGTGCCGGCAAGGATGTCGCAATGGAGACTGCCGATGTAATTCTAATGAGTGAAGAGATAAGAAAGCTTTCCCACGCTATCGGACTGAGCAGGGCAACGGTTAGAAATATGAAGCAAAATATATACTTTGCAATTGCAGTGGCAGCATTACTCTTAATGGGTGTTTTAGTAAAGACAGTGAACCTATCCTTTGGGATGCTTGTTCATGAAATGAGTGTCCTTCTGGTTATAATCAATGCAGTCAGGCTTCTTGGCTTTGGAGATAAGGGAAGCAGCAGGAAGAAGGTACTTCAGACAGGAGAATGATCATGAAATGTAATTGCGGTGATAGAGGACAAAACTGTATAGAAATGGTTCCAATATTCAGCAGTCTGACAAAGGATGAGATGTTTGAGATCGCAATGATAACCTCTGAGAAAGAGGTTGACAAAGGCGACACCATCTACTCAGCCGGATTTCTTACTGACAGCCTCTATGTGATCCACAAGGGAAGGGTAAAGATAGTGAGACTCAATGAATCAGGCAAGGAGCAGATAATTAGAGTGCTTGGTCCAGGACAATTCATCGGAGAACTTGCTATCTTCAACCACGAGCCCGCATCAGATAGCGCCATAGCCATTGAGAAGACTATAATGTGCAAGATAGACGGTCAGGACATCAAAACTCTCATGGCAAGATTTCCTTCGATAGCCTTCAAAATACTGGAGGAGTTAAGTCAAAGGCTCCAAAAAGCTGAAACTCTTGTTGAAGACATAAGCCTTTCGTCAGTTGAAAGGCGCATTGCCAAGAGTATCCTGCAAATGGATACAGAAGATATTGTAAAGCTTCCAATGAGCAAGGGAGATTGGGCATCTCACCTTGGAATGAGTCAGGAGACCCTTTCACGAAAGCTGACAGCCTTTCAGGATCAGGGCTTGATAGAGCTGGTTGGACATAGAGGGATAAGGATAATTGACCGGGAAGGCCTTGAGGATATCCAGTAAAACAAAACAAAAGCCCCTTAAGGGCTTTGATGTCCACTAACCTAGATATTTATCCTCCAGAACCTTTAAGCTGGAGAGATAATGCTCTTGGATACCATCATCCAGAGCCTTTTTTTCAACTACTTCGCAGTCTGCATCGACCTTTTCCTTTGTTTCATGGCTGAGCATATTCTGGGCGAATTTGTACAGGGCAGTATTCTCTTTCTCAATATGTCTGTCAAGCAGGTCAGTATAGGCTATGGCATTGGCAATAATATCGAGCCTTGCCCGATCTTCTCCAGCCCTGAATGCCTCAACTCCCTTGAGAAGATTAGCTATAAACAACCTGCCCTGGTCGTGCTCAATGTACATCCCGGTTATAGCACCTGATTTGGCAAGCTTCTGGATCTCGGAGTTCATCGCTTCAAACAGGATGTCCTCTTCTTTTCCGTGGTGGAGCTTATCGGCATAATTTTTTATAAAATCTGTGACTGGGCCAAAGTCCTCAAAACTGAAGTCTCCATTAGTAAGGACCCTGTAGGAGATTTCTCTGACAACCTTTAGCATTCTTCGAATATTCTCGTGCTCATTAACCATAATATCGATTGATTTCATCTTATCACCCCACATATATTTGATCGTATTGATGTTACCCAATATATAATGGGTATAACAATAGAGGAATAAAAAAGAGGAGGTTTTGTTATGAGTTTTAAAATGACAGACAAGGTCACCTGGGTAGGCAAAATCGACTGGGAACTGAGACGTTTCCATGGGGACGAGTACTCAACTGATAAGGGTACCTCCTATAACTCCTATCTTATCAGAGACAAGAAGACAGTACTTATCGACACAGTTTGGGAGCCTTATGCCCATGAATTTATCGCAAATTTGAAAAAAGAGATCGACCTGAAGGAAATCGACTACATCATAGCTCAGCACGGTGAAAGCGACCACAGCGGCGCCCTTCCCTTACTGCTCAAGGAGATCCCCGGGACGCCTGTTTACTGTACGAAGAACGGAAGAAAGATACTTGAAGGCCACTACCACGAGGACTGGAACTTTGTTGAGGTTAAAACAGGGGATACGCTTGAAATCGGAGATTCAACCTTGACCTTTGTGGAAGCAAGGATGCTTCACTGGCCTGACAGCATGATGACTTATATGAGCGGGGACAATATCCTTTTCTCCAACGACGCCTTCGGTCAGCACTACGCATCTGAGTTTATGTATAATGATAAGGTTGATCAGTGCGAGCTCTATGTTGAAGCACTTAAATACTATGCAAACATACTGACTCCATTCAGCAAGCTTGTCACCATGAAGATAAATGAGGTATTGAGCTTTAACCTTCCTCTTAGCATGATCGCAACGTCACACGGTATAATCTGGAGAGATGATCCTGCTCAGATAGTCCATAAGTATCTCGAATGGGCAAATGATTATCAGGAAAACCAGATATCCCTGGTGTATGACTCTATGTGGCATGGTACCAGACGTATGGCAGAGTCTATTGCAGAGGGTATCCGCGAGGAGGATCCCGAGGTTGCGGTCAAACTGTTCAACGCTGCAATAACTGACAAGAATGATATCATAGCTGAGATATTCAAATCAAAGGGAGTTCTTTTCGGATCATCAACTGTAAACAAGAGTATCCAGCATGCTGTAGGCGGGATATTGGATATGATCAAGGGTCTAGATTTCAAGAACAAAAAGGCATCCAGCTTCGGCTCTTACGGTTGGAGCGGTGAGTCAGTCCAGATACTTTCTGACAGACTTGAAGCTTCGGGCTTCGAGATAGTCCAGCCCGGAATCAAGGCTCTCTGGAATCCGGATGAATCAGCGAAAGCGGAGTGTTTCGAATTTGGCAAGAGCTTTGCAAAGAGCTTCAAATAAGTATTCCAAAGACGGGATTTGATCCCGTCTTTTTTAGTGTAGAAAATGATTTATTGGGGTAATATGTCCTCATAGTGAAAAGAGAGGGCTTGGTAATATGAAGATAGTAGTAGCTCCCTGCGGAATCCGGGAAAGGATGACGCCAAAGGAAATGGCGGACCATATAGAAAAGGGAATAAGAAGAGCGGCTCCTGAAGCAGAGGTCAAATTATACCCTCTTCTTAAAGGTGATGATCCACTTGAACAGCTTACAGCCTTTAATGGAACAATTATCGAAGCTGACGCTTCTGATCCATTGGGCAGATCGATAAAAGCAAGCTATGGAGTCTTTCGCGACAAGTTTGCCCTAATAGACCTGAAGCAGGCCTCAGGTCTTGGGAGACTTACCGAAGAGGAGAGAAATCCGCTTCTTACTTCCACTTTCGGAACTGGACAATTAATTTTAGATGCCCTTGATCGTGGCTTAAGAGAATTCTTTATATTTACAAAGGGAACTTCAACGAATGATGGAGGTATTGGTATACTCTCTGCCATTGGATACAGATTCCTTGGAAGTGATGGAGAATCGGTACCCTTAAATGGCAAGGGTCTCTATGCCATAAGGTCCATCGATGAGAAATCCGCAGATGAAAGACTTAAGGAGTGCAGCTTTACCCTTGTTACAGACTATATAAATCTGTACTCGGGGGTACGTGGGATAGCTTATGGATATGGACCATTAAAGGGTGCAAATCCACTTATGATACAATCTCTTGACAGAGGGTTGAGAAACTATGCCATTGAAGTCGAAAAAGCTACCGGCGTCGATGTGGAAAAGACCAGAGGAACAGGAGCAGGAGGGGGAACCGGTGCAGGGCTTGTAGCATTTTTAAAAGCTGATATAATATCATTCGTGGAAGCATTCAGGATAATTACTGGAGTAGATGATGATATCAGGTCGGCAGACCTGGTCATAACCGGTTCCGGAAAGGCTGGGAGCCTGGACAAAATACACAAGGGCATGTTGGCAACTGCTCAGATGAGTCAGAGAAACCATATACCCTTGGTTGGGCTATTCGGATATCTGGATGATGAATACAACGAACTATACACCAGAGGCTTCTCGGGAATCTATGCTTTATACAACGATAGAAATCCCTCGGATATTCAATGGGAGAAAGCCGGAATGCTGCTGGAAAAAATGTCTGAGGCTGTAGTACAGCTTACAATGGAATGAATGGAGAGCAACGGGGATGGATGGGAAAAGATACACAAATCTTAGTTCAGAGCTAAGACGGGAATTCGGTGAGAAGGTGGGGAAGCTTGCTCTGGATGGAGGATTCACATGTCCGAACAGGGACGGCAGACTCGGAAACAGAGGCTGCATATATTGCGGTGAAAGAGGTGCAGGTGAGTTCACCCGTAAAAAAATACCAATTTCAGAGCAGATAGGATTCCAGACAGTAGACAACTATAAAAAGTGGGGTGCAGGTAAGTATATTGCATACTTTCAGTCCTTCACAAATACATATGCTCCATTGGACAGGCTTAAGGAGCTATTTGAGGAAGCACTGATGAATCCCGGGATAGTAGGTCTCGCTATAGCCACCAGACCTGACTGCCTGCCCGAGGACATTCTTGACTATCTTGAGGAGCTTGATCGGCGAACATACCTTTGGATCGAGCTTGGACTTCAAACTATCCATCAAGATACAGCAAGCTTGATACGCAGAAGGTATCCTCTTTCCGCTTATAATGAAGCAGTTGAAAAATTAAAGGATAGAAAGCTTCGTACAGTCACACACCTTATACTTGGGCTTCCAGGTGAAACCAATGAGAAAATACTTGAATCGGTTGACCATGTTGCAAGAACCGGGACCTGGGGAATCAAGCTTCATTCACTGTACATCCAAAGAGATACAGATCTTTATGGATTATATAAGAAGGACCCCTTTCCAATAATGGATAAGGAAGAGTACGTCAGGCTTGTTTCAGAAGCCCTGACGAGACTCCCGGAGGATATGGTCATACACAGGATAACAGGAGATGGAGATAAAAGTCTTTTATACAAGCCTGAGTGGAGTGCTGATAAGCTTGGAGTCATCTCCTCAATCGATAAGTATATGAAGGAAAATAATCTAAAACAAGGATGCCGATCTAAATTGTAATTATATTGTAAAGACTTTCCACAGGGGAGGTCTTTTTTAGTGGGTATACTATAAACATAGGAGTAAATCTGATTAAGGGAGGTGCAGATATGAAAAAGAAAGCTTTGTTTTTTCTTACGTTTGTATTGGTATTGACAGTAGCTTTTACAGGCTGCAAAAAGAAGGAGGAACCGGTAGAGGAACCAAACACACCGCCGGTGCAGCAGCCGGTCGAGGAAGCTGAGGAAAACGAGAAGAAAGAGATAATGGATGGATTCAATGAGCTGATCAGCAAGGATCCACATGTGCTTGATATAAAGGAGTATATCCATGAAAATATTGCTAGGCTGGGGCCTTTAGAGGTCAGCGCCATGGTGGATAATCTGGAAGCAGCTTTGAAAAAAGGCCTTGATAGCTTAAGGACAGAAATTGGTTATACAGATAAGGATAATGAGCTGATCGAGTTAGTTGGCCGGGATCTGTTCCTCAAGGAAGACATGATCGATGACATCAAGAACGCAGAACTAAAAGAATTAATAACCAAGGCCTACAATGGTCATTATAAGCTGATGTCAACTGAGGGAATGATAGAGCCGGTCATAGACTATAGCTCATTGCTGCAATACGAGGATAAGCTGACCGATGAATGGAAGGAGTATATCGAGCTGATGGCTGAAGACTCAGACTCGCCGCCGTATCTTGACGGTTCCTTGTTAATAAGCTTTGATGAGCTTGGCCAGAGGATAATGAAGCTTGAAAGCTACATGAACAGGTACATTTCCGGGCCAAGACATGAGGAGCTTGTTGATATTTATGAAGAAAGACTTACGGCCTTCATGAAGGGACTGCCCAACTCTCCTCTTGCAGCATATGATAATAATATTATATTTGAAAACATTTACAAAGCCTATGAGTCCTTTGGTGCCAATGAAGGCTTAGTATCCACAGGCTTCGTTTACGACTATATGACTGCCATAAGGGACAATGGAATGAAGGTGGACAGCAGTATTTTGAAGCTGGCTGATGAATATATAGAGGAAGCTGTAAGAATAATGAAGGAATTTAAGTGATTCTCAATGAATCGAGAGCCGTCTCAGGTTTTCCGGAGGCGGCTTACTTATGGAATAATTTAAAATTTGTCAGGTTTTTAATGCAATTTGGATGGGTAGATATAGGTGAATATGTTTAGGAGGGATAATATGAGCGAGTTGATTGACAATAGACGGAATCAAATGTCAGATGATGAAAGACAGGATAAGCTTAAAGAGGTGATCCAGGAGCTCCACGCCGGAAAGACTGTCGCGGAGGTCAAGGCAAAGTTTGCCGACGTGATCGCAGGTGTTTCTCCTGTTGAAATATCACGGCTGGAGGTACAGCTCGTAAAGGATGGGCTCCCCATTGAGGAGATCCAGAATCTTTGCGATGTCCATGCTGAGGTTTTCAAGGGTTCACTTGAAGAGTACCACCACCCAGAGGAAGTCCCAGGACATCCTGTGTACACAATGAAGCAGGAAAATGAAGCTTTAAGGGCATTGATGAAGGTGGGGTTAAGGGGTGATCTGGATGCGTTTAAAGCGGATCCTTCAGATGACAACAGGTTCAAGCTCCTTGAAAGTGTAAACCTGTTCTACGATATCGATAAGCACTATAGCAGGAAGGAAAACCTGATTTTCCCATTCCTTGAAGCTGCTGGTGTTACCGCTCCTCCAAAGGTCATGTGGGGAGTAGATGATGAAATCAGACAAAAGATCAAGGATGCAAAGAAATCACTGGTTGAATTTTCCGGAGATGTGAAAAATGTGGAAGAAAAACTCAATGCCGCAATCGTTCAGGCTGGTGAAATGATCTTCAAGGAAGAAAGCATATTATTCCCAATGTGTCTTGAGACACTGTCAGAGGACGAATGGATCAAGGTCTATGAGGGCTCGGATGAAATAGGATATACCCTGATACCTCCACAAAAGGAGTGGGAGCTTAAGAGGGTAAACGTAGTCAAGAAAGAGCAGGACAAGGGGATTACTGAAAGCGGCTTTATCAGATTCGACACAGGCGTTCTCTCTGCAAAGGAGCTGAATCTGATGCTGAATCATATGCCTGTAGATTTCACCTTTGTGGATAAGGACAACGTCGTGAAGTACTTTTCAAACGGAAAGGAAAGGATCTTTGCAAGGACCAAGGCAATAATCGGAAGGACGGTTGAGAATTGCCATCCTCCAAAGAGCGCACATATTGTCGAGAAGCTGGTTGAAGATTTGAAATCGGGAAAGAAGGATTCAGAGAGCTTTTGGATCCAGATGGGCGATAGATTTGTCGTTATCTCATACTATGCAGTAAGGGATGAAAATGGCGAATTTATGGGAACTCTCGAGTTCAGCCAGGATATAGCACCATTGAAAGCCCTTGAGGGCGAGAAGCGACTTATGTCAGAATAGCTATCTTCCCCGGGCTTGCCCGGGGATATTAGTTTTTTGGGTATTATATTAAGGGAGGTGTTTTTGATGAGCAAGATCCTGGTCATGCTTGCAGAGGGATTTGAGGAGGTAGAAGCCATTACAGTAATTGACTATCTCAGGAGAACGGGAGTAGAAGCGGAAATCATATCAACCAAGAAGGAACTTTACGTAGAGGGAGCTCATGGAATAAGAGTAGCAGCTGATAAGCTGCTCAATCAGATAAAAGATCTGTCCGGCTACAGGGGGGTTGTTATCCCTGGTGGTAGACCCGGAGCAATGTCACTGAGAGAGAATGATAGAGTCATCCAAATAGTTCAGGAGCTTTATACCTCAGGAAAACTTGTAGCTGCCATTTGCGCAGGACCGATAGTTTTAGAACGAGCAGGTGTACTGAAGGGCAAGGCGGTGACGTGTTATCCGGGATTTGACAAAGAGATGAAGGATATATTAATGAAGGAGGAGCTCGTCGTTAAGGATGGCAATATCATAACTTCGAGGGGACCAGCCACTGCTGTGTACTTTGCTCTAAAGATTGTAGAATACCTGCAGGGTGAGGATAAGATGATCGAACTGAAAAGAGCGATCCTGCATGACCTTATAGATTACAGCAATTGAAGTACCCAATTGTATCCAAATTGTAACCCGGTAGTTGCCATAAGTAATTGTAATCCCTCCTCATTTATAGTATTATTTATAATAGCTATTTATATGAATGAGGTGTAACATGAAAAAACTATTTATTACGGTTTTCTTGGTATCTATCGTTGTATTCGGGCTGTTTTACAGCTTCCTGGGAGATGCAATCTTCGAGAATGAGCCCGTATCTGCAGAGACGCCTTCACCCTCCGATGAGGAGCCTTTGGCGGAGGAGCCGGCAGAGCCTGAAAATAATGATATAATATTTCTCCTTATGGGAGTCGATGCAAAGGACGTTGCCAAATCCAAGGGAACAAGGACAGATACACTTATGCTTACAAGAGTCAATCTTGACACAGGCAAGATAAGCATTATGTCCATCCCCAGAGATACAAGGACGACTGTAAATGGGAAAAAGGACAAGATAAATGCAGCCCATGCATACGGGGGTGCGGAAGCGGCTCTTGAAGCGGTGGAGGAATTACTTGGACTGGATCTTGAGTACTACGTCAAGGTGGACTATCAGATAGTACAGGATGTTGTAAATGCTATTGGTGGAGTTACCGTCGAGGTACCCTTCAACATGAGATACAACGATCCTACAGCTGATCCTCCTTTAAAAATCAATATCGACAAGGGACTGCAGACACTCGATGGAAAGAATGCCCATGATTTTCTTCGCTTCAGACATAATAACGATATGACTGTGGGATATCCTGATGGAGATGTTGGAAGAACAAAGACCCAGCAGTATTTCATGAAGGAGCTTGTCAAACAGACTATAACTCCAAAAAATCTTTTGAAGCTGCCTAAGCTTGTGGAAACCTTTTTCGACAATGTTGAGACAAATATTACTCTGAAGCTTATGCTTAAGGGTGCACTTGCGGCAAATAAGATAGACGTAGAAGCAATGGAAACTGCAACACTGCCTGGAGCTGGAGGATATATCGGCGAAGTAAGCTATTTCCTTCACGATGCAGAGGCTACAGATCAGCTTGTTAAGTCTATGTTTGGAGATTATTCTCCAGAATAATTGAACCCTAACTCTAAAAGAGGTGTAAAAATGCGAAGGGTCAGAAAAAAAGAGCACATTGAGAACTATTTGAAAACCTCCTACAAAGGGGATAATTTGATGGGAGATGTTTATTTAGCCCATAATTCACTTCCTGAGTTGGACTTTGACCAAATCGATACCAGCACCGGATTTCTCGGTAAGGTTATAGACTATCCAATATTGATCAATGCTATGACCGGAGGCTCAGAATTTACCCAGGAGATAAACAAGGACCTTGCTGCACTGGCTAGGGAATTGAGGATTCCTATGGCTGTGGGATCCCAAACCATAGCATTGGAGGATGACAGCGCCAGGGAATCCTTTCACATCGTCAGGGAGGTTATAGGACCTGATGGTATAGTAATCAGCAACCTTAGCGGCCTTGCAACTGTTGATGAAGCCAAGAGAGCCATAGAGATGGTTGACGGGGATGCTCTTCAGCTGCACCTTAATCTGGCTCAGGAGCTTGTAATGGAAGAGGGAGACAGGGACTTCAAGGGAGTTCTTAAGAATATCGAAGCTATAGTAAAGTTAATTGATAAACCGGTAATCGTCAAAGAGGTAGGCTTCGGGATATCTCTTGATGCAGCCTCCAGATTATACGATGCAGGAGTAAGATATATAGATGTATCCGGCTTCGGCGGGACGAACTTTATTGAAATTGAAAATCTGAGGAACAATGCATACGACTATACTGAGCTCTATTCGTGGGGCATCCCTACCGCTGCAGCTCTTATCCAGTGCCGGAGACTGCCTCAGGACCTTAAACTAATCTCCAGCGGAGGTATAAGGACAAGCATGGACGTAGTCAAGTCTATCATCCTTGGAGCAGACATTGCGGCTATTAGCGGAGAGCTACTCGCTTATTTGGTGCATGGAGGATATGCAAATGCAATTGAGTACCTGGAGGGAATTATCCACAAGCTGAAAATAGTGATGATGCTTCTGGGTAAGGAAAATATCGAAGCCCTTAAGAATACAGATTATAAAATTACTGGTAAATTAAAGGATATAATTTAACAGAAGGCTCTTTAATGGGGCCTCTTTTTTTACATACAAATAGGGGGAAAGATATATGAAACATAAAATCATAGACAGGCTTCATGAGGAGGATGGATTCATATCCGGGGAAAAGCTTTCTGAAGAATTTGGATTGTCTAGGACGGCCATTTGGAAGCACGTAAACGCCCTTAGGGAAGATGGATATGAAATTGAGTCAGTTACAAGAAGGGGCTACAGACTTATTTCTTCACCGGATATAATAAACTATGACGAGGTAAAAGGAGAGCTTACAGCATCTGTAATTGGTAAGAAGCTAATCCACTTCCAAAGCGTTGGCTCGACAAATGACAAGGCAAAGGAATTGGCAGTTAATGCGGAAGAGGGTACTGTAATAGTTGCTGAGGAACAGACCTCTGGCAAAGGTAGACTTGGAAGAAGCTGGTCATCACCTGGAAGAAAAGGTATTTACGCTTCAATCATCCTAAAACCAGATATGGAGCCCTTCAATGCAGCTAAACTGACACTTTTGGGAGCAGCTGCAGTGGCACTTGCACTTGAGGATTGTGGCATCGAATCACAGATCAAGTGGCCAAACGATATTATAATAAACGGCAAGAAAGCTGCGGGAATACTTACAGAAATGAGCAGCGAATTAGGCATAGTCAATTACATCATTTTAGGAATTGGTATCAACGTAAACCAGAGCGTTGAAGAGCTTCCACCGGAATTAGTGGACAGAGCAACTTCGCTGATGATAGCTGCAGGGAAGGCGATCCAAAGGAAGCACCTTTTAGCTCAGGTACTGAACAGGCTGGATGAACTTTACGCCCAGTTTAAGGAAACAGGAGACATCGATCAGGCCTTGGACATATGCAGAGAGAGATCCGCAGTTATCGGCAAGGACATAATAGTAGTTCAAGGACGAAAGCAAAGACCTGGTCATGCAGTAAGCATCAATCATGATGGAGAGCTTATGGTAAGATTTGATGAGGGTCTCGAGCAGGTAATATCAGGAGAGGTCTCTATCAGAACTGAGTACGGATATATTTAGCCTTTTTCCTAAATATGCAGCGATGATCAGCTTAATAAGATCTCCTGGAATAAATGCAATAACTCCTATACTAAGGATTTTTTCAAGTGAAAGACCACTATCCATAACATAATTAAGAATAAAAGCCATGTACGGGAGTCCGAATAGATATATTACCAGTGTACCTGCTGCACATGCGGCAAGATAACTAAAGAACCCTTTTGCTTTACGGGACAGGATCCCAACAGTATAAGCTCCTGCAACAAATCCAATTAGAAATCCAAAGGATGGCTTTACGATTGATTGGATCCCTCCGGAGAAACCCGCAAAAATTGGAAGGCCAATCAAACCAAGGGATATGTAGATCAGCTGCGAGAATGCGGCTTTTCTTGCACCCAAGACATAGCCAGATACAAGAACGAAAAGGGTTTGAAGAGTCAACGGAACTGGACCCAAGGGAATTGATATAAAGGCTCCAATAGAAGTAAGTGCTGCAAATAGAGATATTAAGGTAATGTCTTTAGCTTTCAAACTGATCCCTCCACAATTGTCAACTTAAAATCATAAATCAAGTTTACAATTATTCTTCTTTTATTGCAAGCAAAAAATTGAAATGCTGAATAAACCGAGCAAATATCCACGATTTAATCAAATCCCCCTATAGTGTATTGTCTATTATGCTCCTCTGGGATATAATCTTATCCGGAGGAGATTTTGATGAATGACAAAAAAGCACTTATAGCAGACCTTTCACTACTTATTGTTGCAGCGATCTGGGGCTCAAGCTTCGTGGTAACCAAAAGCACACTTGACCATATAACTCCCTTTTATCTCTTGGCATTCAGATTCATAATTGCGACTATCCTGATAGGGATAGTATCACTTAAGCATTTGAAAAAAGCAAAGATCTCAGATATCAAGGCAGGCCTTGTCATAGGGATAACCATGCTATTAGGATTCTTATTGCAGACAATTGGCCTTATGAATACTACTGTGGGCGTAAATTCTTTTATTGTAAGTGCAAATGTTGTAATGGTACCTTTCTTCTATTGGCTTCTAACAAGGCGTAGGCCCGATGGCTATGAGATATTTGGGGCAATCATGTGCTTTGTTGGAATAGGTGTGTTGAGCTTAGACGGGAATTTAAGACTTGGTTTCGGTGAAATTTTATCCTTTATCAGCGCATTTTTCTTTGCACTTCAAATAGTTGCTGTAGGTCACTATGCGAGAGAATCTGATGTTCACGTGATCACAACAGTACAAATGGCTTTTGTTGCGGTATCGGCCTTAATACTGGCATCGATATTTGAACCCCAAATAACCACCTTCAATACTGATATGGCATTACCTATAATCTATTTAGCTGTATTTAGCTCTATGATTGCCTTTCTTGTTCAAAATATTGCGCAAGCTCACACATCATCCACCCATGCAGCCATAATCTTCAGTACTGAAGCCTTATTCGGAAGCATAATGGGAGTAATATTTCTTAAGGAAACTATAACAATTAAGTTTCTGATCGGATGTATAGCGATACTGATATCAGTTCTTATAAGTGAAGTAAAGCCTAAACCATCAAAGCTTAAAAGACAAAAGACTCCTGCATAGGGGTCTTGTATTGTTGTTGTATGATTTTCGAATGGCAGATAATTGAAATTAAAGGGTATAATGGCAGTAGCAAGGGTTTGGAGGGGTCAAACATGTCAAGGGAAACAAAAAATTTATCAGTTACAGCGAACAAACCGCCAGGTTCTCTTATATACACGGGTAAAGGCGAAAAACAGAATCAGAAGCTGGTACTAACTGTATATAACGATGAAATCCTGGAAAGGAAGGAGATAAAATCTGCCAAAGAACTCCTTGATGAAAACAGGAACGTGGTTAAATGGCTTGATGTTATTGGAATAGCTAACACTGAGACTGTTTTTGAGATTTGCAGGACTTTGGGTATCCACGCCCTTGCTCAGGAGGATATACTTAATACCTCCCAAAATCCGAAGGCTGAGGAGTACGATAATTTTCTTTTCATGGTAACTAAAAACATCTTTTTCGATGAAAGTGGAGCCCTTGACACTGAACAAATATGTCTGGTCCTTTTTGATAATTCAGTAATCACATTCCAGGAATACGACAATGACAGCTTTCAATACATACACCAAAGGCTGGAGGAGGGTAAAACCTTACGAAAAAACGGATCTGATGATCTTGTATATGCACTGATAGACTCAATAGTTGACAATTACTTTGTTGTTCTTGAAGCGATAGGAGAAGAAATAGATGAGGTAGAGGACCAGTTGCTTGAAAAACCTGAGAAGGAAGTCTTAAATAGGATATATCATCTAAAGAGAGAGCTTATTTTTTTCAGAAATATCCTCTGGCCAACAAGAAATCTCGCCAGTGAATTGGCGAGAGGAGAATTTGAAGCAATAGATCAAAAGACCATAATTTACTTCAGGGATGTTTATGACCACGTTATCCAAATGATAGATATAGTTGAAACTTATAGGGATATATGCTCAGGAATGCTTGATACCTACCTTTCCAGCATAGGCTACAAAACCAATGAGGTAATGAAGATCCTTACAGTTTTCTCAACCATATTTATTCCGCTGACCTTCCTTGCAGGAGTATATGGCATGAACTTCAAGTATTTCCCGGAGATAGATTGGAGGTTCGGTTACTTCGGATTCTGGGGAGTATCAACGCTGATCACCATATTTATGTTAAGATTCTTGCGTAATAAAGGCTGGCTTTAAGCCCTCGCAACCAAATAAGCACCGAATAGAACCCCTGCACCGCCTATCAACTGCCAAACCGTCAAGAATTGCTGAAGCATAATAGCTGACAATACTACTGTATAAACTGCCTCCGTCAAACTAATGATGGAGGTTTTTGTAGGTCCAATATACTCCATTCCTTTAAAAAATGTGATCATGGCGATTACTGAGCAGACAAGAGCTATTCCAATAATCCATATCCAGGTGAATGGTTCGAAGTCCAGGCTGTATCCACCGGAGAGTGATCCGATTATAAAGGTGCCAAATGCTGAGAATAGTACTATATAAGCGCTTGCAGTGACAGCAGGAACTCTCTTTATTAGCTTGTTGCTGGCAACAATATATAGGGAATACACCAAGGAAGCCAAAAGTGCAAATCCAACTCCACGAATATCAACTGATCCCATGGAGGTGCCCATCACCAGCACAAGACCAAGTGAAGCTATGACAATCGATGCTGCCAATCTGAGTGAAGGCTTTTCCTTATCGACAAAATATGTAATTATGCTTACGAGAACCGGATATGTGTAAAGAAACATACTGGCTATAGCAGGAGTTATATACTTGAGTGCCATGAAGAAAAATCTGCTTTGGAGCGTGTATCCAAAAACCCCTAATAAAAAGAACTTAAAGAGAGTGATCCTGTCAAGCTTTATGTTATATCCCTTTAGCTTGAGATAACTGAAGAATATTACTGTAGCAAGGATAAACCTGATCAAAAGCAATGTATTTGTGTCCGCTCCTCCTTCATATGCGTATACTATAAAAATTGGCAGAAAGCTGAATGCAAATGCCGAGGCGAGTACCAGAAGGACCCCCTTCAAATAATTGTTCATTCCTTAAGACCTCCCAAATGTTATGAATCAATTATACAATGGAAGGATTTGTAATACAACTCATTTAGAGACGTTGAATTTCAGGATGTACAGGTTGAAAATTGCCCTAGAAAGTAGTTGAACAAATCTGAACAAGGTGTTATTATAATAATAGGTACACTACCAATACAAAACAAAAGTGTACCGATACAATTAGAGAGGTGTTACTTATGAAAAAACCAAAAACACTTGTTACCTACGCCGTCTTAATGGCTCTTACAGTAGTTATGACTATGGTAGTTCAAATACCAACACCAACAAGCTATGGCTATCTGAACCTGGGGGATATGGTAATATTTGTTGCAGCATTCATGCTGGGAAAGAAAGCAGGTTTTCTTGTTGGAGGTATTGGATCTGCAATGGCTGACATTCTCCTTGGATGGGGGGCATATGCACCAATAACCTTTGTGGCCAAAGGGTTGGAAGGCTTTGTGGCAGGACTTCTAATGGAAACGACGTGGGGAAAGAAACTGCCGTTTATACCCACTGCGATCGGAGGTCTTGTAATGGCAGGGGGTTACTATCTTGCTGAGATATTTATGTATGGCGCAAAAGCAGCAGTAGTAAATCTACCGGCAAATATCATGCAAGGTCTATTTGGTGCTGCAGCAGCCACGATCCTATGGAGCGTTTTGAAAAATAGGCTAAAGGCATAAAAATAAGGTCGGACAATAGTCCGGCCTTATGATATTAATGCAACCAATATGAATAGTATAGGGAAAAACGCTAGAAAAAATCCCACACGATAATATTTTTTGGTGAACATAAGTATAAATCCTGCAATCCAGAAAAGGACAGCGCTGAAATCATCTATTAGCGAAGCATCCAACCCTCTCTTCTCAATAATTGGTACCGCGATCAAAAAAGCTATGAATCCAGTTGCTATGACATACATACTTCTGTATATAGATCTTCTCATCTGAGAATATCCTCCTTCAGGCCTTATTTACCGCTCCTTTGTTTCAGAAGAGTCCTGTAAGTATCCAAACTATCAAACATTGTAAGTATTTCTTCAACCGTCATTTCCCTATTAAGTACCTTCAGTGTTTTGATTGTATCTAAAACATCATACCGTTTATGATCATCGGAAATTCTCTTCCCCTTCTCAGTATGGCTGAGGTAAAAAACCTTACCGCTTTTCTCTGATTCCTTCCTTTCGATGAGACCTTTTGACAGAAGCTTTCTGACTGTTTGGCTTGTGGCACTCTTTGACCTTTCCCAACTATCAGCCAGCATTGTGACTGTAATGTTAGGGTTATCACAAATATCTGTGAGAATGTGTGCCTCCATCATAGACATGGTAACCCCATCAGAGTACTCGTGCCCGGTATTCATGTAGTCATTATAGGTCAATACAAATTTGTAAATCTTAAGCATCTTCTCGTTGATTTGAGTAAATAGCTTATCTACTTCCTCCGCAGGCATAGAAAATACATCCAGTTTTGGAGACCTTACTAAGCTTTCCATTAAATCCTTATCCATTTTGCACCTCTCATAAATATTTTCATCATCATGTAGAAACCTTAGAATGTCAAATATATTATACCTTAAACTATTTAGAGGGTCAAACAATATATTTGCTATATTAATTTGGTCGTTTGATAAAAAAATACTTAAATCATACAAAAAAATGTTGAAATGAATTAGGGCTTAAAGTATAATGACCTTAAATAGTTTAAGACTTAAATAATAAAATATCTTATTAAATTAACCACTAATTTTAAAGGATCAAAACTGATCCGGAGGTAATAATGGATATTATCAAGCTTTCATTGATTTTCATAATAATAATCATAGCTACAAAGAAGAATAAGCCTCTTTATATTGCAATGGCACTGGGAATATTGGGCACAGCCCTACTGTATACGATACCGATCTCTGAATTGCTTCCCTTGGTATGGAAGGGGATATATAACAAGTCAACGATCAATCTGATTCTCGCATTTTATACTATTACGTTCTTACAGAGAATGCTGGAAAAGAGAGGACATCTTCTTCTTGCTGAGCAATCCTTGACCAGAATTTTCAACAGCAGAAGGGTTAATGCTATGATAGCGCCGTTCGTGATAGGCCTTCTTCCTTCTGTTGGAGCGGTACTTATTGCAGCTCCAATTGTGGACAACGCAGGTGGGGACTATGTAACGGTGGAAGAAAAGACATTTATTACCAGTTACTTCAGGCATATATCAGAAGCCTTCCTGCCAACGTATGCTTCAATACTTTTAGCATTGAACCTTTCCGGAGTTGATATGACTTACTTTGTACTGGCTATGCTGCCCTTGATGGTGCTGCTTTTCTTCCTGGGTTATATTTTTTACGTTAAAAAAATCCCCAAAGAAACAGGCATGCCAGAGTCTACGAACAAGGCGGAAGACCTAAGTAATCTGATCAAGAGTTTATGGTCGATTATCCTTTCAATAGTAATAATCCTTGTGTTTAGGCTGCCGGTTCACTACAGTGTAGTTCTGGTAATTATATTTTCTACATTAATAAATAGATTCAGCTTCAAAGAGCTGAGGCCTATGTTCTATACAGCAATAGAGAAAAAGCTTATTTTCACTACGCTGGTAGTCATGATTTTCAAGGAATTTCTAACCTACACAGGTGTAATAGAAAGACTTCCCGGTTACTTCCAGGTGTTGCCTGTCCATCCGGCCATCATATTCGGACTTATATTCTTCTTTGGTACTCTAGTAGCTGGAACTCAGGCGATCATTGCCCTTGCTTTGCCTTTAGCTTATGCTACGATGCCCACTGGCGGCTTGGCTCTTTTAGTGTTCTTAATGAGTATGACATATATGAGCATGCAGGTTTCACCAACACATATCTGCATCGCTGTAATCGTTGATCACTACAAAACTTCGTTTACTTCTTTAGTAAGTAAAACGATGCCGGTTCTCATAAGCTTCGTAATTTTAAGCAGCATCTATAGTTATGTCTTATATATATTAGTTTAGTTAGCCGATAAAAATGTTAGCAAATGAAAAAGGGGGATTCAAATGAAGTACAATTTCGATCAAATTATTGACAGAAGCGGTACAAATGCTTCTAAATGGGAACCACAGGTTTTAAATCAGCTGTTTGGAGAAGAAGACCTTCTTCCATTCTGGGTAGCAGATATGGACATCAAGGTAGCACAACCTATAGTAGATGCAATTGTAAAAGCAGCAGAACACGGGATATACGGTTATTCCAATAGACCTGAAGAGTACTATCAGGCAATAATCAATTGGACAGAGAAGAGGTTTGGCTGGAAGATTGAGAAAGAGTGGATCGATTACACACCAGGTATCGTCCCGGCAGTAAATTATGCAATCCAAGCTTTCTGTATGCCAGGAGACAAAGTAGTAATCCAACAGCCTGTCTACTATCCATTCTCAAATGCTATAAACAACAACGGTTGCCATGTAGTCAGCAACGACCTGGTATTTGATGGTGATAAATACAACATGGATTTCGAAGATCTTGAGAACAAACTTAAGGATCCAAAGGTCACTATGATGATTCTTTGCAGTCCTCATAATCCTGTTTCAAGAGTTTGGGATTTGGAGGATCTTAAAAAGGTTGCACAGCTTTGTCTGGAAAACAATGTATTCCTTATATCCGATGAGATACACAACGACCTTATATACTCAGGCTATAAGCATACGATCTTCGGACTTGTTGGTGAAGAATACCTCGACAACCTCATGGTTTGTACAGCGCCTAGTAAAACCTTCAATCTTGCTGGGATGCAGTCGTCAAATATCATAATACCGAACCAAGTACACAGACAGAGATTCAGAAGGATCCTTGAGAAGAATTCAATCGGTGGACAAAATCCACTTAGTATAGTATCTTTGATCGCTGCTTATAAAGAAGGGGAAGAATGGTTAGACCAATTATTGGAGTACTTTGAAGGAAACATCAAGTTCATAGACGATTATTTGAAGGAAAACCTGCCAAAAGCAAAGATGATAAAACCACAGGCAACGTATCTTGCATGGATCGACTTCAGTGGATATGAGTCTGACAGTAAGAAGCTTGAGGAATTGATGGCTAAGAAGGCAAGGGTAGCAATGGATGGCGGAACCTGGTTTGGAGCGCAGGGAGCAGGATACATGAGACTCAATTTTGCTTGCCCTAGAGAGTTATTGAAGAAGGGATTGGACAGAATAGCTTCTGTTATTAATTCATAAATCTAAGAGGGGGAGACGGGATGGCACTAACTAACGAACTACTGAAGCAAAAAGTCGAAGAAGTCGATGAGTACGTAAGGAAGACCAGGGGATACCTTCACGAGTATCCCGAGACCAGCGGTAAGGAATTTGAGACCAGCAAGTTTCTTCAAAAGGAGCTTACTGAAATGGGCTATGAGATCGAGATGGTATCAACCACTGGATTTATAGTCACGATTGAGACAGGTAAACCAGGAAAAACTATTGCTCTTAGGGCAGATATCGATGCTCTGCCAATGCCTGAAAGTGACATGAACCTTGTGGCACCAAAGAAATGGGTTTCAAAGAACGAGGGAGCATGCCATGCCTGCGGCCATGATGCACATATGGCGATGCTGCTTGGAGCAACAAAGGTAATAAATGAAATCAAAAGTGAATTAAGCGGTACGATCCTTCTTTGCCTTGAAGAGGGTGAAGAGATTGGAACTGGATGGCCAGGGATGATGGAAGCCCTTTCAAAGAAAAAAATCGATGCGATCTGGGGGATCCACGTAACATCCTTTATGCCAGCTGGAACGATCAATATCGATGCAGGACCCAGAATGGCAGGAGTCAGTGTAGTAGAAATGGATGTAATTGGAAAAGGCGGACATGGTTCAAGACCTGATCTTTCGGTAAACCCAGTATTCGGAGCAGCTAATATATTGGTTGGTTTAGGTACAGCCTGGCCAAACAGAATTGATGCAGAAGAAACTGTAACTCTTGGTCTTGCAACGATCCATGGAGGAACCCAGGTCAATATTATACCTGACAAAGTTACAATAGGTGGTACAATCCGATTTTTTAGTACAAAAGAGGGAGAAAAGGCTTGTGCTGTCATAAGACAGGTTTCAACAAATATCGCAAAAGCTCATAATTGTGAAGTCCAGTTTTCTGAGAAATCATTGATAGTGTATAATCCCGTAGTTAATGACGACGAGCTAGCAAATATGTTCCAGAATTCGCTCTCAGAAGTTCTTCCAGAGGGAAGCATTACTCATGGCAATAGATGGTTTGCCTCTGAATCATTCAGAGAGTATAGAAGACATGCACCCTCAATATTGGCTTTTCTTGGAATCGGCAACAAGGGGTTTGGAAGTGGAGCTGAACACCATAACGTTCACTTCGATATCGATGAGGATGCACTAAAAATGGGGGTTTTATCAACAGTAAAAATTGTGGCAGACTATTTGTCCAAATAATCAGCGATCATACCTTAGGAGGGTTAAAATGTCCGAAGCAAAAAAAGAGAGAAAGAAATTTAGGCTACCACATCTTATGTGGATTCTTATGGGTCTTATACTTATTATGAGTGCATTGACCTACATAATCCCAGCAGGTGAATTTGCAGTACTTGAAGGCGGCAAAATTGATGGAACCAACTTTAACTATGTGGGAACACAAAGCCCTGTAAGTCCTCTCAGAGCACTGTTCCTGATGCAGGATGGCCTTGTTGGATCAGCAGTAATAATAATGACGGTACTCGTTGGTGGAGCTTCAATAGGTGTAATCCTTGCAACCGGAGCTATTGATAATTTCCTTAGTTGGGCAACCTTTAAGCTTCAAGATAAAGGTCAGAACACGCTTATCATAATCATGATGGTAATGATGGTTTACCTTGGAGGATTCGGAGGAGGAGACTTCCTAATAGCTCTGATACCAATGGGCCTTGTATTCGCAAGAAAACTAAAGCTCGACCCGATCATGGCGATAGCTGTAACTACATTCGCTACTATGGTTGGCTTTGGTACAGGTCCAAACAAGCTGTTGATACCTCAAAATCTTATGGATGTTCCTGTTTATTCAGGGTTCGGTATGAGATTTATAATCATGAACGTATTCATGGTGATAGCAATAGTATATGTTATGTGGTACGTAAACAAAATAAAGAAGGACCCATCAAAATCCGCTATGGGAGATACTGAGTGGCTTACTTCTATCAACGAAAGTGGAGAAGCTGTAATCAAGGAATCAAAGTTGACCTGGAGAGATATTCTTATAATGATCATATTCTTTGGTCAGTATGTAGTAATAGTATATTATTCAATATTCCTGGCACCAAATGCATTGGCAACCTATAACTTCCTGGTAGCGGCTCAGACAGTATCTGCAATAGCATCTGGACTAATAGCTAAGATGTCCTGGGATAAGATAGGTGACGAGTATGCAAAAGGACTTGCAGGAATGGCATTCGTTGGATTTATTATTGGTATGGCTAGAGTAGTATCACTTGTAATGGCAGAAGGTAAGATACTTCACACTATAGTATACAACATGACCAAACCTTTAATGTCACTTGACAGAGGGATTTCAGCTATAGGACTTACAGGTATTATTGCTATAATAAACCCAATTATTCCATCAGCATCAAGTAAGGCAGCAATATTGATGCCAATAATAAAGCCAATTACAGAGGTACTCGGAATGAACCCACAAATCGCAGTACAGGCATTCCAGTTTGGTGATGGATTTACAAATATCATATCCCCTGCACTTGGTTGGACTGTAGGCTCCTGCGCAGCAGCTGGTGTTCCTTTCCAAAAATGGTTTAAGTGGGCAATGCCTATTGTAATAATAATGACTCTTGTATCATTTGTAATGATATATTTCTTAAATATGATAGGGTGGATCGGATACTAAATTAAACTAGGAGTTGATCATTTGAAATTGACAACAGGCATGAAGATGCCAGAGATAATTTATAATACTGCTTATGAAAGCGGGATTAGCTATCTTGATAAGACCAAAGGACAAAAGTCGGTTATTCTGTTTGACAGATACTACGGCTGTACTGTATGCCAGTTGGACCTTCTGGAATTGAAGGAAAACTTTGAGAAGTTCACAGAAAAGAATTCAAGTCTCAAGGTAGTGCTCCAGTCAGACCCAGCAAGTCTTAAGGAGAAGCTTGACAAAGATCCGCTCCCATACGAGATAATATGTGATCCTAAAGGTGAACTGTATAAGGAATTTGAAATTGAACCAGCTGGATCCATGCCAAAGCTTGTCGGAGGAGTTAAGACATTGTCAAAAATAAACAGGGCTAAAAAACGAGGTCTTGAGCATGGTGAATACGAAGGTGAAGAATTACAATTGCCAGCATTGTTTATTGTTGACGAAACTGGTACAATAGTATACGCTAAGTATGCTAGAAACCTTGGAGATCTACCTTCAGCTGAAGAAATAGCAGCAATGGTGTAGTATAAAAAAATAAGCTCCATTTGTCCATAGAAGCATATTTATTTGAGTTGGACAAATGGAGCTTCTAATTAATTGGAGAGATATATGTCAGATGAAATGATCAAAAGTATAAGAAAAAGAATACTTGCAATGATTGTCCCCATAACCTCGGAGAACCTGCTTCAGATGATAGCAGGAACAGTAACCATGGCCTTCATGGGAAGGCTTGATGCTGCTGCAGTTGGTGCAGTTGGGATCGGAAATATCATCTTCAGGATGGCATGGGCGATATTCAGAGGTATAGGAATAGGAGCCTCTGCAGCCATATCAAGGTATTATGGTTCAAATGACTCAAATAGGATGTACCGGCTCATCATTGAGGGAGCAGGGGCGGTTTTGCTGTTGTCCCTTTTTGTACAGCAAATAGTTTTCAGATTTGCTAAGTACCTAATAGGCTTTTTAAGCAGTGGAGGAGGGCTTCTTGAGGATGCTTTGATGTTTACAGGCATAATTTCTTACAGCATACCTATGATGGCTTTGGTTGTTTTCTCAGCAGGTGTATTTCAAGGAATGACAAATTCAAAGATCCCAATGTACGCAGTAGGAATAATGAATGGGATCAATATAATATTCAGCTATATTTTGATATTTGGAAATTTTGGGTTACCAAGGCTTGGAATAAGAGGCGCTGGCTATGCTTACAATATAGCACAGCTGAGTGCAGCTGTTTTCAGTATAATAATGCTGATGCGAGCAACAAGAAAGCTTAAGCCCAAGGATGCTAAAGGATTTTCATTTACCGGCTATTCAATCAGGGAGCTTATAAGGTATGGTTTTCCATCAGCTATGGAGATCTTACTATGGCAGGTATCCTCTGTTGTATTAACAAAAGCAGTTCTCACCTACGGTGAAACAGCCTATGCTTCCTATCAGCTGGGTCTTCAAGCAGAATCAATATCCTATATGCCGGCTGCAGGATTCTCGATAGCAGCAACTGCTTTTATAGGGCAGCATCTTGGAGCTAACGACTTCAAACAGTCTAAAACCTATATGAGTGAGCTAAGAAAGATGGTAGTGGCAATTACCCTGGTGATGGGAGCTATATTGGTGTTTATACCTGGGCTGGTAATGAGACTCCTTACAACAGATCAGTCGATGATAGCTATAGGTAGTGTTTATCTTATCGTAATGGGGATCTCTCAACTGCCGCAAAATCTTGCTGGTCTATATAATGGAGCTCTAAGGGGAGCAGGTTATCCAAACGTTCCAATGTTTACAACAATACTTGGCATTTGGTTCATCAGGATCCCGCTTGTCCTCATCCTGGCTTATGTTGTTAAGGCTGAACTGCACTGGATCTGGATAGCTATGGCTTTAGACCTTTTCAGCAGATATATATTCTCCAGAACTTCATTTAAAAGAAATGTTGAGAAAAGATATGAATAGTATTATTAATACATTGCGAGCAAACAGCAAGATAGCCCCGGTTATGGAGCTACCTTGCTATTTCGTTCCCTGTTTGAGTATGTCGCTGTACTTATCGATAATGGAGAAGAATATTTCCAATTCTTCCTCGGAAAAATCCTCTTTCAGCATCTTCATCGATCTAAGGATATTTCTTGTATCAAATTTCTTATGTGCTTCCGCAAATGACTTTGCCGCATCTGTAGGATAAAGGAAAAATACCTTAGCGTCCTGAGTTGAATTTTCCCTATATACATATCCCTTTTTCATAAGCTTTCGGACAGTTTGAGATATTGCACTTGCTGTTCTGTCCCAAATCTTAGCCAATTCCGTTACCGTTGTTCCTGGAGAGTCAACAATGTCAGTCAAAACATGAGCCTCCATCATTGAAAGGATATCTCCGGTGCCGTAATCTCTTGAAGAGTAGATATAATCATGGTAGTCAAGCACAAATCTGTATAGCTTATTGTGATCCTCATTCAGTTTTTTGAATACTTCATTATTAAGACCAACATCTTTATCTAACACAAAATCTCCCTTTCATTAAAAAATCTTCTTGCTTCTTCGCTCCATGATGATAGTATTTTGCCAATTCCCAAACTTATCCTTAGCGATTTTCTCCCTGTAACCAACTTCTCTAAAACCACATTTTAGGTTCATATTATACGAAGCCTTATTGGTTTCAAAAATAGATGCATAGAGGCTATAAAAGCCTTGTTTTTCAGATTCATCACATAAATGTGAAAGAAGCACTGTTCCCAGACCCAGTGATCTGAACTTTGAATCCAGGTAAATGCTGGCTTCAACTACACCTCTGTAAACAGCCCTTGAAGATGTTGGGCTCAACGCTGCCCAACCGGCAATCGACCCATCGACCTCCAAAATGAACCTGCATTCCTTAATATGTGAGGCATCCCATTCTTCAAAAGAGGGACAAGTAGTTTGAAATGTTGATTTACCTTCCTCCAAACCCAGACTGTAGATCCTGGCAACCTCTTCCCAATCCTGAGGGATCATATTCCTTATTTCGATATCCATATGACTCACCACCTAAATTCTGTATAACACAATTTTATCACATTTAGATAATATAATATCTCATAGTGAACACAAAAATTTCTAATTGGGTATAGAAACCTTCGAGGGAGGAAAATCTAATGAATATACTTATTGCTGATGATGAAATAAAGATGAGGAAATTACTGAAGGAATACCTTGCTCTTGAAGGCTACAATATCTTCGAGGCATCTAACGGTAATGAAGCAATCGAGCAATTTGATCTGAGAGAATATAAGGCAGTTTTGCTGGATGTCATGATGCCTGTCGTGGACGGGTGGACGGTTCTAAGAACAATCAGAAGGAGCTCTGATGTTCCAGTTATAATGCTTACAGCCCGTGGTGAGGAATATGATAAGCTATTTGGTTTTGAGCTTGGAGCGGACGATTACATGGTGAAGCCCTTTAGCCCTAAGGAATTAATGGCAAGGCTCAAGGCTGTAACAAAAAGAAATATGAAGCTGAAGGACTCCGGAGTTGAGGGTTACACATTTGAAGGATTAAGAATCGACACCAGTGCAAGAGCGGTTTATATTAACGGAATTCAGGTTAAGATGACTCCAAAGGAGTATGAGCTATTGATATATCTTGCTACAAACAAAAACCGAGCACTTACAAGGCAACAGATCCTAGACGGTGTTTGGGGGATAGATTTTTTTGGCGATGACAGGACAGTAGATACTCACATCAAGGTGTTAAGAGAAAGTCTTGGACCATATAAGAGCATGGTATCCACAGTATGGGGAGTAGGATATAAATTTGATCCGGAGGAAAGTGGGAAATGAGAAAAATATCATATAAACTGATTCTTGGGATGATCATTCTCGTTTCAGTAACTCTGGGGTCAATTTGGTTATATCAGACTGCATTTCTCGAAAGGAATTATACGAATCGTATAGTTGATACCTTAAAGACTAACCTTCATGAAGCAGCTGATCTGTACGAAACTGACGATATGACAGGCTTTGAGGAGTATGCGGAGAATGTCCTTATATCAAGGAATATCACCATAGAAGTATTTGGCATTGACGGGATGACTACCCTTAGAGGTCTTGGAGGTATGCGTGGACAAATGGCTGGATCCAGGGTATTAAAGGGTGCTTACCTGGATGAGCTTCTCAAATCAGGAGAAGCTCTGACTCGCACTACTCATCCAAGGCAGAACCTTGAGCTTATTGCATACTCCATCCTGATACCGGAAAGTGAAATAATAATTACAGGTACAATACCTGCTGAGCCGATCAGCGAAACCGTGAGCATATTAAAGGATCAGCTTATCGGGATATCATTGTTGCTTCTGATACTATCAGCTGCAATAGGCACCTTTATTGCAAGGATGCTGTTAAAGCCTGTAAGAGAACTGAACCGAACAGTCAATCAGCTTGCAGAAGGAAATATGGATGCTCGGGCAGAGGTATCTACAAAGGATGAATTGGGTGAGTTGGCTAATAATTTTAACAGGATGGCTGATCAGCTGTCAAAGCTGGACAGCTTAAGAAAGGACCTGGTTGCCAACGTTTCCCATGAACTGAGGACTCCTCTTGGACTTATCAAAGGCTATGCAGAGCTTGCAAGAGATGTTCAATATGAGCAAACAGACAATAGAAAGGAAAGCCTTGATATAATCATTGAGGAGACTGACAGACTGGGCGTAATGGTAGATGATATTTTAAATCTTTCTCAAATCCAGGCGGGCTATGCTGATATAAGCCCAGTAGAAGGGGATATTATAGCCGATGCACAGACTGCCGTCTCTAAGTACATTATAGCTGCGGAGAATAAAGGCGTAGAGCTTCTGTTTGACACAGATAGGGATTCAGTAATTGCATACTATGACGCCATGAGGCTTCAGCAGGTTTTTCATAACCTTATAACAAATGCCATCAACCATACTGATCCAGGAGGAAAAGTTTCAATTTTTGTAGAAAGTTTAGCCTCTGTTGTCAGAATTGAGGTAAGAGACACAGGAACAGGGATACCTGAAGATGAGCTTCCCTTTATATGGGAGAGATACTATAAGGTCGATAAAAGCGGTTCGGGAGCCAAAGGGTCAGGTATCGGTCTTGCAATTGTAAAGGGAATCCTAGAAGCCCATGGATCAGCGTACGGAGTTGAAAGTAAGCTGGGGTCTGGGACTACATTTTGGTTTGAAATCGATAAAAGTACTAAATAACCTAACAAAAAATATATATTTTCATCACAATTTCAACATAACTCTTTTATATACTTTAAGCATCAGATAAAGATTAGTATAAGGAGTGTGTTGAGATGAAAAAGTCAGTAGTAGTTTTAGCAGTCGCAGTTATGCTTTTAGGCTCAATGAGCGTTGCCTTTGCCGAAGCAAGCTGGAGTCCAGCAAAGACATTTGGAGAAATGAAGGGAATGACTGAGCAGGAGGCTTATGCATATAGGAATGAGCAAAACAAAAGGTTCGGGGAGCTTGCACAAGCTGAAGGCGAAGAGTTTTTTGTAGAGTTCAGTAAAGAGATCCTGGAAGCGAAAAAGGCTATGCTTAAGGAAATGGTTGGGCTTGGCAAGCTGACTCAGGAAAGAGCAGATGAGATATTGGCTAAGCTTGAAGCATGTGACGGAACACAAATGAGAGTAATGCAGGGCACCGGATTATTCGGTAACAGAGATGGTGAAGGCTTCCGTGGAGGCTTTGGCGGTCAAAAAGGACAGGGTCAGGGCGGAATGATGAGAAGAGGAGCTTGGAACAGTAATTAAATATTAAAATTATCGATAAACCGCCAACTGGGCGGTTTATTGATTTTAAATATGTTATCATATTGGTGAGTAGTAGTATTCAAATATATATAGATAACATATTGATTTAACAGGAGGAATCAACATGAACTCAATATTTAAAAGGCGAAGTATTCGAAAATATCTTGATAATGATATCTCTGACGCGATGGTTGAGGAAATTATAAAAGCCGGCATGGCAGCTCCATCGGCAGGTGATGAACGACCTTGGCATTTCATAGTTGTTCGGAATAAATCGACAATGCTCGAATTCCCAAAATTCCATCAATATGCACAGATGCTAAAAAATGCCCCTGTTGCTATAGTTGTATGCGGAGACTTAAATCGTCAGGCATATGAGGGATTTTGGATCCAGGATTGTTCTGCTGCCATACAGAACATGCTCCTGCAAGTAACAGAGATGGGGCTAGGTTCAGTTTGGGTTGGCATTTACCCTGACAAAAAGAGAGTCGAGAAAACTAAAGAGCTTCTTGATCTTCCGGAAAATATAGTACCTGTGGCAGTCCTTCCTATAGGCGCACCAGGAGAGATCAAGCCTGCAACAAATAGATACGATAAAAGGATGATACACCTAGAGAAGTGGTAGATAACCAGCAAGATGATCTAATCTGGACTAGTGCTAAGGAACGTAGGCTCCCGGTTTTTTTGTCGAAGTATTGCAACAAAGGTCCATAAAATGTAAAATAATCATGGATTTCAATTTATTTCAGAATGAAAGGGATGGAAAATGGAAAAACTACAATTGTATGGATTTAATAACCTGACGAAGACTCTTAGCTTCAACATTTATGACGTATGCTATGCCGTAACGCCTGAGGATAAGCAAAAATACATCGAATACATCGATGAGCAATACAACTCCACCAGATTGACAGAGATCCTGACAGAGGTAACAAGGATCATAGGTGCAAATCTGCTAAATATAGCAAAACAGGATTACGTTCCACAAGGAGCAAGTGTAAACTTTCTTATTACAGAGGAGAAGCTTCCTGACGTGTGCGTTGATCCTTCGTGCAATTTAGGGGATGTTATTGCAAGTCCCAGAAACGTCATCGGACACCTGGATAAGAGTCATATCAGCGTCCATACTTATCCTGAATATCATCCTGACAGGGGTATTATGACATTCAGAGTAGACCTCGATGTATCCACATGTGGGCAAATATCTCCTCTAAAAGCCCTCGATTTTCTCTTTGAGAGCTTTGATTCAGATATTGTAATCTGTGACTACAGGATCAGAGGTTTCACCAGAGACCTGGATGGAACAAAGCACTTCAAGGACCACAAAATCAACTCGATACAGGACTACATTTCTAAAGAAAATCTTAATAAATATAACAGCATAGACGTAAATGTTTATCAGGAGAATATATTCCATACCAAGATGATGCTTAAGGAACTTGAGCTTGATAACTATCTTTTTGAGATCAAGGAAGAGGACCTTACAGGCAGACAGAAAAGAGAAATTTTGGATAAGCTGAATGAAGAGATGCACGAAATCTATTATGGAAGAAATTACGGAATTGACTATTAAAGGAGGGATATTGTGGAGCTTTGGTTTTCGGAAAAGAGTACAGAAACCTGTGAATTCAAGATAAAGGTTAAAGCTCAGATATATTCTGAAGAAACACCATTCCAAAAGATCGCTTTTTTTGAATCCTATGATTTTGGAAGATTCTTTACCCTCGACGGCTTGATGATGGTAAACGAAAAGGATGAGTTCATATACCATGATATGATAGTACATGTGCCGCTGGCTGTAAATCCTGAGATAAAGAGAGTCATGGTTATAGGTGGAGGCGATGGTGGGACAATTAGAGAGCTTACAAGGTACAAACACATTGAGCATATAGATTTTGTTGAAATAGATGAAAGAGTTGTCCAGCTGTGTAAGGAATACCTGCCTCAAACAGCCTGCAAGGTGGATGATCCAAGGGTACATCACCATTACGTTGATGGTATTAAGTTTGTAAAGGAAAATAAAGACTACTACGACCTGATACTGGTTGATTCAACAGATCCGATAGGGCCGGGAGAAGGGCTTTTCACAAGAGAATTCTATACAGACTGCTACAACGCGCTTAATGATAAGGGAATATTGATAAATCAGCATGAGAGTCCATATTACCCTAACTATGCAAAAGAAATGATAAAGGCTCATTCAAAGCTTAAAGCGATATTTCCTGTGTGCAGGGTGTACCAGTTCCATATGCCGACCTATGCCAGCGGGCACTGGCTATTCGGCTTCGCCAGCAAAGAACTTGATCCATTAAGAGATCATAAGCCAGAAATCTGGGAAGCATTTGGACTGAAGACAAAGTACTATAACACAGAGCTTCACAGGGGATGCTTTGCACTTCCAACATATGTAATTGAACAGCTTGAGGATGCTAAATAGAAACGGTTGAACTTTAGGAGCAGGATAAACTGCTCCTTTTCCAATTAAGCGCTGATTCTGCAATAGTTTGACCATCTTAGGGTATATATTATGCAGTGATTATACGAGAAGAGAGTGAAGAATATGATGAAGTACAAATTTACCGCCAAGGGTATATGCAGTGAATTGAATATCCTAGAGATTGGGAAGTATTTTGGAATCACAAAGAAAATTAAGTGGGAAGAACCTCTCATTGTAAAGACGGATACTACCATAGGAAAAGCTGTTTATCTTTATCATTTTGGTGTTCTGGTTTTCCTGAACTATGATGAAGATGAAATGCTTGGATTCGTAAGGGAGATCAAGGCAATACCAGGCAGTATAAAGAGCATAAATACAGACATCGTTTATGGTGAGGTTGAGACATACACTCTTATAGAGGACCCTGAATTAGAGGAGAGTGAGCTGGAGTTTCAGGAATATAGGAACAGCATAATAAAGAAGTTCCACGTGGACATGGCTGCTCTTGTACTTGCAAAATCTGTAGCTCTAGAGATCATTGAGATAAACATCGACAGGGTATTCGATGAGATAGAGGGAACCGTTGTCAGCCTTAGAAGCGGCAAGGTTAAGACAAGCGAAAAAAGGACAATTTCAGCCATCGGAAAGATCCTTGCATTCAAGCATACAACCATTTCCTATATCATGATGCTGGATAAACCATCCATAACCTGGAAAGAGAGGGAAGCTGAAATCTTCTTTGACGAACTCGCTGAGTTATATGAGCTGGACGACAGATATGATAAGCTGAATGCCAAGATTGATGCACTTCTTGATACAGCTGAAGTAATTGCAGATTTACAGCACTCAAGAATGTCAAAATATCTTGAGATAGTAGTAATATTATTGATCCTGATCGAAGTAGTGCATGCATTTGAGGAACCTATAATGAATTTTCTTAAGGCTCTTATTACAACTTAAAATGGATCTGTTGCATGATTTGGGGGAGAGATATATGCACTCCAGCAGAATAAAACAGCTAAATAATGAAGCCAATAAGGACGGAGACTATGTCCTATACTGGATGCAGCACACACAAAGAACGAGGGCTAACCACGCCCTTGATTTTTCTATCCAAATCGCGAATGATCTTTGTAAGCCACTTCTCGTTTGCTTTGGACTGACGGATGGATTCCCTGAGGCTAATCTTAGGCACTACAGCTTTATGCTGGAGGGGCTTAAGGAGGTTAAAGTGGATCTAGAAGAGGCAGGGATAGGGTTTATAATTGTAAATGGGAGCCCTGATGAGACCGTATTACTTCTTGGTGGAAGAGCGAGTGCAATAGTTACTGACAGAGGTTATTTAAGAGTAGAGAGAGAATGGAGACATAAAGCTGCTGAAAAAGCCGGCTGTGCCCTGTATCAAATAGAGTCTGATTTAATTGTCCCAATTGAGCAAGCATCGATCAAGGAGGAGTATTCCGCTGCAACAATCAGGAGAAAGCTGATGCCTGGAATCGAAAGGTTTAATGACCTTGATGAGCCACAATCAATGCTTAACAAGTTCAATAATAATTTATTATCGGATTTGGAAGGGATAATTTTAGATGTTGATGTAGCTTTAAGTACTCTGGATATAGATACGTCTGTACCTCCAGTAAATAATAAATCGGGAGGGTACTCCGAGGCAAAGAAAAGGCTGGATGAATTTATAGATAATAAGCTTCGTTATTATGATACGTTGAAAAACCATCCGGACAAGGATTTTTCCTCAGGTCTTAGCGCATATCTTCATTTTGGGCAAATTTCTCCATTAGAGATATACAATGCAATAAAGGATATTGATTCTCCCGGGAAGGAAAGCTTCATAGATGAGCTAATAGTGAGAAGAGAGCTGGCCTTCAACTTCGTATTCTATAATAACCGATATGATTCCTATGATTGCGTACCCAACTGGGCCGCTCAATCCTTGGAGCTCCATAAAAGTGACTTGAGAACCTGGGTATATACTCTTGAGCAGCTTGAAATGTCTGAAACTCATGATCCTTATTGGAATGCAGCACAAACTCAGCTTAGACTTACCGGAGAGATGCATGGTTATATGAGGATGTACTGGGGGAAGAAGATCATAGAGTGGTCGAAGGATCCTGAGGAAGCTTTCAATACAGCATTGTACCTTAACAATAAATTTGCACTGGACGGAAGAGACCCTAACAGCTTCGCAGGAATAGCCTGGTGCTTTGGGAAGCACGACAGACCCTGGGCAGAAAGACCAATATTCGGCAAAATCAGATATATGAACGATAAAGGTCTGGAGAGAAAATTTGATATTGGGGCCTATGTTGAGAAGATTGAAAGAATTCAATTAAGCGCAGAGCAATAACTTATTTGAGTACTGCTGACGTTGCAACCTATATTTGCAAAATAGGATTACATAATATATAATCATCAATAACTGAATAGTATATGGAAGACGGGTGAGAATCCCGCACTGTCTCGCAACTGTATTGGAGGAGCTGATGCTATACGCCACTGGGTAACTGGGAAGGCTGCATTAAGCAATGATACCTAAGTCAGGATACATGATTCGTCATTTTTCTTACGCAGGATAAGAAATGTCTATAATTAAGTATTTTAGCACTTATCTGACGATAGGTGCTTTTTATTTTAATTCAAAGGGAGGTTAGGATATGGGAGCAATAATGGTTCAGGGGACCACTTCCTCTGCAGGGAAAAGTATTCTATGTACAGCCTTATGCAGGATATTCAAGCAAGATGGAATGAAGGTTTATCCATTTAAGTCTCAGAACATGAGCAGCAAATACCACAAGACAAAAGACGGAAAAATGATAGCGATTGCTCAGGCACTCCAAGCTTGGGCAGCAGGTCTTGAGCCCCATGAGAATATGAATCCAATACTACTTGTACCAGATTCAGATTTGAGTTCTAGGCTTATAATCAATGGTGATGACTCAGGGGAAACGACCTCTGCAGATTATTTTAGGAACAAAGCCGTATTAAGAGAAATGATAACAGAAAGGTATAAGGAAATTGAAAGCCTTAATGAGCTAGTTATTATAGAGGGAGCGGGAAGTCCTGCTGAAATAAACCTCAATAAAGATGACATTGTGAACATGGGTATGGCAAAGATCGCAGATGCTCCGGTTATTCTTGTAACTGACATCGACAGGGGAGGATCATTTGCTGCTGTATATGGGACTGTTATGCTCCTTGAACAGGAAGATAGAAGGAGGATAAAGGGAATTGTATTCAACAAGTTCAGAGGCGATATATCATTGCTTGAGCCTGGGATCGACATGCTGGAGAAGCTTATTGATATACCTGTAGTAGGAATAATACCATACATAGACCTTAATATAGAAGATGAAGATACTCTGACAGATAAAACAAAAAAATGTGAAGATGGATCTCAGACCCGGGATGAACTTGAAGAAGAACTTGAAAAGCTTGCAGAAGTTGTTAGAGCGAACATAGACATGGATATTATTTACAAACTTGCAGGTGTCTAGAATGGTTGAAATAATTGCAGGTGTATTCTTAGATATTCTTGTAGGAGACCCAAAAAGCTTTCCACATCCTGTAAAGGCAATGGGGAAGCTAATATGCCTTGAGGAGAAAATAGTTAGAAAAATAACACATAATGATCTTGGTTTAACAGTGGCTGGCTTTCTGATTGTTTGTATAAATCTGTTCATAGGATTCTTCCTACCGTTTTTCTTATTAAAGTTGCTTGAATCCAACGGAGCATTACATTTCTTTCTGAGTACATATTTAGTGTATTCATGTGTCGCGGCCAGAGATCTTCATTCCGAGTCTTTCGAGGTTATCAAGGCATTGAAAAGATCCTTGAATGAAGGAAGGGCAAGACTGTCTTACATCGTGGGGAGGGATACCGATAAATTACAGGAAGAAGATATTTATAAAGCAGTGGTAGAGACGGTATCTGAGAACACATCAGATGGTGTGATAGCTCCTCTGTTTTTTATGATGCTCCTCGGACCTGCTGGAGGAATGGCATATAAATTTGCAAATACAATGGACTCTATGCTTGGTTATAAAAACGATAAATACAGATATTTAGGATATTTCCCAGCAAGAACAGATGACGTCCTAAATATTTTGCCATCAAGAATCACTTCAATGATGATGGTATTAACGTCTATCGGGAGATTTGACTTAAAGAATGGCTACAGTATATTAATGAGAGATCACAATAAACATAAAAGCCCCAACAGCGGTTGGCCTGAAAGTGCTGCGGCAGGACTTCTAGGAATCAGACTTGGAGGGGGGAGTCATTATGGAGGTATCCTTGTTGATAAACCATTCCTTGGAGATGAAGGTGAAGCATCAAGTGAAAAACATGTAAGAAGTGCGGTGGAAATAATGTACCGCACAGAGATTGGAGTTATTTTATTCTGGATATTGATATCGAACCTAATATGAGAGGAGGTCCTTTATGAAACATGGCGGAGATATACTTACCTACTTCGGAAATGAAAGAAATGATATCATAGATTTTAGCAGCAATATAAATCCCATAGGATACCCTAAGGGCCTTGAGACACAGTTGATCAAAAGCTTTGAAGGTTTGAGATCCTATCCTGATATAAAATACAGAGAGCTTAAAAACAACCTATCTGAATATCTTGGGTGTAACGACAGTAATGTAATAGCTGGTAATGGTGCAGTTGAGATAATCGACAGCTTTATTATGTCATTCGAAAAAGTAGTTGTAGCGATTCCTTCCTTTTCTGAGTACGTTGAGAGGGCTTCAGTGCACAATAAAGAAATACTAAAAATAGGTCTTGGCATGGATTTTATAATAAAACCTGAGATGTTTGAAATAGTTGAAAAAGGAGATCTTGTGATACTTGGGAATCCAAATAATCCTACAGGAAGAAGGATCCCCAAGGCAACCTTGCTCGAGATATATGGCATCATATCAAAGAAAAATGCATTTTTGCTTCTCGATGAAGCCTTTTATGAATTCTGCCCTATAGATTATGACAGCATACAGTTATTTCAAGCATATAACTATAAAGATGTGGGGATAATACGAGCCGCAACAAAATTCTTTGGTCTTCCCGGAATAAGACTTGGGTATTGTTGCACTGATGATATAACTGCCAAGATGATTTCTGATACTCAAATGCCATGGAGTATAAATTCCTTTGCAGCCGCAGCATCTGAGATTATTTTCAAGGATAAGGAGTTTATCGAAAGCTCTAAGGAGTACATAGAGATAGAAAGAAGCTACTTACTTAATGCCTTAGCGCAATTCAAGATCCTCCAGGCATCTGCCACTGAAGCTAATTTTATACTTATTAGGCTTTTCGGAGTATCAGAGGAAAAGATATTTGATTTCCTTTTGGAGAGGGGTATTCTAGTTAGGAAATGTTCGAGCTTTGAAGGCCTTGTAGGAGATAATATCCGAGTAGCAATAAAATCCAGATCTGACAATGAGAAGCTAATTAACGCATTATTAGATTTCGAGAAGTACTGTCTTGACTTAAACTATTCATGGTGCTATCATCAAGAGGAACACAAATGAATAATATTTTATGTTCCGTTCGATCAATTGGACGGCTAAGAGGGAAACAGGTTAGAATCCTGTGCGGTCCCGCCGCTGTAAGCGTGTTGTAGCATTCGTATCCACTGAGGAAACTCGGGAAGGTGAATCCTGCGTATAACGTAAGCCAGAAGACCTGCATAAAATATCGTTCCAGCCAACGGGCAATTGGCAGAGGAATTGATGACCGCAGGTATATTTGCGGCTATCTCTCTAAGAACAGTAAATTCGGACTGTAGCTAAGGCTACAGTTCTTTTTTTATTTATTTCAACTTAGACTCTGCCTGCAATAAAAAAGCTAGATAAAGAAAGGAGAGTTTAGAATGGAAAAGAAGTATCACGTAGTGTTCAAGAAAATTGATGAGGAAACAATGTTTGGCGAGGAGATGACCAGGGAGGACATCCACCGCATAAGAAAAGACAAGTCCATTATCATAATCAAGATTTCAGACATTAAATAGGATAGGGGAGATAATATGAGAAACAATAAACTAATATTGACTTTTTTAATACTGATAAGTCTTCTGCTTTCAGCCTGTACCACAGATGATCATTCTGCACCACCATCTCAGTCAGAGGTTTCTGTAGAGACTCCTTCGAAAATTGCGTTACCAACTACAGATCCGGCTGGATATGATATAGTTGTACCTGAAAAAATAGAAAAAATAGTATCTCTTGCTCCATCAATAACTGAGATATTGATTGAAATGGGTTATGCAGATAAGCTAGTAGCAGTTGACATTCAGTCAAAAAATATAGAAAACCTTCCCGAAGGATTGGAATATTTTGAGTTGATGTCTCCGGATGCTGAAAGATTGGCTGCTATGAAGCCAGATATAATCTATGCTTCAACTATAAGCATAGGTAAGGGTTCGGACGTTTTAAGCCCACTTAAGGAACTGGGTATTTCTGTAGCCTATATCCCATCCAGCGATAGTATTGATGGGATATATAAGGATATTGAATTTATAGCGGCAACGCTCCAAGACCAGATTGAAGGGGATAGGATAATTGCTGAAATGAGAACGAGGATAGAAGAAATAAGGAGTCTGAGTGAGGCTATCAACGATAAAAAGACTGTTTACTTTGAGATAAGCGCTGCTCCTTATATGTACAGCTTCGGGAAGGGTGTTTTCCTTGATGAAATGATCGAAATAATTGGAGCTGAAAATCTGCTCGCTGACCAAGAAGGCTGGATATCAGTTTCTGAAGAATTGATCCTAAGTAAAAATCCTCAAGTAATACTTACTAACGTGAACTATATCGAAAATTCAGTGGAAGAGATTAGAGCACGTGCTGGATGGGACTCTGTTGAGGCAGTTAAAAATGGAGAAATCTACTATATCGACAACATGTCAAGCTCACTCCCCAATCACAATATAGTAAAAGCACTGGAGGAGATGCTAAGAGCAGTATATCCGGAGCTTAATTGATCATGAGTACAGCCCAAAGAACGGCTTTAGCAGTAGTATTAAGCTTAGCAGTCCTGGTCTTGGGAGTGGGTCTTGGAAGTGTGTACATACCTACTATGGAAGTACTTAGAATTTTCGGTGAGAAGCTTCTTGGCATAAGTAGCAACACAAATCATACAGTGTCATCGATAGTATGGGACATAAGGCTTCCAAGAGTATTATTGGCATATATTGTGGGAGCAGCTTTATCGGTAAGTGGTACAGTTATGCAATCGGTTCTTAGAAATCCTCTTGCATCCTCCTATACACTGGGAGTCTCCTCCGGAGCTTCCTTTGGTGCAGCTATAATCATAGTGACAGGGCTAAGACTGCCTGTATTCGGGGGTTTCACGCTCCCATTCACTGGTCTCGCATTTGGGATTATTACCGTTATACTTGCCATCAGCTTTGCTTCAAGATTGGACAGCAATATGGAAAATAACACTATAATACTAGTAGGAATAGTATTTTCTTTGTTCATAAATGCAATTCTTACTATGATCACAGCCCTATTCAGGGATAAGGTTGCACAGCTTACATTCTGGCAGATGGGAAGTTTCTCACTTAAGGAGTGGTCAAGTATATATATCTTGCTCCCAATCATGATAATGCTTGTCTCAATACTGCTTTTGTTTTCTAAGGAGATGGATATATTGACCTTTGGTGAGGAACAGGCATTTGCCATAGGAGTTGACGTTCAAAAGATCAAGTGGGTTCTTTTGGGTCTTGCTGCAGCACTTACCGGTAGTGCAATATCTTTTGTAGGAGTAATTGGATTTATTGACCTTGTGGCACCCCATATCGTAAGGAAGCTGTTTGGTTCCTCACACAGCATAGTTCTCCCTATGACAGCAATATTTGGTGGATCTTTTATGGTCATATGCGATCTCATTGCTAGGACAATAATAGCACCAATTGAGCTTCCTGTAGGTGCTGTTACAGCGATGGTAGGAGCTCCGTTTTTTACCTACTTATACTTTTCAGGAAGGAAGAGTTCACAATGCTAAAGATTCATAAGCTTTATGCAGGCTACAATGGCTACGATGTAATAAAAAATATTTCAGCAGAAGTAGGCAGCAATCAAAACCTATGTATAATGGGGAGTAACGGCTCCGGAAAGACCACCTTGGTTAAAGCCGTTGCAGGAATAATACCGTCTAGAGGAAATATTTCAATAGACGGCAAGACAGCAGCTTCAATGAAACGAATAGAGCTTGCAGGCAAAGTAGCAGTAATGACACAGATAGCATCAGTGTATTTTTCATATACTGTTTTTGAGACAGTTCTCATGGGAAGATACGCAAGGATGAAGGCATCTCTCCTCAAAAGACATTCATCATATGACAGGGAGTATGCTGAGAGCTGCCTAGAGGTTACGGGATTAAAAGAACTTAGAAACAAGCCGATTATTGAGTTATCAGGCGGACAACTCCAAAGGGTCCACCTCGCAAGGGCTCTTGCTCAGGAACCTCAGATAATAATCCTCGATGAGCCGACAAATCATCTGGATTTGAAACATCAGGTTGAAATAATCGACTTCCTTAGGGAGTGGTCAAGAAAGGAAGGTAATTCTGTAGTCGGAGTTCTTCATGATATCAACCTTGCAGTTAGACTTTCTGATAAAGTACTTTTGCTAAAAGACGGGGTTCAGGTGGGTTACGGGAATACAGACGAAATAATAGACAAAACCATCCTGAAGAACGTGTACGATATGGACGTTGTAGATTATATGGTCAAATCCTATAAAAAGTGGGAGAGACTGGATTGGAGGAGTTCAAATGAAAGGGTTGTATAGAAGTAAATATGAAGCTTATCCATTTTTGAGTGATCATGGAGATGACTTAAGGTGTGATTTTGAAATACTCACAGATGAGACTGCAAGCCTTATTGGCCTTTTAAGAGCAGATATTGAGGATGAATTCCTGAGGGAGGAGCTTCTAAAGATCTGCGAGATAACATATCATATAAACCCGAGCCTAAGGACCTTTTTCTCAGTGACTGAAGAAGAAATGGAATGGCTTAAGGAGGCAGCTCAATGGCTCGCAGAAGAAACGAAAGACAAGTACCAAAGATTTGTTTTAACACAAGGGTCTAAAAGCGCTTGTCAGGCCCATGTAATAAGGACAAAATTCAAAGAGATAGTAAGGATGATCTACAGACATGTCCACAAGGGCAACAGAGTTCCAGATGTACTAATAGATGCATGCAATATACTTTCCAATTATTTCTTTTTCCTCGCATTAAAGTTAAATGAGCTCGAAGAAGTGGCTGAGGTGGAGTATCAGAGTAGGAATTATAAATAGAGCAATCGACCTATAAGGCCTTATACATAGAGGCCTTATAGATTTTTAAATTAATATTTGAAAATTGATTTGACATATAAGCATAGATGAACTAAACTAGATGCATGGTAGCTATATGCATTAAGCATCTAGAAATAAGGGAGGTCAATATAGTGAATAAAAATGAAGCAATATTTTGTACAGACAAAAATCATAAAATGGAAAGATTCCTCGAAGTATGTTTATTGGTCATATTATACAATGATATAGGTTATGGTTATGGGCTTATTGAGTATCTGGAATACTTTGGTTTTAGCAAAGAGGATCTTAATGCAGGCTCAATGTATAGAACTCTCAGAAAAATGGAAAAAGAGAACCTGGTTTCCTCCTCGTGGCAGGAAAGCGAGATGGGACCAAAAAGGCGTATATATGAAATTACGGATACTGGTAGAGAGGAGCTTAAAAACTGGATCCGTATACTGGAATTGAGAAAAACTCGGATAGAGGCATTGATCAATAAGTTCAATGAAATATCTAAATAAAACAGATAACCGAAGGATAGATTATACGAGGAGGATTAGCGATGAGCATATTCGACTTGATGACCATGGAAGCAGAAGGATACGACAATAGGGCGGTCAATGTATTTTTTCAGAATGAAACATTTAAAACAAGAATAATCGTACTTGGAGCTGGAGGGAGAATTCCCGAGTGTCAAATGGAAACATACGTCATGTTCCTTGTTATTGAAGGGGAAGTATTGCTTAAAAAAAAATGAAACATCAGTATTAAAAAAGGACCAGGTTTTTATAAGCGAACCTGCGTGTTTATCAATGGAGAGCTCAAGAGGCGCAAGGCTAATGGGAGTACAAATCAAAAAGAAAGATTAGAAGGGGGCTTCAAATGGCAACTACTATAACTATTTATGGACTTCTGGTTATAGGCTTAATATTTTCTTTCATAAAAAGCAAAGAAAAGACAGAGAAAGCCTTTATTGTGGCAAGAAAAGCATTGTTAAAGTCAGCACCCAGTCTTTTAACTGTTATTGGGGTCGTTGGACTGACTTTAGGAATATTGACTCCTGAGAAGATTTCAAGCTTAGTTGGTTTAGAGGCAGGATTTACTGCTACTATAGTTGCAGCTGTTGTTGGAGCTATAACCTTGATACCATCACTTATAGCATTTCCTTTAGCCGGATCTCTTTTCCGCTCTGGTGCAACAATAACTACTATTTCTGCGTTCATCACTACACTGGTAATGGTAGGGATAGTAACCATTCCTATTGAGATAAAAACTTTAGGCAAGAAGTTTACGATCATGAGAAATGGCTTGGGGTTTATCGCTGCGTTGGTAATAGCAGGAATAATGGGGGTAGTTCTATGATTAAGATATTGGGAAAATTCAAATTACCTCTATTAATAGTATTGGTTTTTATTATTCTCTGGATTTTTGCACCTGATTTGGGGAGACAGTCAACAAAAGTAGTCTGGGATTATTTTAAGGAAATGTTCATAATTATGCCTCCGGTATTCATACTGATGGGCCTGATGGAGGTCTGGGTCCCAAAGGATAAGATCCATAAATGGTTCGGAACTGGTTCGGGAATACGCGGTACTGTCATTTCAATAGCTTTGGGAACACTTCCAACTGGACCGCTGTATATTGCTTTTCCAATGGCAGCTTCTCTAATAAGGAAGGGTGCAAGTGTTAGCAACATGATAATATTTCTCGGCTCATGGGCTGCACTTAAGATCCCTCAGCTTATGGTTGAAATCAAGTTCCTTGGGATTTCCTTTGCTGCCTGGAGATTTGTTTTAACTTTATTAACATTGTTTGCAATGGGAACCGTGATGGAGATGATTTTAAAACTGGACCGCAACAAAGGGTGGCTGCCTCCTGCTGAGGCTGATAATATTATTGCTCAACAAAAAAATATGTAAAATATCAAAAAAACAAAATCTACATAAGACCAACATAATTGGAACACATCTATCTTCTATACTTAAAACATAGAAAGCAGTAAACAAATAAAAAAGGAGAGTGTAGAAGATGAAAAAATCAGTAGTAATGTTGGCAGTGGCCGTAATGATGCTAGGAACGATGGGTGTAGCCTTTGCGGATGCAAGCTGGGGTCCGGCAGCGATCTATGCTGACCTGACTCAAATAACAGAAGAAGAAGCATATGCGCTTAAGGTAGAAAAGGACATGACCTTTGGAGAGTTGGCTCAGGAAGAAGGGGTCTATGATGAATTCAAGGCTGCAGCTCTTGCAGGCAAAGAAGAAATGCTTGATCAGTTGGTAAAAGACGGTAAGATAACCCAGGAGAAGGCTGATGAAGTACTTGCAGCAATGGAAGCTTGCGATGGAGACAGCCAAGGCCTACTGAAGGGAACCGGACTATTCGGGCAAAGAAACGGTAATGGTCGAGGAGCAGGTAATGGACAAGGCAATGGAGCAAGAGTCGGCAACGGTGAAGGCTTTGGCGGTGGAGCTCAAAACAGAGGCAGTAATGGTCTAAGGGTCATGGACGAAAGCTGTATTGAAGATTAACTTTAAGGGAGCCAGGGATGTTATAGTCCCTGGCTCTTGATTTGTAGCCTATTAACTCACATGCTATAATTTTCTTAGGAGATCTATTCCGATAACAGGAAAGCGAAGGTATGAAGCAATGCGCATATAATTTTATCCCTAAATGAGAATATTTCGAGATAGCCCTTGTAATATTGGGCATATTTTCATGCGATTAAGAGGGGGAACGAACAGATGCTTTTAATTAGTGCAAAGAACATTAAAAAATATTACGGTGACAGACTAATAATTGATCTTCCTGAGTTGAGTGTATTCGAAAGTGACAGAATCGGCATAGTAGGGATTAACGGAGCAGGGAAGACTACATTGGTTGGTCTATTGACTGGGAATATATTGCCTGATAGCGGTACAGTTGATATAAGATGCAGCTATAGCTATATTTCTCAACTGGATGATCCTGAAATAAAAACTATATCTCCGGAATTGGCTTCTAAGCTTAATATTCCAGAAGCTTATTCAGAAACAATGAGTGGTGGAGAAAAAACACGATTTAAATTAGCAATAGTAATGCAAAATAATAACCCACTTATTGTTGCGGATGAGCCGACGAGCAACCTGGACATTGAAGGAATTGGTGAGTTGGAAAAGTCTCTTAAGGAATATAAGGGTGGACTAATCATAATATCTCATGACAGAAGACTTCTTGATTCCTGTTGTAACAGTATCATAGAGATAGAAGATGGCAGGATAGAAAGGTATGATGGAAACTACACAAGGTTCATTGAGCAAAGAGAGGAAAGAAAAAGAAGGCAGCTTTTTGAATATCAACAATACAAGAGAGAAAAGGAAAGGCTGCAGTCAGCCATAGTGCAGGTGAGTGAAAAATCAAAATCCATTAGGAACGCTCCAAGACGGATGGGAAATTCTGAGGCCAGGCTCCATAAAATGGGAGGACAGAGTGCTAAGAAAAATCTGGACAACAGAAAAAAGGCTCTTCAGTCCAGGGTAGACCACCTAGAGAAAAAAGAAAAGCCGAAGGATCTTAAACCAGTCCATGTTGATCTTGCTGCGGGAACACTCCAAAGTAAAATGATCCTCTCAGGGGAGAGAATATGTAAAAGCTTTGGTGAAAGAATCATTTTCCAAGATGCGGAACTTCTCATTGGACCAGGTGAAAAACTTGCGCTTGTTGGACCGAACGGCTCAGGAAAGAGCACGCTTATTAAAATGATCCTCTCAGGAGAGGAAGGCATCAAAATATCACCAAGTGCCAAGATTGGATACTACAGCCAGAACTTTGAGATTTTGGATGATGGCAGCACTCTCCTTGAGGCTATACTTAAGGACAGTCCGCATTCAGAGACCTATATCAGAACAATGCTGGGGAGGCTTTTGTTTAGAAGAGATGACGTCTACAAGAGAATCCAGGTGCTTAGTGGAGGTGAAAGAGTCAAGGCATCTGTAGCTAAGCTTATCTTGTCAGACAACAACCTCCTCATATTGGATGAGCCTACGAACTATCTTGATATTGCATCTATAGAGGCATTGGAGGAGGCGATGTCAGCCTTCGAAGGCAGTTTGATTTTTGCTACTCATGACAGAGCCTTGATAGATCGTGTAGCGACAGGATTACTGGTTATCAAAGAGAGGAAGATCATTAGATTTGATGGGAACTATAAGGAATATTTGCAGTATGGGAGTAGAATCAAAAAAGACGATTCCTCTGAGACTCTTGCAGTTTTAGAGAACAGACTTTCCATCCTCGTAGGACAGCTAGCATCAACCACAGATATTGACGAAAAGAATAAGCTGGAGCAGGAATACTTCCTTACAGCCGGAAAGATAAAAGAGCTAAAGCATAATAAGTAGGTGTTTCCCAACTCTCTAATTGGGTAAAGGTGCCTTAATTGAGATAAAGGAGATGATCTAATGAAGATTGCAGTAATTGTTGGGAGCCTAAGGGAAAAATCCTTTAATAGAAGAATTGCAGAGTTTATAAAGCAAAGATATGAAGGTGAACATGAAATGGAGGTCATAAGACTTAATGACCTGCCGTTATTCAACGAGGATTTTGAGAAGGATCCTCCGCAATCTGTAATGGAGTTCAAAGAAAAAATAAAGAAAAGCGATGCAGTACTTATTGTAAGCCCAGAGTATAATCATTCGATTCCTGGAGGTATGAAAAATGCTTTGGACTGGTGCTCCAGAGTTGATCGGGTGTTTGTAAATAAACCTGTTATGATAATGGGGGCTTCAAATGGCAATGTCGGTACGGCGAGAAGCCAATCAGAGATCAGGCAGGTGCTCAATGCACCAGGCTTATCAGCTCTGGTACTTCCAGGGAACCATCTCCTCATAGCAAACGTTCAGGATCATTTCGATGAGAATGAAAATTTTGTGGATGAACGAACTATTAAATATCTGGATAAGGTTATAGAGAACTTAGTAAAATGGGCTGAGAAGATAAAATAATAAAATCCACGGCAACTGCCGTGGATTTTATAATAACTAAACTGCCCATTCTCCGTCCATAAAAATCTCGATCTCTTCTCCATCTTGAGTAATCCCCACAATTGAAAGATCGGATGTACCTATCATAAAGTCCTCATGGGTAAAGGAGTCATTGACCCCATGCGCCTCAAGTTCTTCCTCGTTCATAGAAGGACCTCCCTCTATACAGATTGGATATGCCTTACCAAGAGCCAGGTGACATGCTGCATTTTCATCAAATAGAGTATTCATAAATAATATCCCTGCTCTCTCAATAGGTGAGCTGTATGGAACAAGAGCCACCTCTCCCAGATACCTTGAGCCCTCATCCATGTCCAGAAGCTCAGCCAGCAAATCCTGGCCTTTCTCTGCCTCAAAGTCTACAACCTTCCCATCCTCGAAAACAAGACTGAAGTTATCTATCAGATTTCCTCCATAGTTAAGAGGCTTTGTACTGTAAACAACACCATTTACTCCGTACTTTGAAGGTAGAGTGAATACTTCCTCCGTAGGCATGTTAGCTACAAAAAGATCTCCCTTGGCATTTACACTTCCGCCGCCAGCCCATATGTGGCCTTCAGGAAGTTCTATCATAAGATCTGTACCGTTATTGGAGGTATAGTGAAGCTTGGCAAATTTCTTTTCATTAAGATAGGATACCTTCTCCTCAAGCGTTTCTATGTGCTGCTTCCAGGCCTCAACCGGATTTTCCATGTTCATCCTTGTAGCTTCAAGGATAGCATCCCAAAGCTTTTCAACGGCTTCTACCTCCTCCATCTCCGGGAATAATCGTTTAGCCCAGGAAATAGTCGGTATAGAGGCAACGCACCAAGAATTAATGTCGTTCATAGTGTAGTTTCTATATTCCTTTAAGCCAATCCCTGCAGCTTTATTATTGGCTGATATTTTTTTTGTATCTATACCTTGAAGAAGCTGAGGATCCTCAGCCGAGATATATATAAAGTTGCCACCTTTTTTAGCAAATTCCTCCAGAGGTTCCGCCTTCCACCTTGGGAAGATCTCAAAGACCTCAAGCGGAGCATTCTCATACTTGAGTCTGGTAAGGACGTCATCCATCCAATTCATGTAAATGTCTGTACATCCATGCTGATAGGCAATTTTTGCCATCATTCTTACGAATTCTGCACCCTCGACGGGAGCAGAGATAACAAGAGGCTCGCCTGGCTTTAGATTTACACCAACCTCAACAAGCAACCGGGCATACTCTTCCATTTTTCCCCTAAAGCTTGACATTTGATCACCCCAATTTAAGAATCTACCATCAGTTTACCTAATAAACGGGATAATGTAAACAACTCCTCCAAAATTAGCTTTAGTTTAACGTGATTAATGAAATGTAAATAGCTATATAATCAAATACTCACTTGATATCATACAATTGACAGCGATTGCTTTTTAATGTAGAATTCTCTAAACAACTATTATATCTTGTAGAAGCTTAAAAAGCAGGAGGATACTGTGGAAGCTCAGAATTCCAAGAAAAGCTTTATTATAAACGTATTGTTTTACCTGTTGATAGGTCTATTAGTGACCGCAACCCTAAAGTTCATACTTCCTCTTGTAAGCCCATTTATTATGGGCTTCCTCATCGCATATCTGCTTAGAAAGCCTACAAAGAGTCTGGTTTCAAGGTTCAAGCTGTCATACAAGCCTGTTTCTGCTATGGTCGTGTTGATCTTCTATGTGGCAATTGGATTCCTGTTATCGCTTATAGGTGCCAACCTTGTTACCATGATAGCATCAGCAATCATTGGGCTTCCAGCTGTATATGAAGAGCAGATAAGACCGTTCCTGTTGACTTCCTATACTACCATAGAGCAGATCGTATTCAACCTCAACCCTGCAATCAGGGACGTTCTATATGAGAACTTCCAAAGATTCATTGGATCCATAGGTGAGAATATAACCAACATTTCATTAGGTATAGTTGGCTTTCTTTCAAGTATCGCAACTTCACTGCCTGGCTTGTTTGTAAGAACACTTTTAATGGTGGTATCAACATTCTTTATAGCAGTCGATTTTGACTCTCATACCGGTTTTATACTTAGACAATTCTCTCCAAAGAGAGCAAAAATCCTTATAAGCATTAAAAATTACCTGAAGAATACGCTGCTTGTGGTTTTCAAATCATACGGAACGATAATGTTTATAACATTTATTGAGCTTTCGGGAGGACTGATTTTAATTGATATACCAAATCCTATCCTTATAGCATTGATCATTGCAGCCTTCGATATACTGCCTCTCTTTGGGACTGGTGGGATAATGGTTCCATGGGTTATTTTCAATCTCGTTATCGGAAGCTATGGAAGGGCGTTGGGACTGTTCATACTCTATGTATTTGTAACGGTAGTTAGAAACATGATTGAACCGAAGATCGTCGGAGGACAGCTGGGGATACATCCTATCGTCGCTTTGATGAGTATGTTCATAGGAGCTACATATTTCGGTTTCCTTGGACTATTCGGTTTTCCGATCACTCTTTCACTCTTAAAGCACTTAAATGATGAAGGAATCATAAAGGTATTCAAGTGATGGTAAGGCCTATTCTAGTGAATAGGCCTTTAGTATATCAACTTGATTCAACTATTTATTGATAAACGATAAATTGTTTGCTAAAATATTCCCAAGGACTATAAAAGAGGTGTGACTATATGAAAAAAGGAACAACACTATTCCTTAAGCTGGCAGTAATAATTATTGCACTACCAATACTGGCCTTGTGTATTTACGGACTTCCAACGATCGTAAAAAACTCAATGCTCCACCCATGGGAGCTGAACAGGTACTTGTATGGTATAATCGGAGGAATGTATGTAACAGCCATTCCATTTTTCTATGCCATGTATCAGGCAATGAAGCTGTTAGGGTATATTGATAAAAATAATGCTTTTTCCTTCGACTCAGTGCAGGCACTGAACAGGATCAAGTGGAGCGGGGTCACTATAAGCGCAATATATATAGTATTAATGCCATTGTTCTATATAATAGGCGAGCTGGATGATGCTCCCGGTTTAATATTAGTAGGTATGGTATTCACATTTGCACCTGCGGTGATTTCAGTATTTGCTGCTGTACTTCAAAGACTGTTGAAGGAAGCTATAGAGTTCAAGGCTGAAAATGAGCTTACTGTGTGAGGTGGCGGATATGGCAATAATAATTAATTTAGATGTAATGCTTGCTAAAAGGAAAATGAGCGTTACAGAGCTCTCAGAGAGAGTGGGAATAACCATGGCAAATTTATCAATACTGAAAAATGGTAAAGCAAAAGCAATCAGATTCTCCACACTTGAAGGTATTTGCAAAGCACTTGAATGCCAGCCTGGAGATATACTTGAATACCGAGAAGACAAATAGGATCCCTCGAGGATCTTTTTTCATACCTAAAGCTTTAACACTTTACTAAAATAAAAAAGGATGTATAATATATCTAATATTCTTTTTTAACGGAGTGATGACAGTGGTAAAATATGCTAAAAGAATGCAAAACATGGAAAAAACTGCCAACATAATAAAAGGATTATTTGGAGCTATGAGCAACCCTGATATGATTTCCTTTGGAGGGGGAGCTGTAGCTAAGGAGGCACTTCCCATTGAGCAAACGCTCGCTATTGCAAATGATATACTTGGACCTGATGGTAAAGGTGCCGAAGCTCTTTCATACGGACCTGTTATGGGGATACCTCAATTAAGGCAGGCCGTCGCAGATCATCTCTTAAAGCCAAAAGGCATTGACGCACAGATGGAGGATATCCTTATACTAACAGGAGGACTGGAGGCGATGAACCTTATGTGTCAGGTTTTCATAGATCCAGGAGATGTTATTCTCGTAGAAACTCCAACCTTTGTTCATTCTGTCGAGATTTTCGACATGTTTGAGGCTGAACTTATAGCTGTGAAAACGGATGAATTCGGAATGGATCCTGATGACGTAGAGAGAAAAATCAGAGAGCATAATCCAAAGATGGTATATGTTGTTCCAACCTTCCAGAACCCAACAGGAAGGACACTTCCCTTTGAGAGAAGGAAGAGACTTGCAGAAATTGGAAGTAAGTACGACGTGATAATACTTGAGGACGATCCCTATAGAGATATCAGGTATTCCGGTGAGGATATTCCTCCGATCAAGGCATTTGACAAAACAAATAATACTGTACTTGCAAACAGCTTCTCAAAGATATTCTCTCCAGGAATGAGACTTGGTTACCTATATGCATCACCTGATATAATCTCCAAAGCGGCAGATGCAAAATCTGCAACAAATTCACACACCTCGATACTTCCTCAGATGATTTGCGCGGATTTTTTCAATAAGGGTTATTATGAGGATCACCTTAAAAAGCTCTGCGACATCCACAGAGAGAGAAGAGATGCCATGTTAAATGCAATAGACAGATATTTTCCGGAAGGAACTAAGCGGACAAATCCAGATGGAGGATTATTTATATGGGTAGAATTACCTGAAGGCATAGATACCACAGAGCTCTTGAAGGAATCCACAGCAAATCCGGATATTGGGGTAGCCTATATCGCCGGAGAAGGTTTTTTTACTGAAGGCAATGGCAGGGGTTCAAATTGCATGAGGCTTTGCTTCAGCTCAGTACCGGTTGACAAGATCAACCTTGGTATAGAAATTCTGGGGAGAATCATAAAACAAAAGTTAAGTTAGTAAAGCTTTACAAAGATTTCACATTTAGGACATGAAACCTTAACAATCTTTCTATATACTGATAACAGATAGTAAACAATACTGTCCCCCCATTCATTTATATAGTATGCTGCTTCATACAACTTGAGCTCCAAATATGGAGCTCATTTTCTTTTTTGAATTTTCAAATTTTGCACTGGAAAAGGAGTATTTTCCAGTTAAATGTAGTATATTAATAGTTAAGAGAGCAATTGTGAAAGGGAGATTAGAAGCCATGATAACCTACAACCAGGACAGTTTATTTGATAAGCAATCCCAAAATAGTCAAAAATTGGATGTGGTCAGAATGGACTTCATCGAAGCTCAAGCATTGACTTGGAAAGAGTTGTTCCAGGGCTATGATAAGCTCTATGCAATTACATATTCATCAGCCATTGGATTTGTATCTGAGCTTCTAAAGCTATTTGACTATGCTGAAATAATATTTGGTTACGAAGGAGTCATTAATTATGATCTCCATGAGGTCATGGCTTATCAACAAAGTACAATTGAGAATCTCAAGGAATCATCCAGCAACAATAAGATTGATCTTGCAAAGAGGATAGGCGACGGTACTTTAAAGCTTCATGTTGCGGATAAAAAGCTTTCTCATGAGAAACTATATCTTCTTGAAGCAAATGATGGCAGTAAAAGAGTTATTACAGGGTCTGCAAATATGTCATACTCAGCATTTAGAGGTCTACAAAGAGAAAATATCATATACATTGATGGTGATAAGGCTTTTGCTTGGTACTTCCAGCAATATCTGGAACTAAAGTCAGGCAGCACCTCTGAAATTACCAAAAAGGCTCTCGCAATAGAAGATTTCACTGAAGAAGTAGATGAGTTGCCTCTCTTCAATAAAGTAAAAGTACAGAAAGCCATGATTATTGAAAAGGAAACAGTAAACGCAGACGCAATAAAATTTGTGTTTTCTGTTGATGATCTGTCAAAGCAATATAAAAAGGGCATACCACCATCAGACAGAAAAGGTAAAGTATTCCTGTCACCAGAAAAAGTCATTGAAACAAGAAGGAGGCTTATAGAGAATAAAAGGATAGATCAGGAGATGAGATCCGAGTATCCTGCTTTAGTCCTGGATTATGACAATAAAAGGGCTATTCTCAATGATATTCCTCTAAATCTTGAACCGGAGGCAGAAGACATAAGAAGAGATGCAGCATTATTCTTAGAGTACATGAACGGATATGAAAAATTCTATGGAAATGTTGCAGAGATGCAAAGCAAATACTATGCATTTGCTGTGTGGTTCCTAACCAGTCCATTTATGGCAATCATGAGAATAACTGCTGAAAGAAACAATAGACCACAACTTCCTTACCCTGTATTTGGGCTCATATACGGCAAATCAAAGGCAGGAAAAACATCATTTCTTGAAACTCTTTTAAAGATGATGATAGGTCAAAAGACAAAGCTCGTTGCACCTGACTTTACAAGAACAAACATCGACGGTCTAAAACGGGTGGTAAAAGGAGCTCCAATAATTGTAGACGACCTTAATCAGAGCAGGTTTAGTACCCATGCAATAGAAATGATAAAGAATGACGATTTTGGAGTGTTGGAGAACAACGAATCTTTCCCAGCTGTTGTAATAAGTGCAAATGAAGACGTAAAGGCAGTCGCACCAGAAATAATTAGGAGGACTGTTATTTGTCATGTTCAAGCCGGGTTAACCAATAGAGAGGTCATGAGGGACAGGATTGTCAGAAAGGTTCAAAGCAACATAGGGACAGCTCTATACAGGGAATTTCTAAGAAGGATGTTCGAAATAATCCCGTCATTAATTGATGAATTGATGGATCAAACTATTGAATACAACCCTGATATCCTAGCGGAAGCTTCATCGATATTTTATGAGCTACTATCTGAAAACATGGATGTTGAACTTCCAATATTCATAAGAAGATTAAGCTTAGATGACTATTTTGGTGAAAAAATTACCAGCTCTCAGGCTATAGATACCATTAGGCGAGCTTGGATGATCAATAAAAAAGCATTTTCCTATGATAAAAAGCAAAATACCTTGACTTATAATGCCGGTCAAAACTGGGATGCTAGCTATATAGTCAAGGAGTTGCCCGAAGATCTTGAAGCAAAACAATCGAGAGAACTTGTGGTGTTCGACATAGACAAAGCATCCAGATTTTTTGAAATAGATTTTAGAAAGGAATTTGGCTGGATAGGAAGGTTTATAAAGTAGATTATATATGTATCTATCCATTACTATTTAAATGTCCTTAGATACCCATAGGAGGGGTTGAGAAAAGTGTTCGATTTTCTGGAAGATCTGGGTGAATTTTTAGGTGGAGCAATCATTTTCTTTTACAGCTTGACGATATTGAATTATATTGTAAAGTTTGTGAACAAGAAATTTAAAAAGCAGATCAATAAGAACAAGACCTTTGCGGCTAATTATATGAAGTTCATGAGATTCATTGTAAAGAATCATCGATATTTTGGTTTTCTAGCAGTGCTATTCCTGGCTCTCCACTTCACTATCCAGTTCATAACCCACGGGTTGAGCATTACAGGTGCTTTTGCAGCTTCGATTATGATATTACAGATATTTCTTGGTTTCTATGGATTTAAGGTAAAAAGGAAAGGTAAGTACTGGCTTATGGCCCATAGAACGATAGCAGTATTGCTTCTTGTTGCTATTTTGATACATATCGAATGAACAACTAATTTCATTTAAATAAACCAAGAAAATTGAGTAGATAAATAAGCCGATCATAATTTGGCATAGGGTCCAAATATGATCGGCTCTTTTTTATCCAGATATCGGGACTATGGAAATATTGATTTCCGAAATAAAGTCCACAAATTTCTTCAGGTTTTTACTCATTGCTGCATCAGAGTGAAGGAACCATACATCTCTTACGAAGGGTGTACCATCCAGGTTGACTAGGGGAAGCAAATGAAAATTTTTCCTTTTGTGTATAAAGCTTGAAAAAGTAATTGTGTATCCAAAATTATTTTCCACAAGATCAAGCGCAGTATCTAAATTGGTGACTTTTGTATCTATTGATAATGGTTGGTCAAAATGATCGCGCCACCATTTCACTATGGATGAATATGTCTCATAGTTTCTTATATACCAGATTAAAGGAATCTGGGGCATTTGATCGTAGGTCATAGGATTGCTGGATACTGCAAAGCATTGCTGTATCCCAATATGCTTTGCATTCAAAGAATGATTGTTACTGCCGAACATAAATCCACATCTGGCCTCACCTGACTCCACCAAGCTGGGCACCGATTCACTCGTCACAACCTCAATTTGAGTCCTAATTTCAGGATACCTTTTCTTAAATTCACTCAAAATATCCACAAGATAGTATTTTGCAAAGGTGCTGGCTGATCCGATTACTATATCATCGTTTATATTCTTGTTAACAGATTTCGCTTTTTGAAAGGTTTCTTCTATCAAGGAGAGTACTACGCTTGCATTTTTCGCAAGATATTCACCCTCCGGAGTGAAGGAGATACCTTTATTATTACTGTTATAGATTTTAAATGCGGCTTTCTTCTCAATGATCTTGAGCCTTTTAGATAGAGCTGGTTGAGATAGGAACAATTCCTTGGAAGCTTCCGTCAGGTTATTTGTCTTATAAATTGTATCTAGAATCCTCCAATCTTCTGTTTTCATAAATCAAACACTCCTTTATTAATAATTACAATAATCATTTTATCATACTACCATGATATTTGGTTATATTAAATTAGCTTAAATGGAATTTTACAATATTAAATGTTCCGACTATACTGAAAATATACAAAATTGGGGTAATATGGTCTGGAATTTGTAATTTACTTAATTGCACAAGCATTATATACAACTTGAGCAAGAGGGGGTGAGATTTTGGATAAGAGAATAGCATTTATTGGATACGGTGAAGCTGCATATCATATATCTTCTGGATTATCCAGACAAGGCTTTAGTAATATGGTAGCTTACGATATAGATGTAGTGGACCCAGCCAGAGGGCCTATAATCAAAGCTCATGCATTAGAAGCTAATATTAATTTGGTTAGTACTATAAGCGAAGCCGTTGATCAGGCTGGATTTATAATATCTTTAACAAGCTCAAAAGTAGCTATTGAAGTGGCTGAAAGCGTTCTCCCCTTCTTGAAGCCCGGACAAGTATTCATGGATTTCAACTCTGCTTCCCCGGTAACAAAACAAAGGATTTCTGAATTACCAAGACCTGAAGGTGTAAAATTTTGTGACGTAGCTGTTATGTCAGCAGTACCACTTCAAGGCTCGAAGGTACCACTACTTCTTTCTGGGGAAGGCGGAGAGGAATTTTATGATCAAATGAAGCCATACGGTATGAACATTGAGGTATTAAGTGCACCAGCTGGTGGAGCTTCAGCAGTCAAAATGGTGAGAAGTATTTTTATGAAAGGATATCCCCAGGTTCTTATGGAGTGCTTATTAGCTGCAGAGGCCTATGGAGTTACTGAAAAGATAATTGATTCTATTGAAGCTTCAATCGGAGGAATGGATACCCGACAACTAGCAAATAGATTTTTCACTCCTACAATCCTACATTCTGCGAGAAGAGCATCTGAAATGAAAGAGGTTGTTTCTATGCTGGAAGATATGGGACATGATTCAACCATGTCGGAAGCCTCAAGAATGAGTCATGAAAACCTTTCCAAATTAAGCTTAGAAAGTGAAATTGGAGCTGATGATGTTGTTGATTACAGGGAATTGATCCCTATGATACTAAATAAGCATAGGAGCAGAGATCATTAATACATATTAAAGGAGTTGTATGCATGAAAGTAGATCAGGATAAATGTATCGGATGTGGAATATGCGTAGTATATTGCCCTGTTGATGCAATACATATGGTACCACAGGGAGATGGGAAAAAGGCAAAAGCTCAAATCGACCAGGATATATGTTTGGAATGTGGAAACTGTATTCGTCACAGGACGGTAGCATGTCCAACAGATGCTTTCTACGAGCTTCCAAAGGAGGAACGTACGGTAGGAAGGCAACTAAGGAGATTTTTTAGTGATCCTTCAACAACACATCCCCTGACAGGGGTGCCGGGAAGAGGAACTGAAGAGGTAAAAACTAACGATGTAACCGGGAGGGTGTGCAGAGGAGAACTTGGTATTTGCCTTGAATTAGGAAGACCTGTTATTGGTGCAGAGATAAGGGACATTGAAAAAGCAACAATGCACTTAGCAAAGCTAGGAATCAAATTGGAAGACAATAATCCTTTGGCAGAAATGATCGAAGACCCTGAGACAGGAAAATTTAAGGAAGAGTTTATGAATGAAAGCTTCGTCAGTGCCATTGTCGAATTTGTAGTACCGTTTGACAGAGGAAGAGAGATACTTCAAGAATGCAAGAAAATAGCTGATGAAATAGACACAGTATTCTCACTGGACTTGGTATGTTGCTATGATGAGGATCTAAGTATCCCAGCGCTTGCTTTATTAGAGGAAATTGGGATGGAACCTAGAGAAAATGCCAAGGTTAATATTGGCATCGGCAGACCCTATAAAATTGAGCGCTAGGAGGGAGACTATATGACGCATTCACTACATAGAAGAGGTAACTCGGAAGATCTGAAACACGACTATATTCTTTTGGTAACTGCAGCCTCAGGGATCAACAGCGAAGGAAGCAAAGATAAGCTAAGGCAGATCCTTGACCTTGTATGGGAAATTGGGCCAATAAATACTGGTTCAAACGAAACAGGAACTATACTTTCAGGAGTGAGTATTGAGGAAATAAAAGCAGGGTTCACTCAAGTACCAAGAGTCAGGTGTCTGTTCAATAGTGCTGAGAAGATAAAGGAAGCCATCAAGAGGCTGCAGGAATTGGATTTAGGAATGTCCGTCGCTGTATCGGGTCCGAGAAAGGATATAGAGGAAATGTGCAAAGAATATGGCATAAAGCCTCATTCAGTGAACTTTTCTCTGGATATCTGGGGTAGAAAAGAAAAGCTTCCTCCAGAGGAAATACTTGAATACATTACTATGTGCGGACACGGGTTGATTTCAAAGGCACTTGTCGTAGATACTATAGAGAAGGTCAAAGCTGGGAAATTAACTCCTGAAAAAGCAGCAATCAGAATGGGCTCTCCATGTGTATGCGGTTTCTTCAATCCGGATAGAGCAATAAAATCTTTACAGAAATACGTTCCTAAAAGATAAATTCAATTTTGACATTTACGACTCATGAATATCTGAAGGGGTGGGTGAAATATGAAATTAACCATGAAGCGAGCAAATACAATTCTTGGCATTGCTGGAATTTTAGGAGGGATATTAATAATCGTCCTTGCATTTATCCAGGAGCTTCCTTTTGTTCGCAAGGGTTTACCAGGAGCAGGTTTTTTTCCAATTTTATGCGGAATAGCGATAGTTGCGTGCAGCTTATTGCTATTTTATGAGGATTATTTGAAGAGAAAAAAGAGTAGATATGATACTTCGAAGAAAGATGAGATAGAAATCATTGATATTTCGAGCGTTGAGATCAAGAATTTTATTTTTACTACAGCTGCTTCAATCTTTGTAATTCTTGCTACTCAATTTATAGGATTACTCGTATCTATAGGAATAACCGTGATTGGGTTAATAAAAGTTTTAGGGAAAGAATCATGGCAGAAATCAGTCATGGTTGGGATTGGTACAACAGTTGTTCTATACCTGATTTTTAAAGAGTTCCTTGGGGTTTCACTACCAGATAGTATGATTGGTTTTTAGGAGGGAGGATAGAGAGATATGGAAACATTATTACATAACTTAAGCGTCGGCTTTTCTGTACTCGCTGATCCGATAATTCTATTGTACGCTCTCGGAGGAGTTCTTTGTGGAGTTATTATCGGGGCATTGCCAGGTTTGGGACCCTCGGTTGGGATAGCTGTATTGTTGCCACTTACATATGGAATGGAACCTTCAGCAGGCATAATACTTTTAGCAGGTATTTACTACGGGGCTATGTATGGAGGTTCAATAACATCTATACTTATTAATACACCAGGTGATTCAGCAGCAGTTATGACTACTTTAGATGGTTATCCACTGGCACAAAAAGGACAGGCTGGGAAAGCCCTTGGAATGGCGGCTTATGCTTCTGTAATAGGAGGTACGATTTCTGTAGTAGCTTTTATGTTGTTTGCTCCTGCAATCGCCAACTATGCAGTTGCTTTTGGTTCATCAGAGTATTTTGCGCTGATGGTGCTCGGTCTTACATCTATCGCAGGCATGACGGGTAAATCTCCTTCGAAAGGATTTTTATCAGCTTTCGTTGGATTGTTTATAGCTTTGATTGGATTGGACCTGGTTAGTGGAGTTCAGAGATATGTGTTCGGCAATGTTCACCTTTTCTCAGGAATAGATTTCATACCAGTTGCCATGGGATTGTTTGGAATAGCCGAAATCATTATCGATAATGGCGAAACTAATATAACAGTGGACAAAGAAACCCTACGACTCAAGAACCTATTTCCTACCAAGGAAGAATGGAAGATATGTTTACCTCATATTGGCAGGGGAACAGGTCTTGGTTTCTTTATTGGGATGTTACCGGGTGCAGGTGCTACAATAGCATCATTTTTATCATACGGAATGGCAAAGAACCTTTCCAAGAGGGGTAATGAATTTGGAACCGGCGTCATAGAAGGAGTTGCTGCTCCAGAGTCTGCAAATAATGCAGCTTCTATGGGAGCGATGGTGCCAATGCTTACATTGGGCGTACCGGGATCCGGATCAACGGCAATAATGATGGGTGCATTGATGATGTTAGGTATAACACCCGGTCCTTCATTCTTCTTGAAAGAAGCGGAGGTAGCATGGTCTTTGGTTGCAAGTATGTACATCGGGAACATTTTCTTGTTACTCCTGGGTGTTTTAGGATTACCTTTGTTTGTTCGAATCCTTAAAGTAAAAGCACCTATTCTTAATTCTATTGTTTTAGCATTCATCCTGATTGGTTCTTACGCACTTGAGAACTCTATGTATACAGTTGGGATAACAGTATTCTTTGGTGTTATCGGTTATATAATGAAAAAGTTGAAGGTACCGGCAGCACCGATGGTACTAGCTATAGTTTTGGGCTATTTAACAGAATCGAACCTTAGACAAGCTTTAATAATCGGAGACGGAAGCATAATAAATGTTATCACAAAACCAATATCGGCTGTAATCCTCATTATTGCATTGATTCTTGCTTTTGGTACACCCATAACTGAATATATCAAACGAAGAGTAAGTAATAATTCAGCAGCTCGATAATAACGTCTATCTTAGTGCATAGGTCACAAACCATGCCACTTGATATAAGGGTAGAAAACTAATAATTAGGAGGAAAGAAAAATGAGAAAGTTGATAGCCATGTTACTAGTTGGAATCTTTGTATTGGTTGGGTGTACTTCAACTCCAGCGCCTGCTCCTGCTCCAGCTCCAGCACCGGCGGAAACACCAGCAGAAGCTCCTGCAGAACCAGCTGCATGGGTTCCCGAGAAGGATGTTGAGGTTATTATTCCTTTCAGCGCGGGTGGAGGATCTGATGTATTTGCTCGTAAAGTTCTTGAGATAATTGCTAAGAACAATATGGCTCCAGTTAATTTCGTACCTGTAAACAAACCAGGAGGATCAGCAGTTGTTGGATATACATACATGAATGGAAAGGGTGTAGATAACTATATAATGGCAACTACAAGCTCAAGTTTCTACTCACAGCCACTTTCTGGAAATTCACCACTAAGCTGTTACGATGATTTTGCATTTGTAGCTCATATGGCAAAAGACCCAAGCTTATTTGCAGCAAAAAAAGATTCCTTTAAGACATTAGAGGAAGTAGTAGAATTTGCAAAGGCTAACCCAGGGAAACTAAAGTATGGCGGAACTGGAAACGTATCTGATGATGCAATACTAATGTACATGATCAATGAATTGGCAGGTATCGAGTTAACATACGTACCTTACGATTCAGGAGCAGAAGTTCTTGCTGCAATTCTTGGCGGACATATCGATGTATGTGCAATATCACCTTCAGAGGCAGGGGAACACCTTACATCAGGTGGCATAGTTCCATTGGCAGTTTCTGCTGACGAGAGAATATCCAGCGTGCCTGACGTCCCAACATTTACTGAAGCTGGATATGACATCAATCACCAACAAAGTCGTGGAATAGTTATGAACGCTGGTGTTCCAGATGAAGTTGTAGCTTATTATTCAGACCTGTTCAAGCAAGTTAGTGAAACTGATGAGTGGAAAGCATTCCTTGAAGAAAACTTTATGACCAGTTCATATATGGATAAGGATGTTTATACTGAATTTAACAAAGAACTTGCAGACAAGTACACGAAATTTATGGAAATCATTGCAAAAGCCCAACAGTAATTCGCTTCAACCAATTAGATAGTTGAATGATAGTAGCCTGGAGGTCTGGAAAATGGCTTTCAGGCTATTAATGTAAGTCACGACACAAATTTGTATCATGCAAGGAGGAGAGTTAATGCTCATAAATAAAGAATTATGTATTGGATGTGGGAGATGTATTCCATATTGTCCGGTTCAAGCTATATCAATGTCAGAGAGAAAAGCAATAGTTGACCAGGAAACTTGTGTGGAATGTGGAACATGCGGAAGAAATAATACTATAGTGAAGTGTCCAACAAATGCATTTTATGAAAGAGAAGATGTTACAAATTACCCCAGGTCGATAAGAAAATATTTCAGTGACCCAATGGCAACTCATGTTGAGACAAAGGTTCCAGGGAGAGGTACTGAAGAAGTGAAGACTAACGATGTAACCGGGCGAGTTAATTCCAAGCAGTATGGGATAGCTATCGAGATGGGCCGCCCAACTGTGGCAACAAGTTATAGAGATGTTGAAAAAATGACAATGGCATTGGCAAGATTCAAAGTCGAACATGAGCCATGCAATCCGATTAAATTTTTGTTTGAGGATGAAGAGAGAGGAACACTTACTAAGGAAGCATTGGAACAAAGAGTTATATCGACTATAATTGAATTCAATATCGATAAAGATCAATTGGTTCCAGTGTTGCAAACTATCCTTGAAACTGGAAAAACGATAAATACAGTCTTCTCGTTGGATTTGATAGCCAGGTTCGAAGATCCTGCGAAGATGCCTGAAATTCCTAACTTGTCTGATCTGGGACTAGATCCAAGGCCTAACAGTAAGATAAATCTAGGTATGGGAAGACCACTTAAGGAGGATTAACAGATGACACACTCATTACATAGAAGAGGGAGCGCATGCTCTCTGAAGGATGACTTTGTAATACTAGTGACCCCTGCAGTAAACGTGAACCATGTTGGATCAGGACCAAAGTTGTGGAAGGTATTGGATATAATTACTGAAGTAGGGCCAAATAACATCGGGTCTTATGAAACTGGAACTATTTATACTGGTGCAACCATAGAAGAAATAAGGGAAAACATGCCTGAAACACCTAGAGTCAGATGCTGCTTCGATAGCAAGGAAAAGATGCTTGAGGTCGTTAGGAGAATCAAGGAGGAGGATTTGGGACTTTCAGTGGTGCTTAGTGGCCTGAATGAAGATATTTTGGATATGTGTCAGGCTCTGGATATAAAGCCGCACTCGGTTAACTACTCCTTAGGGGTACATGGAGCAACCGAGCTACTGCCACCCGAAGAGGTCCTTGAATTGATTACTATGTGTGGACATGGTATGATCTCGAAAGACTTGGTGGTAAAAGCAATAGAGGAAGTTAAAAAGGGTAAAAAATCTCCATATGATGCTGCTGTTATGGTGGGGCAGCCATGTGTATGCGGAATATTCAATGTCTCAAGAGCAGAAAAATTACTATCAAAGTATATTCAGGATTAACTGGATAATTTTAAGAATTATAGTATAGAGGTCTATGCAATACTTTAGGAGTGAAAATAATGAAAGTGGAACCAAAGGTCCTATTAGGATGCATAAAAGAAATACTTGCAGCTTCAGGTGAGTCGCAAGAAAACATAGAAATTGCAGCGGAAATGCTTCTTAAATGTGATGCAAGAGGGATACAAACACATGGATCTCACTTGCTGAACCCGATTTATGAAAGAAGAAAGCAAGGACAACTCAACTTCCCCACCAAGATCGAAATAATAAAAGATAATGGAGCTATTGCACACATCGATGGTAATGATGGCTTGGGTCAGGTTGCTGCTTATAAAGCTGCAAGAATGGCAATAGAGAAAGCAAAGAATTTTGGGATCGGAGCTGTCTTAATTAGAAATACGAATAATGTGGGTGCTCTGGGGCTTTATACTGAGATGGTTGCGGAATCTGGCATGTTTTCAGTATTATGCTGCAATGCTTCTCCGGCAATGGCTCCATGGGGAGGTATGGAACAATTCTTTGGCACTCAGCCTTTTTCCATTGGTATTTACACGGGGAATGACTTTGTTATTTCTGCCGATATGGCAACATCGGAGGTTGCTAGAGGTAAAATTCGTCAGGCTGCAAGAGAAGGGAAGGAGATCCCGGATACTTGGGCTTTGGACATAGATGGAAATCCCACTACAGATCCAATAGAGGCTATAAAGGGGGTCCTTCTACCTATTGGTGGAGCTAAAGGTTCAGCAATAGCTCTTTCCATAGATATTCTTGCAGGTATAATATCAGGTTCAAATTATGCACCGAATGTCCGAGCTATCCATTATCCGGAGGGACAGGCAGGTATTGGTTGTTCACTAATTGCGATTGACATAGAGCAATTTATTTCATTGGATGAATTCAGAATCAAAATGAACGATTATATCCAGAATATAAAGAGTATGAAAAAAGCGAATGGCTTTGATAAAATATCTCTTCCTGGTGAGAATAGTAAGTTAAGGGAGAAGCATTCCATGGAGAACGGCATTGAGCTTTCGGAGAAAGCGATAGAGTCCCTGGACAAGATTCTGGAGGAAATTGGCTCTAATAAGAGAATCATGATGAAAAATAGCCAAAACTAGTAATGTAAGTATTGGGAGGTTTAGAATTGTTCAACGGTATTTACACGCCAATAGTAACACCATTTGATATAGAAGAAAGAATCGATTATATAAAGATGGACCATAATCTCGATAAATGGGGAAAGACAGATCTTGACGGCATAGTGGTACTCGGATCAAACGGTGAATTTGTGTATCTAAATGATAGTGAAAAGAAGGAACTTGTTAATCACGTTGTAAAAAATTTCAACAGGGAAAAGAAAATCATCGTAGGAGCGTCAAGCGAATCCACTATTGAGACCATCAAATACTGTGAGGAATACAGTAAAATCGGGGCAGATGCAGTTTTGGTATTGCCTCCTCATTATTATAAGGGAAGTATGAAAGAGAGTGTCTTACATAAATACTTTGAGGATGTTGCTGATAGATCTCCGATACCATTGATGATCTACAATATGCCGGGAAACACTGGAATCAACTTATCATCAAGCTTAGTTGCAAGTTTGAGTCGACATGAAAACATTGTCGGTATTAAGGATACATCAGGAAATATTGTTCAGATTTCAGAAATTGTCAGAGATACTGCTGATGATTTTTCAGTATTTGCTGGCAATGCAGGTTATCTTTTACCTGCACTCAGTGTTGGCGCCAGGGGTGCAACGCTTGCACTGGCAAATGTACTCCCTGAGGAGTGCTGTGATTTGGTATCTTTATTTAGAAATGGAAAATTAAATGAAGCAAGGGAATTACAGCTCAGATTGATTGAGATAAATTTTACTGTTACCGGAAAGCTTGGAGTTGCAGGCTTAAAATATGCAATGGACTTAATGGGATATATGGGAGGAGAAGTTAGGAGGCCTCTAATAAGACTCTCGGCGGAAGATAGACAATATGTAGAAAAGCTGATTGCCCCCTTTAGAAGATAGAAAAATGATGGAAAGCAGGATATGATCATATCCTGCTTTCCATCATTTTATCCATAAAAATTACCATTCTTCTCCTTTAAATATTCTAGCTCTTCCGGTGTGGACTCCCTTCCAAGATCTTCATTTTGATAAGGGTATCTGCCGAATTTATCCAGAACCTCCCTGTGAAGCTTCTCAAAGTATAGGGTTCCTCCACCATCCTCAAGCTCCTCAAAATATTTCATAGCCCAATCGTGAAGCTTAGTTGATTCTGAGTGCATGAAGGGCAGCAGTATGAATTTCTTTTCATCCGGAGTCAGCTTGTGGTAATCGGGGTTACTAATAACCTCCTGCGAAAGTGCAATAGCCATCCTGTCCTGAGTATATGTCCTGATATCGTTTCTGAAAAGGTTTCTTGAAAACTGATCCAGCACGATTATCTCAGCCAGACGCCCCCTTATATCTCTTCTCCATTCTACAAGCAATCCTTCCCTTGCAGCCTCCCAGGTCTCCAGGAACTCCCTCCTGATTTTTTCGTCAAATTCGTTATTCTCATCAAAATGTAGAGGCACATGCTCCGGGTCAAACCAAAAGCTGAGGACAGCCTCATAACTTTTTACTGCCATATTATCATTCCTTTCTTAAATCACTTGTTTTTGTCTATATACCAGTGAGGCATATATTGTAATCATAAACCTGCCAAGAATTAGCTTAAGCAAGTACATGATGAGTGGTATAATGTTGACATCAGCAAATTTGCAGAATGCCCGCAATAGATACAAATATTTGGAAGTGGCTGATCATGAAAAATTTCAACCTGAATATTGCTAAAAAGTATATACTCTCCATAGCTGCAGCCCTTACTGTGGCTTATTTGCTGTGGCCAAAAAGTAATTTCAATGAGGATCTCCTCAATGTGGAAAATATATATCAGCATATTGAAGTGCTTTCATCTGATGAATACCAGGGCAGACAGGCTGGATCAGAAGGCGACAGAAAAGCTTTGGAGTACATAGAAGATTATTTTGGAGATATAGGTTTAATGCCTGCAGGTATTGATAACACTTACTATCAGCCGTTTAAAACCGTTATGCCTGATATCGACACCTCTCCAACATTTACGGTAAGTTCGACAGATGGAGAGATTGTCTTTGACCTTGATATTTTTGAAGATTATAATGTAGTCCCTTCATTGAGCGGAGGCAGCATTGATTACTATGGAGACCTGGTAATTGCAGGCAGTGATCTTCTCAGGCTGGAACCTTCGGTAATAGAAGGCCGTGTTGTTATTATTGAAGCTAACAGACTCCTCCCAAAGCACGTGAGCTTCGTTAAGGAGTCCGGAGGAAAAGGCATATTATGCACTACGGGTGTTAATGTATACGATCGCAATAGAAGAGTTGAGTTGCTGAAACCCCTTAGTATAGCCGGAAAAGCTGGAGAGTCAATATTTGCCGGCTACTTTTCATATGAGAGCTATTTCAATATGATAAAGATGATAGAGGATGGAAGTATCGGAGTGGATGGCAGCCTCTATGACGTCATAGAAAGAGCTAGGATAAAGGTAGATATAAGCTTTCCAATCGTTGAATCAGCTAATATTCTTGGAAAGGTGGAGGGAAAATCTGAAAACGGGGAGATCCTGCTGATAACTGCCGATATTGATGGCTGCGGTGTGGGATCAGATGGGAAGTATTTCCCTGGTGCATTCAACAATACATCCGGGATTGCAGCTCTCCTTGAAGTGGCCAGAGTCATTTCAGAACAAGACAGCTTACCATATCAAACAGTTGTATTCGCAGGCTGGAACGGGCAACAACAGCAACTGTGGGGTTCAAGCCACTATATCGATGATCCGATTTATCCGCTCAATAAGACTACTGTTATCCACCTCGGGGCTGTCGGCAGACAGACAATAGAAGGGCTCAAAGTATCTACCGACATGCTTCACGGAACCATATTGAAGGATAGGATAATCAACTACGCATTGGATTCAGGTCAGAAGGTAGTTCCGGGGTCTATGGGATATGGGTCCATAACAAGGTTCAATGACAAAATGGTATCTGCTGTGAGTCTGTATGACTCAAATGAGATCCTTAACACCTATGGGGATAGCTCAGAAAAAATTGATAAAGACAGCTTGGAAAACGCAGCAGGGACAGTACTCAGCTTTGTTAAACGAGATATATATAAAGATAGGGGATTTGATTATCTTACATCAACTGATAAGCTTGTTTTGTCAATATTCGTATTCTTAGGTCTAATAAGTTATCTAATAGTAATTGCCTATAATGCATATCCTAACGTGAAACTGTTTGGACATACGATAGAGTCGATTTATTATTCCACATTAAGCATCCTGGTTAGAAAACTCTACACAGCCATGGTTTTCATTATTATCGCAGTATTTATATTATCTTTGCTAGGGAATATTGACCCAGGTACTGATGCAAAGCTTATCGGAGATGAATTTCAGACGAACCTGTCTCCCTATTTGACGGTAAAAAGAAGTGTATTGTTTATAAAATCTATGTTCAATCCATCAATTTATGGTGAGAATACGTCGGGGAGCATTACCGATCTTATTTACAGCTCAAGCCGTCAAAGCCTTATCCTTATTTCTGCAGCCCTCTTTTTATCGACTATCTTAGGGATAGCAAGGGGGATGTACGAGAGCTACAGGTCGAAAAAATCAGGACTTACAACATTGGGATCTCTAATATTCTTCTCCATCCCCGATGTACTTATCGTGCTATTGACACTTATGGGTTATTCATTTCTTTCAAGAAAGATCCCAGAGATCAAGGAGGCTGAATTTATAAAGGAACTTGTCCTGCCATTATTGACGCTTGCAATAATACCTACAGTATATATTTCGAGGATAACCTTCATCACTGTTCAGGAGGAACTTGGTAAGGACTATGTAAGAAATGCACTTGCAAAAGGCTTTTCCAGGAAGAAGACCTTGTTCAAGGAAATTATGCCTGCAGTTGCTTTTAAAATCGTCGATGCTATGCCTTCTATCATGACCATGCTTCTTACAAATATGATAGTGGTGGAGTGGCTCTTTTATTATCAGGGAATATTGTACTACCTGCTGTATTTCTACAAGAGACAGGAAGTTTACAGCTTCGTACCATTGGCTATGACTTTAGGGCTTATCTACTTGACATTTACTAAAGGCATCCAGATTTTGTCCAGGTTGATCAATCCCTTAAAGAAGAGGAGGGTATAGAGATGAAAAGGACTAACCTTCCTCTAATAATCGGGACACTTATACTCGTGATGATTCTTCTTATTGCCGTTTTCCCGGGATTTTTCACTGACAACAGCCCATACACTATCCAGCTGATGAGATTCATTCATGAGGATGGGAAGTTGGATGCAGAAAGAGCACCCTTTTTACCAGATAAAGATCATCCTTTTGGCACGGACGATTTAGGCAGGGATGTTTTAAGCTATATTATATATGGAACAAGGCTTACCATAACACTTGGTATATTGATAGCCATCGGACAATTTGCTGTAGCCGTACCATTAGCTATTTTGGGAGGTTTTGGAAACAGATTGGCAAGAAGTATCATCCTTCAGTTCAATGTTGTATTCTCTGCTATCCCCGCTTTGCTGATATCCTTAATCCTTCTTAAGTTGGATTACATAGCAGGTCTTGATAAAAAAAGCTCGGTTACTGCCTTTGTTCTTATACTTACAGCCGTAAGCTGGCCTAAGCTTGGAAGCCTTGTAATGGAAAGAGTTGAAGCAATATTAAACAAGCCCTTTATAAAGGGAGAAAGGGCGATTGGAAAAAGAAGGACTAAGATTGCCTTAGAAAATGTTGTTCCACATCTTGCTCCGGAGCTGACTATATTATTTTTTATGGAGATCGCGAGAAACCTTTCATTATTGATGCAGCTTGGCATATTTGCAATATTCGTTGGAAACCTTGGAATAATAAACGATTCAACCTCCGGTGTAAATATTAATACGGACATAAGCTTTGAGCCTGAGTGGGCAAGTATGTTAAGTACATCAAGGACTCTGATAAGCACTGCTCCATGGGCAGTTATGTATCCTGCATTTGCGTTTTTCATAAGCGTACTAGGCTTCAATCTATTTGGAGAGGGGCTTCGAAAACAGCTGCAAAGCAAGGACTCCAAAATGACTTTGATTTTCAGAAAGTTAATTTCATTCGACTTTAAGTATCTTCTGAGAATGATAAATAGTAAAAAGAGATTAAAATACTTCATCAGCATTGTGTTAATCAGCTTGGCTATGATTACAATAAATCATCTTACACAGACAGACTACAGTATAAATTTGAGTTTAGATAGAAATGAACTCCCAGACAGTGCTTTGATCGGGACAAGAGAGTCAGAAGAATTAAGCTATATGATATCTAATAAAATGGGCAGTCTTGGGCTTGAACCGCTTAAGGACAATTTTCTGATCGAATATCCTATTGGCAGCTCTTATCTGATCAATAAACAAAGTCTGTGGCTTCATGATCAGAATGGGTCTAAGGAATTTGTCCCAAACGTGGATTATTCTTTCATATCAACGGGGGATATAGTAGCAGAGGGTACTATCCTTGATACAACAAGCATAGATTTATTCAACATTGAGAGCTATGAAAGATTTAATGGGAATTTTATACTCATCGACAAGGTTTATTATAATGATATGGCAATAGAATATTTTATCAATGAGATAAAAGAAAACTCTAGAATTGAAGGAGTTCTTCTTATTGCCAGGCAAAATGAGGAGTTGCAGAATTTAATAGTTTCTGAAAGCAAGGATATTCCAACAATACTACTTTCAAGAGAAACAGCTGAATATATAACTGCTTATCCCGAAGCTAAGATTTTAGCAAGAAGCAGTGTAGAAACCCTGGGATCCAGCGGTGCAAATGTTGTAGGTATTTTGAGAGGAAAGGACGAGAATTTCGAAGACGAGGCAATCGTAATCGGAATGAACTACAACTACCTGACTGAGAAGGATAAGGATGTCCTAAGGTTTAACTTAGAAGTTATGGAAAAGCTTTGTACCGAATATAATAACAAGAGGTCCATAATTTTCATGTTTCTGGATGGTACTACGGATGAGGAAAGGCATGGTATCTATTACATGGCCGAGGATTTCCCATACAGCCCAAACAAGGTTCAGGCCTACATTGACCTTACTGGAATAACTCTAAGAAGATTTGACTACATACAGTTCAGTTCAGCGCAAGCACCATTGACAAGACCATTTGCATGGAGCCTTGGTCATCGTCTCGGTCTGGAGCTGGAGAAGGCAGGATTTCAGAACAGGGGCCTTGAGACTGTAACAGTTGAGAATGAATTATTGTTTACAGAAAGCTATGCAGATAATGTCATGTTTTGGCAGAGAGGCATACCCACGGTAATTGTAAATGCATCTGTTGAAGGGGCAGGAAAGAGGACTGTTGAAGAGCTTGGCAGTATAATTTTGAAAGTTATAAGTGAGAACAACTATTAAAGTGACACGTTATTATGCTGTCGAGCGGGAGATGATATTGTGGATAATGTTTTGCTGCAGGTTAAAAATCTTAAGGTTTCCTTTTATCATGATAAAGACGTATATCAGGTTGTAAGGGGTTTTGATCTTAATCTCATGAAGGGTGAGATCGTCGGAATACTAGGTGAATCCGGAAGTGGAAAGACTGTATCTGCAACCTCTGTTCTGGGACTCATCGATGACTCTGCAGGTAGAATAGACTCAGGAGAGGTTAGATTTCAAGGTAAAGATTTGCTTAAGATGTCTGAAAAGGAGCTTATCAGAATCAGGGGAAAAGAGATATCCTATATATTCCAGAATTCCTCGGAGGCTCTTAATCCCTATAAAACAATAGGGAGACAGCTTGGAGACGTTCTTAGAGCCCATGGGCTGCCAGACAGCAGGGAGGTTATCCTCAATGCACTTGGAGAAGTGGGAATAGATGATGCTGAGACAGTCTTCAGCATGCACCCATTCCAGCTGAGCGGGGGACAAAATCAAAGGATAATGATCGCACAGGGCATATTGTGTAAACCAGTGCTCCTTATAGCCGATGAACCAACAAGCTCAATAGATGCTTCGCTCCAGAAAAACATTCTCGATCTGATAAGAGATATAAGCTTAAAAAACGAGATGTCAGCGATAATAATTACCCATGACTTTGGGGTGGCAAGATATCTTTGCGACAGGATTCTGGTAATGTATGGCGGGCTTTTAGTGGAGGAAGGCAGCATGGCAGATATCCTGGAATCTCCAATGCACCCATACACCAGAGAGCTTATAATGTGTGTGGAATCACTTGATGAAGAGGGCGATAAAATTTATACGATCCATGGTTATCCACCTTCACCGGGAGAGTTTAAGGATGAGTGTCCTTTTTACAGCAGGTGCAGTGTTGGTGAAGAAGATTGCACTAAGGGTATACCAGCGCTTTTAGATTTAGGCGGCAGAGGTGTAAGGTGCATAAAGTATGGGAAGGAATGATGATGTTTGAAACCCTTGCTCGAAGTCAGTAAGCTTTCCAAGCACTATATAGTAAAAACAGGAGTATTTTCCCAGAAAATGTTAATCGAAGCGGTTAAGGATGTTTCATTTTACATAGGCGAAAATGAATCCTTTGGTCTCATTGGTGAGAGCGGCTCTGGAAAGAGTACTATCGCCAACCTTGTCATGAGATTAATCGAGCCGAGTTTCGGAAGAATTCAACTTTTTGGTAAAGATGTAACAGGCTTGGAAGAAAAAGAAATGCGAAAGCTTAGGAAGGACATACAAATAATTTTTCAGTACACCGAAAGTGTTCTGGATCCTCAGATGACTATAGATGAGCTCATAAGGGAACCATTGATAGTACATGGAATAGTAAAGCCCAGGGACCTTGAAGATGAAACAGAACGCTTGCTTAGACTCGTTGGATTGCCCGTCACTGAAAGGTGGAAGCTTCCGGGGCAGTTAAGCGGAGGTCAGAATCAAAGAGTAGTAATAGCCAGGGCAATCGCATCAAAGCCCAGACTGATAGTGTGCGACGAGCCCGTATCTGCTTTAGATGTATCAGTCCAAGGCCAAATATTGAATCTCCTAAGTGATCTTCAGAGGGAGCTGGGGTTATCGTATTTATTTATTTCTCATGATCTGAAGGTAGTTAAACATATGTGTGACCGGATAGCAGTTATGTATAAGGGAGAGTTGGTTGAAACTGGAAGTGCCGAGAAAATACTTAACTCACCAGAACATAGCTATACTAAGAAACTCATAGAATCCATGCTTTAGCAATGATAGTCATTACAGTGCCAGAGTATTGATCAATATATTATTCAATTTCCAAATATGTGTAGTATATGAAAGCGAATGGCAATATAATAGTGGTAAGTAAGAAATGATTAAGTTAACTAAAGAAGGAATCTTTAAGGAGCTACTATGGATACTGACATGAAGAATATTGGTAACAAACATAATATACAAGGAAGCAAACACCCATGGAGACTATGGGCTTTGCTTCTGTTTCTTTATGCTGTGTTAAGCTTCTTATTCCTAAGTTATTCCTTCGACAGGTATGAGAAAATAGTATCAACAGAGGCAATAATGCTTGGAAAGTCACTGGAGACAATGTTTCATCCGGAGCACTTAAATAATCTTAAGGGTTCAGAGGAGGACCTTGGGAACCCTGATTATCAGATGGCTAAAGAGAATTTGATAAGGCTTAAGGAGACAACAAATCCCATATATTTCTCTTATTTACTACAAAAAAAGGGCGATCATTTAATCATGTTGATGGACTCTGAGCTTCCTGGTACACCTGAATATGCTCCGCCTGGAGAAGTGTATGAGGAAGCTGAATCAGCATATTTTATACCATTTGAAACTGGAGAGGCAGTTCTTACAGATATCACAGTAGACAGGTGGGGCAAATGGAGAAGTGTTCTTGTTCCAATCAAGCATCCTGATACGTATGAGGTAATTGCAGTTTTTGGGATAGATTATGATGCAGCTGAATGGAACGCCAGACTTTGGAGACAAATGATCCCGGATTTTATAATCACTCTGGCGGTACTGCTTCTTTTTATCGCTTTTATACGAGCCAGGATTAGACAAGCCCGATTGAAGAAGCTCAGCAGGAAGTTAGCCTATGACGAAGCTCTATATCGTGGGATATTTGAACAGGCTCCTATAGGGATAGGTCTGATGAATGGAGATGCCTTTATTGAGAGCTCAGAATTTGGCTATCCCTCAGTTAATCCTAAGTTTGAAGAATTGGTTGGAAGGAAAGAAATTGAGCTTAAGGGAATCAAATGGGCTGATATAACGCACCCCGAGGACCTTACAACGGATATTGTTCTGGCTGAAAAATATAACTCAGGAGAAATTGGAAGCTATACTCTTGAAAAAAGATACATTAAACCTGATGGTTCCCCTGTGTGGGTTAATATGCATATATCATCTATTGTTAAACAGCCAGATATTGAAATGACCCATCTATGCCTGATTGAAGACATAACAGCAAGAAAAGCAGTCGAAGAATCATTAAAATATAGTGAGCAGAGTAAAAGGGTCCTGATCGACAATCTTCCGGGTCTTGCATATAGATGTAGATTTGATAAGGATGGCACCATGCTCTTTGTTTCAAAGGGCTGCTATGAGCTTACCGGCTATAATCCCGAACAGTTTGTTGAAAACAAAGAGCTTGCTTTCAATGACATCATTAGTTCGGAACATAGGGAGAGACTTTGGGAGGAGTGGCAGAAAACCATTCCAAACGGATTGCCTTACAGACTTGAATATGAGATCACCACAGCCCAGGGAGAACATAAATGGGTGCTTGAAATCGGTGAGGGCTTGTACAACGAGGACAACTCAGTTGAAGCTCTTGAAGGGATAATACTTGATATAACTGATAGAAAAGGCTATGAGGAAAAGTTAAGATACTTCGGAGAGCACGATCCATGGACAGACCTATACAATAGAAGATATTTACTGGAGCTTCTTGAAAGGGATATCTCCCTGGGAAGTGACGTAAAGAGGGCATTGATTGAAGTGAACCTTAGTTCTCTGCATAATGTTAGCCTTACTTACAGCTTTTCATATGCCCAGGATCTGGTAAGAAGGATTGCCGATGAACTAAGGACACTTAGCAGACCGGATCGAATGCTCTTCAATACATATGAGTATAGATTTGCATATTATGTTAAAGGCTACAGAGATATTGAAGAGTTAAAGATATTTGCGGAAGCAGTCGTTGAGATGGTGACTTGGGCCTTAAAATCAGAGCATATCAACGGAGGAATAGGCGTCATAGAAATAAACGAAAAAAATAATCATGATATTGAACTACTGCTGAGGAACCTCCTCGTGATATCTGAAAAGTCAATGCACTCAGATAACGATTATGATATTTACTACTTTAACGATACAATTGATGATCAGATCATTAGGGAAGAAATCATCACAAGGGAGCTTATCCAAATAGCTGAAGGTGAAGAGACGGACAGGCTATTCCTCCAATTTCAGCCTATTCTTGATGTTGAAAGCAATAGGATCAGTGGATTCGAGTCTTTGGCAAGATTTAGAAGCAGAAAACTTGGGATGATATCACCCAATGAGTTCATACCTATCGCAGAGAGGACGAAACTGATAATACCCATAGGTGATCTGATAATCGATGGTTCTCTAAGATTTCTTACAAAGCTTAGAGAAGCTGGACGGACCGATCTGACAGTATCTATTAATATCTCAGCAATACAGCTGTTAAAGCCTGATTTTGGGAAGAAGCTATTAGCCTTGATCGGGGATCATAAAGTTGAGCCCCAAAATATTGAAATTGAGGTAACAGAGTCAGTATTTGCAGCAAACTTCGAGGATATTAATGAAATCCTGGGAAATCTTAAGGATTGCGGGATCAGTATAGCAATAGATGACTTCGGAACTGGCTATTCATCTCTTGCGAGGGAGATCGAAATCAATGCAAGCTGCCTGAAAATTGACAAGTATTTTATTGACAAGCTGTTGGAGATAGAACCACATAAGACATTGGTAAGCGATATAATATCTATGGGACACAAGCTTGGATATTATATAGTTGCTGAGGGAGTTGAGCATGGATCGCAGCTGGAATACCTGAAGACTAATGGGTGTGACAAAGCTCAGGGCTACTACATATCAAAACCACTCGATGAAGATAAAGCAATAGATCTACTTATAAGAGAACCTGACAGATGATGTCAGGTTCTCTTGTGAATTGGGTATAGGCATACAGAATTTGCGAAATACTAAAATACATATGAATGGAGGAATAAAAATGAGTGAGAGAAAGTTCAGTAATGATGAATTATCAAGAAGGCTCTATGAAGCAATGAAAAAAGGTGAGCCTATGGAGATACTAAGCGAACTGGATGGAGCATTGACTGTTAATGATGCCTATGACATCCAATTGATGAACGTTGCAAGAGCTATTGAGGATGGCGAGATAATCAGCGGAAAGAAAATTGGTCTTACCTCTAAACCTATGCAGGAGCTTTTCGGGATAGATGAGCCAGACTATGGGCATCTGTATAAAAGCACTGAGGTCCCAAATGGCGGATCAATAAAAATTGAAACCTTAAACAAGCCTAAGGTTGAAGGCGAGATAGCTTTTGTACTAAAGGAGGATCTGAAAGGCCTAGGAGTAACTGTTGAGGATGTCTACAGAGCGACAGATTATATTTCAGCATCGATCGAAATAGTTGATACCCGATATAGGGACTGGAAAATAAAGCTAGTTGATACAATTTCCGACAATGGCTCCAGTGTACTGTATCTTATGGGAGAAAAAAGGTTTGGTGTTGATGAGATATCCATTCCGGAAATCGAAATGACTCTTTATAAAAATGGGGAAAAGATAAATAATGGCACGGGGGCTGACGTTCTTGGCAATCCTGCTGAGGCTGTTGCATGGCTTGCAAATAAACTTCAGGAGTTCGGTGTCCAGCTGAACAAAGGTGATGTAATATTGTCGGGAGCTATCACTGCTGCACCTGAAGCTACCAGGGGAGATGTATTCGAGTGCGTATTCAGTGATCTTGGAAGTGTTAAAGTAACATTTGAATAGTAATAAAGGCTTCCGGGATTTTCTGGAAGCCTTTATTACTATTTTCCTAGTTTTAGTCTAACGATTTCTGCAAAAAATTCTGCTCCAGTCTCAAGAATAGAATCATTATAGTCAAATACCGAATTGTGGAGAGGAACCATATTGTTTGGATCATTATCTTTAAGTCCGCCAAGAAACACAAAGCAGCCAGGCACCTTATCCATATAACGCCCAAAGTCTTCTGACACCATCATTGGGACACAGTCAGGGAAAGTCTTTTCCTCACCGACAATATTCTTGGCAGCCTGTAATGCAGTTTGTGTTTGCTCTGGCCAGTTGATCGTAGGGGAGAACTCATGTGTATATTCAAAGGTACATTCAGCATCATTTGCCTGGCAGATACCCATACATATCTTTCTCATTCTATCTTCGATAAGAGCCTGGATCTTAGGGCTGAAGCTCCTTGTGTCTCCCATTATTATGACATTTGTGGGGATAGCATTGTGAATCCCATCTGTAAGGATCTCTGTACACGAGACTACCGCATTTTCAAGCGGGCTAACATTTCTGGAAACTATAGCCTGCAATGCCAGAATAATCTCAGCAGCAATTACAAGCGGATCATTCCCTAAATGTGGACTTGATGCATGGCAGCCTTTACCTTTGATTTTTATGACAAAGTTGTCCTCGCTCGCCATTATCCCACCAGATCTGGTATGTATGGTGCCCTCTGGAAGATTAGGCATGTTGTGAAGACCATATATTTCATCTATTGGAAATCGTTCAAAAAGCCCGTCATCGATCATAGCCATCGCACCCTTTCCAGGCTCTTCGGCGGGTTGAAAAATAAGCCTTAACGTACCATTGAAGTTTCTTCTCTCAGACAATAGCATCGCTGCTCCCAATAGAGTCGCTGCGTGTCCGTCGTGCCCGCAAGCGTGCATCCTGTTTGAAGTTTGAGATGCATATGGCAATTCTGAGGTCTCCTGCATCTTGATGCAGTCAATATCTGCCCTGAATCCAATAACTCCCTTGCCTTCCCCAACAGTTAAACTTGCTACAACACCAGTTTTACCAATCCCAGTATGTACATCATATCCCATTTTAGCAAGCTCTTTCGCTATAAATTTTGAGGTTTCCATTTCCTCAAAGGCACTCTCCGGGTGCATGTGAAGATAATGCCTCCATTCCTTAAGCTGAGTTAGAAAACTGTCTCTATCCATAAGTAACCTCCTTTGCTTGATTCACTAATATAATCATATACTTAAAGAACAGATAATGACAGCAAAAATAGTCAATGATATCAAATTAGGCATAAAAAAACCGACCTTAATGCTTCCATGGTCGAGTTTTCTAAGCTATTCTTGCTTCAGCTTTATTCAGTTTTTCATAGATAGTTTCAATTTCCTCATAGATATCAATCCAATCTCTGACTCTTGTGATTCCTGGTAGCAGAGGAAGTCTGTTGTAGCTGCAGTCCACCAGTAAAACCTGGAAACCTTCAAGTGCCAGCTGGATCGCATTTTCATATCTATCCTCTATGAAGATATCGCATTCCAACTGTTTTGCTCTTTCTACCTTGTAGTGAGAACCGAGCATATGCAACTGGGCAAGAGGCAGATCATTTTTTACGAACCAGTTCTCAGTTGTTTTTCTGATCCATTGTTCCCTTGCAGTAACGTAGAAGACATTGTGCTGCTGATCTAGCTTCCAAAGTACTATTTCGGCATTTTCCCTTACCTCAGCTTTTGAGTGCAGTGTTTCCGCATAAAGATTATAAAATTCGTTATATGCCTCTCTGGATACTTTTAGAACCTCGTGAATATCGTATGTTGTTACCTGATAAGACTTTATGTCTGTCCCAAAATGTCGATTCGCCATATCCAGCCAGTAATAAGGCTCTGTTATTGTGCCATCGATATCGACGCAGATGTTAAGCTTCATTTAATCACTCCTTTCATTTCTTTGATACAAGTATATTATTTGAATGTTAAGTAAACATAATCGAATTGTTAGAAATGAGTAAAAATGGTATCATTTAAGTAATCGGGAGGGATACTAATGGAACTTAAACCACTTTTTTTAGATATGGATCTTAGAAAAATAGTCCTGGTGGATAAAACCTCCAACAGCTACCACGCTAGAAGATACCTTACAGATAAGTATGGGATCCTATTAAACACTTATGTCATGACTCTTGGTCAGTATGTTTCTCAATTGACAGAACGGGCTTTAAATGAGAAAAATCTGGAGCTGATAGACAGGGAGGATTCCCTGTACCTGATCGAGTCGATCATGAATGATGAAAAAGCAAAATTCCAATATTTTAAAAAAGAAGTTATTTCTCTTAATACATATACTGAGGTTCTGGCAACGATCCATGAGCTAAAGAAAACAGGGATCAGCTATGATAATTATGCTCTGCGAGGAAGGATAAAGACAGAGGAATTTGCAAGAATATACTGGCAGTATCAGGATGCCCTGGTGAGACTAAAAATGGTTGACGAGGCTGACCTTCTTAAGCTGCCTGCTGTTCCAGCTCCAAATTCCATACATTTAGTATTCGACAATGTTACATGGTTACCTTTGGAGAAGTCATTTTTCGAGAATTTGTGCAAAGGTGATTTCAAGCTTATAGGCCTTCCAAAACCAGGCTGCATCCAAAGACCATCAAATTACACCTATCTCTGTGAGAATGCGGTAGTGGACAATGGCTATCTTATAGACACCTTTTGCGACAAAAGAACACCAAATAATCTCAGGATAACCCGGGCATACGGACAATCAAACGAGATAAACGGAATCTTTAGGGATATGCTTTTAAGAGGGCTCCGGTTTGACCAATGTATGGTTCTATATACAGGGGGCGAATATGTTGACTACATAAGAAATGCTGCGGATTATTACGGTGTTCCTGTCACGATCCAGGAAGGACTGAAGCTTGAGGATACCAAGCCTTTCTACCTTGCATCCCAGCTGATTTGGTATGCAGCCAAGGGATTCATTACAGAGGATATAAAGCCAATTTTTCATTCAGCTGTCCTGAGACTCGAGATCCTTGACGACAAAGGAGAAAAGGTTGCTGATGCTAAGCTATATGAATATATTAGATCACTAAGAGTGCACAGTGGGGCTGTAAGGCTTCTGAATAAGCTTGACTCGCACGTCAGAGATTGTGATGAAATCTCCAGGAAGATGATCGAGGGACCTTCAAAAGACAAGTATCTTAAGTCACTTGCCATAGGCAAGGGGCTTATGCCCTTCCTTGAAGCTCTGGCAAGGCTGGAGGATATTAACTCCGGAACGGATGAGTGGTTAAAATCATTGTTGGATATGATGGTCAAATATGCTCCAACTCCGGAGGACGATAAAGAGGAGGGCAGCAAGGACAAAAGAGCCCTCGAGGCAATTAAAAATACTATGGAAAGGTACCTGGAGGGGCCTTGCGGCTATGGAAGAGTAAGCGCAAAGTGGCTCTATGAGCTTGAGCAAAGACTTAAAGGTTCAAGAAAAGACCTTTCCACACCTGAACCGGGGAAGCTGCATGCTGCAAGATTTTCAAACACCATGCTGATATCCAGGCCATATGTGTTTGTAGTGGGGCTTGATGCCGGGCATTTCCCTGAGAAGAGGTCAGAATCAACTATCCTTAGTGATGTCGACAGAAAAGGGCTAAGCAAGGATCTGGTATTGGAACAGAGAAAGACCGATTCCATATACAAGCTTCTTGAGGTCCTTGGGGGATTTAAAGGCCAGCTGAATCTCATATACAGCTATTATGATACAGTCAAGGTAAAGGAGACAAATCCATCCTCATTTATACAGGAAATGCTTGGAAGAGATGGCATTCTCAAATCAGAGTATTCATTCCTGCCGGGATCGATGGAGAGTGCTCTGACTCCCATGGAGGATCTTATGCTCGATCCATCGGAGCTTCTCCATAAAGGAGAAGATATTGGCAATAAGGCCACAGGAACGATCAAGGATTTCATCTCCGGCCACATATTCTCAGCCTCTCAGATAGAAATGATGGCTAAATGCAGAAGGATGTTCTACTATAAATATGTTCTTGACATACCGGAAGAGACTGAGGAAGTCCCGGGGCACATAGGTTGGCTCAATGCTGCCGACAGGGGTTCATTGCTCCATTCAGTCCTTGAAAGAGTCGTAGATGAGTTAAATGGGTCTGAACAGCTTGATTTGGTGATCGAGAGGATCTGTAACGAAGAGTTCAGGGAAATGGAGAAACGAGTACCCTGCGTAGTCAAGTATCATTACGACATCATGCTTAAAACATTCCAGCAGGCTGCCTTAAGATATGGAAAATCCTATCTTTCAATGATAGCCTCAGGAGAAGTGTTATCATCCGAAACAGAGAAGGATTTCATTGTTCCAGTGGAAATCATGTTTTTAAATGAGGGAGAAAAGCACAGCAGGACAATATTTTTAAGGGGAATAATTGACAGGGTCGATCTAAACCGTGATGACACAATAACAATAATTGACTATAAGTCCGGCAAGCCTTTTGAAGACAGCTCTGCCAACAGGGAGAAGCTGCAGGATTACTTGTATACCCTGGCCGCACGAGAGATATTTAGAGGCAGGGAGGTAAAGGAAGCCAGATACGAATTTCCTCTTGAAGATGCAGAGGGGATTTATTGGGCTATGGATAGAGCTAAGCTCGATTCTCTTACAAATGAAAAGGCAAGGATAGTCCTCGCTGCCCTTGAAGATGTATCCAAGGGCTGCTTCAGGAGGGCAGAGGATTCAAAGCATTGTACCTATTGCAGCTTTTATCTGCATTGCAGACCACACATCAACGGAGGTGACGAGTCATGGATGTAGAAATATCTCTAAGGGAAAGAATCCTGACAGATTTTAATACCAATTTCATGGTCGAAGCCGGTGCAGGTGCAGGGAAGACAACGCTGGTCATAGACAGAATATTAAACCAGATCACTGCGCCATCAAGGGATGGAGCTCCGTTGAAGCTCGAGGATATTGCAGCGATTACCTTTACGGAGAAGGCGGCCAATGAGCTGAAGCTGAGGATCTCATCCGGAATCAGGAAAAGAATTGAATGTGAAACATCTAAGGAGAAGATACAACTGCTGGAAAGAGCTAAGCTTTCAATTGATGACCAGTTCGTTGGAACAATCCATTCATTTTGTCAGGAGTTGTTGAGGAGTAATGCGTTTGAAGCAGGCTTGGGACTTGATTATAAGGTCATAGATCAGGATGAGGATGCACAGATCAAGGAACTCGTATGGCAGAGATACATTTTGGAGAATCACGCGGGACTATCAGAAATAATGGCAAGGATGGATGAACTCGGTATATCACTTGAGGAAGCTAAAGCCGCCTTCGACACGATTTCAAGGCATGAGTATTCAATCATAGAGTTCGATCCAAAGGCTTGGGAAGATGACCCCCCGTATTTGGAGCTTATGGAGATGTTAAATCCATTGACTGAGATTTTTCATTATGGTCCGGATGGAGAGCTCGAGACAAATTTTGGTGAGCCTATAAATAAGGTGCTAAACTCTCCTGAGAGAAAGGCTTTCATTCCATATTACAGGAATCAAACCGGGAAGGGAGCTATTGCACTGGCTAAAGCCCTTTCATCAAAATATGATGCAGAGGGGACCATCTTCTCAAAGAGCTATGCAAAGAAAGGCCTGTGTCTTTATGTGATTGAAGGTATTGATTTTGAAGGTATGAAAACACTATGTGAAGCCTACTATATATATACGTATGATGTGATCATGTCCATAGCCTACCCTGCAATCAGTGAATACACCCGGTATAAGAGGGAAATAATGGCTGTGAGTTTTGACGATCTGCTAATACTCACTAGGAATTTACTAAGAGATTCAAAGGAGGCAAGAGAGCGGACCAGAGAAAGGTACAAGTGCTTGTATATAGATGAATACCAGGATACTGATTCCATCCAGTCGGAAATAATGTTCTACTTAAATGGTGACGACTCCGATGTATGCGCTCCCTGGAGTGAAAGAAAGCTAATCCCTGGCTCCACGTTTATCGTCGGAGATCCAAAGCAGTCAATTTACAGATTCAGAGGAGCAGATATTTATCAGTACAACAAAATGAAGACAATTTTCGAAGCAGCTCCCGGCTGCGAGGTGGTCGTCCTTAAGAAAAATTTCAGAACGCAATCAGGGATTGTCCGCTGGGTTGAGAATATTTTCAAGCTTCCGGAGGGAAGCAAGGACGAGCTTGTGGATAGTGGGTTTGGAGCTTCACGATTCCTGCTTAATGATCCTGCGTCGTGGCAGGCATCATTCTATGGAATGGATGCTCAGAGAATGGACCCTGATTCTCAAGGTGAAGAAATAATTAAGGGAGTTTACTCATTTCTTGCCGGACCTCTGGAAAGAGTTGATGAATACAGAAGAAGTGAAGCTGCTTGGGTATCAGGTCTTATAGAAAAGCTTGTAGTGGAGAATTACTTATTGCAGACCTTTGACGTTTCAACCGGAACAATGGAGACCAGACATATACAATATGGAGACTTTCTTATACTACTCTACAACACTAAGGGAATGGAGGACTATATCTCTGCTCTTAAGGATAGGAATATACCTGTATCCTACGCAGGTAAGCTAAAGCTTGGAAATATTGACGAGATAGCTAACTTTATAGACATGGCTGAGTATCTTGCAGATCCTGGAAATGAGTCGATGCTCTGCAATGTTCTCATTAATTGTTATGGGGTGAAGAACCTTGAGGAGTGGAAAAGAGTAGAGAATAAGGGGAATGTAACGACTATTGAGCTGACTACATTTTTGGAGAAGGAAAACCCTGAGGATGTGCCGTCCCCACTGAGAGAAGCAATGCAAAGCATTAGAGAGCTTGCTTTATTGAGGGATTCTCTGAGTCCAATAGCATTCATGAGAAGACTGCTGGATGAGTATGAAAGACTGTACCTTGGGAGATATAACGAGATACTTGTTAGGTCCGTGGCAGGTACCCTCCACTTTTTAATTGAAAAGCTCTCCACAAAAAACCTGGCAAGCTTTCAAATGGCTGCTGAAGAGTTGACACTTCTAAAGGAACTTGATACAGACAGAGAGATGATGTTGGAGGACAGAGGTACTAATGGAGATTTTGGTTATGTAAGAATAATGAATCTTCATAAAGCCAAGGGTCTGGAGGCCCCGATAGTAATACTAGCCACTGGAGGCACTGATTACAGCCATTCTGCTTCTTTAGCAATAAGGAATTCCGACAAGGGGAAAATTGTGGACATTAAGCTCTCAAAGGGAAATGGAGTGCTTGGATATAGCAGAAACTGGCTCAAGATTGAGCAAGATGAGGAAAAAAATCTTAAGGCTGAAGCCTTGAGGCTCCATTATGTTGCAACAACAAGACCGATCAATGCGCTAATAATTAGTGCCTGGAACAAGAACAACTGGAGGAGGTACAAGGAATTTCCCGCCAAGGAAATACCTGTTGATTTTCCAGGAGAATATATTGGGGCAGGAGAGCTATACCCACTTAAGTATGATAAAGTCGAGGAAAGGATAAAAAGATTGGGTCATAAAAGGGCTTCCTTGACAAGGATATCAGCAAAGCAAAGCTACCTTGAGATAAGACCGAGTAAGCTTAAGGAGTTCCGGGAATTTGAACGAAGTTTGGAGTCTGAACATGAAACCATGAAGATTCCTTCAGGCGAGAATTGGGGTACACTTATCCACAGAGTTTTTGAGCTTTTTTTTACCTCCGGATCGGTACCTGATAAGAGCATGCCCTTTGATATCAAGTCCAAGCTGATCGACATGGCGATAGATGAGCTGAGAGAGGTTGAAGACTTCAGCGATTATAGGAGAGCGGTCACTGATATCCTGAGGTGCTTTATATCCAATCCTGATATTGCAAGGATCACATCCTCAGCCAGGCTTATTCCGGAGCTCCGTTTCGATCTTGTAAGGCGAACTGGGGAAGAACCGGAGTATATTACCGGCATTATCGACCTTCTCGCTTATACGGAGGATGGAGTATACCTTATGGATTATAAAACCAATGCTCCTCACACAGCTGATGAGGATGAATTTGTAGGTCACATGATAAAAACGTATAAGCCTCAAATTGACCTTTATCAAGAATTTCTGGCAAACAGCCTGGGTAAGAAAGTATTGGGATCATATTTATACCTGACGGCAATAGACAGAGTTGTCGATGTCAGTTTATTGTAATCTCTTCTTATTAATATTAGATAAAGTGAGCGGATAATCTGAGTGGAGGTGTTTGGATGAAGGAGCTGCTGAGAAAAAGAATCAAAGAGATGACAGGATTGATTGGAGTAAGCGGACAGGAATGGGATGTAGCAAGGTACATCAAGAGGGAGCTTATCGAGTATGTAGATGATATCAAGGTATTAAACAATGGGATCGTGATAGCTCATATCAAAGGAGAGAAAACGGGACCTAAGATTATGGTGACAGCTCATATGGATGAGGTAGGCTTTATGATAAAATCTATCGATTCTAAAGGATTCCTATTCTTCGACAAGCTTGGAGGAGCCACAGAAGCATGTATTCCAGGAAGGAAGGTACTGGTCAAAGGAACTAAGGGTGTAATACCTGGAGTTATTGGGGTAAGGGCAGGGCACCTTTTAACACCGGAGGAAAGGTCCAAGCCTCAGACCGTGCAGCAGTCCTACATAGATATATGTGTTTCTTCAAAAGCTGAGGCTGAAGCTCTGGGCATATGCGTCGGTTCACAAGCAGTACCGGACAGCCCATGTACAGAAATGCATGATCCGGATTATCTTATAACAAGAGCTGCTGATTGCAGAGCGCTCTGCGCAGTAATAGTTGAGACTTTTAAAAAACTTAGTAAAAAGGATATTAGCGGTGATATCTATGGGGTTTTTAACATACTTGAAGAGACGTCAACGAATGCAATAGGGGCAGCAGTCAACTGTATTAAGCCTGAATATGGGCTATACTTGGACACTATTCCGTGCGGAGACGTTCCTGACTGTAATTTTGAAAAGGAGCTACCTGTTGCGCTAAAGGAAGGGCCTGTGATAATACTTCAGCACAACTCGATAAATACAAACCTTTGCGTGGGAAGTCATCCAGCTTTAATTGATGCATTGCGGGAAATTTCACTAGCCAAAAATATTAAGCACCAGGAGATAGCTCTTAATGGAGCTGGCTACGCAACAGATGCAGTTACTGGTATATCTGCTGGAGAAGGTATGGCAGTGGCGGTACTGGCTTGCCCAAGAAGGTATTCCCATTCACCGTCTGAGATAATTCATTTGGACGATATAGCTGCTACTCAGGCATTGGTAGAGGAGTTTCTAAAGAACCCGGTTGATATCAATATTATATGAAGTAAATTTGAAGTATGTCCGGCCTATTGGCCGGCTATTTTTTCTAGACATCAAATCTGAATCTTCAAACACATTAAAGTTGATTATGATTAAGCTCAATGCTATAATTAATTAGAAATGTGCATTTTACAATATGTTGGCAAGAGAAAACCACACTTGATGGAAGGATTAATGTATGGAACGAAATTACAAAAGGTTTATTGGTAAAATATCAATTAAAACGATCATACTTATCTCTTTCATAGTCAGTGTAGCAGTTACTGTGGGAGGTATAGGCTACCTGATCTATTCCAGATGGAGCAGTTCTAATGATACAGTTATTAAGAGAATAGCTGATGATATGAACATTCAGATTATCCATCAGATCGATCAGTATCTTAATGAGCCTGAACACATTATCGAGGTCAATTCAGGCTTGCTTGAGAAAGGCATAGTTGATCTCAGTGATGAGGCTCAAAGAGATCTATTTTTTTTGAATATATTAAATACTAACAAAGGCAACGTATATAGCGTCAGCTTTGGCTCAGAGCTTGGAGAGTATTATGGAGCAAGGAGAAACGAGGACGACAAAATTGAGATAATGAGAAACAATGAGGAGACAGGAGGTAATTCCTGGTATTTCTCTGTCGATGAGAACGATGTTATCGGTGACTTTGTAAAGGATGCGGGTCGATTTGACCCAAGGACTAGGGATTGGTATAAAACTGCCAAGAATTCAAGGGAATTTACTTTTTCACCAATTTATAAGCATTTTGTGATGGATGACTTGACAGTCTCTGCTGCAGCTCCTGTTAAAAATGAAGATGGAGTCATAGACGGTGTATTTGGTGTACATTTGCTGTTATCAGGTCTTAACGAAGCGCTGGAAGAGATAGCCGTACCTGCAGGCTCGTATGCAATAATTGTGGAAAAGGATACTGGCAATATTGTAGCAAACTCCTTAGGTGAGGATAATTACGCTATCGGCCTGGACAGCTCTTTTGGAAGGCTTCATCTTTCATATACAGAGAACAGAGTTGCATGGAAAACCTACCAGGAATATTTGAATGGGAACAATGCTCTTGTGGAAGGTTATAGGGGAAATGAGAAGCTCTTTAGTAAATACGAAGAGTTTAGCCGACCAGGGATCGATTGGCTGGTTATTACAGCCGTACCGGAAAGCCTGCTGGGCAACACTCTTATGGAAGCAGTTGACGACAGCATAATAATAGGGCTTTTATCTTTGCTAACCTCGATATTTGTTTTTATTGTAATCTCAAAGAAATTACTCTTACCCATTGACGAGATCCTGGAGGCAAATAAGAGCTTTTCAGAGGGAGGTCTTAAGAGGCGGATAAAAGTCAGCCGAAACGACGAGATCGGAAGAATAGCAGAATCCTATAACGAAATGGCGGAAAGGATCTATACACTGGTCAACAATCTTGAGGAAGAGGTAATTGACAGAACTGAGGACATAAGAAAGGCAAACAGTGAGCTTCGCGAAAGCAAGGACAGTCTCCAGCTGATCCTGGACTCTGCAGCTGAAGGTATATATGGATTAGATAAGGATGGAAATTGTACCTTTGTCAATAAAAGCGCACTATATCTTTTAGGTTACTCGTCTCCTGAGGAGCTTTTGGGGAAAAACATGCATAATATGATACATCACAGCCGCAGGGATGGAATGCCCATGGACTATGAGACGTGCAAAGTACAGGTTGGCATGAAGCAGGGTAAGGGTGTCAGGGTAGATGATGAGGTGTTCTGGAGAAGAAACAATACGAGCTTTAATGTCGAGTATTTCAGCTATCCTCAGATTGAAAACGGAGAAATCATTGGTGGTGTTGTAACCTTTAATGATATAACCGGGAAGCTTAAGCTTCAAAAGCAGATTTACAATGACAAGGAGCAATTCAGGACCACTCTTCTGTCTGTTGGGGATGGAGTAATATCCACTGATAACAAGGGCAGGGTGGAGGTAATGAATCCGGTAGCGGAAATGCTTACTGGATGGACACAGGATGAGGCAAAGGGGAAACCATTTGACAAGGTATTCCACATTGTCAATGAACGAACAGGGGAGCTTTGTGAGAATCCAGTCGAAAGAGTTCTTGAGAGTATGGAGATAATTGAGCTTGCCAATCATACGGTCCTTATTTCAAAGGATGGCAGAAGGGTGCCTATCGAGGACAGCGCTGCTCCGATCAGAAGTGAGGACGGTACGATTACTGGTGTAGTCATTGTATTCAGAGATTTCACCGAGAAAAGAGATAAGCTGAAGGAGATAGAATATCTAAGCTTCCACGATCATCTTACAGGGCTATACAACAGGAGATATATGGAAGACTCAATAAGAAGGCTTGATTCATCCAGAAACCTTCCATTTACCATTCTCGCAATAGATGTCAACGGACTGAAGCTGACCAATGACGCCTTTGGCCACAGGATGGGAGACAATCTCCTGCTGAACGTAGCCAGTATGCTTAAGCAGGTTTGCCGGGAGGATGATATAATAGGAAGGATGGGAGGGGACGAGTTTATGGTGCTCCTGCCTGGGACAGATCAAAGTACGGCAGAAAGCATTAAAAATCGAATAGAGGAAGCGTCACGGGAAGTTAAGCTGGACTCAGTGGTTGTTTCCCTTGCAGTCGGGTATGCTACAAAGACAAAAAAGGAAGAAGACATCAACACAATCATGATCTTGGCAGACAACAATATGTACAAGGATAAGCTTAAATACGGAAGACTTATGAGGAGCCAGACCATAGAGATAGTACTTAAGAATATCAATCTTAAGTACGACAACGAGCAGATCCATACAGAGAGAGTGTCACAGTATTGTGTCGCGATGGCTCGTGAAATTGGCTTCTCAGATGCTGAGATTGAGAATATTAAGACAGCGGCAATACTTCATGACATTGGCAAGATCACAGTTCCTCCTGAGATCCTGAATAAACCAGGGAGACTTACTCCGGAGGAATATGAGATAATCAAGAAACATCCAGAGACAGGGTACCAGATCCTAAAGTCAGTCGATGAGTATGCCTCGCTGGCAAACTACGTATTGTACCACCATGAAAGGATCGACGGAACAGGCTACCCTGAAGGACTAAGAGGAGAAGACATACCGCTTATATCCAGAATTATTGCAGTAGCTGATGCATATGAAGCAATGACTGCCAAGAGGCCTTATCAAACACCGAGAACCAGGGATGAAGCGGCTAAAGAGCTTCTGAGGTGCTCAGGCACTCAATTTGATGCTGAAATTGCAGGCGTATTTGTCAGGAGAGTTCTCGGGCTGGATTTCTAATTTAATCATTACGGGAAATATTGATAGAGGATGTGGTCGAATGAGGAGACGAGTAATAGGTGTATTAATGGTCGTTGCACTTTTTCTGCTGGCTCAATCTCTCTTTTTAGATGATGGAGTATCATATCAGGGAAACATCGATCCTCCTGTTCAGACTGAACTGATCCCCCCTGAGAAGCTTTTGATCGAGGGGGATGAGGGTGAGGTGGCCATAAGATTACTGGCTGAATATAAACTAAAGGGAGTAGTCAAGGCTAAGAAAAAATATAATGATTATCCCTCTCAAATATCAAAATATGATATTGCAATCGCCTGGGGTGATCTCAACAAAGAGGAGTATGATGAGCACATCAAGTACAAACAGGGAAGCAGATGGTACTATTATAATTACTCCAGAGATTTTCCGAAGGATGGATCCTTCATCGTAAAAAACTCAGCCAATGTTCATCTTGTTCATTCAAGTGAGGAAATATTGGATGATCTCAAGAAAATCAGGAAGAATGATTATGTAAGCATTGAAGGCTACCTCATGGAAGCTATTTTTCCTAACGGACCATGGAGGAGCAGCCTCTCAAGGACTGACACGGGAAACGGTGCCTGTGAGATATTATATGTGATTAAGGTGGATATTGTAAATTAGGAGGGAACCTGATGGATGTTTTATTCGATTTTATTTATGTAATTGGTGTTCTGCTTCTAATTGCAATGACTGTTATTTGGATTGGCTCACGGGGATTCAAAAAGAGCGTAAAGAAAGATCTGAAAGCACTTTATGAGTTCCAGGGAGAAGTTAAGAAGGGACAGATCACCGAGAAGGATATTCACCATCTTCCCGAGGCTGTGAAGAAATGGATGAGAGCAAGCGGAGTCGTAGGCAGTAAGATGCCAAGAGTAGCAATACTTGAGGAAAAAGGCTATATGAGACTGGATCCCGAAAATGACAAATGGATTTTTGCCTCTGCAAAACATCATATAGGTATAGAAAATCCTTCATTTGTATGGACTGTACGGGCGGAGCTTTTCCCCGGTATTTACGTACATGGAAGGGATCATTATCTCGATGGATCCGGAGCACTGCAAATGAGACTTTTGAACCTTGTTAAGGTAGCCAATGAAGAAGGTGGACACAAGATCAACCAGTCTTCCTTTCAAAGATACCTGCTGGAGCTGCCCTGGTATCCACACGCAGCATTAAATCCCAATATGAGGTGGACACAGCTAGATGATGGTTCTGCAAAAGTAGTCATCAGCAATCGTGGAATATCAGGCGAAGCAAGGTTTTGGTTTGATGAAGAGGGTAATGTAATTAAGTGCAGTGCCATGAGATATAAGGAAACATCAGAAAAGGGACCCCTATATGAGTGCATAGGGGAGTCTGGTAGTACTATCGAGTTTAATGGGATCAGGATACCCAGAGAGGTACATGTGACCTGGTTACTTCCTAAAGGTGATCACACCTGGTTTAAAGTCGAGGTAACCAAGGCAGAATATAAATAAACCACTTAAATCAAAGCTGAAAGCTGATGGCATACCTGTCATTGGCTTTTTTGCATTCAATATCAGTTTCAAAAAAATCCGACAGGTTCTCTGTGGTCAGCAAATCAGAGGTAGATCCCTGAGAATGGATCTCACCCCTTCTCATAAGCAGGGAATGGCTAAATGAAGGGAGTATTTCATCGATTTGGTGAGTTACATATACCAAAGTGGGAGCATAGTCTATTTTGCTTAACTCATCAACAGTTTTTAGCAACTGTTCCCTCGAGAATATGTCAAGTCCGGTACAGGGTTCGTCAAGTATCAGAAGCCTTGGGTCAGACATAAGTCCTCTTGCTATTAGGATTTTTTGTTTTTCACCCTGTGATAGAGTTCCATAAAATCTGCCTGATAAAGCTTCGGCATCCAGAAGCTCGAGCTTTTCAAGAGCAGCTTCCTTGTCTTCATCAGAAGGTACATTGAAAAGTCCTATAGATGCATACCGACCGCTTATTACGATATCGATTGCTCTTTCATTCCCATATAATCTTTCCTGCAATGCCGTACTCACCCAGCCTATTGATTTCCTAAGCTCTCTGAGATCATACTTCCCGAATGGCTTTCCAAGTACTGTTACCTCGCCACTGGAAGGAAAGATATATCCATTTATCATATTTAATAGTGTTGTTTTACCTGAGCCATTAAGGCCAAGAACGACCCAATGCTGGCCATCTTCGATACTCCAGCTGATATCCCTGAGTATGTATTTAGAATCTCTTCTGATGGATACGTTTTTTATGTCTAATATCATTCCTGATCCGCCTTTCCTAAAATGAGCATTTTTTCCATTATACCAGTTTATTATAATAATGGATCAAGTATTTATTAACCGATTTTACATAACCTTAACATTGACATCATGAATCCTTAATGATGCCTTGGTATCATGTGGTTGAGAATATAAGAAATATCAAGGAGGATGGAAAATTGAAGATTTCCAAAAAGTTATTAGTAGCAATAATGGCAATGATATTAATGTTTTCGCTGGCAGCATGTGGATCTGAGGAACCAGCATCAACACCTGATGGAGAAGAACTTGAGGGTACAGTTATAGTTGATGGATCAGGAACTGTATACCCTCTTATGGCAAACATCGCAGAAGAGTACATGACCAATGTCCAGCCAGGAGTAAGTGTTCAGGTTGGTAGAGCAGGTTCAAGTGCAGGCTTTAAGAAGTTCATACCTGGAGAAACCGACTTCTCTGATGCTTCAAGAGAGATCAAGGACGAAGAAGTAGCGCAGCTTGAAGAGAATGGCCTTAAGATGGGCGAGGATGTAATGGAAATCAAGCTTGCATACGATGGGCTTACTATGGTAATCAATAAGGACAACACTTGGGCAACTGAAATGACTGCAGAAGAAATTGTGAAAATGTATATCTCAGGCTCATATAATGCTGATGATGTAGTTATGTGGTCTGACATCAGATCTGATTGGCCAAAAGAGCAGATAAACTTCTATGGTCCAAATGAAAACCACGGCACTTTTGAGTTTTTCTATGAAGTGATACTTGATGAGCAGGACCTTGTTAAAACAGCAAACCTTCAACAAGAATACTCAACACTAGTAGACCTTGTTTCAAAGGACAAAAACGCGATCGCATTCTTCGGTTATGGCTACTATGCAACAAACACTGATAAATTAACGGCTGTAAAAGTAGACTTTGGCAATGGACCGGTTGAACCATCACTTGAAACCATAGGTGAAGACCTTCCATATGCTGGATTTACAAGACTGGTTTACACATATCTAAACCTCCAGTATGCAAAGGAAAAGCCTGAGGTACTAGACTACGCTATGTATGTCGTATCACCAGAAGGAGCTGCAAGACTAGCTGGAGACAACGGATTTGCTCCTGTGCCAGCAGCTACACACGCGGAATACTACTCACAGCTTGAGGTTATGAAATAAAAGATAGAAAGAAAACCCGGGAATGAGGGGCAAAAGCCTCTCATTCCGACATGTTTCAAATAGAATGCTTGGGAGAGGAAAGCAATGGAAAGTAAGAATGTCAGGGAGATAATCCAGACCAATATTAGAAATAAAAAGTATAGATCAGACAAGATAATGCCTATGTTTTTTTTGGCTATGGCGCTGATATCAGTCGCAACTACCTTTGGTATAGTGTACACCTTGATTTTTGATGCTGCTAAGTTTTTTGCAGCGGTACCAATAGGAGAAATATTCAGTACTGAGCTCAGCCCTTTATCCAAGAATCCAAAGTTCGGAATGCTTCCCTTATTAAATGGAACTCTTATGACTACTGTAATAGCTATGCTGGTAGCCGTTCCTATAGGTATGGCTGCGGCGATATATCTTAGTCAGTTTGCCTCCACAGGAGTCAGAAAGGTTCTTAAGCCTGTACTTGAGGTTTTGGCAGGGATACCGACTATAGTTTACGGATTTTTTGCTTATTCATTTGTAACTCCATTGCTGATGAAGTTGATTCCTTCACTAGGGGCAAAAAATGCATTGAGCCCTGGGATAGTCATGGGTGTAATGATCATCCCGATGGTCGCATCACTCTCTGAGGACGCAATGAATTCGGTCCCGGGAATAATGAAGGACGGAGCTTTAGGCCTTGGTTCAACCAAGCTTGAGACAACCTGGAAGGTTGTTATTCCAGCTTCCATATCAGGAATTATGGCATCCATAGTGCTTGCAGTATCAAGAGCCATAGGAGAGACAATGATAGTAACCATAGCCAGCGGCAGCTCAAAAAACTTTACCTTTGATATAACTCAATCCATGCAGACCATGACGGCATACATCGTAGAGTTTACCAGTGGAGACGCTGGTAGTGGGACGGTTGGCTATTATAGCCTTTATGCAGTAGGACTTATTCTATTTATTTTTACCTTGATAATGAATCTTGGTGCACAGTATATATCCAGGAAGTACAGGGAGGAATACTGATGAATAAGATCAAAGTTGACAGTAATAAAATAGAGAAAAGAGTCCGGCTGAACAATAATCTAAAAATAGTTTTTTCAATAATGACCCTATCTGCAGTCATTGTATTGGGGATACTTCTTTACCAGATTTTTAGAGACAGTATAGGATGGCTGGATATTCAGTTTCTTACCAGCAAACTATCAATAAATCCAGAAAAGGCCGGAATAAAGGGAGTAATTATCGGTACGGTATACATGATGCTGATTGTTATACCTGTAACCCTGTTGCTTGGTGTTTCAACTGCAATATACCTTGAAGAGTACACCAAGGACAGCAAAATGCAAAGGATAATAAAGATAAATATATCAAACCTTGCGAGTGTACCATCTGTAATATTTGGACTTTTGGGATTAACAGTTTTCTCAAGAGCTTTGGGGCTTGGTTCGAGCATATTGGCAGGTGGCTTGACAATGTCCCTGCTCGTCCTGCCTATTGTCGTGGTAGCTTCCCAGGAGGCTCTAAAGGCCGTGCCTGGGTTCTTAAGAGAGGCATCCTATGGCATGGGTGCCGGTAAGTGGACTACCATCTGGAGAGTAGTATTGCCAGTGGCACTCCCGGGGATATTGACCGGTGCTATACTTGGGATATCAAGGGCTATAGGAGAAACTGCTCCCCTTGTTGTATTAGGTATTCCAACACTCTTACTGAAAATACCAACGAGTATAATGTCAGACTTTACTACCTTGCCAATCCAGATATACTACTGGACACTGGATACGGTACTGACACCTGAGTACGCATATCTTGCGGCTGCAACCATTGTGGTCCTTCTGGCGACCTTGTTCATCCTTAATTCAGCTGCAATAATTATTAGAAATAAATTTCAAAAGCAATTTTAGCAGGGGGAAAAGAAATGAATGAACTAAACCAAGCAAATAATGGATATGTATATGACGTTCAAGGGTTAAATCTTTGGTATGGGGATAAGCAAGCCCTTATCGATATTAATATGAAGGTCAATAAAAATGAAATAGCCGCTATAATTGGACCTTCTGGCTGTGGTAAATCAACATTTATCAAAACGCTGAACAGGATGATTGAAAATGTACCGGGCGTTAAGACGACAGGAAAAATAATATATCATGGCAGAGATATTTTTGATCCAACTCTGAGAGTAGAGGAACTAAGAACAAGAGTAGGAATGGTTTTCCAGAAGCCTAATCCATTCCCTAAGTCAATTTATGAGAATGTAGTCTACGGACCCAAAATTCACGGGATAAAGGATAAAAAGATCCTGATGGAGATTGCAGAGCAGAGCCTTAGAGGCGCTGCAATATGGGATGAGGTTAAAGACAGGTTGAACGACAATGCTTATGGTCTGTCAGGAGGCCAGCAGCAGCGGATCTGTATAGCAAGAAGCTTGGCGGTCAATCCTGAGGTTATCCTTATGGACGAGCCTACTTCAGCATTGGATCCACTTGCAACTCTTAAGATCGAGGAGCTGATGGAGGATCTTAAGAAAGATTACACTGTAATAATAGTGACTCATAATATGCAGCAAGCAGCCCGTATTTCTGACAGAACAGCTTTTTTCTTAAATGGAGAATTGATAGAATACGACAGGACGAATGTGATATTCAGTAATCCTTCCGATAAGAGGACAGAAGACTACATCACTGGCAGATTTGGTTAAGAAAAGCCCCCTGAGGTCATATCAGGGGGCTTATAAGACCTGGAGTGAGAGATCAGGTCTATTTTATTAACTTGGATACAAGCTTGAATTCGGGGCTCCCGGCCTTTTTCAGGAGATCGAAAAGCACTGTCTCCATATTTGTGATCACGGCACCCACATCCTTCATAAGCTCAAAACCACTACGCAAATTCTCCGCAGTTCTTGAAGCTACACCATCCGTAACCACAAATACATTATAGCCGTCATTAAGGAGATCTCTTGCCGTCTGGAATACACATACATGTGATTCCATCCCGGTAAGTATTATATTTTTTCTTCCACTGGCTATCAATAAGGATTTAAGTTCGTCATTATAGGCTGAAAAGACAACCTTCTCAAGAGGCTTTTCTTCCTGAAGGTGCTCCAAAAGCGAAGGCACAGTCCTGCCAAGACCCTTGGGATATTGTTCAGTATAAATGATCGGCACACTCATTTCCTTGAATGCCTGGAGCATGATCCCGTTGGCCTCAACTGCTTTATTTCCGGGATACATGGCTGGCACCAGTCTTTCCTGGATATCGATCATCAGCATTATTGAATCATCAGTACTGAGAGTATAATTTTTCATATGGATCTCCTTTCTATTTTCCGAACACCAGCCTGTGAAGGGGGTGTCTTTTTATTCCTACAGCTTTTTCAGGACATAGCTCATGACAGCAAAAGCACCTGATGCAATGGTCTGTGTCTATGACAGCTTTATGATCCACCATAGATATGACCTTTGGAGGACAATTCCTGGCACATATACCACAGCCAATGCAAAGATCCTTTTTCACCCTTGGGTATGGCCTTATACTGTCCAAAAGGAAGTTTTCAACGTATTTTGGTATCCTTCCCTTCACAAAATTGACATGGGTGGAACCAGGTAGTCTGAAAGGGATCACCGTAAGCTGTTCAGGAGTTATGTTGGTATATTCAATATCCTTATGATCGAAAAGCCCTCTTGCTTCCGCCTGAGTTATTGTAGGTACATTGGATAAGCCTGCTATTTCTGCAGCAGCATGATCCAGCTCATAGGGATTTTCACCGGCCAACAACAGCCCAAGCTCTCTAATATCACCGCTTGAAGGGCCGTCGCCCTCCATGGCATGGATCCCGTCGATTATTGAAAATGTGGGCTTCACATAGTCACATACATCCAACAGCATGTCCGCAAAATGATTGATGTCATTTAGCTTCAGATGATAGTCTGCCTTTGTAACTCCGGGTATCATTCCGAAAAGATTCTTAACTGCTCCTGTATATGTCATCATAGTGTGGGTCTTAAGCTTTGCACATGAAACGACGTAATCCACCTCCGTAAAGGCCTTCACAAGCTTAAGGGAATGGACTAGCTTCGAGTTTTGAGGCTTAACATCGATTGATTCTGTGCTGAAGTTAAGCTCACACCCTGTTCGTGAAGCTACCGAGGCAATTCCTGAGGCATCATAGATCGCCTTCAAAATCACAGGGTTGAACGGCCCCCCGGGACTGTCTCCTATTATTACATTATGTCCGAGCCCTTGCAGATACCTAACCACTCCCTCCACAACAAAGGGGTGTGTCGTGACCCCATCCTCAGGTTTATTCAGCTTTAACAAGTTTGTCTTTACTAAAACCCGCCCAGGTCCTAACAGTTTGATGGAAGGTATATCATCAAGAACCTTGGACACAGTATCCAGTACTCTCTTGTATTCATAATCTCCGCATTTATATATAGCAACCTTGCCCATTAGTTGTTTCCTCCATGTTATAATTAGATTATACAGGAATTTTAATCCTGCAAGAAGGGTATAATGAAAAAAATGAATATTTCGGGGGTGAAGCTATGAATGGCGAAACTGTAAGACTATGGACAAGACAGGACGAAAAAAGCCTTGAGCAGCTAGAAAAAAATGGAGTTTTTCATAATAAGAGAGAATACATTGAAGCCCAGTATGAGGACATAGCAGATCACTTTATCAAGCTTTACAGATGGTTTGTCGAAGCTGCCTCCAAAAGGGTGCCTAAGCCGGAGAATGTTGAATTCCCTATATGGTGCTCAATAAGCCTTGCCAATATGCTAAGGCCTGTGGAAGGAACAGTTTGTTATGAACTGGAGCTGCCCAAGGATAAGGTCATCTATTTCGATGGTTCCAAATGGGATTACGTGTTGAATCATATATATATACCGATAAATGAAGAAGATCAACTGGAATATATCAAGGACCTCAAGAGGAAAGGCTTCAAGGATGAGTTCAATCTTTATGAGGGTAAATATGCTCACCTGTATCCTCTTGAAAGGAAGCGGATAATTGACAGCTGGGAGAGGATATTTCAGATAGACAGCTGGAATGAATTTGTGGTACAGGGGAACATCTGGGAAATAAGACCTGAGTATATTAACAAAATTCAGAGATTTGGAGATGGGCCAATATTTTAGAAGATTAGTGACAGGTGGGAATCAGGAGGTTATACCATGAATCCAAGGCTAAAGCTGGCGGCAAGTCTTATATTGTTCATAGTACTTATCTTTGTCATGATCCCGGATATGCTGAAAAGGGATTCAGGTGACCTAAATGCCGATGCACCTGCTTTGTCAGATTCGTCTGCAGAAAAAACCGATACAGCTTCGGTCCCTGATACTTTCCTGGAAGAACGAGCCCATATGTTCGCCACAGGAAATCTGAACATAAGGTCAGGTCCTGGGATGGATTATGAGATCATCAAGGTGATCCCAATCGGCGAAAAAGTCCAGATCGATGAAAGAGGAGATATCTGGTTCAAGGTTACATATAGAGATACGACCGGCTACAGCCATAGTGATTATTTATCTGAATTCCTTGGGGATGATCCTCAGGTAAGTACCGTAACTAATGCACCTGTCGAGGGAGTCAAACAGGTTAACGGTATAATTTTGGTCAACAAAGAACATAAGCTCCCTGCTGAATATGGTCCCGGGGAGAATCACGAGGCAAGATCCAGGCTCGATGACATGCTCCTTCAGGGTGAAAAGGAAATTGGAAGACCTATGTATGCATTTTCAGGCTACAGGAGCTATGCCTACCAGGAAAATCTATACCTGAGCGATCTTTATAACTATGGACAGGAATATGTAGACAAATTCACTGCAGAACCAGGGCACTCTGAGCATCAAACGGGGCTGGCATTCGATATTGGCGGAGAATCCAATTGCTGGGCTGACCCTTGCTTTGACGATACGGAAGAAGCTAAATGGCTTGCAGATAACGCACACAGATTTGGTTTCATACTCAGGTATCCTAAGGGAAAAGAAGACATAACAGGCTACGGCTATGAATCATGGCACTTCAGATATGTCGGTGAAGAGCATGCCGTTAAGATTTATGAAGAGGGGCTGTCTCTTGAGGAATACCTTCTGAAGCAATAAAGATTCCTTAAGGAAGGGAATGATGTTATTGAAGTATGTATCAATCAAGCCGGGTCCATTGACTGGTTTAGTCGATGTACCCCCATCAAAAAGTATAGCCCACAGAGCTATAATTGCAGCAGCCTTAGCTGATGGTTATAGTCTTGTTGAGAATTTTGCAATCTCCAGGGATATGGAGGCAACAATAGAGGGTATGAGAAGACTTGGAGCTACTATAAAAATCCATGAGGATAGTGATAGTCTTGAAATATCGGGGGGGAGTAAAATCGAAGTCCCGATCGAGATAGACTGCATAGAGTCAGGTTCTACTCTAAGGTTTCTTATACCAATAGCCTTGGTCAAGAACAGGGAGGCCATTTTCAAAGGTCAGGGAAGGTTGGTAGAAAGGCCTCTTAGTGAGTATTTGAAGATATTTGAAAGCCAGGGGATCGAGTTTAATCTGCCTGGGAACAGACTTCCATTGTCAGTAAAGGGTTCACTAAAGCCAGGAGAGTTTAAAGTGAATGGAGGAGTAAGCTCTCAGTTTATAACAGGACTTCTTTTTGCCTTGCCGCTTCTTCATGGAAACTCAAGTATATTTATTGATGGTGAGCTTGAATCGCAAGGCTATGTGGATCTTACAATAGATGTATTGAAGGATTTTGGGATTGAGATAAGGAACAAAGCATATAAGGAATTTTTCATTCAGGGAGATCAGATATATAGAAGCAGGAGCTTCAGAATAGAAGGGGATTACTCCCAAGCCGCATTTTGGCTGGCTGCAGGAGTTCTGGGAAATGGAATAAGGCTTAATGGACTCAATATCCACTCGCTTCAGGGAGATAGGGTAATAGCAGACATACTTAGAGCTATGGGAGGAGATATTATTTCTGGTGATGATTGGATCGAGGCAAAACCCTCTTTACTTAAAGGGATCAGGATAGACGTTTCACAGTGCCCCGACCTTGTACCTGTACTTGCTGTGCTTGGAACCTATGCAGAGGGAGTCACGACAATTGAGAATGGAGCAAGGGCAAGGCTAAAGGAGTCAGACAGGCTCCATGCAATAGCAGTAGGGCTGAATAAGCTTGGAGGAGATGTGACTGAGACAATTGATGGGCTTACAGTTCATGGTGCACGAGAGTTAAGGGGAGGAGCAGTGGACAGCTTTAATGACCACAGGATAACAATGGCTCTTGCAGTTGCTGCTTCAGGAGCAAGAGGAGAGGTAATCATAAATGGGAGCGACTCTGTAGAAAAGTCATACCCCGGATTTTGGGATGATTTTAGTAAGCTGGGAGGTTTAGTATATGAGCGGTAGCTGGGGCAGAAATATTCGGTTATCAATATTTGGAGAATCACATGGAGCTGCTGTCGGCTTAGTTCTTGACGGTTTAGAGCCAGGCTTTAAGCTTGATATGGAAAAAATCAAGCAGCAGATGAGAAGAAGATCACCTGGGTTGGATGAGCTTTCAAGTCCAAGGAAGGAGCAGGATCAGTTTGAACTATTGAGCGGAATATACAATGGAATAACCACTGGTACTCCAATTGGTATTTTGATTAGAAATATTGACCAGCGATCGGAGGATTACGAAAAAGAAGGTATTATATTCAGACCCTCTCATGCTGACCACACAGGTTGGGTGAAATACAAAGGTTTCAATGACCCAAGGGGAGGAGGACACTTTTCAGGGAGATTGACTGCAGCGGTTGTTTGTGCTGGAGCAATTGCCATGCAGTTCTTAGAGAAGGAAGGTATACAAATCGGCTCACACATTTTAAAGGCAGGCAACACTGATTCAATAAGCACACTTGATGATCCTCTTTCCTTGGATGATCTGTTAGAGCTTAAAACCTCCGACTTCCCTGTAAGAGATGAAGGAATTAGAGATTCCATGGTTAGAGAAATAATGAGTGCCAAAGCCGGAGGAGATTCCTTGGGAGGAGTAGTGGAGGTCATTGCTCTTGGACTTTCTTCAGGTATTGGCGATCCGTTTTTCGACTCGGTCGAAAGTGTTCTAGCCGGTTTGTTTTTCTCTATTCCTGCCGTAAAAGGTGTTGAGTTCGGAATAGGATTCAAATTTTCCGGGATGAATGGCTCAGCGGCCAATGATCAACTCAGGATGGAAGGTGGAAGGATAGTCTACCACTCAAACAATAATGGCGGGATACTTGGAGGAATAACCAATGGGATGCCATTGGTCGCAAGACTTGCAATAAAGCCTACACCATCAATAGCTCTTCCTCAAAAGACAGTATCGTTTGATACAGGAACAGATGAAGAGATTGCGTTAAAGGGAAGACATGACCCTGCAATCATAAGGAGGATCGCTCCTGTTGCAGAGGCTGCAGCAGCACTGGGAATACTTGATATATTGATGGAAAGTAGAAAATGGGACTAGCTCTTTTGCTGGTCCTTATTCATTAGATGGAAACATGGTATAATAGTGTTAATAATAATTCGGGGTAAACACAGTGAATAGATTCGTAAGGATATCAGTAAGAAACCTAGTTGAATATGTTCTAAGGTCCGGAGACATCGACAACAGATTTGTGTCTATGTCAAGAGCTGTTGAAGGGACCCTGGCTCATCAGAGGGTCCAAAAAGACTATGCCAAAGGGGACCTAAAGGAGGCTGTGCTGAAACACTCAATTGAGTATGGGCAATTCACCTTTCAAATTGAAGGCAGAGCGGACGGGATACTGTTCACAGATGACGGGATAGTAATAGATGAGATAAAAAGTACCACAAGAGATCTAAAGGAGCTTGCCGGTGATATAAACCTTAAGCATTGGGCTCAAGGCATATGCTATGGCTATATATACGCATACCAGAACAGTCTGCAGGCAATTGGGATCCAGCTTACGTATTTCAATCTTGAATCCGAGGATAAAGTTAGCTTCAAGCGTACTATGACTTTCACTGAAGCTGAAGGATTTTTCCTGGATCTTTTGGATAGATTCATTCACTGGGCCGGACTTACCTTTGATTGGGGCGAAAAAAGAGATTCTTCAATAGCTTCGCTGGAGTTTCCGTTCCCAAGCTACAGAAAAGGCCAAAGAGAGCTTGCAGTTGCAGCTTATAAGACAATCAAGGAGGGGAAAAGCCTTTTTGCGCAGGCACCAACAGGTATAGGAAAGACAATGTCAACCCTGTACCCGGCACTAAAGGCCATGGGCGAAGGGGTAACAGACAAGATATTCTACTTAACCGCCAAAACCCTGACCAGAGAGGTTCCCCTGTACTCAATGAAGCTTCTAAGCGGGAGAGGACTTAGGGCAAAGTCGCTCATAATAACAGCAAAGGATAAAATATGTCTGAACGATGAGGTGAAGTGCAACCCGAGAGACTGCCCCTATGCAAAGGGTCATTTCGATAGAGTGAACGATGCGATCATTGATTTGTTTGACAAAGAGGACCTGCTTACAAGAGATATTATCGAGAGATATTCACAAAAACATAGAGTATGTCCTTTTGAATACCAGCTTGATATGAGTCTGTGGTCTGATGTTATTATTTGTGATTATAATTACGTGTTTGATCCCCAGGTGTATTTGAAAAGGTTCTTTGATATGGAAAAGGGGAATTATGTATTCCTTATCGATGAGGCGCACAATCTGGTGGATAGGTCCAGAGAAATGTTTTCTGCAGATCTTAAGAAAACCCAGTTGGCTGAAATTAAACCATTTGTGAAGGAGAGATCTCCAACGCTCTATAAAGCGATCAACGGGATTATAAAAGTATTGAATGCACAGAGGGGCAGAGAGGGATTCTCCGAGGGCTTCTATCAGAGAGAGGAGCTTTCTGACATCTACTTCCCAATTAAAAAAGCTCTCACCATCATGGAAGGATATCTTACGGAACAGAGAGATACAGAGGGTTACGACATAGTCCTGCAGCTTTACTTTGATTTACTTAGCTTCATCAGGATATCAGATCTATATGGAGAGGATTTTGTAACTACATTTCAAGGGAATTCAAAGGAAGTTCACCTGAGACTTTTTTGTGTGGATGCCTCAAGACTTCTAAGAAATGGAGTAGCAAGGGGAGGGAGTGCAATTTTCTTCTCAGCGACTTTGACACCGATGGATTACTTCAAGGAGGTTTTGGGAGGTGATAAGGATGACTATCACATAAGGCTGACATCACCCTTCCCAAGGCACAATCTAGGACTCGCAGTCCATGGCGATATCTCTACCCGTTATAAACACAGGGAGGAAACCTATGAGGATATAGCTTTAATGATCCATGAGTTCGTTCAGTCAAGGCAGGGCAATTACCTCATATTCTTTCCCTCATATGTTTATATGAACAGGGTTTTCGAATTATTCTCCAGTATGTATCCAGGACTTAATGTTGTCAGGCAGGAGGGAGGAATGGACGAGGAAGCCAAGGAATCTTTCTTGGCAGACTTTCAGCTTGAGGATGATCTGATCGCATTTGCAGTCCTTGGAGGTACTTTTTCTGAAGGAATAGACCTTGCAGGAGACAGGCTTATAGGGGCTGTAATAGTAGGAGTAGGAATGCCGCAGCTTGGCTTTGATAGGAACATCATCAAAGATTACTTTGACAGCACCCATGGAGAAGGATTCAATTACTCCTATGTGTATCCTGGAATGAATAAGGTGCTTCAGGCGGCAGGGCGGGTTATAAGGACTGAAAATGACAGAGGGGCAATCCTTCTTATAGATGACAGGTATCTGACATCAAGGTATAAATCACTGATGCCTCCTGAGTGGAATGGATTCAGGATCATAAGAGATAGTAGTGATCTTAGAGTATACCTTGAAAATTTTTGGGACGAAAGATGAGAACAGACTTCTTGACATAAAAAAGGATATATGTTATTTTTTAATTAGCACTTGAAAGCCGAGAGTGCTAATTTTATTTTGAAATGGGAGTGAATGATTGTGGAGAAAAAGCAATTTCAGGCAGAGTCAAAGCGTCTCTTGGATTTGATGATCAACTCGATCTATACCCATAAGGAGATTTTCCTGAGGGAGCTGATCTCAAATGCATCGGATGCCATTGACAAGATTTATTATAAAGCCCTGACCGACGATTCGATCCAATTCAACAAGGACGATTACTTCATCAAGATCGAGACTGACGATGAAAACAGGACTCTCAAGATAATCGACACCGGAATAGGCATGACCAAGGAGGAGCTTGAGGATAATCTTGGTACAATAGCAAAAAGTGGCAGCCTTCAATTCAAGAAGGATGTAGAATTGAAGGACGGCTATGATATTATCGGTCAGTTTGGAGTAGGCTTCTATTCTGCTTTCATGGTGGCAGATAAGGTTGAAGTTGTATCCAAAGCCTTTGGAGAAAAAGAAGCTTGGAGATGGGTTTCTGAAGGAGCGGAAGGCTACATCATAGAACCTTCTGAGAGAGATCAGATTGGTACCGAAATAACCCTTACCCTCAAGAAAAGCAGCGAGGATGAGGACTATGACCAATACCTTGATGAATATACACTAAAGGGTATCGTTAAGAAGTACTCTGACTTCATCAGATATCCCATAAGGATGGAGATATCTGAATACAAGAAAAACGAAGAAACTGATAAATATGAGACCGTTAAAGAAGAAAAGACAGTAAACAGCATGATACCTATCTGGAGAAAGAGCAGAAAAGAGCTTAAGGATGAGGATTATGAGAACTTCTATTCCGAGAAGCACTTTGGCTTCGATAAGCCTGTTAAATGGACCCACATAAGCATAGATGGCGCAGTTAGATACGATGCCATACTCTATATCCCTGAGAAGGCACCCTACGATTACTATACCAGAGAGTACGAAAAGGGTCTGGAGCTATATTCAAGCGGAGTTCTCATAATGAATAAATGCCCTGAGCTGTTGCCTGACTACTTCAGCTTTGTCAAAGGCGTTGTAGATTCAGAGGATCTTTCACTGAATATATCAAGGGAGATGCTGCAGCACGACAGACAGCTTAAGCTGATGGCAAAGAAAATTGAGGAGAAGATCAAGGATGAGCTTGCTTCGATGCTTAAAAATGAAAGAGAGAAGTATATAGAATTTTTCAAGACCTTTGGAAAACAGCTGAAATTTGGCATATACTCAGATTTTGGCATGAACAGGGAAAAGCTCGAAGATCTGTTGATGTTCCAATCCTCAAAGGACAAGGAGCTTATAACCCTTGCAGAATATGTTGACAGAATGCCCGAGGAGCAGCCATTTATCTATTATGCAGCAGGGGACTCGGTTTCAAGGCTTGAGAAGCTGCCGCAGACCGAGCTGCTTAGGGACAAGGGATATGAGATACTTTACTTTACTGATGAGGTGGATGAATTTGCAATAAGGATGATCCCCAAGTATAAGGAGAAGGAATTCAGAAACGTTTCCGGTAGTGACCTTGGACTAAAGGAGCAGGAAAAGGAAGTAGTTGAGGATAATGAGAAAGAGCTGTTTGAAAAGATGAAGGATATTCTCGGAGACAAGGTCAAGTCAGTAAGACCTTCAAACAGGCTTAAGAGTCATCCGGTATGCTTTGCAAGCGAGGGTGAGATATCCATAGAAATGGAGAAAATATTAAGTACCATGCCAAATTCCGAGGGAGTACACGCAGACAAGGTACTTGAGCTAAACCAATCACACCCGATATTCGGGAAGCTTAAGAGTGCTGAAAAGGATGATCCTGAGAGATTCACTTTATACACTGAGCTCCTGTACGATCAGGCGAGATTGATCGAGGGACTTCCACTTGAGGATCCGGTTGAATTTGCCAACAGGGTTGCAAAGCTGATGTAAAAAAATATTTAAAAATTTTCTAATTGGTACTTTACAAAAAGACTTTCACATGGTAGCATATGAAATATCCCGAATTTGACAGTTAAAATTACAAAAAAGCTTGGAACATGTTGTAATAACTATGTTCTAAGCTTTTTAATTTTGTCTAAAAAGTGCGTACTTTTTTTTAGTCCTTCGTGATTCTTAAAATATTTTTGACCTGTTTCGTTTTTAGTATCTGATAGTCAGTCCTAAAGCCAAATGAATCATGTAATGCATCAGTAAAATCATTTCTAATATAGGTTGGAA